>Ga0210377_10002277_pt1 | contig 16931 bp, 32 predicted proteins | sample PLM4_65_b1redo_FD_155480 | JGI IMG/M metagenome (GOLD analysis project Ga0210377, IMG submission 155480) | Groundwater sediment microbial communities from an aquifer in East River, Colorado, USA - PLM4_65_b1 redo | ecosystem: Environmental > Terrestrial > Soil > Riparian zone | place: USA: East... | reverse complement strand
TCGACAGCCGCGACCAGCATCCCCTGCCAAAGGCGCATGAAGCATTCCTCCTGCGCGGCAAGCGGGCCCGGTCGGCGCGCCAGCTCGCGCTCGGCAAGCTCGCGCAACGCGGCCAGGGATTCAGAGCCCTCTGTCAATTCCTTGACGCCCTGCTCCTCGAGCCATTGCTTGAAGCTCGGCAGCGGTCGGCGCATCTCGGGGAACAACGCCTGTTTCATCGCAGCCCCACCCGCTGATTCGCCTGCGCCGTCGCCTCGGCAATCGCCCGGCTGCCCGGGCATTCCTCGCCGAGGTCCGCATCGCAGGCATCGGCAAATGTCGAATAGGTCGCGCCGCATCGGTCGCAGAGCCGGCGGCCGAACAGAGCCTGGCGCACGATCAGCTGCGCCTGCTCCTTCAGTTCACGGATCCGGTTCGGCGATTTCCGATGCGGCGTGGTGTCCATCGCGGTCAGCCGCCGATCTTGCCGTAGACCGGCAGCACGGCCGTCCGCTCGAACATCGCCGCAACGATCGTGCGGAACGCCGCCTGACGGATGTGCTCGGCACGATGCAGCTTGATGCCCAGCTGCAGTTTTGCCTCCTCCACCTTCCAGCGCAGGAACGCATGCACCTCGCCCGCCGGCTCGCCGAAGTAGACCGGGATGTTCAGGACGAACTTCGTCGGCACCTCGAGCCCGCCTTTCGTGCGGGCCTCGGTGTTGTCGGTGTACTCGAAGCTTTCGTTGTCGCTGTCGGTGCGCACCGCCTGGATGAAGTTGACCGAGCGTCGCGCCTGCAGGTCGCGGACCGCCTCGAGCAGGCTGGCCGCATCCGGCGCCTTAATGTCCGGCGCGTTCTCCTCGATGAAGCGCGCAAACTCCAGTTGCGGATTGAGCTTGCCGTTGACGCCCGTCCAGATCTTCCATTCCTCGGAAAACGGCAGCGCCAGAACGGCGCGATGGAACACGTTCGCCGCCTTGTCCTTGGCATGGTAGTCCAGCGCGGCGATGATCTCGCTGCCGTTGACATCGGCAAACAGCAGCGACTGATCACTCTTGAAGCGGTTGAGATACTCGACCAGGGCATCGGCGTTCTGAAGCGTCACACGCTGGTCGATCGCCTTCGGCAGAAGCACCTCGGTGGAATGCTTCGGCGTGACGTCATGGTGCACGTAGCCGTTTGGCACGAGCAGAAACTCGCGCCCGCCCTCGGTCTTGATCAGCGTTGCCGCGCCCGCAGCCTTCACGGCAAGCGCAGCTATTGTCTCCGCCTGGTTGGCGGTCGGTTTGTCAGCCATGATGAATCCTCGAAAATGAGAGATGGGTTGAACGCGGTTACTCGGTCGTCAAAAACTCAGCCGGTGCCGGCCGGCCGCGCATCGCGAAATGTCATCTCGGCTTGCGCGGGGTCGGTGCGATGCAGGTCGCCGTCGCCATCGGAGAAGAAGACCGCCTCCGGAATGTCGACCTTCGGAATCTTGCTCTTGATGCCGATCGCCAGCACCTTCTGCGAGCCTCCGCCCTTTTCCGGCTTCACCTTGATCGTGATCGTCAGCTCGCCGGGTTTGCCGGTGGTGTCGACGGCGCGGATCAGCTCGTTCAGGTCGAGGCTCGCCACGTCGACGGCGCGGCCGTTGCGATATTCACGCAGAATGTCAGTGATCGGCTTCATGCGAATCTCCGTTGGTGATCACGTTGCGTTTCGGGGAAAAAGTTAAAGCCTGCTGGTCAGGCGAACCGGTGCACGGCGGCGTGCGGACATCGTCGATCTTGTCCAGCCCGCGCCAGAATTCCGCCCAGTGCAGATCGCCTTCGTGCCGCGTCACCTTGACGATGCCGCAGCCGTTCAGGCAGGTGCGCTCGCTCTTGCGTTCAAAACGGACCGGCTCGCTCCAGCGATGCTTTTGCCCGGACTTCATGCGCGCACCTGCTCAGGCTGGATCTTGCCCCAGTAGAGCGTCGGCCTCGGTCCGAGCTGGACGGCGCGGCGGTCAGATCGCGGTGCCGGCGCCTGTCTTGCCCGACGGGTATCCAGCTCCGAATAGCCGGGCAACGGATCGCCGAAGAAGACGGCGGTGATATCCTCGCGCATTTGTCGGAGCGCAGTGCGGCGTGCGCGGTCCTCAAGCTGCGCCGCGCTGGCAAGCGAGTCCGTCGGCTTGCGCCGCGCCCGATCCTCGCGCTTATCCTTCATGTTGCAATACTGCGACTGGCACGTCTGCGCGGTCGCACCTGGAAATGCGGAAGCGATGACCTTCCACGAGTGCCCTTGCCCATCGCGCATGGCGACGAGCCGGAACTTCTCATCCATCGTCCAGCTGCGGCGCGGCATCTGCATCGCTTAAGCGGCCTCCCGCTGTGCCGGGTTTTTGCGTTTGCGGTTACGGTCGAACTTCTCGCCTTCGGCGAGGATCAGTGCGCAGGCCTTGACGAGATCGCGGCGAAAACCGGCCGGCTTCCACCATTCAAAATCCCAAGGCCAGAAGTTCGGGCAATAGGTTTTCGCGTTGGCCGGATAGTCGGCGCCGAATGCCAGATGCAGATCGACCTTCGATGCGTAGGCGGCGCCCGCCTTGGCGATCTCGCCGCCCTCATGCTCGTCGTCATGGGCCGCATCCCAACCCTCAACCTCGATCTGCCGCCGCCGCTCGGCGATCACCGCCTGCATGAACGGCGAGATTTTCGTGCGGATGCCGAAGTGTTCGAAGATCCTGCGCAGCAAATAGCCGCGCGCGATCGAGATGGCCGTCATGATGATCGCGAAGGTGATGTTCTGCGACAGCGTGATCGAGACGCCAAGCAGCGGCAGGATGAGCCATTGTGCGGCGAGGGAGATGCTGAAGCCGACGGCGGTCGACGCGATGCTCTCGATCCACGATGCAAGCTTTGATTGCTTCATGACCTGCTCGCCTCCCCGGCCTGCGCCGTGCGAGAGCGGACCCGCACGGCGCCGATCAACTTTTCTGCAGCCACTTCCTCAACCGAACAGCTGCGCGCGAGCGCTTGCGCAAATAGGATGTCATGCACATCGGCAGGCAGCGCGAAGCCGCCGACGCTGACCACGGTCATCTCGCCGCCTTCGGCGCGCTTCATCCGCCTGCCGGACAGGATCACGATCGCGGAATTCGGATCGCGCGCGGTCATGACGCCCTCCGCAGAAACGCCGGGATGTCGAGCGGGTCGGCGCATGCGCTTTGATCAGTGGCGGCGGCCGGGTGAATGCTTTCGGGCAAGCTGGCCGCCGCCCCACCTGCCATGATCGGTGTAGATGGCAGATTGGAATCGGTTTCGAGCGGTTCGTGTTTTTTCCGTATCACCGGGTGTGCTGTGAACCGCCCGACATCGTCGGGACGGCTCAAGACTTCGCGTCGGCCCGGCGGAATCCAGAACGGTGCGCGGGGCGCTGCGCCCTTCACCCACACCAGCCAGATGTAGGCCGTGGCCGTACTGCCCTCCGGGTCCCATCGGCCCTTGCAGAGGTTCACCCGCTCGCAGAAGAACGCGATCAGCGTCGGCGGACGATCGCGGAACAGCCGCTCGTAGCGGCCGATCGTTTCCAGCCATTGCAGTCGCACAAACATCGCGACGCCGACCTTCGCGAACTCAAGCGCTCGCAGGACAAACGCTTCGGTCTTATCGCCGAACGGCGGGTTGGTGATGATCCAGTCCGGTTTTGCGCCGACAGTCGGATCGAGGAAGTCCGCCACGTCGCCATAGCCGTATTCGTGGACGTCGCTCCCGTGCACGTCGCCGAAATATTCGCGCAGCACTTCGCCGATATGCCCCTCGCCGCAGGCTGGCTCCCAGGCCCATTGCCGGCGAACATCGCCGCGACGGCCGACCTGCGGGAGCACATCTTCGATCAGCGCCCTGGTCGCCCAGGGTGGCGTCGGGAAATAGTCGAGGCTGTCGGCCGGCTCCTGCCGCGACGCCATGATCGCGCGGTTGCCTGACGGCAGCGCCAATTCCAGCGCCGCGGGCTGCTCGGCCTCCGGAAGCCGGGCGATGCTGGTCGCTGCGGAAACAGACAGCGTCCCCTTCTCGACGGCCGCCACGACATCAGGAACGCCGCGAGCAATAACCGAGCGTGCCCGATCGATGCCGGGGATATCCGCCGTCACTATTTCGGCTGCACGCTCCCGCGTAATGTTCGCAACTTGCGAAGTTTCTTGCTCCGCGGGTCGCCCCTGCCTGACATTGACCAGGCGAGCCCCCACCATGCGCCGCTGGTCATCGGTCAGGTGGCGACGGGTCAGGTTCTTCGAGATGACATAGCTCAGCGGATCGCCGTCGATTGCCGGATTAAAGACCTTGAACCAGATGTTGTCCGGCTCAAGTTCTTCCGGTGTCAGGTGCAGCCCTGCGCGATGGCCCCAGCCCTCACCGAGCACCTCCCCGGTCGACGCCAGCCAGACGAGCGCCCGATAGCGGTTGCGGCCTTCCAGCACCTTGCCGTCCAGCAGGTCGATCTTATCGATCACGCCGTGCCGGCGGATGTTCTCGACAAACTTCTCGAAGTCCTTGCCCTCGATCGACGGAAAGATGGTGGCGAGCGCGTGGAAGGCGAGCGTCATCAGATCAGTCCCTCCTGCTTGGCCTTCCACTCAGGAAGTTCGAGCACGGCCATCGGCAGCACGACCACCTGCCCGCGGTTATCGACCCCGCGCGTGGTTTTGCCGGTCAGGTGAAACGACTTGATCAGCGAGCGCGGAATCCACTTCGCGTCCTTGCTCTCTCCGGTATCGGAGACGAGGACGGACTTGTCCTTCTCGCGATCGAGATGCACGGCGACGGTGAGTTCGATGTCGCTCATAGCGGCACCACGGGGCTTGCGACCGGCGCGCCGGTTTCATCGACCAGCTGCAGCCGAAGCGACGGATCGACATGAAGCGCCGCGCGCACGAAGGCGGCGCCGAGACGCATCGCGCGTTCCGGCGACACGCCAACGTGAACGACCGTCTCGCCCTTGCCGGAAATGCGCACGACGCACATGTCGGCGTCGGCGGAAAGGATCAACTCGCGATCCATCAGCGCGACCAACTCTCGGGCGATTTCGGTTTCCGTCATCGCGGCCCCCGATCCGGAGGCCGGGGGATCGATGCGTCACCCCAACTGAACTCGTCCTGCCAATCGGTCGTCAGCCGCGGCCGGTCGCGCCAACGATCGACCATCTCGGTGAGGCCGATGATCAACGACAGCGCCGCCGCCTCGCCGATCAGCACCACGGCGATCACCAGCAGCATGAACACCCAGGCTGGATCGTCCGGCGACAGCCATGCGGCGATCAGGATCAGCTGGACGAACAGCCAGTTCATTCGGCGGCCTGCTTGTGTTGTTCGTTGATGGTGACGACGTCGGGATGAAGCGCGGCCAGGTGCAGCAGCAGGCGGACTTCCTCGGCGAGCAAGGCCTGGCTGATCGCCTCGTGCGTCGTCCGCGTTGGATTTCGGTGCTCGACGATCTTGTATGCCGTGGAGCGGGCTTTGCCCGCCGACAGCGAAACATCGGCCAAGGTCCACCGAATCGCGTCGGCGCGTGGCTTGAGTTCCCCTAATTCGACAATCTGTTTCATTAATGCTAGGAAACAGACTGACTCGTGCTACGGCGTCAAGTGTCTAAATGCTAGATGTAGGGGAAATCGTCAGCGAACATACTGCCCGTCGCCTTTATGCGACGGAGCGTCGACCATTGAGCGATACAAAAGATGCCGATCGGGAAGCGCTACGCGAGTGGATCAGGGGCGGCATAGCCATGCACCCCACGGTTAAGTCGGCCACCGGCTTGGCCGAACATATCGGCGTTGCGACAACCACTCTCACTAAGTTCCTAAACGATCCCAAGTACAAGCACACGCCATCGACACCCACGATCGCCGCCCTAGAGAAGGCGTTCGGCTCACGCGCCCCGCGCGTTTCGGGTTTTGAGGAGAGCGCGCCGCAGCCTCTGGCGGAGGGTGCGGAGGTCGACGTGGCAAAGCTACCTAAAGCGCTTCAGACCGCGATCAAGGCACTCCAGGCGGACCGCCGGGGTCTGGAAGTTTGGCGGCTCGAAACCGATTTGCTCGACGAGTGGGGCTATCACAGGGGCGACTTCGTGATGATCGATCCCAATGCGTATGTTTACGCAGGCGAACCCGTTCTCGCGATATCGAACGCAACGACGCCCATGTTCCGAATCCTGCAGAAGCCGTGGCTTGTTATCGGCGATCTTATGCCGGTTGCCGTTGACGACCGAACTGTGATCCTCAAAGGCAAGCTCGTTGGCCGGATGACTTGGCCGGTCGGTTAAAGGCTACTGATCGTAGCATTAATGAAACACAAATGTTGCTTTAGTGCATTTCACGTGAAACAGTGCGACCTGGAGAATCAAACCGGGTCCGAACCATGCCCTTCCCGACACGCCTTCCCTCCAGTGAAACTATCCAGATCGTCCTCATGGCGCTGGCGTTTGCGTTGGCGATCACCGCACTGGCCACGGCAGCAAGGCTGCCGGGCCCGCCTCGATGACATCAGTCCTGCCGCGAGCGATAGACGGTATAAGTCCGCCGTCGCCCCAGCGCGACGCCGAGGCCGGCGATCACCGCCCCGCCGATCAGCGACACGCCCGCGGCGATCTGCTGAAAAATCGTCGTCGCGGCCATACTGGCGACAATCGAGATCGTGCAGTCGAGGGCCAGCACAAGGCCCCAGAACACGCCCCAGCCGGTCACGTACACACGCTCGACGATGGTGGCGATTTCGTCGCGCGACCAGGCGGCGGCCGTCGTGCGGTCCTTGCGGCGCCAATAGAGCACCATCGCCACGACGATCAGCAGGCCAAAGGCCGCGACCAGCACCGGTCCGGTGACCGACTGAAACCCTTCCACGCTTCCCCTCCCAAATTTCCGGTCAAAACCTATCAGCCTTCCGCGCCGCCGGTAAGGCGCGACGCACGCCCGATCGGGCTGTGCGACCTGACAGCGTTTCAGCTTGGCGCGCTGATGATCGCCGCCAGGGGTCCGCTGCGGCCGGCAGCGAAGGGCCGCCAGTGGATCTCGCGCGCGAGCCGCGAACAGATCGGCTGCAAGACGTTCGAGATCCTGCAGCGGTATGGCCTGTTCATCACGCGCGAGACCGGCGGCGGAAGAAACCGGATGCTCGGACAGTTGACACCGGCCGGCGAGGCGCTTGCCGAGATCGCCAACGAGCTGGCCGTCGCCATCCGCACCGGATTGTTTCAGCCGCAGACAACCGTCGAGGCCACTGCATGACCGCCTCAAAGATCGAATGGACCGACCGCAGCGACTGGAATCCGGTACGCGGCTGCACGCGCGTCTCGCCTGGCTGCGGCGGTCCCGGAAAACACGGCGGCTGCTACGCCGAGGCGATGGCCGCGCGATTCTCGCTGCCGGGTATGTGGGGCCACACCTTCGCCGAGATGGTCGACGGCCAGCCGCGCTGGACTGGCAAGGTCGAGCTGCAAACCGATCGCCTCTTGATGCCACTGTCGTGGAAGAAGCCGGCAAAAGTGTTTCCGAATTCGACCAGCGATTTTTTCCACGAGGCGCTGTCTGACGATGAGATCACGCGGCTGCTCGCCGTGATGGCGATGTCGTCGCGCCTGACGTTCCAGGTGCTGACGAAGCGGCCCGAGCGGATGCGGGAGTACTTCGCGCACAAGGACCGAATCAATTCCATCAACGGCGCAATCTGGTCGCTGCTCGGCACACCGCGCGGCAGCAAGATCGAACACGGCGGCAACTGGCGCACGCACCTCCCGATCCCCAACGTCTGGCTCGGCACGTCGGTCGAACGTCAGGACGAAGCGAATCCGCGCATCGTCGATCTGCTGAACACGCCGGCGGCGATCCGCTTCGTGTCCTGCGAGCCCCTTCTCGGCGAGGTCGATTTGACCCGCATCTGTGTCCAGCCGCAGCGGCCGGGCTCAATCCGCGCCGGCATTCACGTGAACGCGCTGGCCGGACGGTATTGCGAAAGCGGCGTGCGTTACACCGGAGACTGGGACATCAGCGGTCCGGCGCCGGGGCCAGAAACTCCCGCACTGAAAATTGACTGGGTCATCGCCGGCGGCGAGAGCGGCCCGCGGGCCCGGCCGATGCATCCGGACTGGGCGCGGTCCCTGCGTGATCAATGCGCCGCAGCCGGCGTGCCGTTCTTCTTCAAGCAGTGGGGCGAGTATCTACCTGTCGGCCAAAGCCTGCCAGGCTGCGGGAAGGTCCACGGCGGGACCGCGGTCAAACCAGGCCGAATGAAACTGCACTACGGCGGCACACGTATGCATGCGCCGAAGCACGCCTTTGCTGAACGTGGCGTCAAGCTCGCTTCGACGGCTGATGGTCGCTTGACGTTCCGCGTCGGCAAGTCCCACGCCGGCGCCCTGCTCGACGGCCGCGAGCACAAGGCCTTTCCGGAGGTTCACGTATGAACTGCCCCAAGTGCGACGCCGACATTGGCGATACTTACGAGCCGGATGATCCGTCAGTCGGAATCTGCGGCGGCTGGTACTGCGATGCGTGCGATCTAGCGGTTGGCGAGCATGAAATTCCTCGCGAGCCGATGGAGGGCGACGTTCCGATCATGACCGCGAAAGAGTTCCGCGGTGACCGTCCGCTTGGAACGCCGATGTCGGAACTATCGAGCCAGCCGGGCGACCCGCGCAATCCAAATGATCCGCGTCACGCTGGCTATGCGGAGTTCTGCCGGATCGCGAAATCGTGGGGTTACGATTGATGACCCCCGCCGACCTTGAGCTCGTGATCGAAGCGCTGTCGATGGCGGCCAGCCGCAAGGAAAGCATGGCGCGGTCGACGCCGTACGGCGCCCATCACGAGCGCCGCGCGATCGCGATGCGCTCGCTGCGCCGGCGATTAACCGACCACAAGCCGCAGCGTGAGACCTCAACTGGACTGACGGCGATCGAGCGCACGCTTGTCGGCTGGTTCGAGGTGAACAACTGCCAGGTGCAGCACGACGGCAACGAATGGTTCGCATGGTTTGGCGGGAAGATGATTCCGCTGACCGAACTCGCCGTCGGCATCAGCCTGGCGCTGGAGCCCGCATGAGCCGCCCGATCGCAATCCCGGCCGGCACCTGGCCCGCCAGAATGCCTGCGCAACTCGCCGCCGGCTATTGCGGCGAGGTGTCGGTCGATGCTTTCCTCCGCAAGGTCGGCCCGGCCAAGGAGTATCCGCCGGCCGACTGCGGGAAGGGACGCGGCCGAAAATGGCTGAAGGCGACGCTCGACCGGGCCATCAACCCATCCGCCTGCGGAATCGTGGCGGACGTCGCCGACGATCTGTGACCGTGAGCTACGAACTCCCCCGCTTCGTCATCGCCCAGCCAGCCAAGGGCGGCGCCACGCGGTACTACTGGACCCTGCCGGGCTACTACAGGAAGCTCCGCTGCACCCTGCACAAACAGCACGAGACCGCGCTCGGCGCCGATTTCGATGCGATGGCAAAAAAGGCCGCGGTACTGAACGGCCTGTTCGACGAATGGGACGCCGCGCGCCTGGGCGAGCCTGCCACGTCCGAGCTGGGCGCGGCGCCAGGATCGGTCGACTGGCTGTTCCGGACCTACAAGGCCAGCAACGCGTGGAAGGAAAAGGTCTCGAAGCGCACGCGCCCGGACCACGATCGGACGATCGCGATCCTGTGCAACATCGTCACCAAGAAAGGTGCGCGCATCGGCGGCTACAACATCAAGGCGATCACGCCGAAATCTGCCGACAAGCTTTACGAGAAGATCCGCGACACGCCCAAGCGCAAGGGCAAGACGCAGCGGCCGCGCGTGGCGGAGAAGGTGGTCGCGATCGCGCGCAAGGCGTGGAAGGTCGTGCGCCGCCTGCACCCGGGTCTGTTCGACGCGGACGTGCCGAATCCATGGATCGGCGTCGAGATGACCCGCCGCACCAAGGCAACCAAGCCGGCGGTCACCCGCGACGATGTCTATGCCTTCGCCTGGGGCGCGATCGAGCGCGGCCATGCCGAAGCGGCGGCTGCAGCAGTCATCTGTTTCGAGTGGCTGCAGCGGCCGGAGAACGTGCTGGCGGGCTACGTCACCTGGTCAGGCTACCGCGGCGTCAACGCGCCGAACGCCATCCTGATCGAACACCACAAGACCGGCGAGAAGGTGCTGCACCCGCTGCAGGCGCCCGGCGCCGACGGCAAACCCGTCCTGTTCTATGAGGAGGCCGAGGAGGTGCTGGCGCAGCTTCCCAAGCGGGGCGTCTCGATCGTGCTCCGGGCTTACGAGAACGGCACCGTGAAGGCCTGGGACGCCATGCAGATGGCGCGGCTGGTGAAAGGCCTGCGCGCACCGCTCGGCCTGCCGGATACCTTCACGCTGGACGCCTGCCGGCACGGCGGCATGACCGAACTCGAGGAAGCGGAGCTCACCGACGGCCAGGGCCGCGCGCTCTCAGGGCACCGGTCCAAGGCCTATGAGGGCTATGCCAAGCGCACCGAACGGCGGGCGCTTGCGGCCACCCGCAAACGCCATGCCCACGTGCTGGCGATGGCCGTGGCGGACGGTGTCACGCCGGCGAAAAACTATGAAATTCCCGATCAAGGCGAAATAGCCGAGCAAAGCCAAGGGGAACATCACCCCAAATTTGGCTGAAAAATTCGGCTTTTTCAGAGTCCGCCGATGCGGCTGCTGGCAAACCCATCTGCTTTGCAGACCGCTGCGTAACCACTCCGCCACGTGGCCCCAACAGCGCGAGTTGTTACAGACTGTCAGGCACTTAAGCAACCTCGCCCGATGCGGCTCACAAAAAATTCTGAAACTCGATTCCGCTGCAGTTCTGAAACTCGCGTGCATCTTCTGTTCGCCGCGCTCGCACACCAAGCATCAGCCCAATTCAAGCGCGGACTCCCTCGCGCGCGAAAATTCCATAGACAATAAGTCGCGGCAACCCCGCGCGCAGGTTGTGCCGAATTAACTTGCACGTGCGTCGCACGCTGGCGCACCATCGTCATCCATCTGAAAAAAACAGCTGCGCTGGGGGCCACCATGCCGGCACTGGACCTGTTGGACACGCTCACCGAAACCGAAGCCCGCATCATTGCCGAGAACGCGACGCACGCGGTCATTGCCATCCGCATCGAGAAGACCCGCCTGCGGGATTTGATGCAGCGCAACGGCCCCTTCATCGCCGCCCTGTGCGACCTGACGCCGGCACTGGTTCCGCCGTCCCCGCCCGGATTCAAGTGCCCCTGATCAAGGTCAGCGCGAACAGCGCCAAAACGAAAAAGGGCCGCGCGGGTGGGCATCCCGCGCGGCCCCCGACGCTTGGAGGTTTACGCTACGAACTCAACAGGATTTCCAGCGACCGGCTTTCAAATGCCCGTGCCAGTGTGTCTTGCCTTTCGGCTGATCGTGGATCGATGGCGACAGCGTCGGATGCTCGCGGTTGCAGTCCCATTGCCACGCCGGCGACGGATGCGGCCTGAAGTACAACGCCCCGACGCGCTTGCAGCCGCACGGACAGGCGTAGAGCATGCCGGCATCCTTACGCTCCGATGTGTCGAAGAATTCGAACGAACCCGGAGCCACATCGGGACCATCGATATCGTCGACACGCTTCGCCTCAACGGTCATGGCAGCACCTCGACACGCACGCGCGCCGTCCCGCCCATGCCGAGTGCGTTTGCACCCGCGCGGCCGACGTCGACGCAGCGGCCTGGATAGAACGGGCCGCGATCCGTCACCCTGGCGCGGATCGAGCGGCCATTGCCGAGATGCGTGATCATCAGCATCGTGCCGAACGCGTGCCGTCGATGCGCGACCGTGAACGGATCGTCGGCATAGGTGTTGAAGCGCGCGCCGCTGGCCGTGCGGCGGCCGTGATAGCCGTCGCCGACGCCGTACTGCGACGCCTCGCAGGTTTCGGCGGACGCGGGAACGCACACGGCGCAGCAAAGCGCCGCCGCTGTAATGAGGCGGATCATGGTGATGCTTTCAATTATGAGGCGAGAACGGTCCGGCCGGAGCCATCGTCAATGAAGATCGTTCGGCTCCACACCGAAACCGTTGGCGATCAGCACGTCATTCAGATGGACCGAGGCCCGCACCAGCTCCCGGGTTGCTTCCGCGAGCTTCAGATTGGCAGCACGCAGCCGCGTTTCCTGCTCGGAGAAATCCTTGTCGTTTTGCCCGTTGTCCGAATAGATGCGCCGGACCTGGTTCAGAATAGCATTCATGGTCTGGTCCTGACCTCTGCAGCCAAATTGTCGAGCGCCTTCGCCGCGTTGTTCGCGGCAACCGCACTGCCGTGAATCGCGTCGCCGATCCTGTCGGCGGCCTCGATCCGCTCGTCGTAGCTTTCGCGCAGCTGGTTTTCCAAAAGTTGGATCCGCGCGTCCTTCTTCTCTTCACGCTTCTCGGACTTGTAGAGAAAGACCCAGAGAATCACCGCGATCAAACCCGGCGGACCCCATGCCTTTAGAAACTCCTGAAGAATATCCACGGCGGCATTTTCCAGTTCCGGGTTCACTTCCTGCAGATCGGATTGTCCCAACCCTTGCATTTGCAGAGGTAGAGGACGTCGTTCGCGTTGAGGCGCACCTTCGGGGCGCGCGGCAGCGTCTTGATCGCAACGCTGTCGCGCGCCCCCTGGTTCACCTGCTGGTAGACTTGGCAGAAGCTGTCGACGACCGGCCGCTTCACCGCGCAGAACAGAAAGCAGAACTCGACGTCATCGGCCCGCGCGGCCGGCAGCGTCAGTAAGATCGTCAAGCTCGCTATCAGACAACGCATTGATCTTCTCCAGAAGCCGCTTGCCTTCCGCCGTCATGCCAAGCACAGCTTTCGCCTGCTCGGCAATCTGGTGATCTTCGCCCGCCGCAAACTGCTTCTTGTCGTGTGCCACCCGAAGGAAAAACTGGACGACTTGCAGCGCGATCAGAGCGAGCTTTGCGTAGGTAAGCACGTTACGCGGACGGCGGAGTTGCCGGCGGGGTCGTGGTGACCGAGCGCATGATGGCGAACAGGACCGCAGAGCCGATGGCGACGGCGCCGGCCTTCGGATTGGCGAGGAAGGAAACCCAGTCGGTCTGAGCCAGAACGCCGAACAGCCCGACGAGGGCAGCGGCGATATAGGTGCGGTAACCAGTCATGGTCTTTCTCCAGTGCGATGCGCAGAGTCCGCCGCGCGCGGTTTAGCGAACCGGTCGATAGGTTCGGAAAATCAGATCGAACAGCGGCGAAGAGACGCCGAAGTTGCCGTCGCCGCCGCGATGATGCGCGGCATGCAGCTCGCGCATGAAGCGCGTGTAGCGCCACAGCCGCGCCCGATCGCCGTGGTGCATCCGGATATGGATCGCGCAATAGAAGAGGTAGCCGAGCAGGATCCCTGCCACGCAAGCGGCGGCGGCCGGCACCCCGGCCAGAACCGCGATCACGCCGAAAGTCGCGCCGAACCCTACAAAAGTCAGCCAGGAGGCGACGCCGACGAATCCCTTCGGATTTGCGTGGTGGATGTCGTGCATCCGCGCGAGCGGCGCAAACGCATGAAACAGCACGCGATGAATGGCGTACTCAAAAGCCTGCCAAAGCATCACGCCGGCGACACACCAAGCCAGCGCGATCGACCCGCCCGTCGCATCAATAGCGAAGGCGAACAGCGCGCCGGCGGCCGGCGGCATAAGAACGAAGTCCAGAAAGTAGCCCGCCGCGCTCAGATTGAAGGCGCGCGGGAGTCCTGCGTAGCGAGCAGACATGAAAACCCCTGCCAGATAATTGATGGATTGTTGCGCCGACGCTTCAGACGTCGACGTAGCGAGCTGCGACGAAGCCGCCGTCCACGGCGAACCACAGCGTCTCGCCGTTCTTTGCCTCGCCCAGGATATCGACGCTGGCGCCGAGCGGCAGCGCGCGAACGACCGGAGCCTTCGCGCTCGCGGCCAGTCGCACATTGAGATCGTCGGTATTGACGCGCCCGGTTCGCTTCGTGGCCGCCGGCAGCCGCATGACAACGCGCTCCTCCGGATGATCACCCTGCGTCATGGCGATGATCTTCCTCTCAACCTCGGCAATCAGCGTCGACTTCACAATCGTCTTGCCGGGGCAGGTTTTGGTCGTCTTAGGATCATCGCGATGGAAGTGAAGGCCGCGGACGCCTTTCTCGAACGGCGACAGCTGCAGGCCCGAGGCGATGTGCAGCGCCGCCAAACCTTCGACGTACCAGGCCCGCAGTGCTCCCTCGAGCGGCGAGCGATCGAAATCGCCGACGCATTCGACAGCCCACGACACGGCGTTGAACGAGACCGCGTGAACGCCGCGCCGATCCGGCGGCGAGAGCACGCAGAAATGCTGCGGCGTGAAAAAGAAGTGCGGACCGGCCGACCAGCCCATCTCGCGCCCGTAGTAGTCGGCCAGATTGCGCAGCCACGCTTCATCCGTCACCGAGTCTTTGCGCGTCTGCCAGCCCTGCCACGTCTTCAGATCCGGCGCGCCGGTATGATGCATGGTGACGAAGCGCGGGCGCCATGCCCCGAACTTGATGCCCTCGAGATAGTCGATGAACTCGGCGGACGTGGCAAAGCACTTTCCGACAATCGGAATGGACATGGTGAGGACTCCTGAAGGATTTGCGCCACGAGGGCGCCCGGCGGAAACGTAGGGGCTATCGGACGGAAGCCGGCGGCCGCACGCAGACGATCTGTGTCTTCGCGGCCAGCTTGCCGAGCTGCTTGAGATACGCGGCCCGCGCGTCCGTGCAGTCTTTTTCATCGACGTAGCCGGCGTGCGTGAACACGTGTCGCGGGCCATCGGGCGCTGCGGCGAGGATCGACATCAGCCAGTTGCCCTTGACCTCGTGAGCCTGTGCGGCGGTGGCGAGCAGCAGCGACGCCAGAACAAGGAACCTCATGGCAAAACCCTGACGATGCAGTTGGCAAGTCGGGTCGGGCCGATGCGGGAGAAGGGCGTCGCGCTGCCTTGCGCGTCGCTGGTGCCGGAAACCGAATGGTTGTGGGTGCCGTTTGACGTCGTCGCAACGTCGTTGAGGTTCCCACCCATCACCGTCGACGTCGCGCCTTCATTGACAACGACAGTGCCGGTCCGGATCACGCCGCTGGTCAGATGGGTGTGCGCACCGTCGGAGCTTGTCGTCACGGAGCCGCCAGACAGTGCATGCGTGTGAGAGGCGTGGTTGCCGGCCACCAGTGTCGTAGAGTCCTGGCCGCCGAACGCGCCGGTCCGCGACGTCGTGCCGCCAAAGTAGGTCGATGTGAGCCGACCGGCGGACGTTGCGCCCATGTTCTCGCGATACGCGAAATAGGAGCCGCGGCAGTCGGCCGCCTTGAACGTGCTGGTGTTGGTCGCGCCCCAGGGGATCACGCGCACGTCCGAGGTGCCGGTCGTCGTCGCGTTCGCCGACATCGTGCAGGATGTGCCGGTGCATGACGAAACGGTGGTGCTGGCCGGAATGCCGGTGCCTTCGATCGGCTGTCCGGAACCGAACTGTTCGATGTCGGTGAATCCGGTCAGCGTCGGCGAGCCCGAGGTGCGTGAGACGGTCTGCACCGACGTCACCGCATCGAACAGCGTCGAATAGGTTGTCCGGTCCAGATCCTGACCGTAGCCGAAAGCATACTTTGTCGGCGCGGTCAGGCCTGAATGGGTCAGCACCGTGCCGACCGGAACGGCCGGGTTCGCCAGCGCCTCGCCCGTGCCGCGCGAATAGAGCGCGACGCGCCAGTTGCCGGACCCTTCCGACAGCAGCACCGCGGTGTCCCCGGCCACCGTCAGAACATCTATGGCGCCGGGAATGATCAGCGAAGTGACGTTATAGGTGAGCGTCAGCGCGCCTTCGAACCGGACAACCTTCACCTGGCCAGCGGCGCAGCCTGTGCCGAACGCGGTGATCGTCGTGGTGCCGGAGATCGACAGATAGGCGTGCGGGACCGTCGCGCCGCAGATGCTGGTCGTGGTCGCGCTGGCGATCGTGCTGGCACCGCCGCCGATCGGCGGGGTCCAGATGCCGTTTGAGACATCGATGACGGCTTCGGTCACCCACGCGGAGCCGGAGTAACGCTTCTTCAGCAGCAGCGTCGCCGAGGTCGTGTCGAGCCAGCACTGTCCGGCCTTCGGCGCGCCGCCAGCAGCGTTGGTCGGCGCGGACGATCCAGAGTTGCAGGTGACCAGCGCGTCGAGCGCATCGGTCACGCGATTGGAAAACTGCAGGCCGCTGACAGTGCCGGTCGTCGGCATCTGCAAATCGTTCTGCACCGCCATGGCGTAGCCGCCGACGAAGACGGCGAGCGCGAGCAGCCATGACGAGACGCGCGGCGAAATGTTGGGTTTCATCGTCTTCAGTCCTGGTCGGTTGTTGATAGTTTGAGAGGTCGATTAGTCTGGGGAACCGCTCCCCAAGGGGCATTCACACTTACAGGTTGCGCATGCTAGGGTTTGCCCCTGCCGCAGGAACGGGGCGAAATGACAGACAGATATCTTCCGAATCTAAACGGCCTGCGCGCAATCAGCGTGCTCATCGTCATCCTCGGGCACGCGACATCGCTGCAGCTTCACTTCGGCGGCTATGCGTTCAGGGACTGGCTGTGGATTCCCGGCAAGTTCGGCGTCGTGATGTTCTTTTGCATCAGCGGCATCCTGATCAGCCATTTGCTCGATCAGGAGTCACGCTCGACCGGCAGCATCAACATCAAGCGTTTCTACGTTCGCCGCGTTGCGCGCATTTGGCCGCTCTATTTTCTGGTGGTCGTGCCGGGCCTGTTGCTGAATCTTGCGATTGCCGGCAGCAGCATTCACCAGCAGATGGATATCCTCGACTACATCTTCATGTTCCTGATCCTGCCGGGCTTCGCAGACCGGCCGATGTTCGTTGGACCGACATGGAGCATCGGGATCGAGGAATCTTTCTACGCCGTTTACCCGCTGATGATCCGATATATGACCCGCCGCGCACTTGCCGCAGCGCTGTTGACCAC
>Ga0210377_10002276_pt1 | contig 16938 bp, 17 predicted proteins | sample PLM4_65_b1redo_FD_155480 | JGI IMG/M metagenome (GOLD analysis project Ga0210377, IMG submission 155480) | Groundwater sediment microbial communities from an aquifer in East River, Colorado, USA - PLM4_65_b1 redo | ecosystem: Environmental > Terrestrial > Soil > Riparian zone | place: USA: East... | reverse complement strand
ATTCCATGGACTCCGTCAAGGGTCGAACCCTGACGGCGGTGCTCGAGCGCGGCCCCCAGAGTCGCTCGGCCTGTGAGCAGCTGCTGGAACAGGTGGCGAGCGCGCTCGAATACCTCCACCGGAACGGCGTCGTCCACGGCGGCCTGAATCCCGTGACCGTGTTGGTGGACGGGGACGGCTGGGCCCGGGTCACCGATCCGGGGATCATCGCGGCGGTGTTCCGGGCCGCCGCGCCCCGGTCGGACTGGGAGGCCCTGCTCGATCCGGTCTACGCCGCGCCCGAGGTGCTCGAGCGACGACTCGCCGGACCGGCGGCGGATCAATACTCTCTGGCGCTCCTGGCCTATCAGTATCTGACCGGTCGCCCCGCGGGGACCGGCGAAACCGTCGATGACGTGCGGCGCGAGCGCGCGGCGGGGCTGGAGCCGCTGGGCGTCGCCCGACCGGACCTGCCCCCCTACGTGGCGACGGCCGTGGCCCGGGCCCTGCGGGAGACGCCGGCCGAGCGCTTTGGCAGCGTGCTCGACTTCGTCGCCGTCCTGTCGGGGGCCGCCATGCGGCCCCTGGGGGGCGGGCTGTCGCCATCCGCCGCGCCGGGTGGTCCGCCCCTGCTGGTGATTCCCGACAACGAGCGTCGCCCCACCCGCCGCCGTCGGCTCTTGGTCTACCTCGGGCTCGCCGTGCTGGCCGGCGCGGGTACCTGGGGCGTGCTCCAGTACCGACGCCCGGCCCCGGACCGGTGGGTGCACGCGCCCCAGCCCGCCGCGCCGAGGCCGGGGATCCCGGCGACGCCGGTGCCGGACAGTGTGTCCGGCGCCGCCGGCGGCCCCGCTTTCGACCCCGTGGTCGGGGCCGCGGAGCCGCGCCCGGGACCCGTCGAAGCCCCCGCCCCGCTCCCCAACCCACCGCGACGACCGGTTGCCGCCGTCCCGGAGGCTCCGGCCACGCTCTTCGTCAATGCCTCGCCCTGGGGAACGGTCTACCTGGATGGCCGTCCGGTTGGCAATACGCCGCGGCCGAACCTCGAGATCGGCGCGGGGGTGCACGTGCTGCGCGTGGTGCGCGATGGATACGCGCCGTTCGAGCGCGAGATTCGCCTGACGCCGGGGCAGGTGCTCCGCATCACCGACATCGTCCTCGAGCCGATTCGGCCGTGACCTGGCGCGGCCTGCTCGCGCTGGGCGTCGGCCTGCTCGGGCCGCCACGGGCCCAGGGCCAAACGGCGGCCGAGTACCTCGCCTCCGGCGTTCGAGCCTACCAGGACCTGGAGTTCGACCGAGCGGCCGGCTTGCTCCGCCGGGCGACGGCGCCGGCCGAGGGTCTCGCGCCGGCCGAGACCGCGCGGGCGCTCGTGTACCTGGGGGCCACCGAGATCTACCGCGGCCGCCCCGACTCGGCGCGCGCCGCCTTTGGCCGCCTGGTCCGCTTCGATCCCCGCTATCGCATCGACGGCCTGGTATTCCCCCCCGAAGTGACCGGCGTGTTCGAGGGCGTGCGGCGCGGCGTGCGAGCCATCGGCATCACCCTGCCGGACTCATTGGCCTTCCGCGCGGGCCAGCCCGGGCTCATCCTCGATCTCTTCCCCAGCGTGCTGCACGGCATCAGGGTGGAGATTCTCCGCCCCGATGGCAGCGTGGCCCGCTCGCTCTACGCCGGCCTGCTGGGCGACAGCCTGCGGGTCGAATGGGAGGGCCGGGCGACCGGCGGTGCCCCGCTGCCTTCGGGCCGCTACGTGCTGGCCTTCACCTCGCTGGACGCGTCGGGCGCGTCGCTCCGGGTGATCCGGGTGCCGCTCGCCGTCGAGCTCACGCTGGGCGACACGACCCCGCATCCCGCCCCTCCGGCGGAGGCGGCACTGCTGCCCGAGCGCGCGCCCACGGGGCCCGCCGTCCGGGCGCTGATCGCCGGCGTCGCCGTCGGGCTCGCCGTCTCGCTCGGCCCGTCCCTCGTGGCCTCCGAGACCGACCTGTCGCCCACCCGGTTCCTGGTGGGGGCGTCCGTGAGCCTCGCGGGCCTCTCGACCCTCTTCGTGCTTCGGCCGGGCCGGCCCATCGCCGCCAACATCGTCGCCAACGACCAGGTGCGCGCGGCCTGGCGCGCGGACGTGGATCGGGTGGCGCAGCAGAACGAGGCGCTGAAGCGGGCGGCGCTGGTATCCATCCGGCTCGGGCCCCGCCAGGTGGTGGAGCGGGAGGGGACGTGAGCGGCGTGACCGCGCGCCTGCTGGCCGGGTTGGTGGTGCTCCCGGGCTGCGCGTCGGCCCAGGTCGTGGGCGCCCGAGGATTGATCGCCGGCGTGCGCACGACGACGGCCACGACCGCCACCGATCTCCGCCTCTCCGGGTCCGCCTTCGGCTTCGAAGGCGGCATCGGGCTGGGGCCGGCGGCCCTCACGCTCCGGTACCTCGAGGGATCGGTGCGCAACGACAGCGCCGGCATCGAGCGTGACTTCGCGGAGGGCGACCTCACGCTCTGGGCCCGGCCGTTCCGATGGGCCGCGCTGGGCGCGGGCCCGCACATCCGGAGCTTCGTGGCCACCGGCAGCACCGAACGCTGGCTCTTCTGGGAGATCCGCGCCCGGGGTACGGCCGGCCTGCTGCCCCGCGCGGTGGATGCCTACCTGGAAGGGTGGGTCGCGGTATCGGGCGACGTGGACGTGCCCGACCCGTTCAACGCCGGTCGCGGCGTGGAAGGCGGCCTCGAGGTCGCGGTAGGACGGCTGCCGGTGTCGGTGCGGCTCCGGTACCGCGCGGAGCGGATCGGGCTGGGGGACGGCGCCCGCCGCGAGACCACCGAGCACGTCACGCTGGGCGTCGGGATCGGGAGGCGGTGACCTAGGGCCGGCGGCCGCTCGCTTCCTCCTCGACCACCACCGCGGTGCCGTAGCACAACACCTCCGTCACCCCGCGCATGATGTCGTTGGCGTCGTACCGCACGCCGACCACCGCGTTGGCGCCGATCTCCACCGCGTGCCGCACCATGACGTCGAAGGCTTCGCCCCGGGTTCGCTCGCACAGCTGCGTGAACATCGCGATGTTGCCGCCAAACACGGTCTGGAGGGTCGCCAGGCCGGTCCCGATGATCGAGCGCGACCGCACCACGACCCCGCGGACCACCCCGAGGTTCTCCACGATACGGTAGCCGGGCAGCGTGAACGTCGTGGTGGTGAGATAGTTGACGCGCCGGACGTCCCACGCGTCTTCCGGCCTGCGGGCCAGACCGCTCATGCGGGACACTGCGCGGTCTTGGGCCGGGTATTCTGGCAGGCGATGGACTCATCCATGCCGGACGCCATCACGCCGCACGCCGCCTTCTGCGCCGCCGTGCGGGCTTCCTCGTCGGTGGTTCCGGAGCCGCGCCGGCACTGCCGCTGTCCCCGGAACTCGACGCACACCTCGCACTCCGCCTGCACCAGCGACCTGCTGCCGATGATGAGGTACCCCACCACGAGGAGAATCCCCGCGACGACCAGGATGGTGATACTGCGCTTCACGGAGCCCTCCGGGGAATAACCAACACGGAGTAACCAACAAGGAACGTCCAACGATGACAAGTCGCCGTTGGATATTGGTCGTTCCTTGTTGGATATTGGTCATTCACCATGGACCTGTTGAGCCTGGCGCTGTTCGGGATCGGCGCCGCCGCGGGCGCCATCGGCGCCTTGTTGGGGGTCGGGGGCGGCATCGTCATGGTCCCGGCGCTCGTGCTGCTGGTACCGCTCCCGTTCACCCAGGCCGTCGGCACCAGCCTGGTATGTGTAGTGGCCACCTCGCTGGCGGGCTCGGCCGTGCAGTTCGGGCGGGCCGGGATCGAGACCGAGGCGGCCCTCGAGCTCCAGCTCTACGCCGCCGCCGGCGCCCTGATCGCCGGCCTCGCCGCCCCCTGGGTGCCTACCCGGATCCTGTTCTTCGCCTTTGCGGCCCTGCTGCTCTTCACGGCGTGGCGCTCGTGGCCGCGGCGGGGGGCCGCCCCGGCGCCTCCACCGGTCATGCGGCGCGCGACCCTGGCCGGCACCGGCGCCGTCGGCGCCGGGGTCGTCGCCACGTTGCTCGGCGTCGGGGGTGGCGTGATCTTCACCCCGATCCTGCACCTCGTCCTGGGTTACGGGTTTCACCGCGCCGCGGCCACCAGCGTGTACATCATCGGCATCACCGCGGGCATGGGCGCCGTCATCTACCTGGCCCGCGGGGATGTGGCCCTGGCGGCCGCGGCGCCGGCCGTGCTCGGCATCCTCGCTGGATCCGGTGCGGCCTCGCGCCTGGCTCACCGGGTGGAGGCCGCCTGGCTCAAACGCGGCTTCGCCGTTGTCCTGCTGTATGTGAGCGCGCGGATGGTGGTGCGGGGAATCGCCGGTGACTGATCCGTCCCGCACCGCCGCCCGGGTGCTCCGGGTGCTGCTCGTCGCGGCGGTGGCGGCGATCCTGGCCGGCGTCTTCCTCGGCGCCGCGCCCCTCGCGGGCCGGTTGCAGCGCGCCGGTCTCTGGACCATCGTGGCGGGTCCGTTCCTCGTCCTCGTGATCGTGTCGGCCGCCAAACCGCGCACCCGCTGGTTCGCCGCCGGCACCCTGGCCCTCGCGCTGATCGGTCTCCTCCTCGCCCGGTAGCCGGCTGCCCGGGTCTGCCGCGTCTGCCCCGCTGCCCCCTCTGCCCCTCTGCCGTTTGTCGCTAGCTTCTCTTCCATGCGTCCTGATACGCTGGGCGTCATCGGCCTGGGCGCGATCGGCGGATCGGTCGCGTGGCAGGCCACCCGCGCCGGTGTCCGGCGCGTGATCGGGTTCTCCCCGGCGCCGGCCGAGATGGCGGCGGCCGTCCGCGCCGGGGCCATCACCGATGCCGCGACCACGGCCCGGTTCGTGGCCCGCGAGAGCGACCTCGTGGTGCTGGCCGCGCCGCCCGCCGCTACCATCGCCTTGCTCCGGAGTCCCGTGGCGGAAGTCCTGCGGGCCGGATGCCTCTGCACCGATGTCTCGGGCGTGAAGGTCCCGGTGACGGACCGCGCCCGCGCCTTGGGCCTGGCGGGCCGGTTCGCCGGATCCCATCCGTTCGTTACCATCACCGACCGTGGATTCGGCGCGGCACTGCCCGCCCGGTTCCGCGGGGCCGTGGTCTACGTCACCGCGTCCGGTCCCGACGATCAGGCCGCCCGGGAGGTGGCCGATTTCTGGACCGGCGTCCTCGAGGCCGACACCGTGCTGCTCGACGCCGAGCGCCATGACGCGACCGTGGGTTGGACCCTGCACCTGCCCCACGTGATGGGGGTGGCGCTCGCGTCCGCCTTGGCACTCGACGGCCCGCGCGGCGTGACGTTCGGCGCCGCGGCGCGGGACGCCACCCGCGGAGCCACGGCCGACACCGAGACCTGGCGGGACCTGCTCCTGCTGAATCGTGGCGGCGTGCTCGCCGCGCTCGACGGGCTGGAGGCGGCCGCGGGGCGGCTGCGGCGGGCCCTGTCCGATGGCGACGCCCGGGCGGTCGGCGAATGGCTCGACCGCGCGGCCACGTGGCGGCGGCGCCTCGACTCGTGATCGTGCGCGGGGTCGTGCGGCCGCCGGGCGACAAGAGCATCACCCACCGGGCTCTCCTGCTGGCCGGACTGGTCCGCCCGCCGTCGGTGCTGCGAGGCGCCCTCACCGCCCTCGACGCCCGGAGCACCGCCCGGGTGCTCCGCCAGCTGGGCGCGGACGTGACCCCGCTCCGGCCGGGACAGCTCGTTCAGGTCCGCGGCCGGACCTGGCGGGCGCCCGGCGGGCCACTCCACTGCGGGAATTCCGGTACCACCGCGCGATTGCTGCTCGGTGTGCTGGCCGGGCATCGCTTCGAGGCGCGGGTCACGGGCGACGCCTCGCTGCGCCGCCGCCCGATGCGGCGCGTGACCGAGCCGCTGACTCGCATGGGGGCGCATCTGGTGGAAGAGGGGGGAGACGGCCTGCCGATCCGGATCCGGGGCGGCCGCTTGGTCCCGCTCGACTGGACGCTGCCGGTAGCCAGCGCCCAACTCAAGAGTGCCCTGTTGCTGGCCGGGCTCGTCGCCGGAGTGGGGGTAACGGTGCGCGAACCGGCCAAGTCGCGCGATCACACCGAGCGACTCCTCCGGGCACTCGGAGCCCCACTGCACGAAGACGGACTCTCGGTGACGCTGGAGCCGACGCCCGACTGGCTCCGTCGGCTGCCGGGGCTGGACGTGGCGATCCCGGCCGATCCCTCGTCGGCCGCCTTCCTGGTCGCTGCCGCGCTCCTGGCCGAAGGCGGCGACTTGAGGGTAAGTGACGTCGGGGTCAATCCCACGCGAATCGGCTTCCTCAGGGTGCTCGCCCGGATGGGCGCCGCCGTCCGGATCGAAGGGGCCCGGGTCGAGAGCGGGGAACCGGTGGCCGATCTCCTGGTGTCCCCGGCCCACCTGCGCGGCGTCGAGGTCACCGGGGAGGAGGTCCCGTCGCTGGTGGACGAGGTGCCGATCCTCGCTGTGCTGGCGTCCCGGGCCTCGGGGGAATCGGTGTTCCGGTCGGTCGGCGAGCTCCGCGTGAAGGAAAGCGACCGGCTGGCCCTGCTGGCGGCCAACCTCAGGGCCGTGGGCGCCGGCGCCGAGGTCCAGGGCGATGATCTCCACGTCCGGGGGACCGACGCGCCGCCCGCGGGGTCGGTGGATACGGCCGGCGATCACCGGCTGGCCATGGCGTTCGGAGTGCTCGGCACGCTCCCCGGGGCGCGGGTCCGGCTGTCGGAGCGGGCCTCGGCGGCCGTCAGCTATCCCGGGTTCTTCGACGACCTGGCCCGGATCGGTGGGAGGACGCGGTGAGAGTGGTAGCGATCGACGGTCCGGCCGGCTCCGGCAAGTCCACCACCGCGCGGGCAGTGGCGGACCGGCTGGGGTTCGCGCACCTGGACAGCGGTGCCCTGTATCGCGCGATGACCCTCGCCGCCATCGACAACGAGGTGCCGCTCGATGCGCAGCGGCTCGTGGCCCTGGCTCGGGCGCTCCCGGTGCGGCTCTCGCTGGTGGGGAATGAGTTCCGCCCCGAGGTCGCGGGCACCGACGTATCGGAGTCGGTGCGCCGGTCGGACGTCACGGCGCGGGTCTCGGCGGTTTCGGCGCTGCCTCAGGTGCGCGACCTGGTCAACGGACTCCTGCGCGCGGCGGCCGCGGAGCACCCTCAGGGCGTGGTGGTGGACGGCCGGGACATCGGCACCGTGGTCTTCCCCGAGGCCCCGGTCAAGATCTTCCTCACGGCCACCCCCGAGGCCCGGGCCCGGCGGCGCCTCACCCAGGAGGGGCGGGCGCTCGACGTCAAGACGCTGCAGGCCGAGACCGAGCGGCTGGCCCACCGGGACGCGGCCGACGCCCGGCGGGCCGTGGCGCCGCTCCGCGCCGCTCCCGACGCGGTGGTGCTGGATACCACGAACCTGACCTTCGACCAGCAGGTGGACCGGATCGCGGAGCAGGCCCGGAACGTCTTCGGCGATGGGTCAGTTTGAAAACTGGACCATCGCCAACGTCTTCATTTAGCTTGACATAGCACACGGGCCCGGGTAGCATAGATGACTGCGCCGCCCGATAGGCGGGGGGCGCGCTTTCCCCTTTCCCGAGTGTTCGTAGCAGAGCACGCAGGTAGGCCTCAATGGGCGAGTCGTCCACCGAAACCCAGAACCCCAACGCCGGCGCCGCGTCGGCCCCAGCCATCCGCGTTCGTCCCGACCTGTACGACGAGCAGTACTCCCCACAGCAGTACGAAGAGATGATGGCCCTCTACGAGGGCACGCTGCAGAGCATCGTCGAGGGCGAGATCGTCAAGTCGAAGATCCTGCGCGTCACGGATACCCACGTGATTCTCGACGTGGGCTTCAAGTCCGAGGGCGCGGTCCCGATCGACGAGTTCAAGGAGCCGGACAAGCTCCAGGCGGGCGACGAGGTCGAGGTCTTCCTCGAGCGGCTGGAGGATCAGGACGGCGCCGTCGTCCTGTCCAAGAAGAAGGCCGACTTCATGCGCGTGTGGGAGAAGATCCGGCACGCGTACGAGAACGACCAGCCGGTCCGCGGCACCCTGATCAAGAAGATCAAGGGCGGGGTGGTGGTGGATCTGATGGGGGTGGACGCGTTCCTGCCGGGCAGCCAGATCGCGCTCCGCCGCGTCCCGAACATCGACGAGCTGCTGGGCCAGGGCTTCGACTTCAAGATCATCAAGCTCAACAAGCGCCGCCGGAACATCGTGGTGTCGCGCCGGGTGATCCTGGAGGGCGAGCGGGCCGAGAAGCGCGAACACCTGATGAAGGAGCTCCAGGTCGGCCAGGTGCGGAAGGGCGTGGTCAAGAACATCACGGACTTCGGCGCGTTCATCGATCTGGGCGGCGTGGACGGCCTGCTGCACATCACCGACATGAGCTACGGCCGGGTCTCCCACCCATCCGAGATGGTCGAGCTGGGCCAGGAGCTCGAGGTCAAGGTGCTCGACATCGACTGGGACCGGGAGCGCATCTCCCTCGGCCTCAAGCAGCTCCAGCCGTATCCGTGGGAGAACGTGGCCGAGAAGTATCCCGTGGGCGTCCGGGTCCAGGGCAAGGTCGTCTCGATCACCAACTACGGCGCGTTCGTGGAGCTGGAGCCCGGCATCGAGGGCCTGGTCCACATCAGCGAGATGAGCTGGACCCGCAACGTCCGCCATCCGTCCAAGATCGTCTCCATCGGCGAGACCATCGAGGCCGTGGTGCTCAAGGTGGACCCGCAGGAGGAGAAGATCTCGCTCGGCATGAAGCAGACCGAGCAGGACCCCTGGATGATGCTGCCCATGAAGTACCCGGTGGGCACCCGCATCACCGGCAAGGTGCGCAACCTGACCTCCTTCGGCGCCTTCGTCGAGATCGAGCCGGGCATCGACGGGCTGATCCACATTTCGGATATGTCGTGGACCAAGCGGGTCCAGCATCCTTCCGAAGTCGTGAAGAAGGGCGACACGGTAGACGTGCTGATCCTGAACATCGACGCCGACAACAAGCGCATCTCCCTGGGCCTCAAGCAGGCGCAGGAGGATCCCTGGCTCAAGATCGGCGAAGACTACCCGGTGGGCATGGATCTCGAAGGCCGAATCGTCCGGATCCTCGACAACACGGTGGTGGTGGACGTCGGCCACGACATCGAAGGCCTGATCCCGGCCAACCAGTTCCCCACGCCGGACCACCGCCGGGTCGAGGAAGTGGCCAAGGAAGGGTGGCTGGTGGACGTGAAGGTGATGGAGGTGGATCCCATCCACCACAAGATCGTGCTGGCGGCCACCAGCCAGCCGCGCCAGCCGCTGGTGGTGCCCGGGGCCGAGAGCGTCGCCCGGACCGAAGGCGCCGACCGGACCGAGGGCGCCGACGACCGGACCGAGGGCGCCGACGCCGAGGAGCCCGCGCCGGACGCGTGAGTCGTTCCGCTGCCGGGCGCCGCCGGCGACTCCGCGCGGGCGGGGTCGCCGGCGGTCGTACGTTCGGGACCGTTTTCCTACCGGAACAGACATGAGCATCGACAGCGGGCTCGAGCGGCTCAGACGGCTGCGCGACGAAGCGGAGCAGGGAGGCGGAGCCGAGCGGGTCCGCACCCAGCACGACAAAGGCAAGCTCACCGCGCGGGAACGGATCGAGTTGCTGGTGGACCCCGGATCCTTCGTCGAGTTCGACCGCTTCGTGACGCACCGCGCCAGCGGCTTCGGGCTGGATCAGCAGCGCCCGCTGGGCGACGGCGTGGTCACGGGGTACGGCCGTGTCGAAGGCCGGCTGATCTACCTATTCGCCCAGGACTTCACGGTCTTCGGCGGATCCTTGGCCGAAGCCCACGCCCAGAAGATCTGCAAGATCATGGACCTCGCCGTCCGGAACGGCGCGCCCATCGTCGGCCTGAACGATTCGGGCGGGGCCCGGATCCAGGAAGGCGTGGTCTCGCTGGGCGGCTACGCCGACATCTTCTACCGCAACACCCGCTCGTCGGGGGTGGTGCCCCAAATCTCCGCCATCCTGGGCCCCTGCGCCGGGGGCGCGGTGTACAGCCCGGCCATCACGGACTTCGTGTTCATGGTCCGGGGCGTCTCCTACATGTTCGTGACCGGACCCAACGTGGTGAAGACCGTGACCCACGAGGACGTCACGGCGGATCAACTGGGCGGCGCCGACGTGCACGGCGAGGTGTCCGGGGTCGCGCAATTCGTGCTCGATACCGAGGTCGCGTGCATCGCGGAAATCCGTCGTCTGCTGGGCTTCCTCCCGTCGAACAACCTGGACGGTCCGCCGGTCCGCCGGTCCGACGATCCGCCCGACCGCCGCGACCCGGATCTCGCCAGGCTGATTCCCGACAATCCGAACAAGCCCTACGACATGCACGAGGTGATCCGGCGGGTGGTGGATGACGGGGAATTGCTAGAAGTGCACCGGCAATATGGCGCCAACCTGATCGTGGGATTCGCCCGGCTGGCCGGGCACCCGGTGGGCGTCGTCGCCAACCAGCCGGCGGTGCTGGCCGGCGTGCTCGACATCAAGGCGTCCCGCAAGGGCGCCCGGTTCGTGCGCTTCTGCGACGCCTTCAACGTCCCGCTGGTCACGTTCGAGGACGTGCCCGGGTTCCTGCCGGGCGTGGAGCAGGAGCACGGCGGCATCATCATGCACGGGGCCAAGCTGCTCTACGCCTTCGCCGAGGCCACGGTGCCCAAGCTCACCGTGATCACCCGAAAGGCCTACGGCGGCGCGTACGACGTCATGAGCTCGAAGCACGTGGGGGCGGACTACAACGTGGCCTGGCCTACGGCCGAGCTCGCGGTCATGGGCCCCAAGGGCGCGGCGGAGATCCTGTTCCGGAAGGAGATCGCCGCGGCTCCCGACCCGCAGGCCCGGCTCGACGAGCTGGTGGCCGAATACCGGGAGAAGTTCGCCCACCCCTACGAGGCCGCCGCCCGCGGGTACCTCGACGACGTGATCGACCCGCGCGAGACCCGCCCGCGCCTCATCTCCGCGCTCCAGACGTTGCTGACCAAGCGCGATACCGCCCCGCCGAAGAAGCATGGGAATATTCCGCTGTAGAGAAGCCGTGCAGCGTGCAGCGTGCAGCGTGCAGCGGACCTGCTGCCTTTTGCCCACGGTGCCCGGTGCACGCTGCACGCTGCCCGATCAGTCATGAACCGAGTCCTCGTCGCCAACAGAGGCGAAATCGCCTGCCGGATCATCCGGGCCTGTCACGAGGAGGGCCTGGAGGCCGTCGCGGTCTATTCCGAGGCCGACCGGGGGAGCCCGCACGTGCAATCCGCCGACGTCGCGGTCCCCATCGGGCCGCCGCCCGCCCGCGAGTCCTACCTCAACGTCGAGCGGCTCCTGCGCGCCGCCCGGGACACCGGAGCGGAAGCGATCCACCCGGGCTACGGCTTCCTGTCCGAGCGGGCGCATTTCGCCGAAGCGGTGGAACGGGCCGGCCTGGTGTTCATCGGTCCGGGTCCCGCGGCCATCCGCGCCATGGGGGACAAGACCGAGGCCCGCCGGCGGATGGAGTCGGCCGGCGTCGCCATCGTCCCCGGCACCACCGAACCCGTGCGAGACGAGGCCGACGCCGCCGCGGCGGCCGACCGGGTGGGCTACCCACTCATGCTCAAGGCCGCGGCGGGCGGGGGGGGCAAGGGGATGCGCCGGGTGGCCGACCGTGATGGCCTGGCCTCGGCCCTGCGAGCCGCCCGCTCGGAAGCCGAATCGGCGTTCGGGGACGGGGCCATCTACCTGGAGCGCTTCATCGAGCGGCCCCGGCACGTCGAGCTGCAGGTCCTCGCGGACGGGCGGGGCGGGGTCATCCACCTGGGGGAGCGCGAATGCTCCATTCAGCGCCGCCACCAGAAACTGATCGAAGAAGCACCCTCCCCCGGGCTCAGCCCCGAGCTGCGGGCCCGGATGGGTGAGGCCGCCGTCCAGGCGGCGCGGTCGGTAGGCTATCGCAGCGCGGGAACGGTGGAATTCCTGCTGGCGCCGGACGGGCAGTTCTACTTCCTGGAGATGAACACCCGGATTCAGGTCGAGCATCCCGTCACCGAGCTGGTGTACGGGGTGGACCTGGTGCGCGAGCAGCTACGGCTGGCCGCCGGCCGGCCGATGAGCATTCCTCCGGGGCTCGAGCCCCGCGGCCACGCCATCGAATGCCGGATCACCAGCGAGGACCCCGGCCAGGGGTTTCTCCCCGCCACGGGCCGGATCGCGTTCCTGCGCATTCCGTCCGGCCCCGGCGTGCGTTGGGACGGTGGGATCGAGGCTGGCAACGAGATCGGTGTGTTCTACGACCCACTTCTGGCCAAACTCATCGTGTGGGGTGAGACGCGGGAGCACGCCGTGCGGCGCATGCGCCGGGCGCTGGACGAGTTGCTGATCGTCGGGGTCCCCACGTCGCAGGCGTTCCACCGGCGGGTGATGCGCGACCCCGAGTTCCAGCGCGGGGCCTACGACCTGGGGTACGTCGAGCTGGCCGGCGACCGGTTGCTGCGGGCCGAGCCCGAGGCCGGCCTGGTCGAGCAGGCGGCGCTGGCCGCGGCGTTGGCCGAGCACGAAGCGCGCACTGGATCCGTCCCCGTGGTGGCCGACCCGTCCGGCGGGGGCGGGGACTCGGCCTGGCTCCGCGCCGCCCGGATGGCGGGCCTCCGGTGACGGAGGTCCGGATTCGCGAGATCGCGGCGGGCGGTGACGGGGTGGGACGATTGGACGACGGCATCGCGGCGTTCGTCCCCCGAACCGCGCCGGACGATCTGGTGGAGATCGAGCTGACGGCGCGCAAGCCGCGCTACGCTCGCGGGCGCGTGGTGCGGATCGTGGCACCGAGTCCCCATCGGGTCCCGGCTTCCTGTCCCCATTACGACCGCGACGCCTGCGGCGGCTGCCAGATCCAGCATCTCGCCCCCGAGGCCCAGCTCGACGCCAAGCGCGCGATCGTCCGGGAAGCGCTCCGCCGGATCGGCCGGATCCCGGTCGAGGACGTGGAGATCGTTCCCGCCGCCCAGGCCTGGCGGTACCGGACGACGGTCACGCTGGCGATGGACGATGCCGGCCGAATCGGCCTGCACCCCTGGGATCGGCCGGACGCCGTGTTCGCGCTGGACGACTGCCTCATCGCCCGGGCTCCCCTCATGCGGCTGTGGCAGGCGGTCAGGAGCCGCGCCGGTCTGCTGCCTGCGCACAGCACTCATCTGGTCATCCGGGAGGACCGGACGGGCGACGCGCACCTGATCGTGCGGGGGGGACACCCGCCGTGGAACGCCGCGCCCCTGGCGCGGGCGCTCGGCGACGCGGCGGTCGCGATCTGGTGGGAGCCACAGGGCGGCGGGGCCCGCGTGGTGGCCGGGTCGCAAACCGGGTTCCCCGCCACCGCGTTCGCCCAGGTGCAGCCGGACCTGGCCGACTGCATCCGGCAGGAGGCGGTGGCGGCGTTGGGGGACGTGGCGGGGCTGCCGGTGTGGGACCTGTACGGCGGGACCGGCGACGGCGCCCGGCTGCTGGCGGCCCGTGGCGCCCGGGTCTGGAGCGTGGACGCCAACCGATCGGCGGTCGAGTGGGCCGCCCACCAGCCGGGGCCGGCGGGAGCGCCCGAGGGGTCGCCGGCCTACCTGGAGGGGCGGGTCGAGGAGGTCCTGCACCGGCTGCCCGAGCCGGGGGCGGTGCTCCTGAATCCACCGCGGACGGGGGTCGGCGCCCGGGTCGCCGCGGCGCTGAACGCACTGGGCCAGACCGGGCGGACTCGGCGGGTGGCATACGTGTCGTGCGATCCCGCGACGCTGGCCCGCGACCTGGCGCGGATGCCCGGGTTTCGGCTGGTGGCCGTCCGGGCCTACGACCTCTTTCCCCAGACGGCTCACGTCGAGACGCTGGCGGCCCTGGAGGCCGCGTGAAGTACTTGGTGACCATCGGGATGCGGACCGTCGAGGTCGACCTTCAGGGCGGCCGGGCCCGGGTCGACGGGCGGGAGGTGGCCGCGGAGCTGGTCGCGCTGGCGGGGGGCGTCGAGCGGCAGCTCGTGCTGCCCGACGGAATTCACACCTTCGCCATGATCCGGATCCCCGGGGGCTGGGAGCTGGTTCGGGCAGGCGAACTGCTCCGGGCCGAGGTGGTGGACGCGCGGACCCGGGCCCTCGAAACCCTCACGGGCCGGGGCCACGGGGCGGGCGGACTCCACTCGGTGCGGGCGCCTATGCCTGGCCTGGTGTTGCGGGTCGAGACAGAAGCCGGGGCGACCGTGCGCGCGGGGCAGGGGTTGGTGGTGCTCGAAGCCATGAAAATGGAGAACGAGCTGTCCTCCCCGGTGGCCGGCACCGTCACCGCGATCCGCGCCGTCCCGGGCCAGCCGGTGGAGAAGGGGACGGTGCTGATCGAGGTGACCGGCGAGGGTTGACCATCGCGCGGGAGGCCGGTAGCTTCAAAGTCTGTCTATGTTTGCGCGACCATGAAGACGTATACGCTGAAACAGAGCGAGCTCGAGCACCAGTGGCACCTGGTGGACGCTGAGGGGATGGCCCTCGGGCGCCTGGCCAGCCGCATTGCCCAGCTCATTCGGGGCAAGCACAAGCCCACGTTCACGCCGCACATGGACTGCGGCGATTTCGTGGTGGTGGTGAACGCGGAAAAGGTGCGGCTCACCGGCCGCAAGCTCGAGCAAAAACGGTACTTCCGGCACACCGGCTACATGGGACATGAGCGGTTCACCCCGGTCGCCAAGGTGCTCGCGACGCACCCGGAGCGGGTGATCGAGCGGGCGGTGTTCGGGATGCTCCCCAAGACCACCCTGGGCCGGCAGGCGCTCCGCAAGAAGCTCAAGGTGTACGCCGGTCCCACGCATCCGCACCAGGCCCAGCGCCCGGCGCCGGTCAAGCTCGGGAAAGACGCATGACCATGACGGCACAGCCCGAACTCCGGTGGCACGCCGTGGGACGCCGAAAGACGAGCGTCGCCCGCGTGTATCTGACGCCCGGCTCCGGCAAGTGGAGCGTCAATGGCCGCACCCTGGGCGACTTTTTCCCGCGCCAGTCGCTGGTGCAGCACATTCAGCAGCCGTTCCAGGTGACGGACACGCTGGGCGCCTTCGACGTGAAGGCCCGGGTGACGGGCGGCGGCCAGAGTGGCCAGGCGGGCGCGCTGCGGTTGGGCGTGGCCCGCGCCCTGGTCGAGGCGGATGAGACGCACCGACGCAAGCTCCGGGCGCACGGCTTGCTCACCCGCGACCCGCGGGCGGTGGAACGGAAGAAGCCGGGACAGCCCGGCGCACGGAAGCGCTTCCAGTTCTCGAAGCGCTAACAGAAGGACGACGCGACGCACACCGCCGGATCCGGTCACGGGTGTCCGCTGCATGCGGATCGCGGCCGGAGATGAACGCGGTGGACGACCCAACCCGACGACGAGGACCATGACGCCCCCGATACTGCAGGAACTGCTGGAAGCGGGTGTCCATTTCGGACACCAGACCCGACGCTGGAACCCGAAGATGCGGCGATTCATCTTCGCCGAGCGGTCGGGCATCTACCTCATCGATCTCCAGAAGACCCTCGCCCAGCTCCAGGCGGCGCAGGAGCTGTTGCGCGGTGTGGTGATGAAGGGCGACGGCGTCCTCTTCGTCTGTACCAAGAAGCAGCTCAAGCAGATCGTGAAGACCGAGGCCGAACGCTGCGGCGCGTTCTCGGTGACCGAGCGGTGGCTGGGCGGCACGCTGACCAACTTCCAGACCATCAAGAAGCAGATCCGCCGGCTCAAGGAGATCGAGCAGGCGCAGGAAGAGGGGGCGTACGACTTCTTCACCAAGAAAGAGCAGCTGCTCTTCCAGCGGGAGCGGGAGAAGCTGAACCGCTACCTGGAGGGCATCAAGCGCATGGGCCGGCTGCCGGGCGCGCTGTACGTGGTGGACGCCAAGAAAGAGAAGATCGCCATCGCGGAGGCCAACAAGCTCGGGATCCCGGTGATCGCCATCGTGGACACCAACGCCGATCCGGACCTCATCACGGTGCCCATCCCCGGCAACGACGATGCGATCCGCTCGGTAGCGCTCATCACCAAGGCGCTGGTGGACGTGATGTTCGAGGCCCGCGCCCAAGTGCCGATGCGCGAGTCCGCCGAAGACGGCGAGGGCATGACGTACAGCACCGACAGCGAGCCCGAAGCGGAAGCGGACGAACAACGCCGCCGGCGGAAGCCGCGGCGCAAGCGGCGGGCCAAGCCGGAAGCGATCGCGGCGCGGCTGAAGGACGCCGGGACGGAAGGCGGGGCGGAGCCGGAACAGGCGACGGCGGGCGACGAGCCCGGGTAGCCGAGGTCCCGGGGGCACGCGACCGCGACCGCCGCTCGACCGGCTGCCACCACCGCCGGAGCGGCGGTTGTCACGTCCGGGACCGGCAAGCGACCTTGATGGGAGATGAGTGACGGTATGGCTAAAGACATTCCCGCAAAAGACGTGGCGGCGCTTCGGGCCCGCACCGGCGCCGGCATGATGGATTGCAAGAAGGCACTGGAAGAGGCCGGCGGCGACATGGAGCGGGCCGTCGACATTCTCCGCAAGAAGGGGACGGCCCGGGCCGAGAAGCGGGCCGGCCGCACCGCGGCGCAGGGAGTGGTCTCCAGTTATATCCACTTCAACGGTCGGGTCGGCGTGCTCCTCGAGTTGAACTGCGAGACCGACTTCGTGGCGAATACCGACGACTTCCAGACCCTGGCGCGCGAGGTCGCGATGCACATCGCGTCGGCCAACCCGATCGCCGTTTCGCCCGATCAGGTCCCGGCCGACATCGTCGCCCGCGAGAAGGCGATCTACCTGGAGCAGGCCAAGGAATCGGGCAAGCCGGCCGCAGTCCAGGAGAAGATGGCCGAGGGCAAGCTCAGGAAGTTCTTCGAGGAGCGGGTGCTGCTGGAGCAGCCCTACGTGAAGGACGACAAGCAGAAGGTGGGCGACCTAGTCAAGGCGGTGTCCGGCAAGGTG
>Ga0210377_10002275_pt1 | contig 16939 bp, 5 predicted proteins | sample PLM4_65_b1redo_FD_155480 | JGI IMG/M metagenome (GOLD analysis project Ga0210377, IMG submission 155480) | Groundwater sediment microbial communities from an aquifer in East River, Colorado, USA - PLM4_65_b1 redo | ecosystem: Environmental > Terrestrial > Soil > Riparian zone | place: USA: East... | reverse complement strand
GACGTCGCCGTAGTTGCCGTCGGAGACGGGGCTACCGTCCTTTTCGGCGAGAGGCACGGCCTTCACGCCGGACGTGCGGTACCCGATGCCGCTGTAGCCGATGCCGAAGCGGTCCTCGGTCACGCCTTGAACGACCGACGCCGACCCTGGCTGTTCCTTGACCGTGTCTTTGTAGTCGCCCCCTGCAAGCGTGTGTTCCTTGAAGAAACCGTAGGTGCCGCTGGCGGAGTTGCGGCCGTAGAGGCTGATCGGCCGGCTGGCCCAGTCGCCGGAGAGGCCCAGGTCTCCCCAGGTCTTGACGTCCTTGCCACCGCGCTTCCGGGCCTTCGAGAAGACGGCGTCCACCTGAGTGAGGGTCAGCCTCTCGATCGGGTTGTCCTTGTTGACGAAGACCGCGAGAGCATCGTAGGAGGTGCGGATCTGCGTGGGCTTGTATCCGTACTTGTGCTCGAACTGGTCGATCTCGGTGCCCCTCATGGCTCGCGACATCGGACCGAACTGGGCCGTGCCGGCGATGAGGGCCGGTGGCGCGGTGGACGAGCCCTTCCCTTCCACCTGGATCTTCACGTTGGGGTAGAGCTTCTGGAACGTCTCGCCCCAGAGTGTCATCAGGTTGTTCATCGTGTCGGAGCCGACGCTGTTGACGTTGCCCGAGACTCCGCTCGTCTTCTGGTACGAGGCGATCGAGGGATCGACCTTGACCGCTTGAGCCCCGGCCGTCCCCACGCCAAGGGCGGCCACCACGGCCGCCGCGAACACACGCTTCATGAGTCCTCTCCTTCGCTGGCCGCCCGCCGGCTCCGATGAACCCACCCTACCCGGTCCTCGGAAACGGCGGGTTTCGCCACCGTTAATTCTCGGTTAAATCCGCGTCGGCTCTAGAAAATGAACTGAGTCTGGAGCCTGAACTCCTTGGTCGTCGTCCCCTTGCCCGAGCTCGCGGCCTCGTCCTTGATCGAACGGAAGTCGGCCTGGACCTTGAGGTTGTGCTTGTTGGCGTAATAGTTGACAGCGCCGCCGATCTCCTTGCGGTCGTTGGCGCTCGTGGCTTTGTTGGTGGGGTCGATCACGGAGTAGCGGGCCGCCAACTCCCAGAAGGAGGCGCCCGACACGACCCCCGGCGCCTTGAACGCATACGACGCCTGGATGAGGAACCCCTTGTCCTTGAACTTCGTCCCCGCCACTGCGGCCACGTAGGGCTGCGATTCGCGCGACGTGAACTCGCCAACGCTGGCGAAACCCTTGTACTTGAAGGTGTAGTCGGCGCCCCACTGGGTGTCGGCGTTGACGGCGGCGGGGCTGGTGGCGGGAGGGACTATGGTCGTGGAAAAGCGCCGGTCGTTCTTGGCGAAGTTGCCGGCGACGGCGAAGAGGGCTCCCTGCGCGGAGTCGCCCAGGTCGCCTTCCGTGAGCAGTGCGCCCGAGCCCCACTGGTTCATGCGGGTCTTGCCGATGACCTGCAACATCCCCCGGGCGGAGTAGAGGTACTTGGCATTGTCGTTCGCATCCTGGCTGCGGCTGTTGCCGTTCGAGGCCATCACCCGCCAGTCGAGCTTGGTCCCGCCCAGAGTGCCCCAGAGGGCGATTCCCGTCTCGCGGCCGGGGTTGTAGCGCCCGTCCGTGTCGGCCCGATCCACGAACTGCTGCGCACCCGAGGAGGTGAGCTGCTGGCGACCGTAAGGGGCCTTGAACTGCCCGAACCGGACGCGGAAGGTCTTGTGCTTGGAGATGTCCCAATCGATGTTCGCATCCTCCATGAAGCGAGCGACCGGCGAGCCGTTGGCGTCCGGCCAGTTGAGCTGGACTTCGAACTCGATTTCGGGCTTGTACATCCATCCCTCGAACTTCATCTTTGCCCTGCGAATGCGGAAGCTGCCCTTGCTGTTGCCCGCCTTCGCGGTGCCCGGGACCTGAACCGCGTCGTCGGGCAGCTGGAAGGTGAATCGAGGCTGGACGCGGCTCGCCATCTCCATGTAGAAGCTCTTGCCCAGGGTGAAGCGGGTCTTGCCGTCACGCCACTCGATCTTCTGCACGGGCGATTCCGGCCTCGGTACCGCCTGGGCGATGCCGTGCTTGAAGAAGAAGAGGTCGAGGGCCTGCTCACTGTCGGCTACGACGGTTTCCCCGTTGGGACCGACGCCGATGCGAGTGATGCCTGTGCCCATCTCGCCGCCCTTCTCGAACGCCTCGGCTTTCTTCGCGTCGTTGAAGACGTAGATGCGGCCGTCCTTTGCGATCTCCTTGTAGAACATCCCCTGGGCCAACGCGCTCCCCGCCAGGCCCAGGCCCATGAGCAGCGCCACCACCAGGCCACGCTTCCCGGTCTTCGGTGTCATCAGCGATCCTCCTTCACACTCAGGAATCCGGCCTCGGTGCCACGGGACCGTCCCGCGCCTCTCCCCGGCCGACAGAACCTCCCACTCGCTACGTGTTGCCAAGTTAGGCGGAAGCCATGACGGCCGTATGACGCTGCCGTGAACTCGCTGTTAATCCGCGGAGACGAGCCGGCCCGGAGAATGGTGCGAGTGTGTCACGGCGGCGTCACACCCCGCGCCTACGTTCTCGGCAAGCGTTCCGCAGAGCGCGTTCACCACCTCGGGTCGGTGAAGTGGGGCAGAATGGCGCCGTGCTTGCGTTTCTGCTGGTGGTCCTGGTCGCTCCAGCGAGCCAGCCGGAGACCCCTCCAACCCTCCACGGGCGGCTCCGTCGGCTCGTTGCAGAGGCCAACCAAGGGCGCGAACGCCCGTCGACGTCGAGCCTCACCGCTCTCTTGGACACCCTCGCCCGAGGGCCGTTCCGCGATCACCTCGCCGGCGGCTTCCTTCGCAGCGCGATCGAAAGCCCGCCCCGAGCGCCACACCCACACTATGAGAAGCGCCTGTGCGATAACGCCCTCCTCATCCGCGCGTATGCGAAGGTCTTCGCACGCACGGAGAACCTGCTCTATCGAGACGTGACGCGGGAGACGGCGACGTGGGCCATCCGAGAGCTGCGGGAGCCCGAGGGCGCCTTCCTGGCGTCGGTGAGGGCCCCCGCCGAGGGAACCTCCAGCCGCTACTACCTCTGGACCCGCGAAGAGGTATCGGCGGCCCTTGGACAGGATCGCGGGGTACAGTTCCTGGCAACGTACGGGATCGAGCCGCCGGGGCTGCTGACCCTCACCGGCTCACCCTTCGCCGGTCTTGGGCCCTCCCGCGAGGTCTTGCAGGTGCGGCGGGGCCGGCGAGTTCGGCCAGGCGTCGACGACCGCGTCGTCGCCGGCTGGAACGGCCTCATGATCGGCGCCCTCGCGACCTCCGGTTCTTTGTTGAAGCGGGGCGCCGACTTGGAGGCGGGGCGCCGGGCAGCGGACGCGGTCGTCCGCAGACTCGGGCCAGCGAAGGCGCTGAAGCATGAGGCCTCGGGGGCTGGGACCCCCGCCGGCCTGCAGGACCATGCCTTCCTTGCGGAGGGGCTCCTCGATCTCTACGAGGCTACCGGCGAGGCGCGCTGGCAGAACGAGGCCGTAGGGCTCACCGAGGCCGCAGTGACGCGCCTGTGGGCTGTGGGGAGCGGTGGTTTCTACGAGGACGAAGCGGCGGCATCCGGCGCTCCACGCCTCAAGACCGCGCGAGATTCGGACCTGCCTTCCGCCAATGCCGTGATGGCGAGCGTCTTCGGCCGCCTCGCGACGCTCACCGGGCAGGAACGCTATCGACGGCTCGCCGTCAAGACGGTCGAGGCCTTCAAGGACGAACTGCGGCGCGACCCCGACGCAACCCAGGCTCTGGCGGCTGCTGCCGCGCTTCTCAGCGCTGCGGCTTCTCCGTCACCACCCGCGGAGACCCATCCGGAAGGACCTGGAGCGTCTTCAGGAACTCGATGACCGCGCCGCGGTCGGCGTCGGCCAGCCGAAAGAAGGCGTCCCGCACCTGACGTGCCTCGCCGCCGTGGAAGTAGATGGCCTCGGTCAGCGTCGTCAGGTCGCCGCGGTGGCCGTAGGGGGCCGAGCAGCCCACGTCCCACAGCTTCCGCGTGAGGAACTCCCGTACTGGCCGAGGCCTCGGTGGCTCCCAGAAATCGGCCGCTGGCGCGAATCCCGCGAGTGTCCCCTGCGCCACCCGCTCGTTGGCGAAGTGGCCGTAGTCGCCGTCGTTGATATCGTGGCGCTTGAGATCGGTGTAGGCACGGACCCGGGCGCGGCCGTCGGGGAGCTTTTCGATGCGCGGCCCCGGCCCCTCCCGCGTCATGTCGAAGGCGAACACCCGCTTCGTGTCTGCGGGCCGGAGATTCCCAGGTGGATTGAAGGGGTCGGGCTCCGTGAAGACCGGGTCGTCCAGGATGAGGAGCGGCTTGTGGCACGAGCCGCAGCCCACGGTCCCGAACAGACGCTCACCGCTCTCGACGGCGGCGCGGCGGCCAGGGTCCGCCGGCAGGAGCCGGCCAGGCGTGTTGAGGGCCGCTTGGTAGATCGTCACGGCGGTGACGTCACCGACGGTCAGCTCGTCGACGACGCCGTCCTGGTCCGCGTCCACACCTGAGCCGAAGCGCTCCACCGACTGCATCCCGTGGTGGTGGTTCATGGCGGTGTTCGAGAACTCCCGCAGCGAGACCACGGCGCCCTTCTGGTGAAAGGGCTTCACGATCAGGTCCCAGTCGACGCCCTGGATGCCGCGGGGGTCCACCCGACCGTCGGGGAGTGCCAGGATCAGGCCGAACGAGACGCCCTTCGACTCGAGAGGGCGCCGGACGGGCTCTCCGCGGGCCTGGGCTTCCTTCAGCGCGGCCTCCCGGATCGCGACTAGCTCGCTGCTCATCTCGCGGGCCAGCATCTCGATGGGACCGGCTCCCATCATGCCGAGGGTGTTGCGCTCGTTGCTGTCCCTCGGATCGAGGGTCGTGACCACGGGGTCGCGATCCTGCGCGAGAACGAAGACGTTGGCGACGAAGTCGCCGGAGCCTCCCGAGCGGGGTTGGTTGTGACAACCGGAGCACGAGTTGGAGTCGGGGGCCGACGTTCGGATGAAGGCCGGCTGGTTCGCGCCCCGCGGGACGCCGGCTCCGGTCGAGGCGGGCCGGCCCTGGCCGTCCAGCTTGTTGAAGCGGGCATCGAACAGCTTCTGGCCGCGCCGAAACAGCTCTTTGAGGCCGATCCTGCCGGACTCGACGTCCGCCTGATCGACGTGCTGCTCGATGGCGGGCCGCTCGCCGATCGCGAGAGGGCGTTCGGCAGCGCCGGCCGCAACGAGCGCGAGCGTCAGTGTAACAGCGGACCCCACGGCCTTGACGCTGGAGTGCACGACGCCCCGAACGCTAGCCGCCCTGGCCCTTTTGCACGTACACGATCACCGTCTTCGTCACCAACGAGCCCGAGGCGGTGAAGGTGATCGTTCCCTGGACGAAGTCGAAGCACGGGATGGTGAAGGGATCGATCACGAAGGTCACACTCGAAGGGCCGATCCCGCTGGACTCCGACAGCGTGATCCAGGGGACATCCACGGACGCCTGCCAGCTCGGTCCAGGGCCACCGTCGACAGTATGGATGGAAACGCTCCCTTGGAGCAGCCCGGTCGCGGGGATCACCTTGCGGATGCGGTGGTTCTCGTAGTCGGCGACGAACAGCTCGCCGCTCGAAGACACAGCCGCCCACCAGGGCTGGTTGAGCTGCGCAGCGAGCGCACCGCCACCATCCCCTCCGTCGCCGGCCATTCCGCTTCCCGCGACCGTCGTGATGATCCCGTCCTCGACCTTGCGGATGCGGTTGTTGTCCGCGTCCGCGATGTAAACCTCGCCCTGGGGACCAACGCTCACAGAAGCAGGGTCGCCGAGCAGCGCGTCTGGAGCGGGTCCTCCGTCTCCCCCGTATCCGGCTTGGCCCGTGCCCGCGAACTGGAAGATGAACCCAGAGGCCTCGATGACGCGCACCACGGTGTTGCCCGCATCCGCCACGTACACGAAGCCCGACCCGTCGACGGCGACCGACACCGGGAAACTCAGCTCGGCTTCGACTGCGGGGCCGCCGTCGCCGCTATGACCCGGCGTGCCTGTCCCGGCGATCGTCGTGATGACGCCGCCACTCACCTTCCGGATGCGGTTGTTCCCCGCGTCAGCGATCAGAAGATCGTCACTCACGTCAATCGCGACGCCGATAGGGAAGTTCAGCTCTGCTGAGGCGGCGGCGCCGTCGTCGCCCGAGAAGCCAGGTGAACCCGTGCCGGCGACGGTCGTGATCGTGCCGGCAGGGGCCACCAGGCGCACGACGTTGTTCCCAGAGTCACCGATGTAAAGAGACCCCGCCGCATCGACGGCGATGCCATTGGCATCGCTGATCTGGGCGTCCACGGCCGGGCCGCCGTCACCGCTGTACCCCTGCGTGCCGTTGCCGGCGACGGTCGAAACCGTGCCGTCCGCGGCGATCCTGCGCACACGGAAGTTGCCGCTGTCGATGAAGAAGACACTCCCCCCCGCGCCCACGGCGACGGACGTGGGGTGGTCTATCGACGCCTCCGTGGCAGGCCCGCCGTCACCACCGTACCCTGCCGTACCGTCTCCCCCGATCGTCGACACGCTTCCTGGCGACGTGGCCGATTCGCAGTCGGGTTCGAAGAAGTCCAAGGTGGACGGCTCGACCACGAAGTCCGAGCCGAGCACGCTGAGTCTGACCGCTATGACGAGCGGGCTTCCCTCGGACGACGTCACGGTGATCTCGCCGGCGTGAATTCCGACCTCCAGCCCAGCCGGATCCGCAGTGACACCGACGAGGGAAGGACCGAAGCCGGAGGACGACGACAGCGTGAGCCACGGAACGTTCGCGCTCGCTGTCCAGTCTGGACCGGTCGCCAGGAACCGATCGCGCACCTGGAAGGCCTGCGTGAACTCGCCGGGCGCGGGCGCAATGTCCGAGTCGACGATAGTCAGGGTCGCGGCCGCCGAGCCCAGGGTCGCGCCGTTCCCGGGATTCAGAAGGAAGAGCTGAACAGTCTCATCGCCTTCGACGACGCCATCCAAGACGAGCGGGATGCCGAAGGTCTGACCCGTGACGCCGGGATCGAAAGTGAGGGTCCCTGAGACGGCCGCGTAATCGAAGGGGGCTGTGGCCGTTCCGTTGGAGATGGCGTAATCCACGGTTGTGATCTGGTCTCTCTCGTCGTGGCGCGTCACCGTGATCGCGGCCTCCCCGCCGCCTTCGGCCGCCGCGAACGATGGCGCTGAGAAGGTGAACCTCTCCCTGTTGCCGATGCGGGCCACGAACGCATCCTCGGCGCCGCTCCTTAGGAATTGGAGCGCTCCGGGGGTCGTCGGGAAATTGGTGGATTGAGTCACACCCACGACAACCGCGGCGCCGGAGGCGTCGACGCCAATACCGTAGCCATCGTCGGACCCGGAACCGCCGAGATACGTTGAGTAACGGAACGTGCTCCCGTCCGCCGCGAGCTTGGACACGAACAGGTCGTTGACCCCGCGGAGTGTCGCCTGGATCGGGTCTTTGAGGGGGAAGCTCGTGGACGACGTATTTCCGGTGACGTATGGATTGCCCGCAGCGTCGAGAGCGACGGCGCGTGCTTCGCCGCGTCCCAGTTTCATCGAGTAGACGAGCGACGAGCCGTTCGGCGCCAGCTTCGTCACGAAGGCGCCGCTGGGCGGCGACTGCAATGGGCTCTGGAGAGGGAAGTTCGGCGAATCCGTCCCACCGACCACAACGGCGTTTCCGGCGCTATCGACTCCGATGCCGTTGGCGGTGTCGAAGCCATCGCCGCCGAGGTAGGTCGAGTAGACCAGGCTGGCGCCGTCCGGGGCCAGCTTGGCGACGAACGCATCCTGCGTCAGGTTCGCCTGCGGCGCTCCGATCGGGTGGCGCTGCGACTCGAACGCGCTCGCCGTCGGGAAGTTCGTCGATACGGTGTAACCGGTGACGTATGCAGACCCTGAGGCGTCGACGGCGATCGCCTGGACTTGATCGTCGCGGGCTCCTCCAAGGTAGGTCGAATAGAGGACCGCGGAGCCGTCGACGCTCAGTTTCGCAACGAAAGCATCGCCGAAGCCGCCCGGCACGGCCTGAATCGCTCCCACGGTCGGGAAGTCCGTGGAGTTCGTCAGGCCGGCAATGTACGCGCTCCCGTCCGTGCCGAGCGCAATACCTCCGGGTATCTCGGACGAGCCCCCACCGAAGTACGTTGAGTACACGAGCGAGTCGCCCGCAGGAGCGAACTTGGCCACGAACGTGTCATTGGATCCGCGCATCGAGGACTGAAGTGCGCCCGACAGCGGGAAGTTGTTCGAAGTCGTGTAACCGAAAACGTGCGCTTGACCTTGTGCGTCCACCGCCACGCCCTGAGCCTGGTCGAAGGTCGAACCACCGAAGAAGCTCGAATAGACGAGCGTCCCGGACGGGTCGAATTTCGTGAGGAACGCGTCTTGCGCGCCTCCCGAAACGAGTTGAACGCCCCCTGCGACAGGCAAGTCGGCGGACGTCGTACGGCCCACGACGTAGCTGAATCCCGACGCGTCCACCGCCACGGCGAGCGCGGCATCACTCCCGGCGCCTCCCAGATACGTGGAGTAGTCCAGGACTGGGTCGATGACGAGTGCGAGTTTCGGATCGTAGTCCACGACGCGGATTCCGAAGCGATCCGCGCCCAGCGCAACGTAGGACGCCTCCACGGGCCTGCGAACCCCGCGGTTCTCCTGGTATGCCCAAGGTCGACGATGCAGTATTTCCCCGTGCCCGAGATCGATACGAAGGTCGCCACGCTCGTCCACCCGCAGGCCGCGACTCCCCCTGAAAGCCAGCCGGATCGCGCGCGGATCGGCTCCGGGGCTCAACACGAGGTCGTACTCGAGCTGGCCGTCGCGCCCGTAGAAGACGGCGCTCACACCCGGGTAGAGGCTCTGGATGCGGATGGCGCCGTAACCTTTCACTCCGGTCCGCCACTTCGTTCGATCACTGCCGATGAGGTAGTGGCTGAGGCCCGGCAGCGGCTCCGTCGCCACGATCCGCGCGTCCGTCGGGGCTCCCTCGAACTCGAGCCGTACGAGGTCTTCGGTGCCTCCCGTTCGGCTCAAGACGACTTCGCCGCTTTGAACGGCAACCTCCAGGCCAGACTCTCGGGCCGTGTAGACGGGTCGCTCGCTGGCCCCCCACAGGGCCTCTTCGAAGCGCAGCGGCCTTGGCGGCGCCGAAGCACCTTTCTTGGATCCGGGCATGGCCTTCGTTCGAAGCCGCTCGACTTTGGACTTGCGTGATCCGCCTCGCGCGAACGAATGCGAAGCTAGCCCCTGGGCGCCGAGGCCGAGTCCGGTTGAGAAGTCCATGGTCAAAGGTTCGACCACCAGACTCCGTGGCGGCTGTGCTACGGCCACCTCGATCTGCGCCTCGCCCACACGGCCGAGGTTGTCCGTGGCCCTCACTACGATCTCGAGGCTGATCGCGTCGTCCGGCACGCGGTACGCCGTCTGATAAGGGGGCGAGGTCATCGTGGTCACCGCCGCGCCATTGACCAGGAACGCCACATCCGCAACCACTCCGTTGTCCACCACGTTCGCGGCGATCACGATCGACTGGCCGGCGGGAAGCGAGCCGTCCGGGGAAGGCGAGGTGATCGTGACCACGGGACCCGGGTCCGGAGTCACGGCGACGGTGCGCTCGACACGAGTCGTGCGGCCAAGGTTGTCGGTCGCTTCAACGGCGACGTGGAAGGACGCTACCCCGGCCGGTGTGAAGTGGACCGCCTGATACGGCGCCGACGCAGACGTCCCGGCCGGAACGTCGTTCACGAGGAAACGAACGCCGGCTACAGAGACGTTGTCGGCGGCCGACGCCGCGAGCGTAACAAGGGCGTTCTCTGGGACGACGGCTCCTTCCGGCGGCGACGTGAGGGTCACCGACGGAGGCGGGTCGGGCGTCACGGCGATCGCCCGCGAGAGAGGGGTCGTCTGCGCCAGATCGTCCGTCGCCTCGACCAAGAGATCGAAGGACGAAAGGCCGACGGGCACACGGTACGTGGTGCGGTACGGCGGTGACGCCAAGGTCGCCACGACGACGCCGTTGGCCACGAACCGGACCTGCGAGACACTGCCGTTGTCGGTCACCACGGCCTCGAGCGTAATGACGGCGTTCTCCATGGGCGCGGCGCCCGCGGTAGGAGAGACCCACGAAACGGCGGGAGGCGGGTCGGGCACGACCGCGATCGTGACGGCGGGCGCTTCCGCTCCGGTGTCGCCGAAGTCCTTGGCCCTGGCGCCGAAAGTGACCGCGGAGACCCCGACTGGAATCCTGTAGCTGAAATCGAACGGCGAGGCGGAGTCGGCAAAGACGGGAACGCCGTTCACGGAGAAGACGACCGACGCCACGCCGACATCGTCGGTTGCCTCGGCGTGGACGGAAACGATCGCTCCGGCCATCGACACCGCGCCCTCGGTGGGCGCCGTGATCGTGACGCTCGGCGGAACACCCATCTCGTCGGTCAACTGGCCCACGTACTGTCCGACGTACAGGAACCCATCGCTGCCGACCAGGTAGACGTACCTGTCGTCTGCCACGACACCCACGCCGGTCGTATCTCCAGGAAAGTCCAGTCGAGCGCGGACGGCGGGATTCGCCGGGTCGCCGACGTCCGTGATCGGGACGCCGTTGACGAAGAAGATGTCGGCGCCGAACGTAAGGTTGCCTTGCTTCGCGAGGCTGAGGAGGTAGCCCCCCAGCGGGCCCGGAGTCGCGGCGAGGAGCCTCGGCATGGCCGGGTCGCTGATGTCGATGGTCCTCAGGCTCCCCGTGTTGTCGGCAAGATAGGCGACCGTCCCCTCCACCACGACATCCTGGGCGTTGGTCGTCCCAAGGCTTCCGAGGGCGACAGGGCTCCCCGGGTTGCTCACGTCGACGGCCCGGATGCCGCCCGGGCCCAAGGCCACCACGGCCACGTTGCCACTCGCGTCGGCGGCGAGGACGTTCGCGGGAGGCGCGTAGGTCCCCAGCAGACGCGGAGCCGCCGGGTCGGTCACATCCACGATCTGGAGCTTGCCGCTGGCAGCCACGTAGGCCCGGGCCCCCCGCACGACCAGGTCCTCGGCGCTCCCGGGCAACGCGAGGCTCCCCAATACACCCGGATGAAGGGGAGCGGTGACGTCCACGATTCTGAGCCCTGCGGTCCCCGCCGCAACGTAAGCGAGACTCCCGACCAGCTTCACATCGCGGCCGGCGCCGCCCGGCAGCGGCAATGTCGTCGCGATGCTGGGAGCAGCGTGGTCGGTCACGTCCACGACCACGAGCCCGGCGGCCGCGGATACGAAGGCGTAGTTCCCCGCCACATCGACCCTGCGGGCGTCGGCGCCGATGGACAGGAGAGAGAGCGAGCGTGGGGCAAAGGTCGACACCTCGACGGGAACCGTCGCGCTGAAACCGCTGTTGCTCACCGTCACGATGGCCGAGCCGCTGGTGCCGGCAAACGCCTGGCCATCCACCGCGCCGAAGTTCACGATCAGAAGGTCGCTCGAGGCGTAGTTCGTGCCGCGGCTCCGGCGCGTCAAGTCGAGGGTCCGCCCGTCGGTGAGATGGCCAGTCACGCGGAGCGGGCGCGACGCCTCGCCAATGACCGTGTTCACCACAAGCGTCACCGACGATGGCGTGACCTCGACGAACTGGAGAGCCTGAGCGAGGTTGTAGCTGTTGGGGTCGAGAGGGTCACTGCCGGTGGCCACTTCGAGACCGTCCCCCAACCCATCCCCGTCGGTGTCGAAGACCAAGGGATCGGTTCCGAGCGTCATCTCGCGCCCGTCGGTCAAGCCGTCAGCGTCGCTGTCGGCGTTGCGCACGTCCGTCCCGAGCTGCAGCTCCTGCCGATTCGTGAGCCCGTCCCGGTCGAAGTCTTCCAGCGCATCGACCGGGTCGTTCGGGTTCAGTCCATTCGCGATCTCCACGTCGTCGGCGATCCCGTCACCATCCGTATCACCGGAGAGGACGACCGGCAGCCGCAGCAGCGCTGTAGCCCCGTCGTTCAGGGCTGTAATCAATATGGTCCCGCTGGAGTGCGCAGTGACAACACCGCTCTCATCCACAGAGGCAATCTGGGGGTTGCTGGAGGTGTAGTTCGTGCCGGTGGCGGACGTAGAGACGTCCGCGCTCTGCCCTCCAGGATAGGTCGCAATGGTTTGGATGTTGACTCGCTGGCCTACAGTTCGCAGCGCTGTCTCCGGAGCACTCAATCGAAGTTGAGCGGGGACGGGTGCCGCAACTGCGAACTGAATGCCTGGTGCGTCGACCACGCCGTTCGGCGGAACAAGAAAGAAGGCCGATTGCCCGGATCGTGTCTGTCCCTGTTCGACACACGTCATTCGAACGCGCACGCGTCCGATGTTGGCGGGAACGTTCCGCAGAACCCAAGGTGCATCCGCGCTCACGTCGACGGATCTATTGAGAACACTCGCGACGCAGCGTTCTGCACCCGTAGCGACACGTGCTCCCAAGGGCAGCACTCCGATCGTCAGCAGACCGAGCGCGCGAAGACGCCAACCAGCGGCCAGCCCAGCACGGCGCGTGGTGCTGGAGGGCAGACAAGACATCCGGGCCGCGCTTCGTGCCAACTCACTAAATGCAGGAACCCGTCCATCGCCTTGGGAGGTTTCTTCGCGCCTCGGGGTAAGGGCGGCCGTGCGAGTCAGGAACCTCGCCTTCAGGACGTGTAGCATCAGACCGATCCCGCCTGGTCTCGAATTCCCCGCAGCGAGCGATACCCGATTCGCGCGATACCGGCCGTCATCAAGACCAACCCGACGGCTGCGAACCCCCACGGGTGCCAGAGATCGTAGATAGTGGGATATGGAAGCTCATCGAGGTAGTAGCCTGCGCCCATTGCGGTCGTCCTCCGAACGAGTCCGGCTCGGTACAGGGGCTTCCGTCTTTCGCGAAAGCGAAATCGCTCCTCCTTGATCGTGCCCCTGTCGTCGACGAACAATAGTCGAAAGGCATGGTCTTGGACCCATTTAGCGTAGTCGTCGATGCTCGGCTCCGACAGGTGGGGATCGATCGCCTGCATGACCCAAAGCAGCCTTTGACCCGTGCGCTTGTCCCGCAGCAGTCCAATCCCCAGCCAGCCATGGAAGCGATTCGCGTCTGCCGAGCGCGTCCTTGCCCGAATCGGAGAGTCGAGAGACACATCACGCTGATCGACGCAAGTACGAAGGTGGGCAGTGGTCCAAACATCATCCTTGGCATGTGGGTCAAACGGGGCATCATCTGCGAAGCTGACGGTCGCGGTCCCGAAATGCAGCTCGTACCAGCGGCCGGTTCCGGAGCCCAAACATGGCGGCGGCTTGTCGAGCCTCAGCGCTTCACGAAGAGACACGCCCGACGTTTCATAGCGGGCATAGAACTCGCGCTGGGCTTTCCACTCGCGATAGTATCCGTAGAAAGCGGGTGAACTGAGGGTGAAAAGGAAAGCACCGCTCACGAACAACGACTCCCGTGCGAGTTTCGTGACAAGTCGGTTCAAACTCATCACTGGGCAACCGGGCAGTCATTGCTGACGATCCGACCGTCTTGGTCGATCGTGCCGGAGCAATCGACGGACACGTCGAATGGGGCTCCGCACGTGGGCGATCCGGGCACCGCACAGTCGAGCAACGCCAAGAAGTTCGTACCGATGAAGTGATAAACGAGCTGGTCGTTGACGAATATTTCGTGGCGTGGGAATCCGTCGTGGGAGCCTGAAAGCGTGAACCGGGCGGGCTCTACGCTCGTGTCGATGGTGATCTTCACCTCCCAGTTGATGAACGCCGACGCGAGGATGATGGGATTCCGTATCGCTCCTTCAAGACGCGAAGAGGCCCTCTTGACGCCGCTCGGAATGTTCTCAATCAGGAGCGACACGACCCCCGGCGGATTGGCAGGACCCACATCCTCGAGGAGGTGGCAATCGTGCAGCGTGGCATCGTCGTCGGATGGCTCGATGTCGGGGAGAGCATCGCTTGCGTAGTTCTTCGATTGGCCCACCCGACGCCGGTAGTTTCGCACGTGACCCTGATCGCATTCGCGCGTGACGAGTGTCAGTTCCTGTACCCCCCTCGACGACACGTCATAGAGCGGATCCGGGAGACGATTGTCGCCGAGAAGCGCCAGCGATCGCGGAAGGCCGAAGAGAGGAGTACAGGTGAGTCCGGAGGGTGTAATGAAGCGCTCACGGATAAAAGCCGCGTACTTGACTACGAAGCTGAGCTCTTTGTTGGGGCACTGCGCCGTGCCGGTCACGTTGGGATTCCCGCCGCAATGCCATCCACCCTTCAGAATCCCCGTTCCCGCGTCTGAACGCAGCACGAGACCGTCGTCGCTCACCGTCGCCGTACCCGTCGCCACGAAGCTCCCCATGTCGTGATCGAAGCTGTAGAGCTCCGTGACCTCCCCGGGCAACAGGCCGTCGACGTTGGGATGAGTGACGTGGGCCGGAGGATCGAAGCGTACGCCGGGCGGCTGGATCGTCACGATGAAGCGAGGCTGCTGGCCGAAGTTCGGAACCATCGGCACTTTGTCGGCGTGCACTACCGTCACCGTGATCGTCCCTCGCCGGGTGCCGTCCGGGAAGAACGCGGAGTTGGGCGCGACGGTCAGCGAGAAGCCGGGGTAGTCCGGAATCGTCAGCGTTCCGCCGTGGGTCTCGTCCACGAACATTCCGTTTGCGGTGTCCAGGGGAAGCAAGTAGATGGGCATGCCGAGCGTGTTTTCAGCGCCGGGCACGGTCACCAACTCGTATTCCAGGTTCGGCCAAGTGCCGGGTCGCTGCGCCGTCGAGCCGTCGACTTCCAAGTGGACATCTCCGACCGGAACGCCATCGATGGCGAACTGCCCTTGGGAATCCGACGCCACGGAGAGCGCCGTCCCTCGCACACGCAGTGTCACTCCCGGGATCGGGACGTTTGTATTGTCCAGAACGACGCCGCTGATCCTCGTGGCCGCCGGGTCGCCCGGTTCGAGGCCCGAAGCTGAGAAGGCCGCAGGAAGCCCGGACAGGTTCTCCACAGACGCAGAGACGACGTTGTTCTCGATTCCGGCGTCGATGCCCAGAGAGACGACCGCCAACGCGCGCCCGTCCGAGTCCGTCGTGACGGTCGTCGATACCTCGCCGTTGAAGTCGCCACCGCCCTCGGTCACTGTGAAGGTCACTGGAATGCCGGACAGGCGATTGTGCCCCTCGTCTGTGACCACGGCCACGAGCGGACGCGGGAGGGGCTGGCCCACGATTCCCTTCTGGCCGCCGCCGGAGTCCACGTTGATCTTGCCGGGCGGATGCGGCTGAGCGGAGATCGTGAAAACGGCCGCTCCCGGAATCCCCTCGGCCGTCACTTCCACGCGATTGTTGCCGGCACCGGCACGGCTCCCCAAGACAAATGGAGCCCTGGCCCTACCTTGATCGTCCGTAGTGAGGATCAAGCCCCGAACCGGCTGGTCTGACGTACCCAGGAGATGACCGTTGTTCTGCGCGACACGGAAGATCGCGGCCTTGCCAGGCATCGGTGCACCGCCCGCGTCGGTGACTAATACCTCGAGGGGCTGTGCAAGCGGCTCGCCGATTCCCGCCGTCTGGTCAGCTCCTGAGACGATCGAGATCCGGGGCCCCGGGCTCGCATCGAGGATCACGGTGGCGGTGACCGCGTCCGCGTTTCCGACGGCATCGGAAGCCGTCGCCGTGATCGTGTTGGTGCCGGGGACCAGCGGTACTCCTTCCGCCACGAACGTGCGGTGCGATACCGTGGCGGGGATGCCGTTGACCGTGACCGTGGCCTGGGGCGTGTTGACCGTCCCGAGGACGATGTCGTTGACTCGGCCAGTCACCGTGATCGTAGCGCTCGTCGTCGTGGAGCCATTCGGCGGGGAATCGATCATCAACCGCGGCGCCGTCGTGTCCAGCACCACCGTGATGCTGTTCGTACCGGCATTGCCCTGTGCGTCCGTCGCCACCGCCGTGATGACGTTGCCCCCTTCGCGCAGGGAGACACCGGTCGCCGTCCAGGTGTTCCCCGAGACCGTGGCCGGCACGCCCTCGATCCCGACCCTGACGGTGGCTGCGGGATTGTCAACGGTGCCGGAGACCGTGAGGGGAGTCGTCCCGAAGGCGGAGAGATCCGAAGGTGACGTGATTTCGATGGCGGGTGCAGGCACATATGCGACATCAATAGCGGCCACTCCCGTATTCCCGGCGATGTCTTGCGCCACGACGCTCACGCTCTGCGTTCCAGTCTGAAGCGTCGCATGGCTGCTGAAGGACCTCACGGGTTCGACAGCGGCGCCGGCGACATCCAAAGCGACGATGGTGTTCGTATCGGTCGCCGTCCCTGCGACTCGGACCAGCGGCACTCGTTGAGTAGCACCTGATAGCGGCGAACTGATCGTCACGACGGGAGGTGTCTTGTCGATGCTGACGGCCGCTTGTGTCGTGGCTACGTTGCCTGCGCGGTCGACGGCGGTTCCCGAGGCCGGTTGGTCACTGCCCTCAGTGGCAATCGTCACGGATGGTGTCACGCTCACGACCCCCGACAGGTCATCCCTCGCCTGGAATGTCACTGTCACGTTGCTGTTGTTCCAGCCGAATTCATTGGGCAAAGGAAGGACGCCGACGGTGATGCTAGGCGGTGTCTTGTCGATGATGAAGCTGCGGGTCTGGCTGATCGTCGAGCCGGAGGAGTCGGTTGCTTGCACGGTCAGGAGGTAGGCGCCCTCCTCGGCAAGGGTCGTCCCGGACGCAAACGGGACGCCCCCGCCGCCATCCTTGGCGAGGCTCGCGGTCACAGATGCTGCGCCGGGGGCCGTATAGGCGATCGTCAGGTCGTTGTTCGTGGCCTGGCCGTCCAGGACCCCCGAGATGTCGATCGTGAGTCCTGAGGACTGGACCACGAGGACGAGCCGCGGTCCCTGGCCCGCCGTCCCTTCTCTCGATGTGTACTCCACGAGGCCGTTCTGACTCTCGTTCGTCTTCTT
>Ga0210377_10002274_pt1 | contig 16941 bp, 13 predicted proteins | sample PLM4_65_b1redo_FD_155480 | JGI IMG/M metagenome (GOLD analysis project Ga0210377, IMG submission 155480) | Groundwater sediment microbial communities from an aquifer in East River, Colorado, USA - PLM4_65_b1 redo | ecosystem: Environmental > Terrestrial > Soil > Riparian zone | place: USA: East... | reverse complement strand
GATTGCCGCGAACCAATAAACGAATAACTATGACAAGCTGAATAATAGCCTCGCTTACATTCCTCGCATTCAAAGCACGGCACAAGCGGAATAATAGCCGCGTGTTTGCCCACATAATTCTCGTTAACGCCATCGCCCACGCGATCGATGATCCCGGAGTTTTCATGTCCCAGAATGAGCGGATACATTCGATGTCCATCCACATAGCGTTTGATGTCCGAGCCGCAGATTGAAATGGCTTTGATCTTTAAACGTACATGGCCCGGACCCGGCTCGGGGGTCGGAACATCTTTATAAGTAATAACATTCTTATTTTCAAGAACAGCGGCTTTCATTTTCAATTCTCCATTTATGTTATTCGAGATCATTCCGCGTGATTGAATCCAATTTTGCAAAATCATCCATTAATTTTCGAGACAGGCTTCGATAGACTCCGAACAATTCCTGGTATACAGCATGGTTCTTCATGGATGGATCAAAGACTTGTCGGTTCGGAAGCAGATCGGAAACACAGGTGCCGATGTCTGTGTGCAGACCAATCCCACAGGCAGTCAAGGCAAATAATCCCAAACCATGTCCGCCTTCATTGTCATCTGCGAGTTTGGCAACAATAAATGGCTTGCCGTAAATATCCGCTTTGATCTGGCACCAAACGGCACTTTGCGTCGCTCCACCAGAGCCTAAATATTCGTCCACCTGAGCTCCATGTTCGGAAGCGATCTGCAAATTATCATAAACAGCGAACGCGCAGCCTTCCATGATTGCCCGAAGAATGTCAGCACGCGTTGTGCTGTATGTCAATCCAAAGAAAACTCCTCGGGCGATACTACTCCACAAGGGAGTCCGTTCGCCTGCCATGTAGGGCAGGAAGATCAAGCCATTGGCTCCAGGCCTGGAAGTTTCCACCTGTTTGCTGAACAGGTCAAAAGGATTCTGATTGATCTGACCGGCATTGCTCAGTTCCGGGTATCCAAGCTGATCCCGAAACCAACTGAGGGTGCCTCCGCCTACGGTTCCAGCCTGGAGCAAATACTGCCCTGGGATCACATGATGGGAGAAGATCAAGCGAGGTTCCACGACAACATGATCGAGGCTGATCCCCACGCCGCCTGCCTGGCCGCCCTGTTCGTTGGTTTGCCCCGGTTTAACCACACCTGAGCCCAATGCGCCGGCAGCAGCATCCAGGCAACCAGCAATCACCGGCGTGCCCGGCATCAGACCGGTCTGTTCAGCAGCCTGGATCGTTATGGTCCCAACAATTTCTGTGCTACCGCACAGTTGAGGCATTTTTTCGATGGGAACGCCAATCCTTTCGGTGGCTTGTGAATCCCATCGTTCATTTCTGATGTCAAAAAAATGATAGCCATAGGCCTGCGTATGATCACAAACAAACTCACCTGTCAGGCGGAACACGATGAAACCGGTCGCTTCGAGAAATTTATGTGCTGAATTAAAGATCTGTGGATGGTTTTTCCTTAGCCAGATCAGCTTGGGAGTAATGTAGGAAGCGTCTAGTGGATTCGCGCTCAGGTTTATCAGCCCATCCGCTTCTGGCAACGACTTAAGCCAGCTGGTTTCCTGTTCGGCTCGGCGGTCCAGCCAGATCATCGCAGGATGAAGTGAATTACCGGCGCGATCCACCGGGATTAATGTCCAACCGACACCATCGACGCCGACTCCCGCAATCGAAACGGGATCCACTCCACTTGTCGCGAGAACGTTTTGAATCGTCCCGCAAACAGCCTGCCACCAAACGTCTCCGTCAATTTCCGCCCATAATGGTTTTGGACGATGCAAACTGTAAGAAGCGGAAGCATGGGCTACCCGTTGACCCGTCTCCGTCCACAGAGAAGCCTTTGTGCTGGAAGTCCCCACGTCCACCGTTATGATATATCGAGATGCCATAATCTACCAGTTCGCTTTGATTTATGCAGAAGCGATTTGTCCATCCAAGTCCCATAGATCCTGCCAATCTTTGGCACTTTCCCATAAGAAGACTTGTCCTTTGATCAGGCGATTATTCTTATCGATTCCCGCAATCTCCTGCATCTCTTCGTCTGTCAACGGTTCACTGACAGCGGCTTTGAGATTACTCCAATATTGCTCGGGGCGAACAGAAAATGGAATCACGACCTGTCCTCGTTGGACAGCCCATTGGATACATACTAGGGCTGGATGAACATTTAATCGGTTGGCAATTTCCACGATCACTGGATCCTCAATATCCACGGTGTCATCGGGAGTCCTATCTCGATCTGGACGAGACGGCGAACCGATCGGGGAAAAACCAATCGGTGTGATTTTATTGTCAAGGCAAAACTGAAAGAGTTCAAGCTGTTGAAAATGAGGGTGCAATTCCATTTCATTTGTAGCAGGTTTTATCTTTGCATCCCGTAACAAAAGTTTCAACTTTGGCATGGTCATGTTCGATGTGCCAATGTGCCGAACCAGGCCCATCTCCACCAGGTTTTCCATTTGCCGCCAGGTCTTCATGTAGTTCTCGTGGATGTATGGAACAGCATGCTGGTCGCGCGAATTGACATCCACACCGGGAGCATGGTGATTGGGAAAGGGCCAATGGATCAAATAGAGGTCCAAATATTCCAACTGCAGGTCCTGGAGGGTTTGCTTGCAAGCAGGGATGACATCTTCTTCAGCATGTTTATCATTCCAAAGCTTGGAGGTAACCCATAGTTCATCACGCCTGATACCACTGCTCATTACCTTTTTCAGAGCGATGCCGATTTCTTTTTCATTCCCATACACGGCTGCACAATCGAAATGACGGTATCCGATTGCGGCAGCACCCAATACCGCTTCGGCGATCTCAGTGGCGGCATAGCGATCCGAGCCAAATGTTCCCAACCCGATTCCGGGAATCTTTGCATCTGTATAAAGAGTTCTTTGGGGCACTGAAGCCGGATCGATCTTTTCAAGAGTTCTATTCATGAATATTCTCCGCTCATTAATGGTTCTATTTGCCGGTCGTTGGAGTTACACCTTTTTTCAGAATGATATTGCCATACTTCGCGGTCTCACCAGTCATGAGAACGGCAAAGGCTTGTTTGGTCCTTTCATAAAACTCGAAACGCTCAATGCGCTGGATCGGTGGAGTGTCCGGCCAATGCTTGTCAATGGCCTGTCGATAAGAAGCTTCCACTGCGGGATCGAGCTGATCACCTGAAACGGCACCCATCATGATCAACGGGCTTTCAACGTAGGTATCCAAAGCAAAAAGGGGCAGGATGGCGTCCAATAAATCGGGGATCCTCAAGCCATCGGCGCGCAGCACGCGTTTGCCATACGTTTCACCTGGAAAGTGCGCGTCGGCCAGGACAATTTCATCACCGTGTCCCATCCGATGCAGGACTGCCAGTAAATCGGGAGAAATCAAAGGAGATATTCCTATCAACATAACTAGTTATTCCTTTCCTGAACCAGGCCGGGTGATTCCCTTACAAACTGATAATCTTCCCTAAAACAGAAGTTCGTAATCCCTGGTATTGGTCATCAAACACTATTTTAACGGCTTTGGTCAAGTCCATCTCATCCGTACACTGAACACTATGCGGATACACCGGCACTTGCGCTCCAAACCTGGTATAAACTGGCATATGATCCAATGACATCTTGACGTTCTTCAGCCAGCGGTTGCCTTCCAACATTTCCCCTGTCCAAAAATCAATCCATTTCCCTGCTGGAAGGTATACATCTCTTATACCAGCGTCATTCATGATTGGCGCCACTAAGAAATCATTGCCAAAGTAATATTGATCATCAATGTGCCAGCACATGGGATCATCTTCATGATGGAAAATCAGTGCCTGCAACATAGGCAGACCAGTATTGACGATCTGCCGTCCCTGCTCCACTAGATATGGGATCAGTGCGTAGCGCAAGTTCCACCATTGCCTTACAAGGTCAGCGATTGCAGGATACTCATAGGGTTCACGAGGAGAAGTGCCATGGTAGCGAATGTGGGAAGAGAACACACCAACTTGGGTCCAACGCATATACAACTCATCAGAAGGCCAACTATTCATAAAGTTGGGTACACCATGAAAGCCGGCAATATCATGCCCCCAAAATGCATAACCCGACAAACCCAAATGCAAGCCACCGCGTAACGAACCTGCCATTCCATCCCAGGTGCAAGCGGAATCCCCACTCCAATGCACTGGATAACGCTGGTTGCCAATCCAACCAGCCCTGGCCCATATCAATCCTTCTTTGTTAACTGTTTCAGTGATTTCAAAGGCCGCCTTTTGATACAGCAATGAGTAAAGGTTATGCAATTGTTTTGCATCCATCCCATGATAATCTGCTTGAAGGTCAATGCTCTCACCAAAATCAGTTTTGATTGCGGCCACTCCAGTTCTTAGCAATTTTTCCAACAGTCCCTGATACCATTCGATTGCGCGCGGATTTGTGAAATCGATCGTTGCAGCACTTCCAATGCCTCCAAAGTTTGAAAAGCTATTTGCTCCATTTTTGCTGGCAATGTACCCGTTCTCCAGGGCTGATGGGTAGAGCTCCGTTTGCGCGCTTACGGACGGATGCTGCCATAATGTGACACGAAAACCATTGGAACGCATTTCTTCCAAATAATTCTGAGGGTCAGGAAAGGTTCGTGGACTAAATTCCCAGTCACAAATCCAATCCTTATCAAACCATCCAGTATCCACATGGATTACATCACAAGGAAAGGATCCTTCCCTCAACCGGGCAGCAACCTGACGGGTTTCTTCCGCTGTAAAGTATGTCATTCGCCCCATCCAGACACCATAGGACCACAAAGGCACATCATGGGGGAAGCCAGTCAACAAACGGTAGTTATACAGAATACGTTCAATTCTACTGCCGCCAATTACAAATAAGTCGACCATACCATCTTCAACCATTGCCTGGTTGACCCGGGTGGAAATATCGGCCAGGGATAGTCGCGTATGTGCAGAGGTCAGAATCAAGAGACCGTATGGACGATTGGAAACATAAAAAGGCACATTCTTGTAACAACGTCGATTATTGACCCCTAACGCATCAGCATTTTCCAAGACCAATGTCCGCCCAGAAAGGTTCATCGGCGCAAAACGTTCTCCTGTTCCGGCTATTTTTTCATTGGGAGAAGCATGAAAAGCAAACGCAGCACGGTGAGGTCGTTGGTTACGTTCAACATAGGCAAGCGGAAAAGATTCGTGTTGGCTTGGCTTAAACATATCATATGGCTCAAAAGGCACAGAAGTCGAGCCATCGGGGTATATCGTTGCATTTAACGCTTCTGGTGGGGCTGGAATTAGATCGCTCCAGTGTTTGATGGCTGGCGATTGATTATGGATCTCCATGCGCGTCTTTCCCACGAGATCAACAACCTTCCAGCCTTTTGAATTTTGATCTACTGATAAAGGCAATCGCTTCAATGTCTCATCAATATCCAGCATCATATTATTTTTGGTAGTAGGTAGTTCTTTGCCATTAAAGTTTATCGTCAATCGAATAATATCTTCGCCATAAGCGCTCACCCACAAGGTATGTCGTTTGGCTGGGGTAGTTTCATCTGGCTCAATGCCCTCTTCGTTAAAAGCCTGAGCAAAAAAATCTAATTCCACTCCCACACATCCGTCCCGCTCGCTGACGGCATGTGGCATCCCTGCAGACCATAAAATATCCTGAGAGGCTTCAGGAGTATCAAGATCAAGTAGATCGGCCCATAGATTATTTTGTGATTTCATGAATGTCTCCAACAATTATCCTTTAACGGCCCCGGAAGTCATTCCCGAGATGATATATCGCTGCCCGATTAAATAAATTATGATAACTGGCAAGATGGTTAGAACAATATCCGCTGAAACTAAATTCCACCTAGTTTCAAACATGCCAAAGAAATTGTATACGGCCAAAGTCATTGGCCACTTTGCCGAGCTTTGCAGGAAATACAACGGAAGTATAAATTCACTCCAGAAGTCCAGAAAGCTCAGGATCGCTGTCGTCACCCAGGCAGGAGTAAGCAAAGGGAAAATAACGGTGAAGAAGAGCGTAAAAGGGCTGCATCCATCGATAATTGCCGCCTCATCGATTTCCTTCGGTATCGATTCAATGAATGCATAGATTAGAAAAACCGCAAAGGGAATTTTCGTTGCTGCGTACAGGATCATGATTCCCACGACTGTATTGATCAGGTGAGTTGCCTGCATAACCTCTGTTAACGTTACATAGTTTATGGGCATTGCGATCCCCAACGTAATGAAAAAATACAAGAATCGATTGCGCCGGGATCGATTACGCGATAGCACAAATGCTGCTGTGGTAGAAAAGACGACAACGATGATTGTTGCGCCTGTAGCATAGAGCATACTATTTGCAAAAGCGACTCCTAGTTTGCCCTGCTCCATGACGGTCAAGTAATTTTCCAAATGAATACTGGTAGGAAGTTCCACTCCCATAGTTCTCGATTGGACGTCATCTTTCAGGGAATTCACAAAAAGCAAATAGATCGGCACAAACACGACCATGCTGATTAAAATAGCCAGTACATTGGCCGGCATGCTCTTCCAGTTCTTCACTTTCAACATGGGTTTCTCCTGGACGTGCAAAAACAAAAAACTTCCGCAAGGGAACTATTTCAAAACAACTTCCTGCCTAGGTTTCCAATTCCTTTGCATGCATCATTTTGATTAACCAGTATCCACAAACGGACATGATTGCGAATAACAGCGTGGAGAGTGCAGTGCTGACACCATAGCGTCCTTTGGAAAACTCTTTAAAAACAACCGTGTAAACTGTTTCGGTTGCATACCCCGGCCCGCCATTAGTCAACACCCAAACAATGTCAAATACTTTTAGACCATACAGAAGATTCAGCACGGTAGTCACGGTTAGTGTAGGCATCAATAGAGGCAGCGTTATCTTCCATAACTCGTCCCACTGATTCGCTCCATCAATTTGAGCGGCCTCATAATACTCCGAGGGAATCACTTGAAGGCCGGCGATCAAAATCACCATAATGAACCCGACTCCCTTCCAGGTGTCAACAAAGATTACAGAGTAAAGCGCAATATCCGGGTTTGTCAGCCAGTGTTGTGCCAGAAAATCCAGGCCAACACCTTTGAGAAACTCGTTTAACACGCCGGTCGTGGGATGCAAAAGAGATCTAAACACGATACCAACAACAATCATTGGAATAATGGCCGGTAGATAGATAATGACACGATGAAAATTAAAAAATCGCTTTAACCCCTTGGACAGAAGTAATGCCAGCAATAATGCGATCACTGTTTTCAATACAATTGTGACGATTGTAAAAATGATTGTGTTACTGATGCTGTGCCAATAGTTTTGTTTGGAAAAGATCAGCGCAAAGTTTTGGAAGCCTATGAAATTTATTTCCGATGAGTACCTGTTCCAATCCGTAAAGGACAGGTAGAAACCCATCAATCCCGGAATCACCATGAATAAAGAATATAAAACAATTGCTCCAAGGGAGAAGTAAAATGGATACATTTTGTTTTTCATCTTTGATTTTCCTAACAGCGGACAAAAATAAGGGATACGCAGTTGTGGGCCTGAATGGTTATTGCACATTTATTGGAAATAAATGGCGAATTCCAACAGGCCCACAGCTATTTCAATCAACCAGCCCCTACTTCTTCCAGGCCGGGTCGCCGGCAGCTATTGCCATATCAGCCCTACGCTGATCAGTATCTGCCAACACATCTTCCGGGGTTGCTGCGCCGGTAAACATTGCGGTCAGGACCTGCCCAACATCCATCCACTGGGGATTAACATAATTCACGGCGGTTTGATAGACAGTTCCTTGCTTTGTATACGTATCAATGAACGCCTGCTGGTCTGCCGTCAATTCAGCCTTAACACCCTCAAAATTGAGCATCGTAAACTGAGCTTCGCTATCAAGCATGAATTGCAGGTTTTCGGGCCGGGTCAGGAACTCAAAGTAAGCTTTGGCCGCCTCGATATTCTTTGATCCTGAATAGATGAACCTGCTTGGAGCAGCCGGGTTAACATTCCAGATCTGATTATCGGCCAGCGGTATTACAAAGAAGCCAAAATTCTCCTCAGATACGTCCGGATACGCCTCATGAATCTGGCTTGGCAGACCGAAACGATTTACCGTCATGGCATATTTACCTTCGGCCATGGCGGCTTCCGTGTTCGCAAATTCATTGGAGAGAGCATCGGTCCCAAAGTAACCCTTGTCATACATTTCCTTGAGTTGATTCAGGGCGGTCAACATGGTCGGGTTCTCTGCAAATGTTGCTTCATTTGCATTCAAAGCGTCTGCCAGGCCAGGGTTTGCGGCTTCGTAAACTGGGCCCATTTCCAGGAACCACAAGACATGATGCCAGCCATCGGCAAATGGCTCGTAAATTGGAGTAATTCCGGCATCCTGAAGGGTTTGGCAGGCAGCAGCAAATTCAGCATAGTTTTTTGGCACGCTGATACCATTATCGGTGAACATAGCCTTGTTGTAGACCATGACCCAGGAACCACCGATCGTATCCCAGGTTGTCAGCCCGTAGGTAACGCTATCCAGGCTGATCTGCTCTACAGACAACGGATTCATTCGCTTGACCCATTCTTCGTCGGTCAGGGGTACGGCATTCTTTTCAACATTTAATTGAAGTTTGATGTCTGTTTTTCCACTCTGGCCACCGAAGATATCTATCCCTTCGCCTCCAGCTTCAAGTTTGGTTTCCAGGACATTGAAATACTGATCAGACGGAATAATCTGGAAATCAACATGAACGCCAGTTTCTTCCTCGAACTTTTTAGCCAGTTCCATCTCTGAATCTAAAACCCAGTTCTGGCTGGCAATATAGGTAATCGTGGTACCTGGCTCAAATGCAGGAGCTTCAGTCGCTTGTACCTCTTCCGTTGCTGGAGCTTCCGTCGCTGGTTTCGCTGTGGGAGGGGCGACGGCCGGCGTTTCAGTTGCTGAGCTACACCCTGCTGCGACAATGCTAAGAGTCACAATCAAAGCAATTAGCAGAATTCTGTAACGTAACATCTTTCACTCCTTTGTTATCATTTTCGTTTATACTTAAGCGTCAAACGTACTAGCCTAGCTAGTATGTCGACACATTTGAGAAGTGCTTCTTTCTCTGGAAAGGCGAGGAGCACTTCTCATTTTTTAGCGCAAATTGGCAATGACATCACCTCCTTCACGGGCAAATTGCCTACCTTATCGAATTTATCCCTCTACGCCACTTTTTTGACGAATCCCGTACTGGAACGTATAACCAATTTTGGACCAACCAGTATTTGCTTGTTCGACTTTGTATGTTTCTCCAATTCATTAATCATGATCTTAGCGGCATCATAGCCCATATCTGATGCTGGGAAATGCAATACCGTAAGGGAAGGTGATGTCAGTTCAGCTCCTTGCTCATCTGCCAAACCCACAAATGAAATATCCTCTGGAATGCTCAACCCCAACGATTTAATAGCTGAAAAAATCCCCGCAACTGCTGTGTCAAAGATAGTGATAATTGCTGTTATTTCTGGATGCCTTCTCATGAAGTTCAATGTGGCAAGCTTTACATTTTCAAATCCGTTATCAGCCTCGCAATAGAGTCTGGGAATGTTGTATTGGGCACATACTTTTTCATACCCTTCCAGAGCCCTGACACTAGGGCCATAGTGATTTTGCTCCGGGTCAGTGATAATCGAAACAAACGCGATGTTTTGATGTCCCAAACCTATTAAATGATCAACAGCAACTGTCACGGCAGATTCGAAATCAAAATCGACGAAGTTCACGCCATCATTATTTTCGCAGCGCCCTATCATCACAAAAGGCAAATTATGCTGGCGCAGTAATTTCACACGCCAATCGTCCATTCGAATCTCCATCAGGATCACACCATCGCTCTGGTTTGTGCGATAAAAATCTAAAAGACTATTTTCATCAAGAGATTGAGTTACCAAATGCAGAGAATAACCATGTTCTTCACAAGCTGTCGTCACCCCTGTTATGAAATGGAGGGATACTTGATTGGATATAGCTAACTTATAGGGATAATGCAAAGAAATCACTCTTGTTTTGCCGGATGTTATCTGCTTCCATTGCATACTGCGCGCATAACCCAGTTCGTCGATGACATCCAAAACCTTCTGCCGTGTCTCTATCGAAACATCTGGCTTGTTATTTAAAATCCGAGAGACCGTGGCAACTGACACATTTGCCAACCTGGCAACATCTCTGATAGTTGCATTTTTCTTCATTGATCACCAACCAACTCCAATTCGGCGTTCTGTAACTGTTACCGTAACTGTTACCGTAACTGTTACCGTAACTAATTACAGTTTGCCATGAAATATTCCCTTTGTCAATATGTGAATGTTACACAGTTGGTAAAGTAACGCATGGGTAAGGCGGGGTTCTAGAATTGTATAAAGGAATGACTGAGTGGTTTGAAGAGCCCTCTGCGCTTTTGTGGATCCGAATGATTTTTTCAAGGACAGGGATTCACTTCTGCAACCCACTGTAAGCCGCTAAAGGATTACATCAAAGATACAAGTTCCGAGGGGGAGAACAAGACTTCCGCCTGGTGGCACATAGGTATATTCTTGAACTTCTTCGGGAAAAAAAGTTACCTGTCCCCCTCCAAAGCCATAGTGGCTGCGTTCAACCAGCCGTCATATAATCGCTGACGGGCTTGTTCATCCATTACCGGCTTCCTAATCCGCTCAATCTGCCAGTGATCTCTCAACTCCTCCATATCGTTCCAGGTTCCTATCGCAAGCCCGGCTACATAGGCAGCCCCCAAAGCAGTTACCGCCCATTGATATCATTGCCGGAAGATTGGATACTGCGTTGGTGTGGTATAAAGACGGCATGGGTCAAATCAGAAACCGAAAATGAAACTACAAGGCTTGATTTAGCCTCTGGTATAACCATGCCATTGTTTCGGCACAAGCACACAGAGACTTTCTCAAGATATCTGTGCAATGACATCGACGCCTACCTCCCCAATGGTGATCGCGGTGTCCACGCGGAAAGTGCCATCTACCTTCCAGACGTGGCCGCTTGTTTCGCTACACGCGAAATCTAATAATAGCCTTGCTGGATTATTATTCTTGTACGCGTTTTCTGGGGATCCTCAATATCAAGACTTCCCATCCCCACATGCTGATCGTCAGGCAAATGTAAAGCCACACTCCCCAGAGCATCCAACTTGCCATGGAAAAATCCAGTATGCCAATCAATAAGCCGGTCCCGGCTGCCAATCCCAGTGCCACACGATGAATCGCTGACCAGTACCGTTGCCCCTCCCACAGGATCAAAATTGGTGTACTAACGAATGGAAACATAAGGAAGAGGGAAAACAATATGAAAAGCCACTCGGATGCTGGGTAAGGCGATGTTGAGTCCGTTATCAGCTCGTTCACCAAATAAGTGAACTGTGAGGGAACCCCTGCAAGCAACCAGGTAATCGAGGTTGGTACTCCACAAAACACATCATCCAGCCTAACATTCGGCAATGAACAGGTATAGGGTTGAGGCACCCAGATCCTATCGAAGAACCAGGGACCAATCATCGCTACCGTCAGTATGATCAGAAAAGCTGCGCGCCAAATACGCCTGTGTTCTTTGAACCACAACATTGTTTGTCCTTTCCCGCTCGGAAGCCCTTAATAATATCCGCGAGACTCAGCCTCGAATCGAGCAGTTCCATCACCGCGCCACACTCAATCGTATTCGATCCCGACAACCAATATATCCACAACACCATCACCCGTCACATCACCTTGAAACCTGTTCACAAGAAGTCAACGGGTTTTTGACATCGCCAATATCTCCGCTATGAGCAGTCCAGCCGTCAGGAAAGTATAGAGCCATGCACCCCACAGTGCCCAGTTTCCGATGAACAAACCAATTATGCCGATCAGCAAGCTGGTCCCGGCTGCCAATCCCAATGCCACACGATGAAACGCCGCCCAGCGTTGCCGCTTCTCCCATATTATCAAAACTGGCGTACTGAGGAATGGAAGAATTAGGAAGATGGAAAGCAATATATAAAGCCACTCAGACGCGACACGGATCGGAGGAACACCAGCTATTAACCCATTCACCAGATATGTAAGCTGCGAGGGTATTTCTGCAAGCAGCCATGCAATCGGTACTGGGCTGCTGCAAAGAACATCATCCAGGCGAATGTTTGGGAAAGAACAGGTATTTGGCAAAGGCACAGAGATCCTGTCGAAGGACCAGGGACCAAACATTGCTACAACCAACATGACAAGGAAAAACGCACGCCAGCTACGTTTATGTTCTTTGAACCACAACATGTATCACCTCCGTTATCGGCAATTTGCTTGTCTTCACAGAGTTATTTGAAATCCAACCTTTGCGGGAGCGCAAAGGTCGAACACACCCGCGGAATTCCCGAATTCGCTTGGAGTACCCACGAGAAGAGTGTGATGGTCGATCGCCACCGGTTAAGAATAATCCTCTCACAATTCCACCTTTACATTTTCTGGTCTAACGCTGAGTTGATACTTCCAGTCGCCAGCCATTCGTTCGAAAATGGCTGTAATCATGTCTTTCTCTTCGCCGGAACAGTCGAAACCTGATTGTACACATCTATAAGGTAGCCAGTGCAGGTGATTACCGATTGTCGGCCTTAAATCCTCCTTTTCCGTCATTGAACCACACCTGATAATCATCCTCATTTCTCCCTATGAAAATGTCTTGATCTCCGTCCCCATCAAAATCTGCCACAGCCGCGCCAGTATCCTCTCGATATGCAAACCTCAGATCAGACCGTTCATACTTTCCTTGCCCGTCATTCCACCAAATCTCTGCGCCCCAGAGCCGGGCGATCAACGCATCCAGGTCTCGGTCTCCATCGATATCGTCCAGAAACACTGCATTGATGCGGATGCTGCCGTAGGGGAAATATAACCCCAGCCTTTCGTCAACTGCAGCAGAAAATGCCACCTGCAGCTTGTTGACCGCCGACTGGCCTGCTTCGAAGGATTGTTCTGACGGAACAAAAAACTGTCCAGTGCCTTCCAATTCATTGCTTTGGTTGATCCATAATCTGGCCCCAACGCTCATGCCTACTAACGCGTCCAAACGCCCATCCCCGTTGACATCTCCAAGCGCAACCGAAGTACTGTCCTCATTGTCCAGTTGCTGGCGAAAGGACTCTAGCTGCCCCGTTCCATCATTGAGTAGGATTAGATCATGCAGCGAATCGACCGTTCCCATGGTAGGCCTGCCCACGGCTGCAAAGGCATCTAGATCACCATCACCATCGAGGTCACCTAGCGCCGCCTGCCGGATGGGCTGTCCGTTTAGGGAATCCATCGGGAAGGTATGCCCCGTCAGAAAGTTTTTCTCACTATCGTTGATCCATATCCATGATACAGATGGTATATGAAGGAAATCATATTCGGGTTCTGATGCATTCATGCCATAACAGCAGCCTGCCACGAACGCATCGATCCGCCCATCTCCGTTCAAATCGCCCATCGTAATCGTCCCACCCATATCTGGATGCCCATCTTCATAGGCAGATGGCGGATTGATCCCGCCCCTTGACAGGTATTGCCCGGCTTCACCGCCTTGCAGCCCACCCTGATTCACCAACAATCGAAGCTGGAATTCATGGATGAACATATCTAGATCCCGGTCCTGATCGATGTCCCCCGCGCCCGCGGCGAATCCGGGGAGAGGCCATGTATCCGTTCCACGATCACGCACAAGCTCGAACGTCCCATCGCCCTGATTAACCCACAAACCGATTCCCGCCCATGAAATATCCACCTCTTCCCAACGAGTATGACTGACGATCACATCCAGATCGCCATCCCCCTCCAGATCCACGACCTGCATCCAATTCCGAAAGGGTCCCTTCGTCTCTCCATACCACAAACTAACCATAGGATAGAGCAGTGGACTGCAAAGCACCAACATGACCACAATAACGATTAGCTGTGAACTTACCCTGGGCCGCCAGGGTCGCGAAATCTTCTTCTGTTCCATGCCGCACCTCCTCTCAGGAGCCAGATAACTGGCACCACTTGCCTACGACGATTGCCCCTGTGAAACTGGCTGATTTGAACGTTTCACCAAAAACTCATTGGATTTCACTTTGCCCAATATGATATTTTCACTTGACGGATGACAAAGGGATGTAGTACAACCCTCCAAAGTCCTTTACTGCTACCAAAGCGGACACATCTGGCGATGCGGTGATCCAAGGTGAATATCCATCACCGACTAGCGACCAATACGCCTTCATTTTCCCATCCGGCAGGGATACCAACGAGACACCATGCGCTGAAGCAACGGCTAATTGGGATCTTTTAACCAGGTACACAAGGCTGAGGTGGGGATATTCGCGGGGTGTATGGCCAGTGAGCATTAGTCGGGGTTGTACAGTATCGGCTGTATCCACCATGACGACGTCGTATTCATCTCGATAAGTGGGTACCAATTCCTGCTTGGCCATCTCCATCAGATAACCATCTGGAAATAGTAGCAAGGTGTGGTACGCGTGATCATACACATATACGCGTTCGGTTTGAGAATGATACAGATATGTGGACTGATTGCGCGGGTGGTTGAGACGCACTGCGAGATAATAGTCATCCGTCGCATCGCCTATATGAGAACCAGCAGCCGATACTTCATCGGGGTATTTAATATCCAAGCCAAAAATATCTTCCAACACATTCGTGATTTTGACCGGCTGGACACTAAGATCTACGATCAGCAATTCTCCCTGGCTATGCACGAGCACTTCCGTTTCGCTTACTCCCTCGATCCAGGGTGAGCTCTGCCCAAATTCACCATCCAGAATCAAACTGTTTTGAACCTCTCCAGTAATGCCGTCGATCAGGTAAAGAGTCGTGCCTTCATTACTTCCTTTTTGACCATTCAGCCGCGCGATCACTAATTGTTCGCCACCGGGTAGCCATGTGGACGTGTCCCAGTGAAATTCGTAGGGATTCGGCATGAAATCTGGAATGTGCATCATCTCCAAGGTGCGACCATCCATTATCCAGAAGCCGCTTTGACTCTTCAACAGGATGCGACCACTCTCCTTTGAATATGACAAGACTCGGTCGAAGGCGTCGGGGGGATGAACTGTCAGAATTTCTGAATCCAACTGGCAGGGCGTCAGAATCATCATTTCCCCTGTGGATTCAACATAGAGTAGACGTCCATCTGGCAGCCAGGCACTGTTTTCCCGTATCCCATCAGCATTAGAAAAATGGATATCCGCCGTGCATACCTCGCCGGTTTCGCCGATCAGAAAATGCAACGCGAGATTGTCAGTTTGTGTTCCAAACAGAAAGTAAGCGCCATCTGGCGACCAACTGCCGGGAAGAGCTACTGCACCGCCCAATACCGGTTGAAGCTCTGTCTTAGGCACGTCCACTTCAATTTCCGGCAGAGGCGTGGGTAGCGAGGGCCGCATCGCGTTTGGGTCTTCGATTGGCGAGTAGTACTTTTCCTTCATCTCCGCCAATCGGCTCTCGCAGGCGGAGGGCATGGCTGGCGGTTCCCCAGCAGATTCATAGACGCGCAAGGAAACAGGCGCGCTGAAAAACTCCCGATAAAACGCTGACAGGCGGTAATAATTCTCTCCGCCCTCATAACACCATTCCTCCCCTGCCAGAATGACAGGTTGTTGGACAAGTAACAGATCACGCGGCGCCAAGACTTCCAACGATTCAGGATAATATCCTTCCCGCGCATGGAACCGTTCGAGCGCGCGGGCGATGCGCGCCGACCTTGCTTCAGTGATCTCGTGATATGAAACGCGCCAGCCTGCCTCGAAAGTTTGATTGAGCATGACAGGTACGACAATCATAAAAATTATCCCCGCCAGACGATTCCTGCCGCGCAATACAAGCATCATGATCATGCCGGTGCCGATACCAATAAGCCCTGATAATTGTGACAAGAAAATGCCAGAAAGCCCATCACTGGTTTGATCCCATACAGAACCCCAGAAAACGCTGTAAGCCAGATAGAAGAGCACGGCAAAGGCAAGACCAGCCATAAACAAGCGCATGCGGCGCGAAGAAGCAGGCGTGGTATTTTCCCCTTGTGCTCCAGGTGACTGCAAGCCGAATGTCATCTGCACCCCGGACATTACAACCGCCAACCCGGGCCAAATATTAAAACCGAGACCGAACAAGAACAATGCCCGTTGTGCAAAGGGAGGCGATCCGGCTGTGTAGTCAGGTGGATGACTCAGATAGAAACTGAACAGCCCAAGCGCGCCCAAACACAGCAGGCTGAGAACAATTGCCAGCCAAACCCGCCGCATTCCCCACGCCCATCCAAGAGCCAGTATCAAAGCGCCCGATAGAATAAAAAACTCGATGCCAAATTGAGGATTCCAAGTAAGAGCGAACAAAATAATCAATGCCAGTCCCAATACTCCTGCCGTCATCCTGGCTTTACGATCCATGTTGGTCAGCCCCGTCTTCGCGTATAGCAGGATGAGCGCTAAGATTCCCAGAAGTGATGGAGCCAACAGCCACGCAAGTTGGAAATATAACTGTGGGTCATTCCCGCTGATGAAACGCATGGTCACAACGAGCGCCAGGAGAATAAACATTCCTACTCCCAACAAAAACAACAAAAAACGACGCGCATTCCTTTCTTTGTCCTCACCACGCAGAATTATGACGCCCATCAGGGCAATCAATATTGCGGGGATAACGCCCAATTGGATCAAGAGATTCAGCGTCATGACAGCCTTTCTTTATTTCCCAGACAGAGGGATGTAATACAATCCATCCCTGCCCGATGCGATGATCAACGCTTCCCCGTTCGGGGCGGGGATCACCTCGAAATAATCCGCGTTGCTTGCCAATTCCCAAAAATGGGTTGTTTTCCCATCGGGGATCGAAACCAGTGAAATGCCCTGCGATGAACTGAAAACGAGTTGGGATGAA
>Ga0210377_10002272_pt1 | contig 16943 bp, 17 predicted proteins | sample PLM4_65_b1redo_FD_155480 | JGI IMG/M metagenome (GOLD analysis project Ga0210377, IMG submission 155480) | Groundwater sediment microbial communities from an aquifer in East River, Colorado, USA - PLM4_65_b1 redo | ecosystem: Environmental > Terrestrial > Soil > Riparian zone | place: USA: East... | reverse complement strand
GTCCGGCGCCCGTGGCGTGGATTCCACGCTCACCCTCCCGCTGACGTTCACCAGCTTCGCCGGCAACGCCCTGAACGCCCCGGACTCGGCCCATTTGCAGTTTGCGAACGGGCTGGCCAAGGCGACCATCACGACTTCCGACATTTTCACCCTGTCGGAGATCGAGCGGTTGGTAGAGAAGGCCGAAACCGTCGATCCCATGATCCAGCCGATCATGGTCGGCGGCGAGAAGAAGTACATCATGCTCCTTCACCCCTACCAGGTCACGGACCTTCGGACAAACGCCGGCGTCGGCCAGTGGCAGGACATCCAGAAAGCCGCGGCCGGCAAGACGGGAGAAAACTCCGCGATCTTCACCGGCGCCCTGGGCGAGTATCGCGGTGTTGTCCTGCACTCCCATCGGAACGTGGTCCGGTTCTCGGATTATGGCTCCGGCACGAACCTCCCCGCGGCGCGCGCGCTGTTCCTCGGCGCCCAGGCCGCGGCGATCGCCTTCGGGAACGGCGGCGGGGAAACCGTCGCGCGGTACTCCTGGAAGGAAGAGCTGTTCGACTACGGGAATCAGCTCGGCGTGGCGGCCGGCTCGATTTTCGGCGTCAAGAAGTCCGTTTTTAACTCGGCCGACTTCGGCGTGATCGCGTGTGACACCTACGCGATCGCTCACTAAGGAGGGGCACCATGACGACACCCTTCTATTCGGCTGATTGCGCGGTAGGAAGCGGCATCCAGCCTCGGGCTGGCGTTGGGCTCTGCTCCGTGTCCGGCTCCTACACCATGCTCGCGGCGTTTCTCGACGAGGATATCGTCCATCTCGTCAAGATGCCGAAGGGCGCAACCCTCCTGGATCTGATCCTGGACGTTCCGGCTCTCACGGACCAGGCCGACGTTACCTGGGACCTTGGGGATTCGGATTCCTCCGGGAGATTCATCACGGCGGGAACCGCGGGGAGATCCAGCGCGGGAGCGATCGTCCGGCTGACGCTGGCCGGAGGATCGCAGTACGTGTACACGGCCGACAACACGATTCAGTTCAAGATCAAGACCGTTCCCGGCGCGACGGCCGTGACGAACGGCACGATCAAGCTGACGGCCATCTACACGATGGACCCGTAGGAGGGATGCCATGACTACGCCCTTCTATTCGGCTGATTGTGCTGTTGGAAGCGGAGTGCAACCTCGGGCAAACCTTGGGCTGTGCTCCGTCTCGGGGACGTATCCCACCACAACCCTCCTCCTAACGGGGGATGTGATCCACATGGTCAAGATCCCAGCCGGCGCCACCGTGCTCGACGTGATTCTCGACGCCGACACGAACCTCGACGCCGGAACCGCGCTCACTTTGAGCGTGGGCTACACCGGCGCGCTCGAGGCTTTTATCAGCCAGGATACCGTCGGACAGGCAGGTGGAATTCGCCGGCTGTCCGTCGTTGGTGGGACGCAGAAGAACTTCGCGGCTGCAGACACGATTCAGGTGTCCGCAACGGCGGGGGCGGCGTCCGGAGGAACCACGGGCGTCATCAAGCTCACCGTGCTGTACACCATGGATCCGTAGGCCGGCAATCATCAACCAGCCGGGGAGGGGAGATTTTGAGCCTTCCCTCCCCGCACATCCAAGGGGGATTCTTCGATGAGAAAAACGCTTTTCATTCTTGTTCTGATGCTGTCGTTGGTCATGGGGCCGCTCATCCCCGCTCCGGCGATGGCTGTCACCTTCACGGCTGTCGGCACCGAACACCCCGGGCAATTCACCGCGATCACCGGCGTCGACAATTCCGTGCTCTACGTCGTGACTTCCAGCGGGAAACTTTATTCTCAGGCGATCGACAACGGGATACTCACGCTGCTTGCGACCATCCCGAATGAAAAACTCACAGCGATCGTCTATCCGGCGACCGGGACGTACACCTACATCGGGACCGCAAGTGGAAGGATTTACCGGCATACGATCTCCGGGAACACCATTTCCAAGACAACCCTTGCAGCCTGTACCACTCCCGGGGCCGGCATCGTTGCGATGAAGTGGGATGCGACCCTTACGAAAATCTGGCTCATCACGAACAAGGGGAAAACGTACTTCTGTACGCCGTAAAGAGCTTCGCCGGGGAGCTCCCTGACGCTATGATCCGGCGATTGTAAGGACGGGGGGGTACAGGCCATGCCCCCTCGTCACCAAAAAGGGGTGACGGATGAATTACGCAGAACTGTCGATGGCGATTTCCGACTGGCTGAACAAGGATCAGATCGATAAGGTTTTACCGACGATCATTCGGTTTGGCCAGCGTGATCTCGAGGATAACCTGAGGATCCGGCCGATGGAGTACCACCCGACGACATCATCTTTGTCGGCGGGGGAGGATGCTCTGGCGCTTCCCTCGGATTTCCTCGAGTTAATTTACCTTGTGCTCATAAAGGACAACGTGCGCTATCCGGTTGATGGCCGGGAAGCCGCGCGGGTGCTGTATACGGAGCGTCCTTCCGTCACGGAGACGGGCATTCCCCGCAAGGTTGCGCGCGTTGCTGATGATTTTGTGTTCGACGTTCTGACGGATGCGGTCTACACCCGGGATTGGAGCTATTACCGGCGTCTGCCGGTCCTCGTTGCGGCGGCCCCCAACAACACGAATTGGTGGAGCGAGAACGCGGAAGAGGCGTTTCTCATGTCTTGCTTGAACAAGGCCAGCATGTACGTCTCGGGGATCCCGGAAGGTGACAAAAAGAAATGGGCTGACGGGAATCTTCTCGCGCGCGAAGCCCTGAAATTCAAGGAAGCTCGAGAAACGACGGGGGGCTCTGTCCTCCGATCGTCAAATTGGAAGTGAGGGGGATCATTATGAAAAAGGCGCTTTTTGTCGTTCTGGCTCTGGCGGTCCTTGTAATTCCGTCTTTTGGATTCGAGTCTTGGCAGCGATCCGGGGTACTCACCGGAGGGGTTGTATCCGACAACACAACCCTCACCTTTACCCTGCCGTCGAACGTGGGGCACAATTCTTTCCTGTACGTTCCCACTATCGACTCCGCGGCGATCGCGCTCTCCTGCAGCGTGGACGGAACCACCTTTGGGACGCTGGCTACGAATTACAGCGCAACGGCCTTGATCGACTTCACTTATGCGGCGACCACCGGGGGGAAGGTTTTGCAGCTCCCGGATATCAGCCCTTGCCGAAAGCTTAAAATCACGGCCGGTGCCGCACAAGCGGCCAATCGGACGTTCATTATCTTTGGGAATTAAGGGGGGCAAGATGAGACTTTTACAATCATTTTTCGGCAAAGACGGTTCTCTCGTTGTGAAGCGCGAAGGCATCACCGTTGCGATGCGAACGAAGTACGAAGTGGAGTGCTACGGCCCGGACGGGGTTCTAAAATGGCGGGACGGCTTCGAGAACCTGGTCGTCACGGCAGGGCTGAACAAGATCCTCGACGCAGCCTTCAAGACTGGCCTTGCTTCCCCGGCCTGGTATGTGGGCTTGAAGGATACCGGCACTCCGGATCCGGCCGACACAATGGCCTCGCATGGAACGTGGGTTTGGATCGACAACTATACCGGAGATAGGCAAGCATTCACGCCTGGAACAATCTCCGGTGGATCGGTTTCCAACTCCGCGTCGAAGGCCGTGTTCCCGATCACCGGCGACGATACGATCTACGGCGCCGGCCTTTGCGACAGCGCAACCGGCGACACCGGCGTTCTGTACGGGGTCGGGGATTTCACGGCTCCCCGTGCGGTGCTGATCGGCGACACGTTGAACGTGCAGATCACGCTGACGGCAGAGGCGGCGTGAGAGGAACGCCTTGCTCGGCCATAGGGGAAATGCCTGAATGAGACAGGCGATGACAAGCGGATTTGGAAACGTCTCCGGTGCGGCTGCGGATACATACGCGGCTGTCATGGGGAGGGCCGTCTCATCCAGCACAAACGCCACATATATGTTTAGTGTGGTGCCGACGAACGGTACGTTCAACACTCTCCGGATTTGGCTTGGGACGGCCCCAGGCGTAGACAAACAATGGGATGTTTCCCTTTATGTAAACGGCTCTCCATTTCTCACCGTCACCATAACCGGAACAGACACGATAGGAGTAAGCACAGGATCTAAAGCCGTTTCCGCTGGCGATGTTGTCATGTTACATGCGACGGCAACGGGAAGCCCGTCAAATTCAACGGTCCGGTGTTCGATATATTTCGATGGCGACACGGCTGGCGAAAGCATTCTCATGGGGAGTTGTGCTGGCAGCGCGATAAGCACTACGGTCACTCGGTACAATTCTGTTTCCGGGGGCATTGGATCGCCAGCGACAGAAGTAGACACCTATCAGGTAATACCGACCCCGGGAACCATAAAAAAACTATATGTGAAGTTTGATGTCGATCCCGGAGCAAGCCCGGACGCTTATACCACGACGTTTCGTAAAAATGGGGGATCAACGTCGCTTGCCGTTACAATCGTCGCCAACGATACGGCGGGGAACGACACCGCCTCCGGCCACGATGTCGCCGTAGCCGCTGGCGACCTCGTATCACTGATGTTTGAGCCTGTAGATACGCCAACCGTGGCTGTTCGCCCCGGGTGGGGCATGGTGTTTGTTTCGGACACGAATGGCGAGAGTTTGCTTTTAGGCGGGACAATCGTTGATCTTGTTACTTCGGCAGTAAGATATACGGAACTTCCCTCCCAAGGGGGCAGTTGGTCATCATCGGCTGGTTCCGTGATAAGCAAGTTGAACGCCTGTACCCTGACAAAATGGTACGTCGATCTTACTGGATCCCCGATGAACAACGATGCAAATGCAGATAAATACACATTTGCCGTTGCTCTGGACGGCACAGAAACGGCGATAACATGCACCATTGCGGATGGCGGCACAGGAAACACAAAAGGGAACGATACCGCTCACACCGCCGACGTGACCGACGGGCAAATAATCGGATTGAAAGTGACTCCTGCAAGCACTCCCACCACCAGGGATGCAAGGTGGGGGCTGGTATGTTATATCTCGCCGGTTTCAACGTACAACGAATCCCTGACCCTTGCCGTCACCGCTGACCTGTCCAGGACGGGAATCCTTTCTGCGATCAATGCCCTGATCCTCGCCGTTGTGTCCGGACAGGATCAGGCCGGAGGTATGACGCTCGAGGAAGCCTTGACGCTGGCGATTGCCTCCGGGCAAGGGCAAGCCGGAGGAATTTCCTTCGAGGAAGCCGTGTCTCTTTCGATAAGCGCCATCAGTGTTCAATCTGCATCGACAGAAATGAGTGCCGGTCTTTCCCTGGGGATAACTGCGGATCAAGGCTCCGGCAACGTAGCGGAGATGGACGCAACGATCGCCCTCTCTCTCGCGGCCGCGATATTTCAATCGGAAAGCATTGAGGGTGCGCCGCAGACATATAACGAATTGGTGACGATCGCGGCGAAGATGGGAATGTCGCGGTCGGCCGTTGGAACCTTGCAGGAAGCCATAACGTTGGCGACCTCGGAAGGCGTCGGGCTGACCAGCCAAGCCGTCATGGTGAACGCGCTTATCTTGCAGATCGTCTCGTCAATGGATGGAGCTTTTTCCGTGTTTGTCATCACGACGGGGAACAGGCTCCAATTCGTGTTCAGGAAACGTAAGGATCATTTCACGCAATAGACAGGGGTGGATATGGCCGATATCTTTTTGCGGGTAAACACAGCGGTTGTCGTTCCGGTGAACATGGAGCCGCTTGTAGACGAAACCGATGGATTCACCCAGGAAGCCGTTGCCTATAACGCCGCGGGGATGGCCCTCGAATGGAATTTTGTCACCCTGGCCGGCGCTATGTCGCAAACGTCGGTTACTCCCACGACAGGATCTTTCCACGACTGGACGGATCTTGGCGGTGGAATGATGAAAATAGAGATCCCCGTCTCCGGTGGGGATGTAAATAACGACACGGAAGGATTCGGCTGGTTTACCGGGAAGTGTACTGCAACAAGGCCCTGGCGTGGTCCGGTCATCGAATTCTCCGCAAGACTTCCGGAAACGGGCGCGATTGTTTCCGATGCCGGGAATTCGGCAACCTTCTTTGTGACGAATCTGACCTCGGCGGTGAGCGACTATTGTGTGGGATCCTTCCTGAAATTCACCAGCGGGACGCTGATTAACCAGGTGCGGAGGATCACCAGCTACAGCGGGACGAATTTCTCAATTGGCGTGTCAAGCGCCTTCACGGGAACGCCGGCCGCGGCGGATATGTTCATCATCATCAATCAGTAGGGGGATCGAATGGCTATCGTCGGCGGGGATCTAAAACTATACCTTACCGGGGGAGCTGCAAACGCGGATCCCCTGCTGTCCCTGGGAGGCGTGACCTCGAGCGTCCAATTCACGGACAACACCCTCGACAAGCTCTTTGCCAGCGTCGGGCCGGCCGAAGCCTTGGCGGGATCCGTTAAATATCGTGCCCTCACCTTCAAGAACACGTCGGCTCTGACGGCTTATGGCGCGTCGATTTACGTCAGTCAGGAAACGACCTCCCCGGGTACGACCGTAGCGATCGCCTACGATTCCACCGGAACGCAGGACGTAGCCGATGAGGATACGGCGCCCACCGGATTATCGTTTTCGACGCCTGTATCCCTTGCGACAGCGGTAGCCCTTGGGGATGTGGCGGCGGCGGGAGTAGCGCGGATCTGGTTCAAGAGAACGGTCACGGCGTCGGTTGCAGCGGCGGCAGCGGATACCGGCAAGGTGACTATTATGGTTGGGTCAGAACCGTAATGTCTTACTACCTTCTCGCAAGAGGGGATGGATCTACCCCCGAATCATACAATGTCAGCAGGACGTTTGCCTATATTTGGGGCATATATCCTGGCGTTAGCGCCGAATTTACTTATATCTGGACGGTCTATTCAAGGATTACGGCTGTATTTACTTATAAGTGGAATATATGGCTTTATGTGTCAAGGGAGTTTACATATATTTGGAAAGTTTGGTATGCGATACAAAGGGAATTCACCTATATTTGGAAAGTATTCGACACATCTGCAAGTATTGGCGGGAAGATTAAGTATCATTTTCGGGCGAACGCTGTCATAAATCGGTTCTACCGGAAATTCAGGGATGGCTGATCTCGATATCACCATCACACTTCTTACTCCTATAAGCATACGTCTTACTATTGAATCGGAATATACCGGCGAGGATTACGAGATTTGGTGGAAATCCGATCATCCTGCCGGTCAGGAGTTTGTACTTCTTGGAAGAACGCAGGATAAGACGCTTGAAGTAGGCAGTTTAAGTTGGACAACAACGTATTATTTCAAGGCAAGAGATATATCTGGATCGACTTATTATTCCTTTGGAGCGGTAACGGAAGTGTTTATATGTTGCGGTCAGGCTTTTGTAATAATGCCTGGATTACCGTCCGGCCCTGGGGTTGGTCAATGGTGGCAGCAGGGAATGGATATAGATGGGAATTCCGTAGCCTTCGAGGGCAGAAGCTTCGGTTCTGTTTCGGCTTCGGAAATCCAGTTGTGGAATTTTGATACCGGCACGGAGATATGGGAAAAGAATTGGTCGCAAACCGGATTTGAGTGGACTTCATACATGGCGGCGATAAGGTTACGGGACAACATAGCGGCAACACTGGAAGCTTATTATCTTGGTGAAAGTTCTGACATGGCATGGAAGTTTTATCTAACAAATATAGAGTTTGGCACGATCATAAATTCATTGACATTTGATAATCCAGAATTTGACACCGGGAACTCTCATCTACACGAAGGTTCCTTGCAATTCCTGCTTGAATTCAATGATGATAACAGGATAATCGCTGGATTGTTTACTGAAATGCATTCCGAATCTGCCGACAAGTTAGATTCTAATACGGCAAGGGTTTATTTTCCGGCTGATGGAGTAAATGAATTCGACTTGTATATGGCAACGGGGATAGATGCGGATTTTGTGCCGGATGTTTCTTATAATGCAACCACAAGCGCAGAGGGGTTATTCAATGTAACCTTGTATTTGAGATCGGAAGATCCGGGGATTTGGCCTGGGACTACATTTGTCCCCATAAAGGTTTGGAATACAGGGAGTGGCCCTCCCGGATATGGCAGTTCAACGATCTTCAATTACAGCTATTATATCACCAATTTATTGAAAGGGACTACATATAGAATAAAATGGCATTATTTTAATGTAGGATGGTTTGAGAGCTATTCTTCGCATTGGAGCGATGAAGAAGTTATTGTTACCGGGGGTACTCCTTTTGTATATCAATCTTCCTCCATCGTTTCCCCGATAGAAGTTTCAGGATTGTCTTATGATACGCGGTATATGTGGATGGTTATTGGGCCAGGGGGGGCAAATTATCCCGCGTATGTGCAATCAAATTGGGCAGCTTCACCTACAATTAGGTTTAATATGCAAAGATTGTATTTCAGGATATCTCACGATGGAGGAATGACGTTCGGTGATCCGGAGCTTATCCTGGAAAACCTCGGGAATGGGTATGCTTCGATGGCAGAGGCGGCAGACGGAGCGATTTGGATTGCGACGGGAGATCGTGGGAATGGATACGCATATAAACTATACAAATGGGTTGAGGACGAGGGACTTTCTCTTGAAACAACTATTACCCCATTGGGAACAGCGCAGTATTTCAGTCCTATTTACGCAGAAGGGGAAAAGATAGCTTTTGTTTATATAGATTCATACAGTGGAAATCCGATCGTTGGGGTATATAAGCTTGTAATAAGCACAGATAATGGGGCAACTTGGTCTACTAAAACAATTACTTCGGCGGGTGGAACATATATCGTTTCTATTGTAGATGGATGGTTCCCTGTTGTGTGCATCGCGGACGGGAACATCATATTTCAGAATACAACGCTTACCGGGTTTGAGCTCCTGACAAGCGAGGATGACGGGGATACCTGGGTTCCCTCATGGACTTGGACTTCGGAGTATATTCCGTACCTCGCGGTTTCGTCCATGAGATCAGATGGTGCGAATGTCGTTTGGGCTTCATGCCGACTTGCTTCGGCCGAGGGAGAGCCTATGGCGCTTCTTTATTCTGACGATGCCGGCTTAACCTGGACGTTGAAGGAAATGCAATCAGCAATTGGTGTTTTGGTGCCGGCCTGATGGATACCAGGACCAAATCCCCGGCTGAAAAGTTCCCGGTCTATTTTAGTTTTTCGAATGATCTTGTTCCGGGAGAAACGGTAGTCTCCTATGTGCTGACCTCCATCAACGCTGCGACGGGGGAAAGCTCCGCGGAGGATCGGGCGTATGATGCTGGGCCTCCCGAAGTCCTCGAGATTGTGAAAGTGATTGATTCTGATTCCCTGTCCTCGCCGGATGTGGTCGTTGTTCTGAAAGACGGCGTAGAGGATGACGAACATAGGATCCAATGCATAGCGACCACCAGCGCGGGAAAAGTCTACCAGCGGGATCTGTTGCTGTTCATCCATTCCGAAGTGACAGACAGTTTCACCAAGCAGCCTGACGATGCTTTTGCTTTTGATGTGGATTTCACGCGTCGTCTCGAAAGCGGGGAGGCGGTCGCCTCCGCTGTTGTGGCGGCGGTAAAAGAATCGGATGGCTCGGATGCGGCGTCCCTTGTGCCCGGGGCGGTTGTCAGCACTCCGCTTGTGGCGGTTGCCGTCATCGACGGTACGGACGGAGAAACCTATCGCTTGGGGATCCGCGGTACGACAACCGCGGGGTATGTATACGAAAAATTCGTCCGTATGAACGTCCAGGAGTTTTGATATGCCGGTAAAGTCGTTTTCGTTCAATGAACCGGAAAAGGGAATCGTCACGCAATTACCGTCGAACCGGGTGGCGTTTTTCACCGGGAACAACGTCCGAATCACGCCTGGATTCGTGTCCAAGACTTTCGGGAAAGCCCTCATCGTCTCTCTACCAAGCACTCCGGCGATCCGGGCTGCGTTCTCCTTTGTCGGAACGGACGGGGCGGTTCGGACGATCGTTTGCTGTGATGCGAAGGTATTCGCCTATGATTCCACGTTTGGATCCTACGTCGATATCACCCCCTCGCCGGCGCCGACGGGAACGGCAACGGACATCTGGCAGTTCGATCTGGTAGCCGGCCTTCCGATTTTGTCGAACGGAAAGGACATCATCTGGAAGTGGTCATCCTACGCCGGCGTCCTGACGGCTCTTTCGGGAGCGCCTACCTGGGCGAAGCGGATCTCGAGCTGCATGAACCGCCTGGTTGTGTCGAATCTTCTCGAGGGAGGGTATACATACACCGGCCGGGTACGCTGGACAGAGCCAGGGAATCCCGAGAATTGGACGCTGGACACGACGAACAAAGCCGGTCGACACGATATCATGGCCTACCAAAGTGGAATCGAGGCTCACGCGAACATCAAGGCGCAGAGGACGCGAGGGCATGAGGTATTCTTTTTCACGGAGCGGGGATTGTGGAAGGCCGATTTCGCGGCAGCCATGCGGAATTTCGTCTGCGTGAATCCGATCACTGAGATCCTGTCCTCGAGGGCCTTGTGCAAGAAAGAGGAAACGATCTACTTCATCGGCAAGAACGACCTGTACTGGACAGGAGGCGAGGATCCCACGGCTTTCGGCTTGTCAATTAGAGACGAGCTGTTTGACAATCTGAATGCCAGCGCGATCGCCACGGCCTTTTGCTTCGCTCCCTACAGGACGGCCGAAGTTTGGTTCTGTGTGGCCACCGGATCCAACACGGCGCCGAATAAGGCTTTCATCTACAACACGGAAACGAAATCCTTTTCGATCCATGACGTTGATTTCTCCTGCCATGCGGAAGCCCTCCATACGTCGATCCCCTACGATGTCGTTGGAAACGTCTCGGGGCAGATTCTAAAGCTCGATGACGGTTTCAACACGGCTGCAGGGCTGGCGATCGACGGCCGGATCGAAACGGGGGATCTCGACTTCGGCCTTCCGAACAACGTGAAAATGATCGCGGAAGTGATTCCTCAGCTTGGTTTTCAGGAAACCGTGAGCGAACTGATGGTGCAGATAGGTGTGAAGGATCAGGTGCCCGATGATCTTCGCTGGTCGGATCCCGTGCCGTTCACGATCGGCGTCTCGAGCAAATGCGATTTCAACGGTTTCCGCAAGGGCGGGAAATTCGTCCGAATCCGGTTCTACTCGGATCTCCTGACGAGCCCCTGGAAGATGAGCGGCTACACAATCAATTATGAAGTGGGAGGAACGCGATGAGCTTACCGAATACCGTTGTAGATATCACCCCGAAGCCTCAGATCGTTGTGGGGTTGATCCCATGCCAGAACAGATATTACCTAGACCTGGTGTGGCCGATCATCCGGCCGGGAGTACAAGAACTTGCGAATATGTCCCTCGGGGAAATATCGGATTTCAAGATTTGGAGTGAAATCTATGGGGGGTCTCTGCAGCTCTATTTGATTTATACGAATTCAATTCCAATAAAGGCAGGGGTCAACCAGGAAGCGTTCATCGAGAAACTGAAAACGCCCGATAAGGATTTTGTGGGGTTTTACGTCATCCAACTGCTGCAAACGAGCGTCCATGTCTACCTCGCCTGGGTGCAGCCGGAATATCGCCAGTCCCAAATGATATCGAGAGCCGGGGAATTCGTGGAGGAACAGGCGAAAAACATGGGCGCTCCCTACCTGTCCGTTGCGACCCATCCGATGTTCTCGGACGCCCTGATAAAGCGTGGGTACACGCCGACAACGCATAATTTCAGGAAGAAGCTGTAGGAGGAAGCGATGACTGGCGGCAGCGGCAGCAGCGGGGGGGATTCCGTAAACTACACGAACCTGATCCCGACGTACATCCCGGGATTTCAGGATTGGACGATCGAGTACCTCGAATCTGCGGCGTCCCTGTCCATGTCGAATTATATCGCCTATGCCGGGGCGACCTACGCAGCCCAGGACGCGAACGAAACGGACGGGATTGCGGCTCTGGCGACTCGAGGGCGGTATGGATCCACGATAGAACTCGACGGGAAGGCTCTCCTTCGGAACCTGTACGACGGGTTGAAGATTGCGACGAACTCAAGGATAGGGGCGTTGTACGCGGCTCAGATCGAAGCGCTCCTGCAGGAATTCGATGAAGATGTGTTACCGCAGATCCGGTCAAATTATGTTATGGCCTGGGGCGGCAGCGAACACAACGTAGCGGAAGCGAAAGCCGCGGAAAAGGCGATGGCGAAGATCAACGATATCGCCAAGATGTACTACGACGATTACCGGCACGAAAGGGGGCTGCAGCAAGCGGCGATGGCTCATGCGACCCCCTACGGGCTCCAATGTATCCGCGATATGGATATGCTGCACCAGGCGGGGATCTACGTTAGGGAATATCTGCAAAAGAGTTATGAGAACGCCTGGGAGAAGTGGAACGATGAAATGACCATCCCGATCAAGAACCTCGATATCCTCGGGAACGCGGTTCGTACAATCCTTTCGACCTACAGGCAGACGTCTGTGAAATCGTACCGTCCACCGGCTATCGCGCAGATCGCTGGCCTTGCGATCGCAGGGTTGTCGCTCTACTCGATGTTCTCAGGGACCACACTGAATCCGTATTCCAACCCGACCGCAAAGAAGGAGCTCCCGGCAGATATCATGGGTTTTGCTGCCGGCAACGATGAAACTCCTGCGAACCAGACGGGAGTTTCATCAATAATCCTCGGGTTTGGAGGATAAATGGCTACCGCAACGAGTACCGTAAAAACCGTTCCCCCGTGGGCCGAAGATTATGTTGTTCTATACGCGGAACGGGCGATGGAACTTTCAGGGGCGCTTGGTGGAAATCGGATGCCGGCAGGGGCCGCCACGGACGTTTCAGGAGCAAACGTCAACGTGGAAAGCGGAATCGACGGATCCACCACGACCTATGCTCAGTTGATCTCAAGCGGAGCTACGGACGGGGTTGCGACTTATGACGCATGGCCGGCCGGAACGGAAACATTCACTAGGCTTAGGCTGCAAGTCTCCGCGGCATTTAATACGGGCGGGCATACCGGAAACGACAATATGGAGGGGAGGATCGAATATTCGCTGGACGGGGGGTCCACTTGGACGCAGATGTACTATGCAGCCGGCGTGGACAACGATGTACTTGCAACTCAAAGGGCGATTACGTCTATCGAACTCGCGCTGGATCAAGATTTAACTCAGGTACAGGTGAGGGCTACAGCTCACGGAGCCGAAGGAGTAGACGCTGTTTTAGAAATCTACGAGGTTTACATTTCCGGGGCCTTTGCCCTTGCCGAAGGATCTGCCGGCTCTCTTCAAGTCTATTCCGGCCCGATCTACGCGCCTCAGAATCTTGACGAGACAGACGGAATCGCCGGTCTTGCTACTCGGGGTCGGTACGGAGATCAGGTTATCTCAAAGGCGATCGCCTACGAGGATGATGTAATTAACGGGGGGCATCTTGCGGGAACAAAGGCAGCCCTGGTCGCTGCCCTTGCGTCAGTCACCGGAAATTCTACTTCGAGTTTTGCTTCATTTTCATCGAGGATCGGGAGGAAGCCATTCTATGTCGGAGATTCCGATTCAACGTATCTGGCACAGGCTCTCGTTTCTGGTACGCCGGCACTTTACAACGCTAGAATCAGCGCGGCGATTCACGCAGACAATTTCCACAAGGAGCGTGACATTCAAGACCACGCGCTCGGTTACGGTGTTGAAATGGGTAAACACGCCGCAATCGACGCGGAAACCCTTCGGAGGGCTGGACTTTACCAGCGGGAATACGTCCAGACCGGCTATCTATTGACGCACAAGCTTTTCCTCGAGGAACAAGAAATCGCGGTAGTAAACCTCGAGATATTCGGGAATTGTTTAAGGGCCCTCACGGGGAGCCAACAGACAACGACTCAGGAATATGCTGGCGGGAACAAAGTATCGGCCGCGGTCGGGATGGGGATGGTAGGTGGGGTTGCCGGCTGGTACGCGGGAGTTGCGCTTGGAGCCGAAGGTGGAGCTTGGGGTGGACCGATCGGCATGGTAGCGGGGGCGATCATCGGCGGCGTTTTGGGTTATGTACTTTCATAGGGGGCGGGTATGGAAAACATGACAGGGAGCAGCATATTCAAGGAGTGGGCGAGAAGGTATGCCCCGGGGCTGATCGAAACCCGCACGACTTTCGATTTAGACCCGACTCTCGGCATCCCTCCAAAACAGGCCCCCATCGAGGGGGTGTTTTCTGGAAAGGGAGCTCCTAGCCTATCAGTACCGTCAATGCGACCGGCGAAGATAGAGGGCCCTACGGCGTTTCCCGCGCCGGAAGTCGCTCCCCAAGAGAACTCCCTTGCGAATTATGTTCCGCAGCAACCGATACCGGAAACCGCTCCCGGGGAAGGAGAGAAGGAGCCCAGGGGGATCAGCCCAGGAGCGATAGGATTGCTCGGAGCCGGATTCTCGATGATGGCGACTCCCCCGCGACAAGTCCCATACAGCAACCTTGAAATCCTCGGCCGTGGAGGACAGGCGGGCATAGCGTATTATGAAAAGGCGCTCGAGGATAAGCGCCGCCAGCAAGCGCTTGACATTTCTGAAAAAGAACATCGGCTAACGCGCGAGGATCGCCGGACGGCCGCGGAAGATCGGGCATCGTATTATAAAGATCGGGCAACAACCGCCAGGATAGAAGCGGAATCAAGGGACGAGGCGCGCAAGGCGACGGCCAAAGAAAACGCCGTGCTCGATGTTCCGATCGATCCAAAGGTGGCAGAACATTATGGCGTCGACCCGAAGATGACCGTGCGAACGTTCAACAAAATGCAGGCTGGTCTGACGGCGATGGCGAAGCCGGAGAAGGAAGTCAAGACGGATCCTTTCACCGAATGGTATCAAAAGCGCGTGGAGGAAACAGGAAAGGCCCCAAGCGCGAAGGATATCGAGGGCTGGCATCGAAACCCGTCAACCAGCGGGGGGGACGCCGATTCCGGCCCGGGAAAGGTCGGCGCGATCGGCGCGGTGAACCGGGAATTGGTGGCGATGTATCTCCCCCATGGCCGGAAGAACCTCGAAGCGAAGGGTCCGGCCGGCGCGGAAGAACTGAAAGGCATGATGCTGATGCTGGGAAACACCGATCAGTACGGCGGGACAGTGAATGACGCCCGTCTACGCGAATCGCTGTCACCTGACGAACGAAAAGAGTACGATTTCGTAAAGCGGAAGGGGCAGGACTATTCCAGGACGATGACACCGGCGAACGCGATCGCAAAGGCGCAAGAGGAATGGAAAGCAAGCCAGCCAAAACAACCTGCCGCCCAAGCGAAGGCCGCCGCACAATACCAAGATTACAAGCGGGTGTACGAAGAAATCATGAATTATCCGGGATGGAGTAACGCGGAGAAAAACGCCAAGATCGAGGAAATGAACGACAAGGCGCGAAAGATGGGACTCATTAAGTGAGCGAATTCGCCCAATTTCTCCCCCCCTCTTCGGGGATTTCTCCCGAAGAAGGAGGATTCGATGCCTTCCGGCCGCCCGTCAAGAAGAAGGAGCCCCCGGGGATCACCGATCGCCTTGGTACGGCTGCAGTAGGCTTGTGGGACACCGCAAAGAAAGCGGCAGCTCCCACGCCCCTCACGCCGACGCCCCCGACTGGTTTCGATATCTCGCCCCCCCCGGGGATGAGTCCGGACCAGCAACTTTTCGACATGGACCGGATCGCAGTAGCGCAAAAGAACGGGAAGCCGGTCGACAATCTCCTGCAGGAGATGACCGCCCGGGGCTGGAAGCTCAACGCCCCCGGGAAGGCTGCGCCGGTGCCTATACCCTCAGCGCCTTCTTCTTTCCTGACCAAGATCCCGTACTCCGGGATCGAAGGCGCGCCGACAGGAGAGGAATCGTCGATCAACCCCTTGGATCTCGCCAAGGCTGGCGGTCGATCGGCAGTTGAGCTCGCCTTGTTCCCGGCGCGCGCTGGCGCAGAACTCGCCGCGGCATCGGCCGGACGAGCGTATTCGATAGAAGGTGCCACCGGCGCCGCGACCACGCCAACAGGGATCACGGATCCGGTCCTTCACGAAAAGATATCGAAGTCCGTCAACGATGCGATCGAATCGGGCAAGGGATTCGTTTTTGGAGCCCCTACCGAGGGCGCAGCGGCCTTCGAGGAAGGGCTGGGTATCCCCTTCGAGGCTTTGGGGTACGTTCCGAAGAAAATCGGGGATTACGTCACCGAAAAGACCGGCGATCCCTTGCTTGGGAAGGCCGCGGAGTATGCGGCTCTGATCGGAACCTTCAAGATGGCTCATCGTGGAGGAAAGACCATTCAAGAGGGGATCGACCGTCTGGTGCGGTCCAAGAAGCCGATCACCGTCGAAACTCCCCCGGTAGAGGCCGCCACGCCTCCACCCCCCCTTTTAGAAGCGCCTATCACCCCTGAGGCGACACCTACCCCTCCCCCGGCGCCCGAAGCGACTGTAGCCCCGGGAATGGCTCCTGGGACCCCTGAATTCTACAAGGCCGAGGCTGCCAAGCTCCCGGGCGATGTGCGGTACATGGGCGATATGGGTGGTCGACCCATGTTCCAGGACGAGGGCGGCGCCGGAAGTTTCACGAAAGCGCCCGAGGAAACGGTCCAGGAGGCCCTTGCGAGAGCTCGAGCGCGATATGAGACGCCTCCAAAAGCCGCAGACATTCCGGAGGTTACACCACCCGTTTCGACGGAACTCCCTTCACGTCGCACGGAAGAGCGTCCCGTGCGATCCGGCTATCCCGAAAGCCAGGTGCCGGACCTTCTGACCGTAGAATCCGACATGGTGGCCGTCAAGACGTCCTTGGGCCAAATGGAAAAGGATTACGCCATCAAGAAGGGAAAAGCCTCTTCTTCTATGGACACTTTGGCGCTTTCCGATCGAATCAAGGTGTACCGGGAAGCGCTGAACAAGCTCGAGACGCGGAAGATCGAACTGCAAAAGCCTGTGTCACCTGTGCCAGAACAGAAACTCCCTC
>Ga0210377_10002271_pt1 | contig 16946 bp, 14 predicted proteins | sample PLM4_65_b1redo_FD_155480 | JGI IMG/M metagenome (GOLD analysis project Ga0210377, IMG submission 155480) | Groundwater sediment microbial communities from an aquifer in East River, Colorado, USA - PLM4_65_b1 redo | ecosystem: Environmental > Terrestrial > Soil > Riparian zone | place: USA: East... | reverse complement strand
CAGTGCCGCCGAGACGACGATTGTCGTGGTGATGAGGAAGATCACCGTCGTCGCAGCGCCCACGATCAGCTCGGGGAGCGAGGGCGAGGTGTCGAATCGAAACCACCAGATCGCGATGCACGCCGTAAGCGCGCCCGCCGCCGCGAGCGAGATGCCGAGGAGCGTGCGAGGCGTGTCGATCGCGAGTGCGGGGCGGAGCTTCAACAAGAGCGCGATCAGGACGATCAGCACGAAGGAGGCGACAAGCCATCCGGCAGCGTACAGAACCGCCAGCTCCAGCGTCTCGACGGCGGACAGCGGGTTGTTGCGGGCCACCATGATCGCCACCGGCGGCACCAGCCCGAAGGCCGCAATCAGCACTGCGGCCTTGGCGGCGACGATCGCCAGCTCGACCCAGAACGCGCGGGAGCTCCACGGGTCGAGCGCGAACCAGCGCTCGATGCCGTGCGTGAGGTAGCCCCGGTCGCGCAGTTGCTGCCTTAATTCGTCGACCGACGGATCAGCCACGGCGCGCATCTTACAAGTGCTGAGTCCTGAGTGCTGAGTGCGGAGTGGGGGCGTGACTCAGCACTCAGCACTCAGGACTCAGCACTTGAAATACGCAGGCCCGCGGTGCGTTCTCAACCGTACATAACTCGATGGACCTCAGTCCCGCGTCGCCATCCGAATCGCAACCGATTCCTGCTGCTCCCGAACCCTCACCGGCGTCGAAGCGCGGAGCGCTGCCAAAGCTCGCATCCGGATTCCTTCTGACCATCGGTGTCGTGCTTCTCAAGGCCAAGGCGATCGCAATCGTCGCGTTCGAGTACCTTCGCGCGCTCTTCGTGAATCCGTTCGAAGGCTTCGGAGCGGTGCAGTACGCGATTGCCGGCGGCTCGATGCTCATCACGGTCGCCGCCTACGCTACGAAGTTCAGGCTCGGACTGGTCATCGGATTCGTGCTGATCACGCTCATTCACGAGATCGGGCACGCGGTGGTGATCCGTGCGAAGGGCCTGCGGACCGGATTCATGGTGTTCATCCCGTTCATCGGCGGGGCGGTCACGCTGAAGGATCAGCCGCGATCCGCGTATGACGATGCGCAGATCGGGCTCGCCGGGCCGATGTTCGGTACCGCGGCGTCACTCGTCGCGCTGCAGATTTTCAAGTGGTGGGGCAACCCGCTGTATCTGCTGATCGCGTCGGTCGGTTTCATCCTCAATCTGCTGAATCTCATCCCTCTCGGCCTGCTCGACGGCGGAAGGATCTCGGCGGCCATCACCAAGTGGATGTGGCTCTTCGGCGGAGGCGCGCTGATCTACAAGACAATCCGCCAGCCGAATCCTCTGATGATCGTCATCCTTCTCCTGGCGGCGTTCCAGGTCTACGCGTCGGTCGTTCGGGAGAAGAACGAGCGATCGTTCTACGACATCACGATCGGACAGCGCACCGCCATCGCCGTCGCATACTTCACCCTCGTCGTGTTCCTCGGCCACCAGACGTACATGGCGCTGGACCGGCTGACGACGCTCTCTCAGTCCTGAGTCCTGAGTCCTGAGTCCTGAGTCCTGAGTCACGAAACCGCCGGGTGGGACTCAGCACTCAGGACTCAGCACTCAGGACTAAGGAATGGCACATGCCGCGGGCGAGGTTTTGATAACCTTGCGCCCGCTTTTCGCATGAACCTGTACGTTCTCTTCGCCCTGGCCTTCGGTGCGATCTCCGGATTCTCGGAGCCGCCTGTCGCTCCTCGCGCGTTCGCGCCGGTGGTCGACGTGCGTGGCGCGCGCGCCGGCAGTCAGCAGATCGCGGCGGTGCGTGCGGCGTTTGCCCGTGGCGTCGCGGGTCAGCGCGTGCGGCGGCCGCGGATCCTTCAGCTCGCGCCCGCCGAAGCGCCGCTCACCGGCGCTGCCACGCCGCGCGCCCCGGCACTGAATCGCTGAGCCTTTCCTCGCTCCGCGGTTCGTTTGTTGCTGGACAGGACACCATCATGATCGATCGAGTATTGACTGCGATTTTCGGCTCGAAACACGAGCGGGACGTGAAGCGCATGATCCCGACTGTCGAGACGATCAACAGTCTCGAGCCCCAGATCAGCGCGTTGTCGGACGAACAGCTCCGCGCGAAGACCAGCGAGTTCCGGCTTCGGCTCCGCCCGCCGGTCGAGGCGCTCGAGCAGGCGCTCAAAGAGATTCCGCGCGACGACGCCGTCGTGAAGACCGCGAAGGACGACCTGCAGGCGGCGCTCGACGACCTCCTGCCCGAGGCGTTTGCGGTGTGCCGGGAGGCTGCGAAGCGGACGCTCGACATGCGTCACTTCGACGTGCAGCTCATGGGCGGCATGGTTCTTCACCGCGGCAAGATCTCGGAGATGAAGACCGGCGAGGGCAAAACGCTCGTCGCCACGCTTCCCGTTTACCTCAACTCGCTCACAGGACGCGGTGTACACCTCGTCACGGTCAATGATTACCTGGCACGCCGCGACGCCGAGTGGATGGGCCGCGTCTACAAGTTCCTCGGCCTTACCGTCGGCGTGATTCAGAACCAGCACGGCGACCGCGAGCGTCAGGAAGCCTACCGCTGCGACGTCACCTACGGCACGAACAACGAGTTCGGATTCGACTACCTCCGCGACAACATGAAGTTCGATCTGCAGTCGATGGTGCAGCGCGAGCACGTCTACGCGATCGTCGACGAAGTCGACTCGATCCTCATCGATGAGGCGCGTACTCCGCTCATCATCAGCGGTCCGTCTGAAGAGTCGGTCGACAAGTACTACTCCGTCGACCGCATCGTTCCGCGACTGGTGAAGGAGAAGGACTATCAGATCGACGAGAAGCAGCACACGGCCGTGCTGACTGAAGAAGGTGTGCTGCACGCGGAGAAGCTGCTCGGCGTCGACAATCTGTACGACCCGGCCAACATGGACACGCTGCATTGCGCGAATCAGGCGCTGCGCGCGCACGCGCTGTACAAGCTCGACGTCGACTACGTCGTGAAGGACGGCGAAGTCCTCATCGTCGACGAGTTCACCGGACGCCTCATGCCGGGCCGCCGCTGGAGCGACGGTCTGCATCAGGCGGTCGAGGCGAAGGAAGGCGTGCGGATCGAAGCCGAGAACCAGACGCTCGCCACGATCACGTTCCAGAACTACTTCCGCATGTACGAGAAGCTGGCCGGCATGACCGGCACGGCGGACACCGAGGCGGCGGAGTTCGACAAGATCTACAGCCTCGAGGTCGTGGTCATCCCGCCCAACCGGCCGATGGTCCGGAATAACATGAGCGATCTCGTCTATCGCACCGAGCGCGAGAAGTTCGACGCCATCGTGCAGGAGATCAAGGAGATCAACAAGAAGGGTCAGCCGACGCTCGTCGGGACGATCTCGATCGAAAAGTCCGAGCACCTGTCATCGCTGCTCAAGCGGCAGGGGGTGCCGCACGTCGTGCTCAATGCGAAGCATCACGAGCGCGAGGCGGAGATCGTCGCGCAAGCCGGCCACAAGAGTGCGGTCACGATCGCCACCAACATGGCCGGCCGCGGCACCGACATTCTCCTCGGCGGCAACCCCGAGTTCCTCGCCGCGCAGAAGGCCAAGGACATCACCGATCCGCACGAGCGGAAGGCGATCGAAGACGAGATTCGCGAGCAGTGGAAGCTCGATCACGAAGAGGTGGTCTCGCTCGGCGGACTGCACATCCTCGGCACGGAACGCCACGAGTCGCGGCGCATCGACAATCAGCTCCGCGGCCGCTCCGGCCGTCAGGGCGATCCCGGCTCCTCGCGCTTCTACCTGTCGCTCGAAGACGACCTGATGCGCATCTTCGGCGGCGATCGCCTCATGGGCTGGATGGAACGCCTGGGCATGGAAGAGGGCGTCCCCATCGAAGCGCGGATGGTCACGCGCTCGATCGAGCGCGCGCAGAAACAGGTCGAAGGCCGCAACTTCGAAGCGCGCAAACACCTCCTCGAATACGACGACGTGATGAACAAGCAGCGTCAGTCGATCTACACGCTGCGCCGCAGCATCCTCGAGGGGCGCGAAGGGAAGGAGTACATCGTCAACGCCGCCGAAGACATCGGGCGGTTCCTCGTCGATACGCACTTCCCCGAAGACGCGCGCGAGCATCCGAACGAGGTCGAGCTCAATGCCGAGCTGTTCGACTACTTCGGCATCGATCTCAAGAGCGCCGGTGTCGATCTCGACACGATGCGCCGGGACGAGGTCATCGAGACTCTCGTCCAGGCCGTCCAGAAGAAGTACGAGGAGAAGGAAGCGGCCGTCGGTCCCGATGTCATGCGCCTGCACGAGCGCTATCTCCTGCTGCAGGTCATCGATCAGCAGTGGAAAGAGCATTTGCTGATGCTCGATCACCTCAAAGAAGGCATCGGTCTGCGCGGCTACGGCCAGCGCGATCCGCTCATCGAGTACAAGAAGGAATCGTTCGAGCTGTTCCAGGAAATGATGGAGCGCATCCAGGACCGCGTCGTGAAGTACCTCTGGAAGATGGACGTGGTCGTCTCGCGCGAATCCGACGAAGAAGTGCAGCGCGTCAAGCGCGCCATGCCGCCGCAGAAGCCGAAGCAGCAGCCGATGTTCCTCTCCAGCGGCAGCGCGGAGCCGCAGACGGTCAGGCGCCGCGAGGCGAAGGTCGGACGCAACGATCCCTGCCCATGCGGCTCGGGAAAGAAGTATAAGAAGTGCCACGGAGCGGCGGCCTGAACGAGTCCTGAGTAGAAAGTCCTGAGTCCTGAGGGCTGGACTCAGGACTCAGCACTCAGGACTCAGGACTTCACGATGAGTGAGTTGGGAAAGACGATCGGGTTCATCGGTGCCGGGAACATGGCCGAAGCCATGATTCGCGGCTTGCTGCGCGGAAAGGTGTTCGTGCCGGAGCGCGTCACGGCGTCGGCGCCGCGCGAGGAGCGCCGGCGCGAGCTCGTCGAGAAGTTCGCGATCCGCGCCACCGGGGACAATCGCGAGGCGGCGCGTGCGGACATCGTGGTCCTGTCGGTGAAGCCGCAGATCCTCAGCAAAGTGCTCGATGAGGTCGCCGAGAGTGTCGATGCCGGCGCGCTGGTGATCTCGATTGCGGCAGGCGTACCGGTGGGGGCGATTCAGTCCCGACTGGCGGCGGGAACTCGCGTTGTGAGGGCGATGCCGAATACGCCCGCGCTCGTCGATGCGGCCGCAACGGCGATCGCTCGCGGCGAGCACGCGCTGGAGTCCGATCTCGAGGACGCGAAGCGCATCTTTGACGCGATCGGCATCACCGTCGTGTTGGATGAATCGCAGCTCGATGCGGTGACGGGACTCTCCGGCTCCGGTCCGGCGTACGTCTTTCTGATCCTCGAGGCGCTCAGCGATGCGGGCGTCAAGGTCGGCCTTTCGCGGCGCACCGCGCAGCTCCTCGCCGCCCAGACCCTCCTCGGCTCCGCCAAGCTTCTGCTCGAGACCAACGAGCATCCCGGTCGTTTGAAGGACATGGTGACTTCACCCGGCGGAACCGCGATCACCGGTCTCCACACACTCGAGAACGGCGGTCTTCGCACGACGCTGATGAACGCCGTGGAAGCAGCGACGCGCCGTTCGCGCGAGCTGGGTGAGGCATTGCTGCGCAAAACCGAATAGGCGTCATCCTGAGAGGCTGTGAAAAAATCCAGAGCGGCCCGTCTTGCGGCGTGACGGCGCCATCTGCTTCGTTGCGCCTCCTCCACGATGTCCCCGCATCGACTCGTCGGCGCGCCTCGCATCTGGCGCCGTCGCGCTCGCAAGCCGCCCCACTCTGGACTTCTTCACAGCCTCTGAGCCGCCCGGTCGACTCGCTGCGCTCGCTCAGGGGCAGGCTCCGACGGCGAAGGATCTCAAAATCCGACGATGCTGCATTTTGAGATCCTTGGCTTCGCTCAGGATGACGTGGCAGCGTATCCTTTGCGTCTCATGGCCAAGCGCGATGTCTCCGCACAGCTCACGACGGAGCTGAATGATGCGACGCAGCGCGCGCGCAAGCTGGTCGAGCGTACCGACGGGCGTGTGTTCACCGTGCGTCCGAACCCGCTGAGCTGGTCGGCTGCCGAGTGCCTCTCGCATCTGACGCTGACCGGCAAGGCGTTCGTGCCTGTCATTCAGGAGGCGATCAGCAAGGCGAAAAAGCGCGGCCCGAAGCCGAAGCGCTCTCCGCACGTGGACGTTCTCGGCAATGTGCTGCGCTGGTTGATGGAGCCGCCGGCGCGAACGCGATTCAAGACGTCCGCTCCATTCGTCCCGCGCGCAGCCCGCCCGAAATTCGAAGCGTGGGCCGAATTCGCGTCGCTGCAGTCGCAACTCATGTACGAGGCTCTCGAAGCGAACGAGGTGGAGTTCCGTGCCGTGAGAGTCGTGTCGATCTTCGATTGGCGGATCCACTACACGCTCTACTCCGCGTTCCGCATCATCGCCGCACACGAGCGCCGCCACCTCTGGCAGGCGGAGAAGGCGGTCGATGAAGTAATGAAGCGCTTTACGCCCGCGGCTCGGCCTGCCGGTTCTTCAGCTTCGCTCGAAGAACTTCGATGATCCCGGGCAGAATCGAGAGAATGATCACCACGACGATCACGATGTGGATGTGCTTCTCGATCCCGGGGAAGAGCTTGATCAGCGAGTAGCCGATCATCGTCATCGTAAAGACCCAGCCCACGCCGCCGATGATGTTGTACGCGGCGAAGTGCCGGTACGACATCTGGCCGATTCCGGCTACGACCGGCGCAAACGTGCGGATGATCGGCACGAAGCGCGCGATGATGATCGTCTTCCCGCCGTGCTTCTCGTAGAAGTCGTGCGCGGCGATCAGGTGCTTCTTTTTGAAGAAGAGAGAGTCGTCCCGCCTGAACAGCGCCGGGCCGAGCTTCCGGCCGATGTAATAGCCGGTTGCGTCACCTGTGATCGCGCAGATCATCAGCAGGATGTTGAGGAAGACGATGTTCAGATCACCTTTCGCCGCAAAAAGCCCCGCCGTGACGAGCAGCGAGTCGCCGGGCAGGAAGAAGCCGACCATCAGGCCGGTCTCGGTGAAGACGATGATCGCCAGGGCCACGTAGCCCCCGGTCTGAATGAGGCCCTGAACGTCCATCAGGAAATGGAACCAGTTGCGAAGTGTTTCCAAACGCCATCCCCCGGATTTCTAGAAAGTCGCGGATCGTAACACCATAAAATGCCGACAGTGCAAGATCGATACGATGTCGCGATCCTCGGAGGCGCCTTCTCCGGCGCGTCTGCGGCCATTTTGCTGCGCCGCGAGGCGCCGCACCTCCGCGTTCTCATCGTGGAGAAGGCCGAGGCGTTCGACGAGAAAGTGGGGGAGGCGACGACAGAGATGTCGGCGATGTTCCTCACGCGCCGCCTGGCGATGTGGCACCACCTCGAGGCCGAGCAGTTGCCGAAAGAGGGACTGCGCTACTGGTTCTCGAACGAGAAGGTGACCGGCCACGCGAACGCCACCGAATCGGGTGCGGTGATTCGCAGCGCCGTGCCGTCGTTTCAACTGCGCCGCGATGCGCTCGATGAGCACCTCCTTGCGACGGCGGTCCAGGAAGGCGCGGAGTTGCTCCGGCCGGCGAAGGCAACGAACGTCGAGACCGGGAAGTTCGAGAACAGGCTGACGGTCGAGGCTGCAGGCGCGATGCGCGAGATCACCTGCCGCTGGCTTCTCGACGCCACCGGTCGCGTGAACTTTCTCGGCCGGCGTCTCGACCTGATGCAGCGCAACGATGAACATCCTACAGCCGCGATCTGGTGTCGCTGGCGAGGCGTGCGCCACATCGACGACCTCTGCGCGCGTGATCCGAAACTCGCCGGCCGGCAGGTCGGGTCACGACGCCTCGGCACGAATCATTACATGGGTCTCGGTTACTGGATCTGGGTGATCCCCCTCGGCAACAACGAGACCAGCATCGGCGTGGTCTTCGACAAGCGTCTCGTCGACCTGCATCAAAGCAAGAGCCGCGCGGAGGACTTCATCGCCTTCCTGAAGGCGGTCCCTGCACTTGCGGAGCTGCTCGATGGCGCCACTCCGCGGCTCGATGATCTGCGCTTCTACTCGCACCTCCCGTACGTGACGAAGCAGTACATGGGCGAGGGATGGGCTCTCCTCGGCGACGCCGCTGCTTTCATCGATCCGTACTATTCGCCGGGACTCGATCACGCGGCGTTCAGCGTCGAGGCGACGACGAACATCGTGAAGCGAGACGCCGCCGGCGAGGACATCAGCGAAGCGATCGCGGAGCACAACGAGACGTTCCTCCGGTCGTATCACCGGTTCTTCCGATCGATCTACAAGGACAAGTACTACTACATGGGAGAGGCCGATCTGCTGATCGCCTCCTTCCTGCTCGACACCGCGCACTACTACATCTTCGTGGTCATGCCGGCGTATCGCATCATGAAGAAGTTCTTCTGGATGCCTGTCCTCGGTCCGAAGCCGGCGTTTTTCAGCTATCACCTGATGAGCTGGTACAACCGGCGATTCATCGCCATCGCCGCGGCGCGTCGCCACGCCGGCCGCCCCGGTCTGAAGAACGACAGCCGCCACGTCGGCGCCCGATACAACCTCGGCTTCGCACCGATGCGCATGGCCGCGCGCGGCATCAAGATGTGGATGATCGCGGAGGTGGAGTGTGCGTGGATGCGGGTCAAATCGCTGGGTCGCAATAAACGTGTCATCCCGAGCGTGAGCGAGGGAGCTGGGGGAATGGGCGGTTCGAAGATCGACCTTGGCGCAGCCCAGCCCCGTGAAGCCGCTACAGCTCCGCGAGCGCCGCGCGTTTGACTTTCCCGCGCTCGTCGACCGGAATCGACTCGATCAGCTTCACGATGCGCGGGACCTTGTGCAGCGACAGGCGTGCGCGGCAGAACTCCCGAACCTGCTCGCGCGTGATGTCGGGATTGGCGACGACGGCCGCCGCGACGACCTCTCCGCGTGCGCCGGCCGGCTCGCCGTAGACCTTCGCCTGGCGGACACCATCCATCTGAAGGATGATCTGCTCGACCTCGCGAGGGTTCACCTTCTTGCCCGCCGTGTTGATGAGATCACCGGCCCGGCCCGTCAGGATGATCTCGCCGTCCGCATTGCGCTCCACCAGATCATCGCTGACGAACGAGCCGTTTTCGAACGGTTGAAACGTCGCCGCATCGTGCAGATAGCCGAGGGCGACGGAGTCACTGCGGATCGTCAGCCGTTGCGATGGAGGATCGATCGCGAGCGTGACTCCTTCCATCGCCCTGCCGACAGTTCCGCGCTCGACCGCTGCTCCTTCTCGATCGTATGTGATGCCGCCGCACTCGCTGCAGCCATAGAACGTGTGGATCGGAATGCCGAAACGCTCGCGGAAGCGTCGCGAAGTCGAAGGCGGCAGCGGCGCGCCGGCCGAGAGAAACGTGCGGACCGTCGCAAAGTCGCCATCTCCTCCCTTCACCGAAGTCAGGTGCTCGAACACCATCGGGATCCCGGGGATGACGGTGCAGGCATGCCGGTTCGACAGGTCGATGATCGATTGCGGCAGATAGTCGTTCGAGATGACGATCGACGTGCCCTGCAGGATGAGCGGCGTGACGAGGTTCGAGAAACCATACGAGTGCGAGAACGGAATCGCGCCCAGGTTGCGATCGTCAGGGCGGATGTCCATGGTCGAGCAGATGCTGCGGCAGTCCGCCTCGAGATTGGCCTCGCTGGTGACGATGCCCTTCGGCCGGCCGGTCGAGCCGGACGTGAGCTTCATGAGGCGCGCGCCGGGCGGGAGGGCGGGGCGGGTGGCGGTGCGCGTCGAGATGGCCGTCGCATGCGACCGGCGATCGGGCCGATAGACGAGGCCGCGAAGCGAGAAGTGCGTGAGGATCGCCGCCACCTCGGTTTCCGGAGCGTCGCGATCGATCGGCGTGAGAACGAGCCGGAGCTCGAGCGCCGCAAGGATGGCTGCGACAAAATCGACAGAGTTGGGCAGTTGGAGGCCGATCGCGTCGCCCGCGCGGAGGCCGGCTGCCGACAACTCGCGGACCAGCTCCTTCGCGCGGTCGAGAAGCGCCGCGTGCGAAGTGATCACACCGGAGCCTCCTTCGATCAGTGCTGCGGTGCCGGGATCACGCGACACGATGGAGCGGTAAGTTTCGAGCATGGAGTTGTCGCGAGGATAAACGTGAAGCGCGCCTCATGTCATCCCGAGCGTGAGAGCAGCAGGTCTGCCGTTGGAGCGGGGATGGCCCACGTCATCCTGAGCGCAGCGAAGGATCTCAAAATGCAGAGCCGTCGCCGCTGAGACCCTTCGCTGCGCTCAGGGTAACGTGGCGGGTGACCCCTGGGTTCATTAGTAGCGAGAGCGAGGGATCCTGGGAAAGGGTGGTGCGAGGCTCACGATTCGAGCCGCCCTGCCCCCGGATTCCTCCCAAGGCTCGGAATGACACTAAGATTCATCGATGCCTGATGTGATCGTGATCGGCGGCGGACCGGCGGGGTCGACTTCCGCCACGCTCCTCGCTCGCAGCGGATACTCCGTCGTTCTCCTCGAACGAGAGCGCTTCCCCCGATTTCAGATCGGCGAATCGCTGCTCCCGTACAACAACGATCTCTTCGCCCGGCTCGGCGTGTCGGACAAACTCGTCGCCGGCGACTTTGTTCCGAAGTACGGCGCGGAGTTCGTGACGGGCGACGGCTCGATCGGCACCACGTTCCGCTTCGAACAGACGCTGCCCGAGCAGTACCACCGCTCGTTTCAAGTGAAGCGATCGGAGTTCGACCTTCTGCTCCTTCGAAATGCGGCGATGTCGGGTGTCGATGTGCGGGAAGAGACCTCGGTGGCGCGCGTCGATCTCACGAATTCGAAGCGCGTGGTCGTCGAAACCGGCAACGGTCAGTCGATCGAGAGCCGTTTTCTGGTTGATGCCAGTGGCCATGGGTCGCTGATCGGGCACGGCAAGGCGGGTCGCCGCGATATCCGTTCACTTCGCAAGATCGCGTTCTTCGCGCATTACCGCGGCGCCGAACGATCCGCGGGAAAGAGCGGGGGCAACACGGTGATCGTCGTCCTGCAGAACGGCTGGTTCTGGATGATCCCGCTCACCGCCGAGCTCATGAGCGTCGGTCTCGTCGTCGATCGTGACCACGTCGCGAACTCGAAGCTGCAGCCGGAAGAGATGCTGGCTCGAACCATCGCCGATACTCCGTTCGTCGCGTCGCGCATGCAGAACGCAGAGCGCGTAACGCAGGTCTACGCCCGTCGCGACTTTTCATACGAAACGAAACGCCTCGTCGGTCCGAACTTCGCGTGTGTTGGCGACGCGGCCGGGTTCATCGATCCCATCTTCTCGACCGGCGTTTTCATGGCCATGAAGTCGGCCGACCTGGCCACTGCCGGAGTCATGGGGCTGCTGCGGAACGGCCGCATGACACTGCTTCGCAGATACGAGCGCGACATGAAACGCGCGCTACGCAAGTACTTCCGCTTCATTTCGAACTTCTATCGCCGGGAGTTCCTGGAGGTGTTTCTTCAGCCGAAGCCGGACTTCGATCTCCTCCCGGCGATCGTGGGCGTTCTGGCCGGCAACATCTTCGAGCGCCGGTCCCACCGGTGGAAACTCGCCCTCTTCTTCACACTGGTGCGAATCCAGCGGCTTCGCCGCGGCACGATCGCGCCGCCGATCGCCTGGGAAACTCTTCCGGCGGCCGCTTCTGTGTGAGAATGATGACAGCCCGTATGCAAGACCTGAAACGAAAACTGAAGGAACTGTTGATCGAGCGCCTGAAGTTCGAGGATATGAGTCCTGATGACATCGGAGACGACGAGCCGCTTTTCGCCGGCGGCCTCGGTCTCGATTCGATCGATGCGCTCGAGATCGTCGTGATGCTGGAGAGTGAGTTCGGCATCAAAGTGAAGAACGAGTCGGCGGCCAGGACGTACTTCCGCTCGATCTCCAGTCTCGCCGACTTCGTCGAGCAGCGGCAGACGCAGCAGCAGAACGCGTGAGCTGGCTGTCGTCGCTGCCGCACCAGATTCCCTTCCGTTCCGCGTCAGCCGTCATCCGGCGCGATGAGAAGACGATCGAGGGGAAGTTCCTCTGGACGGCGAACGAGACGCTTCCCGCGCAGGTGATGCTGCTCGAAGCGATGGCCCAGTTCGCCGGCGGCGTCGCTTTCGCTCATCGCGAAGGACACGGCCTGCTCGTCGGTGTCGATTACTGCGAGATCGCCAGGGAGATCGAACCGGGCGATCTCGTGCACATCGCGGTGACGAAGGACGCGGAGTTCGGCGGGATGCACCGCTTCACCGGGACCGGCCGGATCGGGGAACTAGAATGTATCCGGGCCAGGTTCTATCTGGCCGAACCTTCGGTCTGAATGCGCAAACCCGATCCCGAGACCCGCATCGCTGTCACCGGCATGGGCATCATCTGCTCGATCGGCCGGAACAAGGATGAGGTGTGGCAGTCGATTCGGGAGTCGCGCAGCGCGATCGGCAAGCTGACGCGCTTTCCGGGCGAGACGTTCCCGACGGACATCGCGGCTGAAGTGGAAGCGGACATCGGACCGCTGCTGCCGATCAGCAAACGCGATGCGAAGCGCTACTCGCGTACCGATCTTCTGGCGGTCATCGCAGCCGGCGAGGCTCTGGCGCAGGCGGACCACGGCGCGAAGCGCGGCATCGCGCGCGAACGCACGATCGTTTCCACGGGCACATCGACCGGCGGACTTCTGGAAGGTGAGTCGTACTACTTCCAGCGACTGGTGCAGGGAAGGCGCCGAGCGCCCGCATCGCGCGTGCTGCAGCAGCCGACATCCGCACCGTCCGATGCGGTGGCCCGTGCGTTCGCGCTGGGTGGCGGTGTCGTCTCGAACGCCACGGCATGTGCTTCTGCGGGTGCGGCGGTTGGCATGGCCGCCGACTATCTTCGCTCCCGCCACATCGATGCGGCGCTGGCAGGCGGCAGCGATGCGTTGTGCCGGCTCACGTACAGCGGATTCAACGTGCTTCAGGCTGTCGACCCCGAGCCATGCGCCCCGTTCTCTTCGAACCGCAAAGGAATCACGCTCGGCGAGGGCGCGGCGTATCTCGTTCTGGAACGGTGGGACGACGCGGTCGCGCGCGGTGCCACGATTCTGGCGGAGCTGTGCGGTTACGGCGCGTCGTGCGACGCGCATCATCCGACTGCGCCGGCCGAGGATGGGCGGGGGGCGGAGGCGGCGATGCGCGGTGCGCTTTTGGACGGATCGACCGATCCCGAGGCCATCGACTACATCAACGCGCACGGCACCGGCACGCTGCTGAACGATTCCGCCGAAACGCGCGCCATCGTGGCCGCCGTCGGAACATCGAAGCCGGTCTCCTCATCGAAATCGTTTTTCGGTCACACCCTCGGCGCCTCGGGCGGAGTGGAAGCGGTGATCACCGTGCTCGCTCTTCTCCATCAGCTCGCGCCGCCAACGCTGCGGCTCGACACCGCCGCCGCCGACTGCACGCTCGATTACGTTCCTCACACGCCGCGGCCGATGCGGATGGCGAACGCGTTGTCGAACACGTTCGGCTTCGGCGGGAGCAACGTGTCACTGCTGTTCCGGCGCGCGACGCCGCCCGAACCAAAAACCCTCGGCACGCGGCACGCGTAGCGCGGCACGCGTTAGAGGCGAAGCACTCGTGCCGCGTGCCGCGTTACGCGTGCCGACGGCGGCTATACTCGCGCCGCGATGTCGCGGATCCCCATCACCGGTATCGGTGTGATTGCGCCCGGTGCAATCGGTGTCGGAGCGTTTCGGGCGTTGCTCGATCACGGCACGACCGCGATAGGCGATGTCGATCGCTTCGATACCGCAGGTCTTGCCGCGCACAAGGCGGCACTCGTGCGTGACTTCAAGGCACGCGACTTCATCGCGCCCATGAAGTTGCGCCGGATGAACACCCTGTCGCGTTACGCCGTGGCGGCGGCGAGGCTGGCCATGGACGACTCGTCCGCCGATCCGGCGACACTCGGTACCACGGGTGTCGCCCTCGGCACCTCGTTCGGACCCGTGCAGACGTCGGTCGAGTACATGCAGGAGTATGTCGAAAAGGGGGCGGCACTCGCGCCGCCGCAGCTCTTCGCCGAGTCGGTGGCGAACGCGCCGGGCAGCCACATCGCGATCGAGTGGGGATTTCGCGGATTCAACATCACCGTGACGCAGCGGGAGTCCTCCGCGCTCGCCGCCGCGATGTATGCCGCTTCACAGCTCGTGAAGGGGACCGTCGACGCGGCGGTGATGGGCGGGGTCGAAGAAGTGAACGAGATGATCTTCAGCGTGCTCGATCGCATCGGCGCTCTCGCCCATCGGTGCGACGGGATGGACGAAGCTTTGCGCCCTTTCGATCGGCGGCGAAACGGCCTCCTCCTCGGCGAAGGCAGCGCGGTGATTTTCTGCGGTCCGGGGGGAGCGAAAGCGCGTGCGCCCTACGCCTGGTTCTCGGGGTTCGGAGTCGGGCGAGACGGAACCGCAGCGATTTCGGACTGGGGCGAAGGCGATGACGCGGTCGTCGAAACGATGCGGCGCGCGATCGAAGACGCCGAGCTCGCCACTTCGGACATCAGCGCCGTCTACGCTTCGGCCAACGGAAGCCGCCGCTGCGACCGCCTCGAGTACCTGGCCCTGCAGAAGCTGTTCGGCGATCGCATGCCACCTGTCGTGGCGACGAAAGGGTGCTTCGGCGAGTACGCGGCGGGTGGCGCGTTGCAACTGGTGGCCGCAATCCTCGCCATCGCCGATCAGGTCCTCCACGCATCGTGCGGTTTCAGCGAGCGCGATCCGGAGATGCGATTCGAACCGAACAGCGAACGACGAGAGGCAAAGCTCGATCATGTGCTGGTGAGCTCGCTGTCCGCCGGCGGCGGAATCGTCTCCGCCGTTCTGTCGCGGGAGGCAGGGTGACCGAACGCATCGTCGCGCTGATCCCTGCGCTGAACGCTGCGGATTCGATCGGAGGCGTCATCCGTGCCTGCCTCCCGCACGTGTCACAGGTCGTCGTCGTCGATGACGGCTCTTCCGACGGCACCGGTGCGGTGGCGAAGGACGCCGGAGCGACAGTCCTGCGTCACGAGGTGAACCGCGGCAAGGGCGCCGCGCTGAAGACCGGCTTCGGGTGGGCCGTGGAGAACGGATTCGACGGCGTGATCACGCTCGATGCCGACGGTCAGCATCTCCCGGAAGAGATCCCGCGATTCATCACGGCGCATCGCGATACGAAGGCCGACCTCATTATCGGAGGCCGCGCGCATCTGTTCCCGGAGATGCTTCCGCGCCGCCGCCGCGCGAACCAGTTCTCGGCATGGACGATCTCCGTCGTCGCGGGCACCGAAGTCACCGACTCGCAGAGCGGCTTCCGGTTCTACTCCGCCCCGCTGCTGAAGAAAGTGCGATTGCGGACCGATGGATTCGATATGGAGAGCGAAGTGATCGTGCGCGCCGGCCGGCACGGCTTCAGGATCGTCACGATTCCCATCGGGCTCGGTTTCGTGGACGGACTGTCGACGAGCCACTATCGCCCGCTCAAGGACACGTTGCGTATTGCGTGGACTGTGTTTCGCGCGTTGTTGAGGCCGTGAACCGGTTGACGGTGGACAGTTGTCGGTTGACGAGGCCGTGCGTCCGCGGACGCACGGGCTCGGCTGCGTTGCGCGATTTCGTTGACCGTTGGCCGTTGACCGTTGTCGAGGCGGTGCGCCGGTCAGGCTGTGACGTCGCGCTCGCGACGCGCCGCCCTGTCAACGGTCAACGGTTAACGGTCAACGACTACTTCAGATCCAGTTCCGACAGATCCTTCGCCACCGGCGCACTCGACTTCGCGAAGAGCGCCCTCAGCATCTCCTGCGGCTGGAAGATGCGGGTGTCGCCGAACTCGCTCGGGCGGCGATTCTTCATCGTGAACATCGCCCGCTGCGCGATGTATTCGAAGTTCGCGTAGTAGTCGTCTTCCTTCCGCTGTTCGAACATCGTCTTGAGCACCTCGAGCTGGCGCGTCAGCGGATCGGTGAGATCGATGTTGTACATGACCGGTTCCTTCTCGGTGGCAGCGCGCTGCGGCTCGATTCCGATCGCCAGCGCGCGGAGCTGATCGAGCTCACGGGCGATGCGATCGCGCTTCGGCGCCTTCTGCTTCTCCGGCAGAAGCAGTGCCGGTATGCGATTGCAGTTCGCGCGATGCACGGCCTCGCTCTTGGTGATCCATCCCAGGTTGGTGACGCCGGGACGCGAGGAGACGTGGTTCGTGAGGTTCTCGATGAACGGCTTCACGGCCGTCTGGAACGAGTCCTCCACTCCATTGAACAGATTGAGCACGTAGTGCACGCGGAACTCATCGATGGTGTGCTGCACGGTCCGCGTGATCGGATGGTCGCCGAGGTTGTGAGCGAGATCGAGGGCGAAGGCGTCGAGATTCTGGACCGAGGAATCGTAGACGTCTTCGACGCGATCGATGAGGTCGTTCGCCAGCTTGAAGAAATCGATCGAGCCCTGCACGGTCTCGAAAAACGGCGACTCGCGGCTGAAGATCAGGCGCAGTTTGCGAAACAGAATCGCCTTCACGATGTCCGACGCCGCCAGCGTCGCACTCGGCAGATGCGGCGTGAAGATGAGGATCCCGGAATTGGAGAAGGGGAGGAACTCGATGACGTTCGCATCGAGTCCGGCCTTCATGTCGAGGATGATGTAGTCGCTGTCGAGAGAGTTGACCGCTTCGATGAGCCGCGCTTTGTGCTTGGGGCCGAAATTCGTGATCTCTTCGATCAGGTGAAGCGGTCCGGCGATGAAGCCGAACCGGCGGTACCGCCGCTGCGGGTCCAGCTTGTCGTTCAGCGTCGTGATGCAGTTGGCCAGCGGCTCTCCGCGCCGGAAGAAGTGGTACAGGTCCTTCTGGATCGGCACGTCGATCGCGTTGCGGACGGCGGACGTGCCGGTGTCGAGATCGATGAGCAGCGTCCG
>Ga0210377_10002270_pt1 | contig 16946 bp, 20 predicted proteins | sample PLM4_65_b1redo_FD_155480 | JGI IMG/M metagenome (GOLD analysis project Ga0210377, IMG submission 155480) | Groundwater sediment microbial communities from an aquifer in East River, Colorado, USA - PLM4_65_b1 redo | ecosystem: Environmental > Terrestrial > Soil > Riparian zone | place: USA: East... | reverse complement strand
CCGTTTCAGCTCGGCGGCGCCTGGCGCGAGGGCGTGATCGTCGTGCCCGTGCCCGCGAAGAGCTCGCGGTAGGCGCGGCGCAGGAAGATCAGCCCGATGCTCGCGTTGAAGAACACGAAGAAGTTGTGCTGCAGGAAGGCGAAGGTCGTGACCGCTCCCTCGTAGCCGGGGAAGAGCACGACCCAAAGCGTGATCGCGACGGTGCGCATCGGGCCGGGCACGGCCGCGCCGAAGAAGATCACCGGCAGATAGCCGAGCATCGTGCGCAGATCGACGGAGATGCCGAAGAGCCCCGCGGCCACGGTGTAGACGACCACGGCCGCGAGCATCGCCGGCGAGCGCAGCAGCATCACCGCGGCGTACTGCCACGGCCGCGCGAGCCTGAACGCGCGCAGGATCGCGCGGTCGCGCACGGTCGAGCCGCTGGCGATCCGCCCGCTGAAGTACGCCGTCCAGAGCCCGAAGAACACGAGCGCGGCCACGGCGACGATCGGGATCACGTGGAATACCGGCGGCAAGGTTCCGCGCGAGAGCGAGTAGCCCAGGGTCGCCCAGGCGAGCAGGTAGTAGAACTCGCAGAACATGATGAAGAGCATGCTCGAGCCGACTTCCCAGCCGGGGATGCCGTGACGCCGGTTCATGTAGACCGCGATCGCGCCCTTGCCGACCTGCTCGTTGACGATCGACAGGATGTAGCTCGACGCGCGGATCGGGAGCACGTGGCGCAGCCGCACCGGCGCGTTGAACCAGTTGATCACGCGCCAGATGACCACCGTGTCGATCAGCAGGAAGAGCAGCGAGTACGGGATCATCAGCGCGAGCCACGGACCCCAGCGCACGCCCTCGAGCACGCGCGCCATGTACGCGCCGACGTCCATTCCCGCGCGCCCGGCGGCGCCGTGCACGCGGCTCCACAGGAAGCCGAAGCAGACCAGCGTGATCAGCCAGGGCAGCGCCTTCTGCCAGAATGGCGGAGTTCGCGGGGCGATCGCGGCTTCGCTCACGCGGCGCTCGCGAGCTCGAGGCTGTAGCGAAGCGTGTCGTCGAGCGGGCGCAGGGTGATCCCGAGCGCCTTCGCGGCGGGCGCGGGGTCGAAGCGCGCATCGGCGAGCATCACCTCGATCACCGCGGGCGAGAAGCCCGGCCCGAGGAGCTGCGTGCGCAGCGCCAGGAGCGCGCGCAGCAGCGCAGTCGGCACGGGCACGATCATGGGGCTCTTGCCGCGCAGCCGCGCGCCGCGGTGGATGAGCTCGCGCAGCGGCAGCGACTCGGGCCCGACGCTGTCGAGCGTCACGTCGCGCGCGCAAGCGACGGAGAGGGCGGCGTTCAGCGCGCCGTCGGAGAGATCGCGCGCGTCGATCGGCTGCTCCAGGTTCGCGCCGCCGCCGGGCAGCGGAACGAAGGGCGAGCCGACTTCGCGCGCCAGCGCGCGCACTCCGGCGCTCGCGCACGCGAGCACGATCGGACAACGCAGGATCGTGTAGGCGAGGCCGGACTGTCGCACCAACGCCTCGGCTTCCGCCTTCGTCCGCCAGTAGGGGTTCGGGGATTCCGGATCCGCGCCGACCGCCGAGACGAGCACGAGCTTCGCCACTCCCGCGGCGCGCGCCGCGTCGACCGCCGCGCGCGCCGTCTCGACGTTCGCCTCGCGGTAGTCCGTCGTGCGCGACTCGATCAGGATCCCGGCGAGATGGATGAGACCCGTCGCCCCCGCGCACGCATCGCGCAGTCCGGCCGCATCGCTCCACGCGACGCGCACGGCGCGCGCCCGTTCGCGCGGCAGCGGAGGCAGCTCGGACTCCGCGCGCGCGGAGCGCACGAGCGCGGCGAGCTCGACGTCCGGCCGCAGCAGCGCGCGCTCGATCAGGACGCGCCCGAGCGCGCTGTTCGCACCCGTCACCACGAGCTTCGCGGCCATGTCAGACGAAGCGCCCGCGGCCCACGATCGACCAGACCGCTTCGACCTCTCCGCCCCGCGCGGCGTAGTAGCGGTCGTGCAGGTTGATCGTGGTGTCACCGTGGCTCGGCAGGATGCGGATGCGGTCGCCGGGCGCGATCGCCGGGTCGGCGCCGTCCTCGATCAGCACGTGACCGTGCTCCTCCGAAAGCCCGACGACCTTCAGCGGCAGGTCCGCCCCGCGCGGCAGGCCGAAGTCGTTCGAGAGCGACTTCACGCCCGCGTCGGTGATCAGGAGGCGGCCGCGGCGGTGGATCACCGTCGTGTGTAGGGTGAGCGCGGACTCGAAGTCCGAGCGCACGTCGAGGTAGCGTCCGTCCATGAACACGTAGCTGCCCGCCTGGATCTCCGTCACGCCCTCCGCGCTGCCCGTGAGCTCGAAGGTGCCGGTGCCACCGGCCGAGACGATCTCGGGCGGAAGCCCGGCCGCGCGCAGCGCCGCCGCGTGCGAGAGGAGCTGCGAGGTGGCCGCCTCGGCCAGCTCCTTGCGCTTGGCCGCGTCCGGCACGAGCACCGCGTGGCCCTCGTAGCCCATGATTCCGCGGTACGCGGCGCGGCCGTTCGCGATGCGTCGCGCCAGCGCCACGGTCTCGTCCGGCGTGCTCGTCCCGCAGCGGTGCATGCCCGTGTCGGCCTCGATCAGCGCGCCGACGCGCGCGTTCGAGCCCGCGAGCGCGGCATCGAGCGCATCCACCTGCGCCGCGCTGTCCACCGCGACGATCAGCTCGGGCACGACCTTCGCGAGCGCGATCAGCCGCTCGAGCTTCACGGCGCCGACGAGCTGATTCGCGATCAGGATGGACGTGCGCACGCCCGCGGCTGCCAGCGCCTCGGCCTCGCCGAGCTTCGCGCAGGTGACTCCGATCGCGCCCGCGGCGAGCTGCCGCTGCGCGACCTCGGCGCACTTGGGTGTCTTCCAGTGCGGTCTCAGCTTCGCGGGTCGCCCGGAGAAGAAGCGGGCCATGGTGGCGATGTTCCGATCCAGGCGCTCGAGGTCGACGACGAGCGCGGGCGTGTCGATCTCGGCCACTCGCATGAACGCATGCTAGCATGCGCGCGGTGATCGCGAAGATCGTCTACACACTCGCGGGTCTGCTGCTCGCGGTGTCGCTGATCGGGTTGCATCGCGCGTCGAACGACATCGCGCACGCCTCGCTCCTCCTGCCGGGCGGAGTTCCGGTCGTGGTCTGGGAGCCCGCGCCGCTGCAGCCGTTCGGCACCTCGCCGACCTTCGATCCGCCCGTGCCCGTCGTGGTGCTGTGTCACGGCTTCTCGGCCGACAACGCGATGACGAGCTCGCTCGCGCGGCGCATCGCGAAGGCGGGCTACGCGGTGATCGCGCCCGACTTCCGCGGCCACGGCGAGAATCGCAATCCGATCTCGCCGACCGCCGACGCCATCGGTCTGCGCCAGGACATCGACGCGGCGCTGCTCTACGCGCGCACGCAGCCGCGCTTCGACGGCCAGCGCATTGCGCTGGTCGGCCACTCCATGGGCGCGTACGCGGTGCTCAGGCACGCGCAGGCCGACCCGGGCGTCGCGGCGGTCGTACCGATCTCGGGCGGGGGCCCGCTCACGGGTCCGTTCACGCCGCCCAACGTGTTCTTCATCTGGGCCGCGGGTGATCCCGAGCCGACACGGCGGCGCGGTCGCGAGCTCGCCGCAAAGCTCGCCGGAAAAGAGCAGCTCATCGAGGACAAGACCTACGGGGAGATCGACCACGGCTCGGGCGTGCGCATGAGCGAGGTGCCGGGCAACGACCACATCACGGTCCTCTACTCGGCCGAGGCGGCGCGCCGCATCGTGGACTGGCTCGCGCTCGCGCTCGGACCGGGATACGGCACGCCGGAGACGCCCGGCCCGGATCCCCGCTTCCGCTGGTCGGGACTGGGGCTGCTCGCAGCGATCGTGCTCGCGTTCGGCGCGCCCCGCGCGCTGGCCCCGCTCGCGCCGCGCGTCGGCTTGCCGCGCATCGAGCGCCCGCTCCGGAACCTGGCGCTGGTCGCGCTCGCGCTGGTCGGTGCGGTGCTCCTGCTCTCGGGCTCCGACGGCCTCGCGGTGCGCGGGCCGTTCAGCTTCATCCCGCTCGTCGCGGGCCGCGACCTGTTCGGATTCTTCGCGCTCGCGGGCGGACTGCTGCTCGTGCTCGGCGCGCGAGCGGGCGGAGTGCGCGCCGACGGCCTCCTCGATCTGCGCACATGGCTCGTCGCGGGGCTTCTCTTCGGACTCCTCTACCTGGTGCTTGGCACCTTGAACGCGCCGTTCTGGGATCTCTTCCCCGCGCCGCACCGCGCGGCCTGGTGCGTCGGCGTGACCTTGCTCCTGCTGCCCTGGTTCGGCGCGAGCGAGTGGCTGCTGCGCGGCGCGGACCGCACGGGTCTCTGGCTGCCGGCGCTCGGCAAGGCACTGACACTCTTCGTTGTCGCCGGCGGCGCGCTCGCCGGTCTCCTGCCGTTCGTGATCATCCTCGGGATCGTCCCGATCGCCCTCTTCTTCGTCCTCTTCGAGGTGATCGCCGTGCGCCTCGGGCGAGAGATGCCGAATCCGTGGATCGCCGCGCTCTTCCAGGCGGCGTTCGTGGCCGTGGCCTTCACCAGCATCTTCCCCTGGGAGGGGTAGGAGCGGGGCCGCCCGTTCAGGGCTCGACGTCGAGCCAGCGGACCAGCGGGCGGAGCGGACCCTGGCCGTCGTGATTCCAGTCGAGCGGCGGGAGCTGCATGCGGCCCAGCGCGCACAGGCGCGACGCGCCGGCATCGACCGCGAGCGACGCGAGGCGCGGAACCTCGCTGCCGAAGCCGGCGTGCCCGACACAGGAGAGGTGCGGCGCCAGGGGCGCGCAGAAGCGCGCGACGCCGTCGAGGTCGTTCACCGGAACGACGGACAGGAAGCGCAACGTGCCCGCGGGTGGACGGACCTCGCCGCCTTCGAGCACGACCGTCCAGCTCGATGCGCCCGCGGCGAGCTCGAGCCGCGTGCCTTCGCGAACCGCTGCGCGTGCGCGAAGCTCGAGCAGCTCGGCGGACTCCGCGGGCACGAGCTCCCCGCGGGGCAGCGTCTCTTCGAGCTCCTCGAACGCGGCCGCGAGCGCGCGCGCGACCTCGGCGGCGCGTCCGCGCGGTGAGTCGCTGACCAGCGCCCACGCCGGCGAGAGGCATCCGCGTCCGTCCCAGAGCGCGACGTCGCGCGCGAGCTTCTGCGCCGCGCTCACGGGGTCGACCCCGGCGCCGATCGCCGCGAGCGACACCTTGTGCCCGTAGCCGACGAACGGACGTCCGACGCCGATGCGCGCGCGGATCGCGGCGATCGTCTCGTCACTGCCGTGTGCGATGACGGCGTCGCACTCTTCGAGCGCCTTCGCGTCCGAGCCGATGCGCACGGCCGCGGCAACGCCCGGGTCGACCTCGCGCAGGGACGCGGCGAACAGGCGCGCCGAGAGCGGGTCCGCCGAGGCTGGCTTCACGTAGAGCGCGGAGCCCGTGAGCAGCGGCAGCGCGATCGCCGAGAACGCGGCGGGCGGAATCGATCCCGCGAGCCAGACCGCGGTGACGCGCGGACTCGCGAATGGGGCGCGGAGCTCGCGCGCGCGCAGGCGCGCGAGCACGTCGGCGGTCCAGTCCGCGAGCGCGGCGACGATGCCGACATCGACGACCTGCGGCGAGTACACGCCGTGCTCGCGCGCGAGCTGCGCGCGCCAGGCCGAGCCGGGCGCGCGCCAGAGCTCGAACGCGCCGGCGAGCGCCGCGATCACCCGATCGGGCTCGAGCGCTGCCCGCGCCTCGGCAAGCTCCGCGAGCTCCCTCATGGCGCTGCCCGCGCCGGATCGAGCAGCGCGTCGGCCGCGATCGAGCAGCCGCGCGCCTCTGCGCCGCGGAGCCGGCCGAGCACGCGGAAGCCGCCGTCGACGAGGACGCCGAGATCCGAGGTCATCACGGCCAGCGCCGAGCCCGTGTTCGCGAGATCGAAGTGGACGAGCACGCCCGCTTCGCCCGGGGCGACATCTTCGAGTGTCGCCGGGTCGATCGCGCGCGTGCGCACCCAGGGCGGCACGAACTTCACGTCGGTCGCCGTGCCGGTGCGCAGGCTCGGCTCGTAGAACTGGCTGCCGAGCTCGCACATGCCGTACTGATTCACGATGCGCGCGCGCGGCATGCCCAGACGCGCGCTGATCGAGCCGTGCAGCGCCTCGCGCGTGAGCTCGCGTGAGCGACCTTTGAAGCCGCCCGTCTCCATCACGCGCGTTCCCTTCGGAAGCGCGAGCGTCTCGCCCCGCGCCTCGAGGCGGTCGAGCAGGTGCACGAACGCGAAGGCCGTGCCCGTCAGAAGCACGGGCGCGCGCAGGCCCGCGAGCTCGGCGCAGAGCGTGTCCGGATCCCACTCGCCTGCTTGCACGCAGAACCGGCTGTCCGGCGTTCCGAACGCGCCGATCGCCCGTTCGAACATGTACGAGAGCGACGAGTCCGGAGCCTCGGCCGCCGACGGCGCGAGCACGAGGAAGCGGATGCGCTCGCGCTCGGGGCAGAGGAACGCGCCGAACGTCGCGAGCAGCGAGGCGTCGTAGAGCGCGAGTGTGTCGAGGTGCAGCGCTCCGCGAGCGTCGGTCGTGCTGCCGCTGGTGCGGAACGTGCGCACGGTGGCTTCGGGCGGGAAGATCGCGATGCGCGCTTCCTTGAAGGCGCCGGTCGGAACCGCGGGAACGTCCTGCCAGCGGCGCACGCGGCGCGGATCCACGCTGAACACGTCGCAGAGCCGGCGATACGCCGCGCCGCGTTCGTACTGCAGCCGGAAGAGCGGGAGCGCGAGCGACTCGAAGCGCGCGTCGTCGGCGGGTGCGTCGACACCCTCCGCGATCCAGGCCAGCACCGCGCGCTCGATCTCGGCGCGCGTCACGTGAGCGACTCCGCGAGCGCGTCGGTCGCCGCGTCGAGCAGGGCTTCGTCGATCACGAGCGGCGGCGTGAGCGCGAGCGTGCGTCCGTCCGGGCCCTCGCCCAGGACGATCCAGCCCGTGTGCAGGAGCCGAGTCACCACCGCGCGGGCGTAGCCCGGATCGTCGAGCTCGACCGCGAGCAGCAGGCCGCGGCCGCGAACCTCGCGCACGCGGGCGCTCGATCGGAGCAAGGTGCGCGTGCGTGCGAGCCAGCGCGCGCCCACCTCTTCGGCGCGCTTCACCAGCGCGTCGCGCTCGAGCACGCGCAGCACCACCAGTCCCGCCGCGCAGCCGATCGGATTTCCCAGGTGCGTGCTGGTGTGCAGCGCCTCGCCGCGCGAAGCGGGCCAGCGCTGCATCACCTCGGCGCGGCCCGCGCAGGCCGAGAGCGGCAGCCCGCCGCCCAGCGCCTTGCCGAGCGCCACCACGTCCGGGACGACGCCTTCGTGCTCGCACGCGAGCCAGCGGCCGGTGCGACCCATCCCGGTGTACACCTCGTCCGCGATCAAGAGCGCGCCGGATTCGTCCGCGATCTCGCGCAACGCCGCGATGAAGCCGGCCGGCGGGAAGACGAGCCCGCCGCGCCCCTGGATCGGCTCGAAGAGGATCGCGCCCGCGTCGCTCTCGCGCACCGCATCGCGCGCGGCGTCAGCGTCGCCCCATGGCACGAAGCGTGTCTTCGCCGCGAGCCGCGCGCGGAAGGGGGCGCGGAAGTCCGCGCGATGCGTCGCATCGAGCGCGCCGAGGCCGAGGCCGTGATACGCGCCCTCGAACGCGACGACTCCCGGCCGGCCGGTCGCGACCAGCGCGGTCTTCAGCGCGGACTCGACCGCGTCGGAGCCCGAGCCGGAGAGGATCACGCCGCCGAGGCCGCCGGGCAGAATGCGCACCAGCGCCTCGAGCAGCTCCACCTTGCGCTCGGCCGGATACACGTCGCCCATCGCGTGCTGCAGCTCGCCCGCCTGCGCGGCCAGCGCGGCCGTGAGCTCCGGGTGCGCGTAGCCGAGCACGGCGGCGCCGAACCCCGCCAGGAGATCGACGTAGCGGTTGCCATCGGCATCGAGCACGTTCACACCCGCGCCGCGACTCCAGAAGATCGGCGGCGGCTCGGCGAGACAGGTGACCTCGGGGTTCTCCACCTGCGCGAGGCGCTGCGCCAGCGCGCGAGAGCGCGGGCCCGGCACTGCGGTGGCGATCCGCGGCAGCTCCTGTCCGATCACGCGCCGATGCTAGCCCGGCGCTGGTCGAGGGTACAGAGCGCGCGCCGATGCTATAACCGGGACGAGGAGGGCGCTGCGTGGCACGAGGCGGACTCTGGCTTCGCTCCGCGGTGTACGTCGCGCTCGTCGTCGGGCTCTCGAATCTGCTGCTGCTCGACGCCGTCGATCGCGCGCTGCTCGAGCCGGTGCGCCTCGCGATCGCCTCGGCCGCCGGGTACGTGCTCGCGCTCGTGCACGACAACGTGCGCGTCATCGGAGAACGCGTGTTCCTGGGCGGAAGCGCGGTCGAGATCGTGAACTCGTGCACGGGAATCGACGTGGGCGTGTTCCTCGCGTCGGCGATGCTCGTCTTCCCCGCGCCGTGGCGCGCGCGCGCGCAGGGCGTCGCCGCCGCGTTCGCGATCGTGCTCGCCGTGAACTTCGTCCGCGTGCTCACGCTCTGCTGGCTGAATGCCGGCTCGCCGCAAGCGTTCGAGCTCGTGCACGTCTACGTCTGGCCCGCCTTCATCACGGGCGTCTGTCTGGCGACGCTCCTCGGCTGGATCCAGCTCGTTCCGGAGCGCAATGCCTAGGCGCGCGCTCATCCTGCTCGCGCGCTTCGCACTGATCTACGGACTGCTGGTCTGGCTCTGCGCGAGCGTCCCGGTGTACGCCTGGATCGAGGGCGCCGCGACGCGCGTCGCCGCGTCGCTCCTGCGGGAGCGCGCGATGCAGGCGCGCGAGCTCGCGCTGGAGCAGCGCGGAGACTCCTTCGTCTACGTCTACGACGTGCGGATCGGCGCCGTCTCGCGCATGCACGAGCAGGGCTACCACAAGCACGCGTTCGTGCTCGTGCTCTACCTGGCGCTCGTGCTCGCGACGCCCGGGCTCGGCGCGCGCGACCTCGCGCTCGCGCTCCTCGGCGGAGGCGCGATCGTCTTCCTGCTCTGCGTGGCGATGCTGATGAGCGACGTGGCCCTCTGGGAGCGCGCCGCGCTCGCAGACGCGGGGCTCGGCGACGTCCCCGGTCCGTGGCCGTTCCCGCTCGGGTTCATGGCGGGGCTACACCGGACTGCGGCGGCCGGTCTTCTTCCGGTGATCCTCTGGGTGTTCTTCGCTAGCCGGCCAGGCGTGTTGCGCGCGCGAACACCGTCCGCCACATCGCGCGCGTGAGCACGCCCGTGTTCGTGTTCTGCCGCGACGGGTGGTAGCTCGCCAGCAGGATCGGGCGATCGGACAGCCGCTCCACCCGTCCGTGCACGAAGGGATGGCGCGCGAGCGGCAACGCGCGCCAGCAGCGCAGCACCGCGGCGTGCGCGATCTGCCCGAGCGCGAGGACGACGCGCGCCTGCGGCAGCGCCGCGAGCTCGCGCTCGAGCCAGGGACGGCAGCGCGTCTGCTCGTCTCCGGTCGGGCGGTTTCCCGGCGGCACGCACTTCACCGCGTTCAGGATGTAGACGTTCGAGAGCCGCTCGCCGTCCCAGAGCCCGCGGCGCTCGAGCTCGCCGTAGAGCCATTCCCCCGAGGCGTCCATGAAGAAGGGGCGGCCCGAGCGATTCGCGCCGTGGAGCCCAGGCGCGAGCCCTACGATCGCGATCCGCGCGGCACGGTCGCCGAAGCCCGGCACGGGCCGGTTCCAGTAGTCGGGATGGCGCGCACGCAGGGACGACAGGAACTCCGCGAGCCGCGGGCACTCGGAGCACGCGGGGATCTCGCGCTCCAGTTGCTCGAGCGGGGCCTCTCTCTCGCGCATCGCGCGCGCAACGTACGCGCAGGTCCGCTGGCGCTCAAGTCGTCCCTGGGCGAGGCCGATCGGAGAGACGATGCGCTGGCTCACTCCATCGCTCGTGGTCCTGGCGTTGGTCTTCTCGACCGGCGGTGTCGCGATCGTCGGCAGGGCGGATACGAGCAACGTATCCAAGCCCGCCGACCCCAAGCAGCTCCCGCCGGCGAAGCCCCTTCCGGATCAGTGCGGCCCCAGCGATCGCACCCACCGGGTCCTCGGTGCGCGGCCGCGCGTGAAGCGCGAGAACAAGCCGAGCACCGTCGTCCTGAACAGCAAGGGCTACAACTACGCGAACCAGGGCGAGGTGCACCCCGCACCGGCCGCTCCGGCGACGCCCGCCGCCCCGGCACCCGCAGACCCGAAGTAGCCGCTCAGGCGCGCGTCACGCGCAGCGCGCGGATCAGCAGGAGCTGCCCCACGATCGCCGCGGCGAACACGAGCCGCGCCGACCCGAAGCCGGCCAGCCGCGCGAGCGCGGCGACGCCAAGCGGTGTCAACACGGTCCAGAGCGCCAGCCGCTGCACCTCGCGCGTGCGGTGTCCGGTTCGAGCGCGCGCCCAGAGGCCGACCAGAAGGCCCAGGCCGACGTGAAGCAGCGCCGCGAGCGCTCCCGCGTGCGCGCTCGGCGCTGCAAGCGCGAGCCCGCCGAGCGCCAGCGCGAACCCGATCCGGCCGCCGCGCCGCGCGCCGAGCACGCGCCGGCAGGCGATCGCGTCGCCTCGCGCGGTCCCGATCAAGAGCCCGGCGATCTCACGCCGCTCCAGGAACACGCGCCGGACCCCGCCGGCCGGGGTGTCTTCGTGCAGGGCGATCGGCGCGTTCACTGACTCCATCTTTCGCGGCGGCATTGTAGCGCCTACGCTTCCCGGCGATCCCACCGATGGCCACTCCTGTCGTCTCCCCGGGGAAAAAGAGAAGTGTGGAACGCACCGGCGTACTGATCGCGGGCGGCGGGATCATCGGCTCGGCGATCGCGTGCGCGCTGGCGGAGCGCGGCGTCGCCGACGTCTGCGTCGTAGACCTCGACCTGGCGGGCGTCTACGCGTCCTCGGAGCTCAACGCCGGCGGCGTGCGCGCCACCTGGTGGCAGGAGGTCAACATCGCGGCGTGCCGCGACACGATCGCGTTCTTCGAAGCGCACGCGGCCGAGACCTCCCTTCGCCAGCGCGGCTACCTGTGGCTCTACGACGACGCCGCGCGCTTCGCCCGCGCGCGCGATCGCCGGGCGCTGCAGGAGCGGCTCGGCGTTCGCGTCGACCTGCTCGAGCCGCGCGAGGTCGCGCAGCGCTTTCCGCTGGTCGATCGGGCACTCGAGGAGCTCGTCGGCGCGACCTTCTCGCCGCGCGACGGCCTGGTGAATCCGAACGGCGTTCGCCGTCTCTATCAGGAGCGCGCGGCTGCCGGGGGCGTGCGCTTCCTGAACCGGCACTACGTCGAAGGCATCGAGGTCGGCGAGAGCCAGCCGGGCCAGCGGCGCGTCGACAGCGTGCACGTCGTCGAGGTCGAGAAGGGCGACCCGGCGGACGAGGGCGGGCTGCTCCACGGCATCCTGACACAGCACCGTGTCCCACCCGAGGCGAGCGTCGACCACCCGTCGCTGCGTCCGGAGATCTTCGTGAACGCGCTGGGCGCGTGGAGCCCGCTCGTCTCCGCGAAGCTCGGCGTGCGCGACTGGGCCGTCCCGGTGCGCCGTCAGATTTCGATGGTCGACGTGCGCGCGGGCGACGTCCCGCCCGGCGTCGATCTCCACGGCGCCGGCATGATCGTCGACGCCTCGGGGCTCTATTGCCATCCCGAGGGCCCGTACACGCTCGCGGGCTGGTCCGATCCGGACGAGCCGTCGGGTTACGCGTTCCAGTACGACGGCGACGCCTTCTTCGAGGAGGAGATCTGGCCGAGGCTCGCGCACCGCATGTCCGCCTTCGAGCGCGCTCACCACGTTCGCGGCTGGTCCGGACTCTACTCGGTGACCCCCGACTGCAGCGGCGTGCTCGGGCGCGTGCCTGGCTTCTCGAATGCGCTCGAGGCGCACAGCTTCACCGGCCGCGGCGTCATGCAGAGCTACGCCGTCGGGCGGGGCGTGGCCGAGCTCATCTGCGACGGCGGCTTCCGCGCGCTCGACCTCTCGCCGCTCGTCGGCGAGCGCTTCCTCGCCGGGCCCGCGGCCTGGGTGAAAGAGGACCTTCACATCTGAGACCGGAGACCGAGCGATGGCCAGCACCGAGTCGAGCCTCTGGGGCTTTCTCAGGACTCGCAAGAAGTACTGGCTTCTGCCGATCGCCCTGGTGCTCGCGCTCTTCGCGCTGCTCGTGCTCGCGAGCCTCGGCTCGGAAGGCAACTTCGTCTACACGCTGAACTAGCGCGTCAGCTCCGCGATGAGCTCCGCCTCGAGCGTTGCGAGATCGGTGCGCAGCGCGCGCTGGAGCGAACGCTCGAGCATGCGCGTCTTCGCGAGCTCCTCGACGAGCCGCTCGACGCGCTCGCGTCCGTAGCGGCGCAGCATGCGCTCGGCGCAGGCGAACGACTCGAGATAGGCGAGCTGCGCGTCCGCCTGCCCGAGCTGCGAGAACGACGATCCGCCGAGATTCGCGAGCGGAATCCACTGACCGCGCGCGACTGCGCCGCGGAGCTCCGCGTCCTCGCTCGTGGTGAGCTGCACGCGGCCGAGCGAGGCGCGCTCGAAGAGCTCCGCGAGTCCCTCGTTCAGCCAGGCGGGCCAGATCTCGGGCGGCGCGAGAGATGCGAGCGCGGCGTGCACATACTCGTGCGTGAGCGTGCCGACGAGCTGCGCGCTGACTCGTGTTCCGCCGCGCACCTGGATCGCGCCGTCCCAGAATCCGGCGGCGCGAAAACCGAAGCGCGACGAGAAGGCCGAGTCGAACACGCCCGGGTCGTAGACGAAGACGCGCACGCGGTTGCGAGGCTCGACGCCCAGCCCGTCGCGCACGCGCGTGTGCGCGGACTCGAGCACCGAGAGCAGCGCCGTCTCGAACGCGCGCGACCCATCGGGACCCGAGTAGCGCTCGAGCGCGACGTCCTGGAAGAGCTCGAAGTGGCTCGAGCGCCGCGTGCTCCACTTCCCGTCGGCGCCGCGGTCGCGCGCGAGCGCGACACCCGCGGCGAGCGCGACGACGAGCGATGAAAGCGCCGCAAAACGAGCGAAGTGCACCAGCGCAGTCTAGCCCAAAACCGCCTTTCCCCTTGCGTTCGAGGCCCCGCGTGCTATTTGCGCCGTGTGCCGAATGATCGGCCCAGAAGCGAATCCGCGATCGCGCGCGGTCGGCGGTCGCGAACCACAGGGAGTGCAAAATGGCAGCGAAGAAGAAGGCGGCGGCCAAGAAGGGCGGCGGCGATTCGATGATCATCTCGAAGTCGCGCACCAAGGCGGCAGCGAAGAAGTCGAATGTCGGCAGCGAGTTCTACGGCGCGCTCGAGGCCCACGTCCGGTCGGTGATCGCGCAGGCCGAGGCCCGCGCCGCCGCGAACGGCCGCAAGACGCTCCGCCCTCAGGACGTCTAGTCGTCTTGATTCGTCGCGCGCCGGCCGGGGATTCCCGGCCGGCGTTCGTGTTTAATGCGTTCTGATCCGCTGCCTGGAGGACTGCATGCGCGCCGTGGTCGTCGATCGCTGGATGGAGCCGAAGGACCTCGTGGTGCGCGACGTGCCCGATCCCGTGGCGCGCGCGAACCAGGTCGTGATCGACGTCAAAGCCGCGGGCTGCAACTTCTTCGACATCCTCCTGGTGCAGGGCAAGTACCAGATGAAGCCCGCGTTTCCGTTCACGCCGGGCGCCGAGGTGGCGGGCGTGGTGAGCGCGCTCGGCCCGGGCGTCGAAGGGGTCGCGATCGGCGATCGCGTCTTCGCGGGCCTCGCGCTCGGCGCGTTCGCGGAGCGCGTCGCGGTGCCCGTCTCGGCGCTGCACGCGATGCCCGCTGCGATGAGCTTCGCCGAGGGCGCCGCGTTCCCGGTCGTGTACCCGACGTCGTACGCCGCGCTGGTCTTGCGCGCGAACCTGCGCAAGGGGGAGACCTTGCTCGTGCACGCGGCCGCGGGAGGGGTCGGCGTCGCGGCCGTGCAGATCGGCAAGGCGCTCGGCGCGCGCGTGATCGCGACCGCCGGTGGCGCGGACAAGCTCGAGGTCGCGCGCCGCGCGGGTGCGGACCTCGCGATCGACTACTCGAGCGGCGACTGGGTCGAGGCCGTGAAAGCGGCAACGGGCGGCCGCGGTGCCGACGTCATCTACGACCCCGTCGGCGGGGAGATCTTCGAGGGCTCGATGAAGTGCATCGCCTGGAACGGGCGCCTGCTGGTGATCGGCTTCGCGGGCGGCGTGATCCCCGAGGTGAAGGCGAACCGCATCCTCCTGAAGAACATCTCCGTGGTCGGACTGCACTGGGGCGCCTACGCCACGAACGAGCCCGAGAGGGTGCCGGAGGTGTTCGCGGGGCTCGCGAAGCTCTACGAGGCGGGCCACGTCCGGCCGCTCATCTTCGGGACCTATGGCCTCGACGACGTGCCGAAGGCGCTCGAGGCGCTCGGCTCGCGCGCGAGCTACGGCAAGGTGATCATCGCGCCGTGACCGGGCGGGTCCCGTCGGAGATCGCACCGGCGCCGCGCGACCGACGATTGCGCAGGGATTGCAGGGTCCCGAGCTGCCACGCGTCGCTGGCGCGACAGCCCGAGGTCGGTCGTTCGGCGCCGGGCGATACTGCTACTACGAGAGGGATGGCTCCCTGGTTACGTCTCCGGGTCGGGAGTGGATTCAGCGAGGCGCGCGTCGTGCCTGTAACTGGGCGGCCTTCGGCTTCGTATGACTGAGCGAGGCAGCGGAGCGAGCGAGCGAGAGCTCGCATGGGGACGCTGGATGGCGGCCGCGCAAGAGGGCGACGCGACCGCCTACGAGACTCTGCTGCGCGAGATCGCGCCGGCCCTGCGCGTCTTCGTGGGCATGCGCGTGCGCGAGGTTTCCGCCGCGGAGGATGTGGTCCAGAACGTGCTGCTCTCGCTTCACCGGGCGCGACACACCTACCAGCCGGACCGGCCCTTCGGCCCGTGGCTGCGCGCGATCGCGCGCAACGCGGTCACCGACTCTCTCCGCGCGCGCAGCCGGCGCGCAGAGCGCGAGGCTCCCCTGCCCGACTCGGACCTGATCGCCGACACGCGCGAGCCGTCCCGCGCCGACGCGCCGCTCTCGCCGCGCATGGCCCGCGCGCTGGAGGAGCTGCCCCCCGCGCAGCGCGAGGCGGTCCTGTTGATTCACGTCCGCGAGCTCTCGGTGGTGGAGGCGGCCGAGCGCGCGGGCATCTCCGTGAGCGCGCTGAAGGTGCGGGCGCACCGGGGCTACAAGGCCCTGCGCGCACTGCTCGGAGGCCGCGGTCGCGATGACTGAGCGCACGAACGAGCTGATTGACGAGCTCGCGCGTGGCCTGCGGCCCGTGCGCCGGATACCCGCCCTCGGGCGGGTCGCTGCCCTCGCCGCGGGCGTGGCTGCCGTGCTCTTGATCGCACAGATCTCGTATGTCCTGGCCACGAGATCGTCACTGCTGAAGCCCGACTTCGGCTCCGTCGACGTGCAGACCGCTGCCGCGCACCTGTTGCTTGCCGCGGCCGCGCTCGCATTCGCGCTCGGCGCATCGGTTCCCGGCCGCGAGCGGCTCGCGCGTTCCGGAGCGATCGCGCTCGGCGTCGCGCTCGTCGCGGTCCTCTGGATCGGCTGCGAGCGGCTCCTGCACTGGCCCGGGGTCGGCGCGCTGCTGCCCGGCTGGCGTGGCGCGATGTTCACCTGCGGGCTCAACTCGGTCGTGCCGGCGCTGCTTCCGGCGCTCGTCCTGACGCGATTCTGCGCGCGCGCGGCGCCGCGACACACCGCGCTCACGCTTCTCGTCGCGGCCGCTGCTGCGATCGCGATGCTGACCTTGCCGGGCGTCGTCGGCTGCCCGTATCCCGACGAGCTCCACCACGTGGTGGCTCACCTGCTCGCGCCGGCGCTCGGTGCGTGGGTCCTGGTCGTGGTCGCGCTGCCGGTGGTTCTCGCGGCGCGCAGGTCGGTCAGAGGCTGAACTCGGCGGGCAGCTCCGCCTCGGCCGCGAAGTCGTCCCAGGCGAGTGACAGCGCGTGCAGGAGGTGCCGGCTGAGGGCCGCGCTCGAGCCGTAGAGCTGATCGCCGACCACGGGGTGCCCGAGCTCCGCCAGGGTCGCGCGGATCTGATGGCGAACGCCGGTGCGCATGCGGATCTCGACCAGGCTCGACTCGTCGCCCGTCTCGAGCGCGCGGAGCTGCGAGACGGCCAGCCGCCCGCCGTGCTCGACCACGCGCACGTGCGCGCCGCGGTTCTCGAGCCGGAGCGAGATCTCGCGCTCGCCCCGAAACGACCCGTGAACGCGCGCGACGTAGCGCTTCGTGACGCGCTTCTCCTTGAAGGCCGTTCGCGCGGCGCGCCAGGCTTCCTCGCGCAGCGCGAAGGCGAGCACCCCGGAGGTGCCCGGGTCGAGGCGGTGTACCACCCCCGAGCGCAGCCCCCCTTCGCCCACGCCCACGAGCTCGGGAAAGCGCGCGACGAGTGCGTTCAGCGCGGTGCCGGTCTCGTCCGGCCGGAGCGGGTGGACGGCCAGCCCGGCCGGCTTGTCGATCGCGACCAGCCCTCCGCTCTCGCGCACGATCGACAAGGGGATCTCCGGGCTCGCGAGCGGCCCGGCGTCGGGACGCGCGAACGGCAGCACGTCGATCCGATCGCCCTCGTGGAGGATCAACCCCTTCGCGCCGGGCTTGCCCGCCAGCAGCACGCGCTCGGCGTCGAGGAGCTTCCGTACCCACCCGCGCGACAGTCCGAGCGCACGCGCCACCACGGCGTCGAGCCGCAGGCCGGCATCGGCGGGACCGATCTCGATCGTGCGTGCGGGATCCACGGCGGCGATGATCTCACCAACGGGTGCGGCTATGCTGCATCCGGCTCGATCGACGATCGATCGAGGGAGGTTCGAAGCGTGTCGCTACTCGCCGAGCTCGGCTACGCACCCGACGAACGCGTGGTCGTGGTCCACGTCGACGACCTCGGCATGTCGCGCGCCGCGAACGCGG
>Ga0210377_10002269_pt1 | contig 16950 bp, 19 predicted proteins | sample PLM4_65_b1redo_FD_155480 | JGI IMG/M metagenome (GOLD analysis project Ga0210377, IMG submission 155480) | Groundwater sediment microbial communities from an aquifer in East River, Colorado, USA - PLM4_65_b1 redo | ecosystem: Environmental > Terrestrial > Soil > Riparian zone | place: USA: East... | reverse complement strand
GATGCGCGTGATGACCTGGTTGGGGCGTACGGGCGTTCTTCTGGCGGCGCTGCTGCTGGTGTGCGAGGCAGCCTTCGCGGACGAGGTTCGATTCCGGATGGTGGACGGCCATCCGTTGATCATCGTGCGGATCAACGGCCACCCGGCCGTGGCGCTGATCGATACCGGCGCCGCAGCTTCCTACATCGATGAAGATCTGGCCGCGGACCTCGGCATCGGGGCGTTGTGGAAGCTTGCGGCTGCAGACGCGGCAGGCTCGCAAGTGCGCAATGACCGCACCGTTCCGGCGAAGGTCGCGATCGGAAAGGTGGTCACCGAGGAAAAGACACTGGGGCTCGAGGAGGTCGGCGCCATTTTTGGCGGCTTGCCTGACGGCGAGCCGCGGCCGCAGGCGATCATCGGCCTCGACGTCCTGAAGAACTATGTGGTCGAAATCGATTTCGACCGCTCCATGATCGGGTTCACGAAGGCGGCCAAGTACAAGGCGTTTCCGAAGGACAGTGCGCTGACGCTCGAGAACGGCGCCGGCCTGCGCATGCTGCCCGTGAAGCTGGACGGCGAGTTGGCTCATGCAGTCATCGACACTGGCGCGACCAGCGCAGTGCACATGTCGATCATGTTCGAAGCGAAGGAAAGGATACTCGCAGGCCAGCGGGCCTCGGAAGCGCTGGTAAGCGGCGTCGACGGGCTATACCGCCGGCCGATCACGTCGCTGGAAACGATGGAATTCGCCGGCCGGACATTTACGAACGTGCCGGTCACGTTGTCCGCCCAGCCGATCGGCTCGAACATCGATGCGGTCGTGGGCATACAGGTGCTCAGCCAGTTCAACCTGATCCTCGATTTCTCGCGCTGGCGCATGTGGATGAAGCCCAATGCCAGTTTCGGCAAGCCGTTCCGGCGCGACCGGGTCGGTCTGTCCACACGGGACGAGGAAGGCGGACGCGTGGTGCTGGTGGCGCAAGGCAGTCCGGCCGAGAAGGCAGGGTTCCGGCTCGGCGAGATCGTGAAGGAGATGCGCGACGAGGCTGGAGCAAAGATCGACAGTGGGCGCGACACGGTGACGGGACAGAACGTAACGGTCGTGATGGGCGACGGCTCGACACGCTCCATAATCGCGGAGGAGTATTATTGACGGAGCGGCGCGACGCCGCCTGATTCTGGAGGCGGACAGATGGATCTCGGCGACAGCCTCCTGCTCGCGGCGCGCGTCCTGACGGGCGGCGCGTTCCTCTTCATCGGCCTGCGCAGTATCGGCAACTACAAGATGATCGCGGATCTTCTGAGCGCGAACCGGTTTCCACTGCCCGGATTGCTCGCGGCCTCCGGCATCGCAATGCAAGTCGGCTTCGGCGGGCTAATGATGACGGGATATTATCCTGTGGTTGCGGCGCTGGGATTGGCGGCATTCACGGTGCTGGCGACGCTCATGGTCCACAGCTTCTGGACGTTCAAGGCCGAGGATCGCGGTACGCAGATCAACTCTTTTCTGGGCAATATGATCATGGCCGGCGGCCTGCTGGCGCTTGCCGCCGCGGGGCTGTAGGTAGCGGGCTGGATTGGAGCAGGCCCGATGTCCGACATCGCAAAACGCAACGCGGCCGAGGCGGCGCTGAAGCTCATCGAGCCCGGCATGGTGCTGGGGCTCGGCACCGGTTCCACTGCGGCGATCTTCGTCAGGCTGCTGGCTGAACGCATTAAGCAGGGGCTCGATATTGTCGGCACGCCGACATCGGAAGCGACGCACCGGCTGGCGCGCGAGCTCGGCGTACCGCTGATCGACGCCGACGATGTCGAGCGCATCGACCTGACTGTGGACGGAGCGGACGAGTTCGATCCACAGCTGAGGCTGATCAAGGGCGGCGGAGCGGCGCTGCTGCGCGAGAAGATCATCGCCGACGCCTCGATGCGCATGGCCGTCATCACGGACAAATCCAAGGAAGTGGCGCAGCTCGGCCGCTTCCCACTGCCGATCGAGATCAATCCGTTCGCGGCGGAGCTGACGCGCAGGCGGATCCACATCACGGCGCAGCTGCTGGGTCTTTCGGAAGCGACGAGCGCCTGGCGCATGGCGACCGGCGAGAGCCTGCTGCACACCGATGGCGGGCATTTGATTCTCGACCTGCGCTGTGTGGTGATCCCCGATCCCGACGAACTTTCCGCCGCGCTCGATGCAATTCCCGGCGTGGTGGAGCATGGCCTCTTTATCGGCTATGCCGACCTGGTGATCGTCGGCGAGGAAGCTGGCGCGCGCATCATTGAGCGCGGGGGCTGAGGCCGTGAAATCAAGCGAAGGAAGAGAGCGACAATGCGATCGGTGATGATGACGGCGGCGATGCTGGCTTTGCTCGCGGGATGCAGTCCTGGCGGCTCGGCTGGCGGCGAGGATGCGCTCGCCGCCAAGATCGTCGAGGCGCAGGGCGTGCTGGATCTGGGGGATGAGACCCTGAAACAGGTCGTCGGTTCGCAGATGCAATCTGTGGCGTTTGAACACCCCACCATTTCGCCCGAGCAGGCCGAGAAGCTGCAGGCTGCGATCCGCAAGAACATCGAGGCGGAGATGCCGGCATTGAAGAAAGACATCACAGGCTTTCTGACCGAGGCGTTTGACCAGAAGGAGTTGCAGACCTACTACGATTTCGTTGGGTCGAAGGAAGGCGAGACGATCAAGGACCGCATCCCGCCGGTGATGCAGAAGAGCCTCGAAGCGGCGGATGCGATGACGATGAAGGCCGTCGAGAAGGCTGTCGCTGAGGTGATGGGTCCTGCGCCGGCGGCGCCAACGGCGCCGGCTGTACCGGGCGATGCGCCCGCGCCAGCGGCGGAGCCCGCCAAACCTACCAATCCGCAATGATGCTGGCGGAGAATTGCTGCGTTGGTTCTGCAACGCGGCCTTGTCGCCCCGAGGACCGATGCTAGCTTCCCGCCCACGCCGGACCTGAGAGTCCGGCAGGGAAACACCCAGGAGACTAGATATGCGGATTTTCGTGGGACTGATGACGGCGGGCGCGCTCGCCATGATGGGCGCTGCTTGGGCGGCGCCTCCGGGCGTAACGGAAAAGGACGGCGCGTGGATCGCTCCGGACGGCAAGGCGCTCTACACGTTTGCGCGCGACACCACGCCGGGCAAATCGGCCTGCAATCCGCCGCAGTGCTCAACGGCATGGCCGGCGCTTGCTGCGGCCGCTGACGCCAAGGACGATGGCGACTGGACGGTTGTGACCCGCGATGATGGCTCGAAGATGTGGGCCTACAAGGGCAAGCCGCTCTACACGTTCGCCCGCGACACGGCAGGCGCTGCTGCGACGGGCGTCTCGGCCAACTGGCCGCTCGCCACGAAGTAAAACTCAACGAACCGAGGAGAGCGGCTCCGGGAGATCACCCGGGGCCGCTCTTCCTTTTTGAGGCCTCGAAGGGCCATATGAGAGCCAAGGCGAGCGGCAAGGGCCCGGCGATGGCATATGACTACGATCTCTTCGTGATCGGCGCGGGCTCGGGCGGCGTGCGCGCCTCCAGGCTCGCGGCGATGGCAGGCGCCAAGGTGGGCGTGGCCGAGGAAGTCCGCGCCGGCGGCACCTGCGTGATCCGCGGCTGCGTTCCGAAAAAGTACATGGTCTACGCCAGCGAGTTCGGCCGCTCGCTGAAGCACATGGAAGGCTATGGCTGGAAGGTCGAAGGCGCGAGCTACGACCACAACCTGTTCATGGACAGGATGCATCGCGAGATCGACCGCTTGTCCAGCATCTACGCCCGCAACGTGCGCAATGCCGGCGCCGAGCTGATCGACGATCGCGCCGAGTTCGTCGACGCCCATACGCTGAAGCTGAAGAAATCCGGCAGGACGGTTACGGCGGACAAGATTCTGATCGCGACCGGTGGACGCTCGGTGATGCCGAAGGACGTCGAAGGCATCGAGTTCGCGATCAGCTCCGACGATATGTTCCATCTCGACGGGATACCGAAACATATCTTGATCGTCGGCGGCGGATATATCGCGGTGGAGTTCGCCGGGATCATGAACGGGCTGGGCGCCGCGACATGTCTCGCCTATCGCGGCGGGACGGTGCTGCGCGGGTTCGACGAGGATGTCCGCACGCACGTCCATGAGGAGCTCAAGCGCAAGGGCGTGAAAGTGCTCACCAACGCCACGCCGACACGCATCGAGAAGACGGGTGCACAGCTCAAGACGACGATGTCGAATGGCGAGAGCGTAACCGCCGACAAGGTGCTGTTCGCGGTGGGCCGCGAGCCCAACACCGCGGGCCTCAACCTCGAAAAGGCTGGCGTCAAGCTGAACGACAAGGGCGCCGTGGTGGTCGACGAATTCTCGCGCTCCAGCGTGCCGCACATTTTCGCTGTGGGAGACGTGACCGACCGGCTGAACCTGACGCCGGTGGCGATCCGCGAGGGGCAGGCGTTTGCGCAGACGGAATTCATGAACCTGCCGACTTCGTTCGACCATGCCGAGGTTCCGCATGCGGTGTTCGCCCAGCCTCCGGCGGGCGTGGTGGGAATGACCGAGGCGCAGGCGCGCAAGGCCTACGGCAAGGTCGATATCTACAAGACCAGGTTCCGTCCCATGAAGGACATGCTGACGGGGGACGAGGAACGTGTGCTGATGAAGATCGTGGTGCGGGCCGAGGACCAGCGGGTCGTGGGCGTGCATATCGTCGGCCCGGATGCGCCGGAGATCATCCAGGCGACGGCCATCGCGGTTAAGATGGGCGCCACGAAAACCGACTTCGACCGCACCTGTGCGCTGCACCCCTCGATCGCCGAGGAGCTGGTGACGATGCGCGAAAAATACACCCCGCCGGAACTGAAACCGCTGGTTTAGGTGGGGTTGCCGGGGAGGCGCGGTTTTCTGACATTGGGCATCCCAACGGGCCATTTTGGGGGTATGATGGCGAGCGCCGGAAGGAGGCGCATCTGGATGAAGTCTCGCCTGACCCTGCTGAGCGGAAGCTGGAAGTTCTTCGACCTTTTGGTCGCAGTCGCGGCGGTCATCGTCGGCTGCGCCGTGTGGTTCATTCCCAACTTCATGAATTCGCCTGAGATGAAGGACCTTGTCGCCACCCAGAACGAGCGCAAGCAGGCGTTGCGCGCCTATGAAGCGCGGCAGGCCGAGATGAAGAAAGAGCAGGAAGAGCTGGGGCTGGTGTTCATTCCGCCGCCGCCCGCCGCGAAGCCTGCGCCCGGCAAGCCGGCGCCGAAGAAGGACAAATAGGCCGTCCGGCCTTAATCGACAGCCTTCCCTTGACCTTGGCCGCGAACCGGCCGACCCATCGGGGATTACGTTCTCCAGACCTTATGCCTGTGGAGTAAGCCGGTGGCGCCGCGCGCGGTTTCCGTGGTCAACATGAAGGGCGGGGTCGGCAAGTCGACGACAGTGGCGAGCCTTGCCGAAGCGCTGGCGTGCGATGGCGTGCGCGTGCTGGTGATCGATCTCGATCCGCAGTCCAACGTCTCGATGATGCTGGCGGGGCAGGACCGCTGGGTGGATCTGCGCCACAAGGGCAAGACCGTCGACGACTATTTCAACCAGTTCGTCCAGTCCGACACCGAGCCGAAATTCCTGCGCGATTGCCTGGCCTACGAGGTCAGCGACATTGCGGGAGAGATGCGGCTCGATCTCCTGATCTCGACGCCGGAGTTCCGCTACATCGAGCGCCACGCGCTCGAGAAATGGGTGAAGCAGGCGTTCGATGTGCGGCAAATTGGCAACCGGTTCGCCAGGCTGACGCAGGCGGCGATCGACAGCGTGCAGGACAGCTATGACCTGGTGCTGTTCGATTGCCCGCCGGGAATCTCGATCTTCGCCGAGGCCGCGATCGAGCTTTCCGAGTTCATCGTGATCCCGACCATTCCGGACTATATTTCGCGCCTCGGCATCTTCTCGTTCCGCAAGCGGGCGCTGCGGTCCATGGAGCAGAGGCGGTTCACCGAGAGCAATATCTGGACGCTGATCACGAAATACGAAAACGCAAACACGCTGCACCAGAGCGAGGCGGCGCTGCTGAAGGACCAGTTCAACGTGTTCGAGACCCGCATCCCCCAGACCGAGCAGATCGCGCGGGCGGCGGAGTGGTCGGACCACAAGCGCACGCTGGACCAGAAGTACGGTGACGCGGCCAACGTGATCCGCAAGTTCGCCGGGGAGTTCCGCGAGAAGGTCGGGCTCATATGATCGACAAGGCGTTGGCCGGCGTCTTCAAGGTGGTGACGGAGGAAGCCTCGGCCAATCCGGCATTCGGCAAGCGCATGGAGGACGTGCTCGCGAAGTTCGCGAAGGAATATGCCGAGCGCCAGGCCGCTGAACGGCGTGTCGGCGAGTTTCATCCCTTCATCGAATTCAAAAAAGGATCGGCCGAGGATTTTCTGGCGCGCCTGATGAAATTCGACGCCAAGGAGCTGCGTGTCATCATCGACAAGCATCATCTCGATCCGGCAAATTCGCTGAAGGGCAAGGGCGCGAAGAAGGCGCTGGCCGCACATATCGCGGAAGCGGCGCGCAAGCGTTCCGAGCGCGACGCAAAGCTGTTCGAGTACTGATCATGTTCGTGGTCGTGTGGCGCTATCGTGTGGCGGCGGTCAAAAGGGATGCCTTCGAGGCGATCTATGGCCCCGACGGTCCTTGGACCGAGCTTTTTTCGGAAAGTCCGGATTACGCCGACACGGAATTGCTGCGCGGCGAGGGCGGGGTCTATCTCGCCATAGACCGCTGGACTTCGGCGGCAGCCTATGACGCGTTCCTGACGCTTCACCGCGCTGAGTACACCCGCATCGACGAGGAATGCGCTGTGGTGGCCGAGGAGGAAACGCTGATCGGGCGTTTCGAGGAAGCTTAGCTGCTCTTGAGTCTCCGCTCGAACAGCGACAGCACGCGCTGCCAGTGCTGTTCGGCTGCCGCCTTGTTGTAGGCTTTGCGTTCCGGGAAGGCGAAGCCGTGCTCGACGCTTGGATACATCTCGACTTCGCCGTTGGCGCCTTTCAGTTCGCGCGTCAGCTGGGCGACCATTTCCGGCGGGATCCAGTGGTCGGTCTCGGCGCAGGCGAAGTAGAATTCCGCTGGTGAGTTCTTCGCAATCAGGTGCGGGCTGTTGTCTTTTTCGGTGACGAGGCGCGTGCCGTAGATCGAAGCGGTGGCCTTCACGCGGTCGGGGAATTCACCGGCGGCGCAGATAGCGAAGCGGCCGCTCATGCAGTAGCCGACCGTGCCTACCGACCTCGCGCTGGCCGCCTTGTCGTTGTCGGCGAAGGCCAGCATGCCGGCGCAGTCCGCCATCACCTGCGCGATGCCGATGCCCATCATCAGGTCGGCCATCTGCTTGCGCTCGGCTGTGTCGGCGATCAGCGCCCTGGGTCCCAGCTCCATCACGCCTGAGCGGTAGTAGAGGTTCGGCAGCATCACATAGTAGCCGGAAGTGGCGAAGCGGCGCGCCATGTCGCGGAGTTCTTCGCGGATCGCCGGCGCGTCCATCAGGAAGAGGATGACAGGGTGCGGGCCGCCCCGGTCGGGGTGGACGATGAAGGTGGTCGACTTGCCATCCTTGGTCGGGATGTCGAGCTGGCGTTCGATCATATTTTTCCTCCATCCCCTGTACGTCAACATTGTACGCCAGCGTCATTCTTCACAGGTCTGACGCCTGTTTGTGACACGGGCGACGGCGAACCGGCAATTGCACCTTGCCCTTGGCGGCCAACGCGCTAGGGGAAGAAAGCCGATGTGGGAGGCGATCATGAAAGCGGAAGCTGCAACCTATGCGGGCATGACTTTCGCGCTGACCTTGCTGGTCGCATGCGCGGGAGGGCCGGCGACAAAGACGGCGGCCGGGCCGGTTGATGCGACCATGGGCGTCGGCGTTCCGCGCGATCCTGCGGCGACATCCGCGCCGATCGCCGGGTTCCTTTCGGCTGAAACCACGCCGGATGCGACTGCCATCATCCCGCCGGCGCCGGCGCCAAGCGAGGCGCGCAACGATGCGGACTGGGCGATCTTCCGTTCGACCCGCGCGATCCAGACGATGAACCCCGACCGCTGGGCGCTCGCGGTGAACGACGACAGCTACAAGCCGGCCGACATCCTCAAGGATTTTTCCTGCGCGATGGGCGCCGAGCTGACGCTGAAAAATTCGCCGAAGCTTTCTGCTGTGCTTTCGCGCGCGGCGCAGGACGCCGCCAACGCCGCGGCCAAGACGAAGGAAATCTACAAGCGCACCCGGCCTTACCTGCACAACTATGGCGACATCTGCATCGCCAAGTCCGACGGGCTGGCGAGGAGCTACGACTATCCCTCCGGCCACTCATCGGCGAGCTGGATCGAAGGTCTCATTCTCTCGCAGCTCGCGCCGGACAGGTCGGAAAAGCTGCTTACGCGGGCGCGCGCCTATGGCGAGAGCCGCATCGTCTGCGGCGTGCACAACTGGAGCGCGGTGGAAGGCGGGCGGACCAATGCGGCCGGTGTGTTCGCGGCCTTGCAGGGGTCGGACGCTTATCGCAGCGCTCTTGCTGGCGCGCAGCGGGAACTCGCCGCTGTGCGCAAGAGTGGAAAGACACCTGATGCGGCCGCTTGCGCCAAGGAGTTCGAGCTGACGAAGCCGCTGACGCCGTAAGTCCTAGCAACCCACCGGAGTCATCCTCGGGTCAAGCCCGAGGATGACTCCTTGTGAGAGCTTCGACTAAGTCCGGTCCGGCTTCGCCGCGACCATCATCTTGACGATCTCTTCCGTGATCTTCGGTTCGAGACCTTCGGTATGGCCTTTGTCGAGACGGGTGATGTCGGCGACGATGCGGCCGTCCTTGCAGTCGGGGTATTCCCAGATATTCGCCGTGCCGGGACGCGGCAGGAAGCCCCAGATCCTGCTGGCGCTGTCGCCTTGGCGGGTGGAGTCATAGACGTAGCCCGCCTTCACGTCGGCGACCTGACGCGGTTGGGCCGGCTGCGGACCGCAGCCCAGTTTCTGCGCCCATTTCGATTCTTTCGGCACGCCCTTGTACGTCCACTCGTGATCGCCTGCCTCGTAGATGAAGGAGAACGGCTTCTCCGGCAGTATCGCCGCATCGATGACCGCGCCAGGGCCGCCTGCGCCGCCGCCCGGCGGTCCGCCCGCGGGAGGTGCGCCAGCCGGAGGGCCGCCCGCAGGAGGTCCACCGGCCAGAGGAGTGGCGCCGGCCGCAGGCGGCGGGCCGCCTGGTCCTGGGCCTGGGATGGTCGCCCGAACGTCGGCGCGCTTCGACCCGAGGCGGCCACCCGACAGGGACACCCAGCCATCGACGCGCTCGGTGAAGAAGGGATCGTTCATGATGAAACGGTTGGAGGTCTGGCCGCCGAACGAGTGCCCGGCGAGCCAGAACGCCTTGATGTTCTCCTTGCCCACGGCGCCTTCGACCTGCTCGACGATGTTGTGGATATGCGCGTCGTCGACCGTCGGGCTCCAGGTGCCCGTCCCCGGAGCACCGGCGTCGGGCGTTACGATCACGAGGCGGTACTTGTCCTTGTAGTCCATGATCGGGAAATAGTGGCGCTGCCAGTTGCCGAGCGATCCGCCGCCGTGAAGGGCCAGCACGAACGTCACCTTCTCGCCGGGCTTCAGGTCGCACGGATAGTCGAGGAAATAGTTGCGGCCCGTCTTGGGATCCTTGGCGGTTCCCGTATTGCCGATCAGGTCGCCGGGGCACTTCTCATCCGGACAGTGCAGCGGCGGCGGGGAGGAGCAGGGCACGCCCAGCAGCGTGATCGGCTGGGCGGGGGGGGTCTGGCAGCTGGCCAGAGCAAGAAGGCCGGCGCCGGCGGCAAGCCAGCGTCCCAGAGCGGTTTTCGTCATATGTCTCTCCCTCGACGGTCGCCGCCCGGCATGGAGCGGTCTTCCCCTATCGACGTTAGGTAATGCCCTTGCGCGGGAAGACGCAAGAGGGCGTTAATCGTGCCGAAGTTGACGCCGGGCGGCCTCCCGCGTAGAAGCTGCGCCCCATGCAACGCTCGTTTTCCAAGCGCTATTTCTGGAAGACCATTGGCCCGGTGGGGCGGATGGCGAGCGCGCTTGTGACCACAAGCTAGAGCCGCCAGCCAGTCCCGCCGGAAACCGGACGGGGCGAAACATGGCCCTGTCTCCCGGCACAACAGGAGACGACACGTGTCCCAGACCCAACAGGCCAGCCGACCAGGAACGGGCGGGAAAGCTGCGTCGAAGACCGTCGCTGTTGTGGGCGCGACCGGGGCGGTCGGCGTTGAGATGCTGCGCTGCCTGGAACGGTCGAGCTTTCCGACGGGAACATTGAAGCTTTTCGCGTCCGAGCGGTCGGTCGGCAAGCGGCTGGCGTTCCGTGACGGCGAGATTGAGCTGGGCGCGCTGGGCGAGGACTCGTTCGTCGGCGTGGATGTGGCGCTGTTCGCGAGTGAGACGGACATCTCGAAGAAGTACGTCCCGATCGCGGCCAAAGCTGGCGCGTACGCGATCGACAACTCGTCGGCCTTCCGGATGGATCCGGCGACGCCGCTGGTGATCCCGGAAGTGAACGGCGAACTGATAACGCCGCGCCAGAAGGTTTACGCCAATCCCAACTGTACGGCTGCGATCATGATCATGGCGCTGTGGCCGCTGCACAAGCAGGCTGGGCTCAAGCGCGTGATCGCCGCCACCTACCAGGCGGCGTCCGGAGCGGGCCGGCCGGCGATGGATGAACTTGAAGAGTCGACCCGCGCTTATCTCAAGGGCGAGGCGTACGAGCCAAAAGTCCTGCCTCACCCTTACGCGTTCAACGTTTTCAGCCACAACACGACGATCGGGCCGGATGGCTACAACGGCGAGGAGACGAAGGTCGTCAACGAGATGCGCAAGATCATGGGCCTTCCCGGGCTCCGCGTCGGCGTGACGTGCGTGCGGGTGCCGGTGCTGCGGGCGCACTGCATGGCGGTGACGGCGGAGTTCGAGGACAAGCTTTCTGTGGATGCGGCGCGCGAGCTGCTGTCGAAGGCGCCGGGCGTGAAGGTGGTCGACGACCGCGCCGGGAACCACTTCCCGATGCCGGTCGAGAGTTCGGGCCAGAACGACGTGCTGGTGGGCCGCATCCGCGAGGATCTCAGCGATCCGAGCGGGCATTCGCTGGCGCTGTTCGTTTCGGGCGACCAGCTGCTGAAGGGCGCGGCGCTCAACGCCGTTCAGATCGCCGAGCGGCTGCCATAGGAATTGTCGGCCATGCATATCGGTTTGATCGGCGGCATCGGGCCCGCGGCCACGGAGTTCTACTACCGTGGCCTCGTGCGCGCGTTTGCCGCCGCGAACCGGAAACTCGAATTGACCATCGCTAACGCAGAGGTGCGTGACCTCACCGGCAACCTCGCGAAGCTGGATCACAAGGCGCAGGCGGGGATCTTCGTCGAACTGATCGGACGATTGAAGGCGGCGGGCGCGAAGGCGGCCGCTGTCACCTCGATCGCCGGACATTTCTGCATCGAGGAGCTGACCGCGATCTCGCCGCTGCCGCTCATCAACGTTCTTCCGGAACTCGACCGCGCCTTCCGCGAGATGGGCGTGAAGCGCATCGGTATTCTCGGCTCCGGCATGGTGATGCAGTCGCGCTTCCACGGCGGCGTCACGTCGGTAGAGATCGTGGCGCCCAAGGGCGCAGAGCTCGAAGAGGCGGGCAATCGCTACCTGGCGCTCGCCACGGCGGGCGTTGCGACGGACGATGATCGCCGTTTCTTCCTCGACGCGGGCCGCAAGCTGGTGCGCGAGCAGGGGGCCGACGTGGTCGTGCTGTCGGGCACCGACCTGTTCCTCGCCTTCGATGGCGCAAGCCCTGGCTATCCGTTGGCCGACGCGGCCGAGATTCACATTGGCGCTATCGTACGCGCAGCGATGCAGGACATGTCATGAGCAGCCGAATTGACGCCGGGTTCGGCGACAGCCTAGATCAACCGGGCTCATCGGGCGCGAGGCAGATGATGGCGGAAGACATTGGCTCGCGGACGGCGGATTGGTCGCCATCGTCCTGGAGGACGAAGCCCGCGCTGCATATCCCGGGCGACTATCCCGATCCGGCGAAGCTGGCCGCGGTCGAGAAGCAGTTGTCGAGCTATCCTCCGCTGGTGTTCGCGGGCGAGGCGCGGACGTTGACGGCGCGGCTGGCCGAGGTGGCGGAGGGCAAGGCCTTCCTGCTGCAGGGCGGGGACTGCGCCGAGAGCTTCAAGGAATTCCACCCCAACAATATCCGCGACACTTTCCGTCTGATCCTGCAAATGGCGGCGGCTATGACGTTCGCCGGCGGCAAGCCCGTGGTGAAGGTCGGGCGCATCGCAGGGCAATTCGCCAAGCCGCGCTCGGCGGCGACCGAGACGATCGATGGCGTGACGCTGCCGGCCTATCGTGGGGACAATATCAACGGGATGGAGTTCACGCCCGAAGCGCGAGCGCCGGATCCGCAGCGCCTGATGCAGGCCTATCTGCAGTCGGCGTCGACGCTGAACCTGTTGCGGGCGTTCGCGCAGGGCGGTTATGCGAGTCTGGCAAACGTCCATCGTTGGATGCTCGGGTTCGTAGACCGCTCTCCAGCGGGGGAGCGGTATAGAGCCCTTGCTGCACGCATTTCCGACGCGATGAGCTTCATGGCTGCCTGCGGCATCACGCCGGAGACGACACCGGCCTTGTCGCAGACGGAGTTCTATACCTCGCACGAGGCGCTGATGCTCGGCTACGAGCAGGCGATGACGCGGGAGGATTCGACCCGGCCGGGAGAGTTCTACGATACGTCGGCGCACATGATCTGGATCGGCGACCGCACCCGGCAGGCCGACCACGCGCATGTCGAGTTCTGCCGCGGCGTGCACAATCCGCTAGGCATGAAGTGCGGGCCGTCGTTGGCGCCGGACGATCTGATCCGGCTGATCGACGTGCTGAACCCGAACAACGTGGCCGGACGGCTGACGCTGATCGCGCGGTTCGGGTCGGACAAGGTGGCCGATGGGCTGCCGAAACTGATCCGCGCGGTTCAAAAGGAAGGCCGCACGGTGGTGTGGTCGTCGGATCCGATGCACGGCAACACCGAGAAGACCAACAGCGGCTTCAAGACGCGGCCGTTCGATCGCATTCTCTCCGAAGTGAAGCAGTTCATCGACGTGGTGGAGGGCGAGGGGGCACATGCCGGCGGCGTGCATCTCGAGATGACCGGGCAGGATGTGACGGAGTGCACGGGTGGGGCGGAACAGATCACTGCGATGGACCTGCAGGACCGCTATCACACGCATTGCGATCCACGGCTCAACAACGAGCAGGCGCTGGAGCTGGCCTTCCTGATTGCAGAAAAGCTTGCGGCGAAAAGGAAAGCGTAAGCTTTCAAAACCGCAGTGCGTGGATTGGTCGGTTGGCGTTCGCCCGCTAGATACGTTCTCCAGAGGAGACCTTTTCATGAAACGCATCCTGTTCGCAGCTGTTCTGACGTTGGTCGCGGGCTGCGCGACCAAGCCGCCCACGACGACCGATCTCCTGCTCGGAACCTGGAATTGCGAATCCAAGCCCAGCTTCGGGACGATCAAGGGCACGACCACCTATTCTTCGGGCGGCGAGGCGGCAGGGCGTCTGACCATTGCAGGATCCGGCGGCCCGATGGCGGTCGAGGCCACCGGCGATATCGATGCGAGCTGGAAACTGCTCGAGGACGACGCCAAGCTTGAACAGACGATCGACGGGATCAAGATCACCAGCGCCAAGCTCAACGGTCAGGACATTGAACCTGGTATGGCGCAATCGATGTTGGCCCCGATGATTGCTGGCCAGAGCGCGACCTCGGCCATCAAGATCGACAAGACAAGCCTCGTCCTCACCTCAACTGACGGCGCCGTCACCACCTGCACGCGCTAACTCGGCAACATCCGGCTTAATTCACGGAAAGGCGCATTGCCTCGCGTCGCGGCTTCCCCCATCTGAGGCGGAGGACGGCCCTCCAGTAATTGTCCTGCCCAAACACGCGCGAAAGACGCGTGACGGAGTTACCCATGACCGCCGCACGCCTGCCCGCTTGGGCGCGGCCCAAGGATATGATCGACCTGATCCGGCTCTCCGTGCCGGTCGCGATCTCGCGCGCGTCGTTCATGCTGATGTCGCTGACCGACGCGATCGTGCTGGCGCGCCACAGGCCGGGCGAGTTGCCGCTGGTGCTGAATGCCTGGCTGCCCAACGGTGTCTTCATGGGCTTCGGCCTTGGGCTGATGATGGGCGTCTCGGTGCTGACGGCCGAACTCAACGGATCGGGCAAGGGCGCGGAGACGGGGCGGATTTTCCGGCGTGGGCTGATGCTTGCGTTCGCCTTCAGCGCGGTGGCCACCCTGATCACGTGGCTGATCGCGCAGCCGCTTTTCGGGCTGGTGGGCTTTGCGCCCGACCTTGCCGAGCGCACGGCGGAGACGACTCGCATCCTGGCGCTCGGCACGCTGGGGCACATGGTGGGGACGGCGTGCTCATTCTATCTCGAAGCGCTGCGCCGGCCCAACATCGTGACTGCGGTGTCGATGTCGGCGGTGGTGGTGAACCTCGTTTCGGCGTTGATCCTGGTGCCGCGGTTTGGCGCGGTTGGAGTCGTGTGGGGAACGACGCTGTCGCGGGTCTACATGATGGCGGTGTTTCTGGTCATCGTCTGGCTAGCGACCCCTGCGTTCCGGCGGGCGCCGAAGGGGCCGGAGGGCGAGGCGAAGCGGCAAAGCACGGTGGGGCTGGGCACCGGCGTCGCCAACATCGCCGAATGGGGCTCGTTCAACCTGACCTTCGTGATCGCGACGCTGGCGACGATCGCGGGCGGGGCGGTGCAGGGCGACACGGTCTACGGCCTCACCATACAGGTGATGGCGGTGATCTTCATGGTCTATGTCGGCCTGGGGACGGCGACCAGCGTGCGGGTGGCGGAGCGCTTCGGGCGGCGCGAGTGGGCTGGTGTGCGCGAGGCTGCGCGGTTGGGCGTTGTCGCCTCGGTGTTGATGGGGCTGGTTATCGCCGTGCTGGTCGTGCTGCTGCGCGAACCGATCGCCGTCCTGATGCTCAACGGCTCGGACGCCTCTTCAGAGGGCGGCCGGCTTGTGCCGATGCTGGCGATGATGCTGGCGGCGATCGCGTTCGTGACGATCTTCGACGGGCTTCAGGGCGTGGGATCGATGGCGTTGCGCGCGCAGGGCGTGGTGTGGACGCCGACCTCGATCCACATCGGATCGTATGTGTTCGTGATGCTGCCGCTGTGCTGGTGGCTGGCCCTGCACGACGGGCTTGGGGTCTGGGGCGTGGTGATCGGGATCTCTGTCGCCTCGGTGGTCGCCGGGGCTGCGCAGATCTTTGTGCTGGAATGGACGGCGGCGCGCGGCGTTCGTCTAGCCGAACAACCGCGCGCCGCCTGAAAGCCCCGCTCTTCGTCCGCATGTAGCGAGCAGGCGAACGGGTCGAGGGCTCTCGTTCTGTCTGGATCCAGCTATTTCAAATCCTTCATCACCGTGGCGGGCTTGAACGCCGCGGAGGTGCGAGCAGGAATGTGGATGGTGGCGCCGGTGGAGGGGTTGCGGCCTTCGCGCGCTGCTCGCGTTTTGGCGACAAACGTGCCGAAGCCGGAGATCGCGACCTGCTCGCCCCTGCGCAGGTTGGCGGCGATCGTGTCGAACACGGCGTCGACCAGACGGGTCGCTTCCGTCTGTTTCAGACCCGTCGAGTCCGAGATGGACTTGATGAGGTCGGTCTTGTTCATTGGCTCCCTCCATCGGGCCCGCCGGCAGGCGGCGAAATTGGCGAATCGAACGCTACTTCGCAGCGATGCGCCGGATGAGGCGGCCCTTTCCCGCGATTCTCAACCCTGATTATGCCGGAAAAGCCCGGAAATACGGGCTATATCCCCAGAATCCACCCCTCTTCTCCGGCAATTTTCGCCTTTTGGGAGTCTGAAAGCTTGTGCTCGCCAGCGAAAAGCGCCGCCAGCTTTCCGTTGGCGTCACGCTCCGCCAGGGCCTCGCAAAGCGTGCGGACCTGAGCCTCGTCGCGGATCTCGGTCGCTTCCGGGCGGGACGAGTTGAGCGAGGGCAAAACCTCGGCGACGACGATGCGCACGCCCTCGAGCGCGTCATTGTCGAGCTTCGCGAGCGGAATTTCGAACGGCCAGATTTTCAGCGCTGGAAACTTCTCGCGCAGGCGCTCGATCGCGGGGATGCCGGTGAGGGTCTGGCCGCCGACGGCGCCGGCATAGGCGATCTTCCACACCGGTTGCGGACGGCCTTTCTTGGCCGCGAGCGCCACTTTTTCGACGATGCGGTATTCGGCGATGTCGCCGGGACCGTGCTCGCGGGACTTTTTCACCGACAGCGTCGTCAGCTCGTCTTTCTTGGAGCAGCCCCAGAAGGGAAACGGTCCGCCGGACATCAGCCGGTTCATCCGCGCCGCCAGGGCGAAGCGGTTGTTCGAGTTGTCCGGCTTGTCCTTCATTTCCTTGAGCAGGAAATCGCGGATCGCGCGCCATGGCTCACCCTTGAGCTTCAGGGCCTCGGCGGCGCCCGCAGGAAAGCCCATCGGGAAATCGACGCCCATAAGGACACGGTCGCCACGCTTCAGGCAGCGGCCGAGCAGGTCCGTCAGCTCCTCGAGCGCCTTGGCGCGCGTGGGCGGGTTCGAGGCCTTGAAGGCAAGCTTCAGGCGCGAGTCCGGCGTCATCGCGCCGATCCAGATGGAATCGGCGCCTGTGGCCGGCTTGGAGGCCGCGCTCCAGTCCACCATCACATAACTGTCGAACAGGCGCGCCATGTGGCCGGCTTCCTTCCGAAACGACCGGCCATTTGGTGAGGCCGTCAGAACTTTACAGGGAATATGCGTCGAGCGGGACAAATGTCCCGAGGAACGGCGAGGGGACCTAGCTGAGTTTTACCAGCATCTTGCCGGTATTTCCGCCGGAGAACAGGGCCAGGAAGGCTTCAGGGGCTTTCTCGATCCCGTT
>Ga0210377_10002268_pt1 | contig 16950 bp, 11 predicted proteins | sample PLM4_65_b1redo_FD_155480 | JGI IMG/M metagenome (GOLD analysis project Ga0210377, IMG submission 155480) | Groundwater sediment microbial communities from an aquifer in East River, Colorado, USA - PLM4_65_b1 redo | ecosystem: Environmental > Terrestrial > Soil > Riparian zone | place: USA: East... | reverse complement strand
CGGGCTCCGGTACTACTACGGGCGCAAAGCGGACGGCGCGGACACGCTGATCCTGGTAGGGGTGGATGCAGACGGAAACGATCTCGTACAGGGCGTTGTGATGGAGGACAGCTTCCTCTGCCCACCCTTCTGCGGGAGTGCGAATAGCCTGAACGCATAACCAGAATGGTCATCCCCGCGATCCAATACCTTAGCTGGGCCTCGCAGGGATTCCCTGCTCTAGCAGGGGTTCGAGACAGAGGAAGAATTCCGCCGGCGAGACGGTGGATCATTGCCTGGGGCCTGATCGGACTGTCGCTCGATGCGGTGAGCCTTTGGCTCGCGCTGCGACAGCAGAATAACCACTGGGTCAGCTATCTCGCGGCGCCGCTGGAAGTGAGCACGCTACTGCTGGCACTCTCCTGTTGGCAGCCCAGCGTTGCAGGACGACGGGTTCTATGCAGCGCCGCAATCGCATTTGTCGCGGCTGACGTCCTCCTGGTGGGATCAGTCGAGAACGTGAAGACCTTCAGCTTGCTCCGAGGGCCGATCGAATCGATACTCATCGTTGTGGCGAGCCTGGCCACGCTGCTTGTGCTTATCCGCCAGGAGCAAGGGAGTCTCTTGCAACGGGACTGGTTCTGGATCTGCGCGGGGCTGGCTCTTCGATACGGCGCCGGGGCGGCGCTGGATCCGCTGGGCCGGGTGCTTGTCGGGAATTCTCCCGAGGTGGTGGCGTCGGTGCTTAACGTGAAGGCTGTGGTGAACGTGGTGTCCAATCTGCTCATCGCCCGAGGAGTCTGGTGCCCGATTCTCCCGCAACGCTCTTATGGGCCTTCGCCGCCGGTGTCCTCACCGTCGTTGTCCTCCTCGCCGCCCTCGGCGCGGGGCTCGTGATCTATCAGCGCCGCTTCGTCGCCATGCATCGCGCCTATTCCCGAAATCTTCTCAAAGCTCAGGAGGCGGAGCGCGCCTGGGTGGCGCGCGAAGTCCACGACGACGCCATACAGCGGCTGGCACTCATCGGGCGGGAAATCGATGTCGTCCGCGGCCTCGAGCCCGCGCTTTCGGACCCGCAGGCGCACCGGCTGGAATCGATTCAGGAGGAAATGAAGGACTTGTCGGTGGCCCTTCGGGGACTGGCGCACCGGCTCCATCCCGCGCTCCTGGAAAAAGGCGGCCTTTACGTGGCGCTCAAGGGGTTGTGCGGTGATATCGAGCGCGCCTTCGGCCTCCGCGTGACGGCCGAGATTCCCGGCGCGCCGATACCCGCCGATGCGGAGCGCGCGTTGGCGGTGTACCGAATTGCGCAGGAGGCGCTCCGGAACGCCGCCACCCACTCGGGCGCGCGCGAGGCAGCGCTCATCGTGAGCGGGACTGCCGGGGTGCTCCGCCTGGTGGTTTCCGATCCGGGCAGAGGCTTCGACTCGCGGCTGCGCGGCGCCCCGGACGGCCTCGGCCTGATCGGCATGCGGGAGCGCGCCGCCATCGCGGGCGGGACGCTCACCGTGAGTTCCCGGCCCGGCGAGGGGACCACCGTCGAGCTCTCGTTCCCCGCGCCGGCGGAAGCTCCCGCGTGAGAGGCAAGCGGCGCATCCTGCTGGTAGACGACCACCAGCTCCTGCTGGAGGGACTCCGGCTGGCCCTCCAGGATGAATACGAAGTCGTCGGCGCCCTCACCAGCGGCAGCGCGGTGCTTCCCACCTGCCGGGAGCTCGTTCCCGACGCCGTGCTACTCGATCTCAGTTTGCCGGACCGGAGCGGACTCGAAATCATCGCCGATCTCCAGGCGGAGCTGCCGGCCATCCGCATCCTCGTGATCACGATGCACGCCGATCGGGTGATGGCGGACGCGTCGTTGCAGTCGGGAGCGCATGGCTTCGTCCCGAAGGATTCGGGAATCCCGGAGCTCAGGACCGCGCTCAAGGCGGTCCTTGCCGGGGAGCGGTTCGTCTCCAGCCGGATTCCGAAGCACGCGAGTGTACGAGCGTATCCCCCCGATTCCGCGGTAGGGCTCGCACAGCTCACGCCACGGCAGCGGAAGATCGTCCACCTGATCGGGGAGGGAAAACGAACCGCGGATATCGCCGCCGAGCTTGGCGTGACGGTCCCGACGGTCACGTTTCACCGTCAGGCCATCCGGAAAACGCTGGGCATCGACACGGAGTGGGGGCTTCTGCGATACGCGATTGTGGTGCGCATGAGCGAAGAGCAGACTCCATGATGACGCGAGGCAGGCTGCTGATCGCGCTGGTGCTTCCGTTCACACCCCTCGGCGCCCAGGACACTACGTCCGCCATCCCGTCGCTCGGCGCGCGTGTTACGCGGATTCGTTTTTTCGAGGGCGGAAGGGCGCTACCGGGCGTCCTGGAGCGGCACTACGGGACTCGCTTCGATTCCGCGGCGACCCGCTCGGTGTACGTGGAGATCGGCCTCGCCTATCCGCCGGCCCCCGGAGCGGCCGCGCTCAGGATCGAGTGCGGGTACACCGCACCCAGCGGCGCGCCGGGGGGGACCGCCGTAGTCGACGTGCAGGTCGATGCGGGATGGGAGTTGTCGGTCCACGCCGGCGGCGCCGGCGCGGATGTCCCGGGCGGATGGGCCGCCGGCACCTATCCGGTCGCGTGCCGGCACGGCGGGAAGGTCATCGCCACCGGCGCATTTGAGATCGGCCGCCCAGTCCCAGTGCCGGTCAACGCGCCGCCGCCGGCGGGGAAAGCCGCCCGTCCACCGGCGAAACCGGTGTCTCCCATCAACGATGCCAACGCGAAGACAGCCGCCATTTTGAGCGGGGCCCCGGTCGGGACCCTCAAAGCCCGGGTGACCGCCGTCCGGCTCTTCGAAAGCGGCGGCGAGGTGCCGGACCGGAAGGACCGGGTGATCACCGGCACTTTCGACGCCCTCACGACCCGGTTCATCAATATCGAGCTGGAGCTCGAGTATCCCCGTGCGCCCAGGAGCATCGCGTTCGAAATCGGGTGCCGCTTCGATGGTCCCGACTCGACGACGCGCACGCCCACGGTGCGCGGCTCGGTGGAGGCGGGGTGGATCGGTTCCTATCACACCGCTGGGTGGGGCGCGCGCAATCGCGGGATGTGGCCCGAGGGGAGCTACAGGGTCACCTGCCAGGGAGACGGAAAGACGGTCGTGACCTCGGAGTTCAAGGTCGTCAGGGGACGCGCGGCCGTAAATGCTCTGGGCGCGTCGCTCACCCATCTCCGATTCTTCCAGAGCCAGGCCGAGCGGCTCCCGGTCGAGACGCGCCGCTACGGCACCCGCTTCGATGCCCGGTCGGCGCGCTGGATCAAGACGGAATTCGGACTGGTGTATTCGGCCGTCGCGGCGCCGGTGACCTTCCCGGTCGAATGCAAGTATTCCTTTCCAGACGGAACGACGCGGCCCGTCAAGGTCGAGCGACGGATACCGGCGGGCTGGACGGGGTCGGTGCATGCCCAGGGCATCGGGAACGACCGTCCCGGCGCCTGGCCCGCGGGCACCTACCGGGTTGCCTGCGGGAGCGATGGACCAGAGTTTGCCGCCGGGACCTTCGAGGTGGTGGATGCCGAGGCGGCGCCGACGGCGGGGAGCACGCTGCGGTTCCTTGCCCGGAAGAGCGGCGGTCCCGCCGGGTCCGCGACAACCTTCGATCTGGGCGCCTTCGACAGTCTCTTCGTCGAGGCGAGCATTCCGGTGCGCGCCGCCGCCGATTCGACCGTCTTTCGCTGTGATGTGAGCGATCCCGCCGGGACGACATCGGGGATCGCTTTCGACGGAGAGGTGCGCGACCGCGCCCTTCGCGGCACTGGCGTGCTTGCCGCACTGGATGCGCCACGCCTGCGCGGTGCATATCGTGTGGAATGCCGGGTCGGGAACCGTGCCGTGCTGGCCGACCGCTTCACGGTGACGGGAGTTCCGGAGCTGCCCGCCGCGGATGCCCGGCTGGTGAGCGCCGCGCTCTATGAGGGCGCGGACGCGGCTCCAGACGATGAGGCGGTGTCCGACGTGAGGTTCAGCGCCGCCAGGGTGCGCTCCCTCTGGCTCGTGGCCCTGCTCGATCACCCCACCGACCGGGGCGGTACCACCTTTCCGTTTTCCTGCCGGCTGCAGAACGCCCGCAACGTCGCCCTCGCCGATACCGGCCCGCAAGCCGTCAATGTCGCCGCGGGCGATCGCGCCATCGTGCTCCGCCAGCGGCTCACCCTGCTCCCGAAACTACGGTGGGTCCCGGGGAAGTATTCGCTCACCTGCAGCTCCGGCGGCGTCGTCTTCCTCAAGAGCGCGATCGATCTCACCAGATAGTTCAAACTTCCGTTCCCCCGCCGGCATCCTATTGATCCATACAAACGGGCACGATCCCTTCATCGGGTGTTTCCCATGCTCCTCACGGCGACCGTACTCGCCTTCGCGCTCGCGGCCTCTCCGGCGCCCCCCATCGTCCGTTACCTGCTTCGGGTCGATCCCGCCGACCTCTCGGCGTTTTCGGTCGAGATGCGGATTCGCAGGGCACCCGACACGCTTCGGCTCGCCATGGCGGCGCACCCGGAGTACGACGACAAGTACTGGAGGTACGTGGAAGGGCTGGCCATTGAAGGGCGCGACGGAAAGGCAACGCCGGTCCGGCTGGACAGCGCGCTGTGGCAGGCGGTGGTGCCGGGGGGGACCGCGGTGGTGCGGTACCGGCTCCGCCTCCCCCCCGAAACGATGGCCCGCCGGCAGGCGTGGCGGCCCTTCCTGAGCGGCACCGGCGGCGCGATCGGGGGACCACATTCGTTCATGTATCTCTGGGATGCCACAGGCATCCCGGCGCACGTGCGGCTCGAACTTCCCGCGGGCTGGGAGGCCGTCACGGGCCTCGAATCCACGTTCGACCCGTTCACCTTTTACGCGCCCAATGTCGAAGTGCTGGTGGATTCGCCGATTCTCATCGGCCGCCTCCGCACCTGGAGCTTTGTGGTCGAGGGAGTCCCCCATCGAGTGGCCTACTGGCCGCTTCCCGATGCGACCCCGTTCGACACCGCGGCATTCGTCGGCGGCCTCGAGCAGCTGACGCAACAGGCGGTCGCGCTCTTCGGAAGCTTCCCCTATCGCGAGTACTCGTTCCTCTATCAGGACGGCGCGGTGGGCGGACTGGAGCATCACAACTCGGTGAGTCTGGGCGCGCCGAGCAGCGACCTCGCGACCAACGTCAATCAGTATCTCATGGAGGCGGCCCACGAGTTCGTGCATACGTGGAATCTGATGCAGCTTCGCCCGGCCGAGCGGGGAGGAGTGGACTATCGGGCCGGGGCGCCCAGCCGCGGACTCTGGTGGAGTGAAGGCCTTACCTTGTTCTATGCGGATCTGCTGCTCCGGCGCGCCGGGCTCCGCGCCTTCGAGCCCACCCGCACCGCCCATCTCGCGAATCTGATCGGGCGGTACCACTCGAGCCCAGGGAATTCCCGAGTATCGCCCGAAGTGGTGAGCCTGGTCGCGTATGGCGCCCTGCCCGGATCGCTGGGCGACCTGGAGGCCAGCACGCATCTGCAGGGAGAGCTCCTCGGGGCCATGCTCGACCTGATCGTCCGCGACGCGACCGGGGGACGCCGCTCCATCGACGATGTGATGCGGGCGATGGTGGAACAGTTTTCGGGGACCCAGGGGTTCACCGGGCGGGATATCGAGGCGACAACGGCCCGGATCTGCGAGTGCCGAGTCGGAGAGTTCTTCACCGCGCACGTCCGCGGCGCCATACCGATCGACTTCGACCGCTATCTGGGGCTCGCCGGCCTCACCACCCGGGTGACCATGGATCGCGCGCTGGGCCGGGACAGCCAGCCGGCCACCGATCTCCGCATCCGGGCCTGGCTGCCGCCGGGGGAGCGGGACCTGAGCCTCCTGATCATCAATCCCGATGCGATCTGGGGAAGGGCAGGATTGCATACCGGAGACCGGCTCCACTCGGTCAACGGGGCAGCGGTCACCCAGGTCAACGACTTTCGGAATCTCCTCGGACGGCTGGCCATCGGCGACACGGTGCGCCTGGAAGTGAGCCGTCCAGCCGGCGGGTTCGCGACGACCATCACCATCCAGGGATACCAGCGGCCGGTTGTCTCGATCGATATACTCCCCGCCGCGACCGACAGGCAGCGGATGATCCGGGAGGCATGGCTGACGGCGCGAGAATGACGAGGCCGCTTGTGCAGCGCGACAGACCCCTTACCGTCCAGCATACAGGGGTGTTGCTGACCACGACGGCAAGGACGGGCGATGACCGAGTCCCCACCGAGAAACTCCGCGTCCACCGCCATCACCGTCCTCGCCGTGCTGGCGGTGCTGTATACGCTGTACTTCGCCCGCAACTTTCTCGTCCCCATCGTCTTCGCGGCACTGCTGGCGTTCGTGCTGAGCCCCGCGGTGCGCTTCCTAACCCGGCTCCGCATCCCGGAATGGCTGGGTGCCGCGATCGTGGTGCTCGGGCTGGTGGGCGCCGTGGTGCTGGGGGCCGTTCAGCTTGCGGTACCAGTCCAGACCTGGACGGCCGAAGCCCCGGCGGTGCTATCGAAGGCGGAGCGGGAGCTCAAGACACTGCTTCGGCCGCTGGAGCGGTTCACCAAGACGGCGGAACGGGTGGAACAGGCGACCGAGGGCACGGCCAGCGGGTCAAAGCCGCCCGAGGTCGTGGTCCGCGGGCCGACGGTGGGGGCGCGGCTCTTCGGCTCGACCCAGCGGTTCATCGCGTACGTGGTCGAAGTGCTGCTCCTGCTGTATTTCCTGCTCGCGGCGGGCAATCTCTTCCTCGAGAAGGCGATCAAGGTCCTGCCGACCTTTCAAGACAAGAAGAAAGCGGTGCGGATCGCGCGAGAGACCGAGACCTCGATCTCGACCTACCTCATTGCCAATCTTGGCATCAACATTGTCGAAGGAATCATGGTGGGGGGCGCGATGTGGGCACTGGGAATGCCGGCCCCGTTTCTCTGGGGCCTGCTGACGGTGGTCTTCGAGTTCATTCCCTACGTCGGCGCGCTGGTGATGCTGGTCCTGCTGTCGATCGTCGCCCTCGCCAGTTTCGCCAATCTCGGCCACATCCTGCTGGTGCCCGCGGCGTTCCTCCTCGCCAACCTGATCCAGGCCAACATCGTCACCACGCTGGTGCTGGGCCGCCGGCTGGCGCTCAATCCCGTCGCGCTGTTCGTCGGGCTCGCGTTCTGGTTCTGGATCTGGGGTATTGCGGGCGCGTTCATCGGCGTGCCGCTGCTCGCGATTTTCAAGATCGTCTGCGACAACGTCGAGTCGCTGGCCCCGGTCGGGGAGTTCCTTGGCGCGCGGACCGAGCCGACGCGTGCGCCGGCTCTGCCCGCGGACCATGTCGCCTCCAGCGGTTAACGGGTTTTCGCCGCCGGGTCGTCTTCCTGCCAATAGAACTTTCCGGCCTTTTTCTGCCGGGGCTGGAGCTCGTCCAGGGTGTCGCCGTCATACAGCCGCCCGTTCTTCATCACGTAGCGGATGGCCGTGGTGTTCCGGATATCTTCCAGCGGATTCCGGTCGAGTACGATCAGATCCGCCAGCTTCCCCACCTCGAGCGACCCGACATCCTTGCCCAAGCCGATCGCCTCGGCTCCCATGGTGGTCGCGATGCGAAGCGCATCGTGCGCCGGCATCCCGCCCATCGCGACGGACCAGAGCTCCCAGTGATACCCGAGGCCCTGGAGCTGGCCGTGAGAGCCGATGCCGGCGCGGCCCCCGGCGGCGACCAGGTCGCGCACCGATTCGCCGATGAGCTTCATGGCGTACTGCGAGTCGTGGAACCATCCGGCACCGGCGCCGGTGGTGACCGCGCCCGCCGAACCGCCCCGCCGGAGGATCTTTCCTTCGAGGTCGGCCCACGGCGTAAACCGCCGGAGCTTGGCGTCCCCCAGCAAATCCTGGTGCTCGTACCAGTAGTTCTCCGCCCATGGGGCGCCGTACGCTACCAGTATGGTGGGCGTGTAGACGATCTCCGACTCCTTCAGCAGCCGGATCAGGTCGGATTGCAGCGGGAATGTCGGAATCGTGTGCTCGTGCCCGCTATATCCGTCGATCGCCTCGGTGACGTTCATCTTGATGTCGAGCGAGCCCTCGGTAGTGGGCATCAGGCGGAGCTCATGGGCGGCCTGGATGATCCACTGGCGCTGCTCGCGATTCCCCGCGACGTACTGCTTGATCGTCTTGGTGTCGTAGTACTCGCTGTAGCGCTTGAGCACCCGCCGCGCGTGATCCAGATCGCGGATGTTCTCGCCGGCGAACACCCCTGGCCCGGTGGAGTAGATCCGGGGGCCGAGAACGCGTCCCGCGTTCACCTGGTCTTCGTAGGACAGGACGTCGGTGGATCCGGTCTGTGGATCGCGCGCGGTGGTGACGCCGTAGGCCAGATTCACCACGTAACTCCATACCGGCTCGCGGTGAATGCCGGCCGCGAGCCGCAGGTGCGCGTGGGTATCCACGAAACCGGGTATGATCGTCTTGCCGGTCGCGTCGATGACAACGGCGCCGGCGGGCACCGTCACGCTTCCGCGCTGGCCGACCGCCGTGATCCGGTTCCCGGTCACCACGATGTCGGCGTTCTCGAGGATTTCGCCGCCCTTCATGGTGACGACCCGCGCGCCCCGCAGCACCGTGGTGCCGCGGGGGATGTCGCGCTGAGCGGTGATTCGAATGCGGGTTTCCACCGGCTGGTATTGCGGAGTGCGTGCCGCCGGGCCGCGCGCGGTGGAATCCCGCGCCGTGGAGTCGGCGCCCGCCCCGGGCCCGCGGCGGGCAGCGGTCGCCCGCCGCACCGAGTCGTCGAACACGCGGGCGCGCTCGAGGTCGTACACCACATGGGCATTGCCGATTGACCAGTGCACCAGCCGGCCGTCGGCACTCCAGGACGGAAACTGGGCTCCGATATCGGTGAGCTTGCGCACCGGGAAGCTCGCGGCGTCGGGATTGCCGACGCTGACGGTCGGCTCGGTGCCCCCTACCCAGGGGATCGTCACCACATACAGGTCGCTGCCAACCTGGGCCAGGGCGCGATCGCCATCGGGTGAAATGAAGAGCGCGGAGGCGGCCCCTCCGCCGCCTCCACCTCCGCCGGGAGGGGGAGCTCCCGTCACCCGCAGGTGCGACCTTACATCGGTGCCGTCCCAGCGCATCGAGACGAGACCGCGCCCGCCGCTGTAGGCGTACAGCCGGGTGGAGTCCCGCGTGAAGTGCGGTCCGGAAAGCCCGCCGGTGGGAGAAATGAATGCCGCCTCTCCCCCGGTCGCGGGCAGCCACACGATATCCTCGGCGGCGCCGCCGGCACCCGCTCCGAGCGATTCGCGGAAGGCCCGCGCGGGGCCACGCACCGCGACGATCCGCGCCCCGTTGGGCGAGAACACCGGCTGCTGCCAGAAGGCGGACCTGCTGGTGAGCTGTTGGGGACGGCCGCTGCCGTCGGCCTTGACCTTGTAGAGATGGCCGCCCTGGTCGTTGCTCCAGGTGGTGTAGGCGATCCATTGCCCGTCCGGACTCCAGGCGGGCTCATATTCTCCGACCTCGGCATCAGTCACCCGCTTCGGCGTCCCGCCGGGCCAGCCCATCGTGTAGAGCCGGTCGAGCGCCACGAAGGCCAGCCGTTTCCCGTCGGGCGATGGTGCGCCATCGCGGATCTGCTTCACGGTGAAGGTGGCGGAGTCGCCGATTGGGTATTGGAAGCGCACCGCGGGGCCGAGTGCCTGCACCACGTCCGCCTCGAAGGGTATCTCGATCGCCGCGCCACCCTCGACCGGCACCTTCCAGAGGCGCCCATTCCAGGTCGCCACCAGGTGTTTCGAATCGGGAGTGAAGCTCATGCCGGGATAAACGTCGAGTGAGGCGCGAGATTCCTGGTCGTCCCGCTGGACCGGATAGATCAGCCAGCGCTCGTCGCCGGTGCGGAGATCGCGAATTCGAAGCCGGGTTTCATCCACATGCCGGGTGCCGTAGACCAGCCAGTGGCCGTCGGGCGACAGCGTAGGACGGAAGGCGGAGCCCCAGCGGTTCTCGCGGGTGCTTACCTGGCCCGACTCGCGGTCATAGACCGCGAGATCATAGTCGCTCATTGGTGTGTTGTAGATCCAGGAGCCGCGTCGCTGGGCGAACCAGACGTAGCGCGGGTCGGCGCCGAATGCGGCGCCCATCTGACGGAGGACGTCGGCCTGCCCGCCGCCGGGACCCGCCGGGGCCGCGGCCGTCGCACTCCGGATGATCTGCTGTCCCCCGCCGCCGTCTACGTGGAACATCCAGAGCTTGGTGCCTCGCGTCACGACGATGAACTTGCCGTCGGGGGTGAACTCGGGTGACTCGTACTGATTGGTCTTGCCGCGGGTGACCTGGGTGGTGTCCCGCTTGTCCACCGACATGGTCCAGACGTTCCAGCCACCGTCCCGGTCGCTCACGAACACGATCTTCTTTCCATCGGGCGAGAAGCGGGGCTGACCATCGAAGGCCATTCCGCGGGTAAGCGGCGTGGCCTTTCCGCCGGCGAGTGGAAGGGTGTAGAGATCGCCCAGGAGGTCGAAGACCATGGTCTGGCCATCGGGACTCACGTCCAGCGATATCCAGTTGCCGACCCTGGTGGTGAAGGAGACCGATCGAGCCGGCCGGAGCGGCAGACCTTCCTGCATCGGATCGCGGGGAGCGCGGGAGTCCGCGGCGCGCTGCTGAGCGGGCAGCACCGGCGCAGTCGCGGCGAGTACCAGGAAGGAGAACAGTGCGGCGGTCACGCGGTACGGGGCGCTCATTATGGCGGAGTGCGGCATGAGGATCGTCCGAAGCGAGAGGTTTTACGGCGCGGCGGGCATCACGAACGCAAACGTCGCGCCGCGTCCCGGATGGCTCGCCACGGCCAGGTCCCCGCCATTGGCCTGCGCGAGCGACTTCGACATGGCGAGGCCGAGGCCGATGCCGTTCGTCTTGGTGGTGAAGAGCGGCTCGAAGATCTTGTCGAGATGCTCCGGTGGCACGCCGGGACCGGTGTCGGAAACTTCGAGAAGCACTTTCCCCTCGGGCGCCAGCCGTCCCCGCAAATGCAGCGTACCGCCGTCGCCCATCGCCTGGACCGCGTTGGTCAGGAGATTCAACACGACCTGACCGGCATGCACCGGATCGACGTGGACCAGGGGCAGCGAATCGGGAAAGTCCCTGATGACCTTGATGTCATCGGGGAGGGCCAGGCGCCGAAGCTGGGTCTCCGCGATGTGCTCGAGCCGTATCGGAAGGCGCTCTGCCGGAGTGATCCGGGAAAAGTCCAGCAGGTCGGACACGATCTTGGCGGAGAGCGCGATCTGCTCCCGCAGCATTCCGAGCGCTTTCCGCACATCCTCGGGCTGGTCCTTTTGTACCGCGTCCAGATAGTACACCGCGTTGCTCATCACGCCGAGCGGATTCCGCAATTCGTGACCCACACCGCTGGCCAGTTGGCCCAGCAACGCCAGCTTTTCCCTTCGCATCAGCGCCTGCTGCGCGTCCTGCAATCGCAGCAGCGCGTCGTTGAGCTCGTGGGTGCGGGCCGCCACCTTTTCCTCGAGGCGCTGGCGGGATTCCTCGACCTGGGCCGCCATCGTGTCGAACGAACGGCCCAGCCGGCCCAGCTCGTCGACACGGGCCAGGTCGGCCCTGCGGGTGTGGTCGCCACCCGCAATGGCGTCGGCCGCCGCGGTAAGCCGCTCGAGCGGCTCGGTGAGCCGCCGGCTCAGAATCCAGGCGGCGACCAGGCCGACCGTGAGACAGAAGGTGGCGATCAGCGCCATGGTGCGGAGGAACGACTTGGCCGGCGCCAACACGGCACGGGTGGGAAACTCGACCGCGAAGACCCATGGCGTGCCGGCGAGCGGCACCACCGACGCCAGAACTTCCTCGTGGCCGGGACGCTGGTAGGTCAGGAGCCCTCGCACCTCGGCCGGGTCGATCGGCGGGGCGGGCAAGGTGCGGTTGAAATCGGTCCAGAGACTCCCGTCCAGATTGCCGAAGAGGAGATGGGCCTCGGATCCGATGATCCGGGCCACCTGTTCCTGGATGCGCGGGGCCGCGACCGCCTTGCGCCACTGGACCAGCTGAATTCCCGGGCGGTCCTGGATCGGTGCGACGACGGGGACGACGAGGAGTGAGGCCCCGACCGCCTGGAAATTTCCGAAGGTCACGGAATCGGAGTGCTCGGCCGACGCGGGAATCCACTCTCGGAGGGCGGCCCCCACGATGCGACCCCGCTCCCGGCCCGCGGCGAGGAGAATGCTGCCGTTCGCATCACGGAGCTCGTTGGCCATCACCAGCGAATCCTGCGGCGCGGTCGGCTGCAGCGCTTCGAGCGCGTCGACCCGATTCGCAAGGGTCGAATCCGCCAGGAACCGGGCAATCGCCGGCTTTTCCGCGATGGCAGTAACCCGTCCCCGGAGCAGGGCGAGCGAGTTGCGGTAGTTGGTGGCCAGCTGATCGGTGAGGGGGATGAGCCGGTCGTTCGCACTTTCCAGGGTCGCTCGCTTGACCGCGACGTAGGCCGCGGCGGAGAGAACGATCCCTACCACCAGTACGAGCGTCCCCGCGGCGAGCGGGATCTTCACCCCAATGGGGAGTCGGGCGAAGATCTTGGTTGTCACAGGGGTGCTTTATGGTAGGGGCAAAGACGCGAAGACGCAAAGCGGCTGCTGGGTGCTGGATGCTGGGCACCGGGCAGTTTTTTCCAGCACCCAGTACCCAGTAGCCAGCAGCCAGCTACGCTGCCGGCGGATCCTTCGACCGAGTCCGGCTCACACCGCTCACCACGCCCAAGCCAAGGAGAATGACGCTGGCAATCCCGATATAGAGAGGAGCAATACCGGCGGTGGACATGCCCCAGGCCACACCGGCGATGACGAGAGCGAACCCGACCAGATACAGTGTGAACGACATGAGGAGCCCCTCCTGTCCAGAGTGCGGGGCGGTCAATCCGGATTTCGCGGGGACCTCTCGACGATTGCCAACCGCTCGTTGATGCGGTCCAGCCAGGCGTCCGCTTCCTTTAAGCTGTCCGGATCCGCTCCAAGGAGTCGGACGAACCGCTCCAGTCCATCTCGCACATGCCGGATATCCGTCTGCATCACACGGAGAAGCTGCCGTAGCTCCCCCGCTGCCGCGGGTCGGGTCGCGATCTCCGCCTCGAGCGCAATTCGCTGGGACTCGTAACGCTCCAATCGATCCCTCGCCACCTGCCAGATGCGGCCCGGCGCCACGCGGAGCGAGGCGAGATTCCGCACCAGGCGGAACTGGTGCGGTGGAAGCCGGTTTCGTCCCCGGTCGTCGGTGTAGACGAGTGCAAGCGCCACCACGATCGAGAGAATTCCGGCGACCCAGAAGAAGATCGGATCGGGCAGGGCAAAAGGGACCGGAGGCAGGAGGATCGAGACGGTCGCGAGGTACGCGAAGATCGTGAGGGCCCAGCGGAACCACTCGCCGAGGCGGCCGGTCCGCCCGAGCGGCTCGAAGATCCCCGAGACGATCCCCGCCACTCCCCCCGCGACGATCGCGATTCCCAGGAACTTCCCCAGAATCCGGACCCCATGCAGCGCTCCCGCCTGCGCGATGAGAACCACGAGAATGGCCAGAAGGAGGAGTTTTCCCTGCCAGCCGAGCAACAGACCGAAGATGAACACCGCTCCCCGGTAGGGTGACCGAAGCCAGCGGGGGAGCCGGGGCTCCAGATCGAAGAGCTGGTAGAACAGACGGTCCATGGTCCTATCCTGATCGGGCCGGTGTGCTGAAAAACAGCCACCTGACGTCACCCCCAGCAGAGACGGTTCCCCGGGCCAAGCCCAACACGTCTCGACGTGCCGGTCGTTTGACTTTGTTGCGGAAAGGATACCCTATGCTGGAAACAATTGCTGTCATCCTGATCATCCTGTGGTTGCTGGGGCTGGTCAGCGGATATGCGATGGGTGGATTCATTCACGTTCTGCTGGTCATCGCCCTCATCGTGGTCGTGCTGCGGGTCATCCAGGGCCGCCGCCCAGTGTGACCTGGCGCAGGAAATGGGCAACAGGCAGTGGGGAGTAGGGGGGATCGTCGCGCGCTCGGGGCGGTCCCTTATTATTTAGGCAATGCGCAATCGGCAGGGGGCAATCGGGAAGCGCCCGGACCAATTGCCCACTACCTCGTGGCTATCGCCCATTGCCTCATGAGTTCCCATGCGCCGACTCGTTCTCATTCTCGTCTCCCTCGGCCCCTCAACCCTCCTCGCCCAACGCACCCTCAGCCCGGCGGATTATGCCCGAGCCGAGCGGCTCATGACCTACAACACCACGCAGCTGGTGTCGGGAGGGGCGGTGTCTCCAACCTGGTTGCCGGACGACCGGTTCTGGTACCGGAATGCCACGCGGGAGGGATTCGAATTCATGCTGGTGGACCCGGTGCGGAAGACGCGGCAGCGGGTGTTCGATCAGGCCCGGCTCGCGGCAGCGCTGGCTCGCGTCGTGGACACCACGGTCGATCCGATGCGGCTTCCATTCGCGCGGATCGAGCTGTCGCCCGATCTCGCCTTCGTCACCTTCGAGGCGCGCCGCCGACGCTGGATCTGTGATGTATCGGGCGCCTCTTGCGAGGCTGTTCCCGCGCTCCCTCCGGCCCTCCGGAATTCGGTGACGTCGCCCGACGGGAGGCGCGCGGTGTTCATCCGAGCCTACAACCTCTGGGTGCGCGATCTCGCGACCGGACAGGAGACCGAGCTCACCACCGATGGAGTCAAGGATTACGGCTACGCCACCGACAATGCCGGCTGGACCATGAGCGACCGCCCCATCGTGCTCTGGTCTCCCGATTCCCGGAAGATCGCGACCTACCAGCAGGACCAGCGCAACGTGGGCGAGATGTACCTGGTCGAGAGCAAGCTGGGGCATCCGGCACTCAAGGCGTGGAAGTATCCCCTTCCCGGCGACAGCATCATCACCATGATCGAGAGGGTCATCATCGAGGTGGAGGGCCGCCGCGTGGTCCGCCTCGCGATGCCGCCCGATCAGCACCGCTCCACCACCTGTGACGATGTGGCGTGCGAGGGGGCCGGCGAATGGGGGGATGTGCAGTGGAGTCCCGACGGCTCCCGGCTCGCCTTCGTCTCCACGTCGCGCGACCACAAGCGGGCGTGGCTCCGGCTGGCGGACGCCGCGACCGGCGCGGTACGCGAGGTGATGCAGGACAGCAGCGCCACCTTTTTCGAGTCGGGCTTCGACCGGGTGAACTGGAAGTATCTCCCCGCCAGCAACGAAGTCCTCTGGTACTGGCACCGTCCCGAATGGGGCCACCTGTACCTGTATGATCTGGCGACCGGCCGGCTCAAGAATCAGATCACCGGCGGCGAGTGGAGTGTGCTGCAGGTGCTCCGGGTGGACGAGAAGGAGCGGGTGATCTACTTCCTCGGCGCCGGGCGGGAGCCGGGTGATCCGTACTTCCGGCACTTTTACCGGGTAAAATTCGACGGCACCGGTCTCAAGCCGCTCGCCCCCGAGGATGCCGACCACCAGATTTCGGTTTCGCCCTCGGGCCGGTTTTTCGTGGATGCATATTCGCGGCCCGAGGTTCCGCCGCTCAGTATGCTGCGCGACGCGCAGGGAAAAGACGTGCTGACGCTCGAGAAGGCCGACATCTCCCGCCTGGTGGCGACGGGATGGAAGCCGCCGATGCCCGTGACGGTAAAGGCGCGGGACGGCAAGACCGATCTCTACGGGCTGCTCTTCCGGCCCACCAACTTCGATTCAACCACGAAGTATCCAATCATCAACCGCATCTATCCGGGGCCGCAGACCGGGAGCGTCGGGAGCCGAAGTTTCGCGGCGGCGCGGGGCGACGCCCAGTCCATCGCGGAGCTCGGGTTCGTGGTGGTGTCGATCGATGCGATGGGGACGCCGATGCGCTCCCGTTCGTTCCATGCGGCGTACTACGGCAACATGGGAGACAACGGGCTTCCCGATCAGGTCACGGGGATGAAGCAGCTGGGGACACGGTACTCGTGGATCGATCTCGACCGCGCGGGAATCTACGGCCACTCGGGCGGCGGGTACGCCACCGCCGCCGCCATGTTCCAGTATCCCGATTTCTTCAAGGTGGGCGTTTCGCAGGCGGGGAATCACGACAATCGCGAGTATGAGGACGACTGGGCGGAAAAGTGGCAGGGGCTGCTGGTGCGGAACCCCGACGGCACGACCAACTACGACAACCAGGCCAATCAGCTGCAGGCAAAGAATCTGAAGGGCAAGCTGCTGATCGCACACGGGACGATGGACAGCAACGTGCCGCCCTACAACACGCGGCTGGTGGTGGACGAGCTGATCAAGGCGAACAAGGACTTCGACCTGCTCATGCTGCCGAACCGGACCCACGGATTCGGGAACGAGCCGTACATGGTGCGCCGCCGGTGGGATTACTTCGTCAGGAATCTCCTGGGCGCCGAGCCGCCCAGGGATTACAAGATGGGAGCGCCGCCGGCGCCGATTCCCTAACGCCCGATCGTCACGCTGAGCGCAGCGAAGCGGTCGGGCTCCGCGGTCTCACCCCCGGGACTAGAGTGGGACTCGCCCACGGCGCCTGCGGGCCAACGCAATTCCGTTCTTCAGGCAAGCCCTCGCGGCCCGACGTCGCCTACGGCGAGCCCCACTCGTCGCCCGGGTGACTCACGAGAGACGCTGTTCCCGCTCACCGCTCACCGCTCACTCGCTTCTCAGCGCCGCGATCGGCTCCACCCGCGCCGCCCGCCGCGCCGGAACCCAGCTCGCCAGCAGCGCCACGACGAGGAGGAGCACGGACGTTCCGACGAAGCTCACCGGATCGGCGGGGCCGACGCCGTAGAGCATTCCCGCGATCGCGCGCGTCGCCGCAAACGCACCGACCGCTCCGAGCGCGATTCCAGTGACGGCGAGGAGCAGCCCCTCCCCGATGACCAGCCTCACCACCTGGGAGCGCTGCGCGCCGAGCGCCATGCGCATCCCGATCTCG
>Ga0210377_10002267_pt1 | contig 16956 bp, 12 predicted proteins | sample PLM4_65_b1redo_FD_155480 | JGI IMG/M metagenome (GOLD analysis project Ga0210377, IMG submission 155480) | Groundwater sediment microbial communities from an aquifer in East River, Colorado, USA - PLM4_65_b1 redo | ecosystem: Environmental > Terrestrial > Soil > Riparian zone | place: USA: East... | reverse complement strand
GCCCCTCGGGCACCTGGACCGGAACGGCAATTTTCTTGGCGCTGTGCGTCGATGCCGTGATGGACCCGTTGGTAGGGTCGCTCTCCGACGGCTGGCGCTCGCGCCTGGGGCGTCGACACCCATTCATGTACGCTGCTGCGGTCCCGATGGGGCTCTGCTTCTTCCTGGTCTTCCTTCCGCCCGCCGGGCTCTCGGAGCGCGGCCTCTTCGTCTGGCTTCTCGTCTTCGCCGTGGGCGTCCGCGGCTCGCTGACGCTCTACATGCTCCCGAGCAACGCGATGGTCCCCGAGCTCACGCGGAGCTACGACGAGCGCACGGCGCTCGTCTCCTGGCGCTACCTGTTCGGATGGTTCGGAGGCATCGGGATCGCGCTCGCCGGCTACCTGCATTTCTTCGCGAGCCCCGGCGGCGCGACCGACGGGCGGCTCGAACCGTCCGGCTACGCGGGCTTCGGCCTCGCCTGCGCGCTGCTCGTGGCGGCCGCGATCCTGACGAGCTCCCTCGGCACCCACCACCTGATTCCGCGGCTCGTGCAGCCTGCGAGCCGCGGAGCCTTCACGCCAGGACGTTTTGCCGGAGAGCTGCGCTCGGTGCTCGCGATTCGGTCCTATCGGACTCTGCTCGCGGCGGCGCTCTTCGCCTCCGTGGCAGGTGGCTTCAGCGACGTGGTGGGCCTCTATGTGAACACCTACTTCTGGGAGCTCTCGACCGCCCAGATCGCCGCGCTGGTCTACGCGCTCGTTCCCTCGGTGGTGTTCGCCTTCCTGGTGGCGCGCCCGCTCTCGCAACGCTTCGACAAGAATCGCGCGGCGCTCGGCATCGCGGCGTTCGCGATCGCGATCGCGCCGCTCCTGATCTTCCTCCGGCTCATCGATTGGCTCCCCTCGAACGGCGACCCACGCCTGCTGCCGTTGATCGTCGCCCACTCGATGATGTCCGTGGCCTGCGTGGTCGCCATCGGAATCATCGTCGCCTCGATGCTCGCCGACGTGATCGACGAGGGAGAGCTCGCCACCGGCCTGCGCCAGGAGGGCATGTTCACCGCGACGATCTCCTTCGCGGCGAAGGCCACCTCCGGCTTCGGCGGCCTCGTCGCGGGATTCGCCCTCGACGCGATCGCATTCCCCCGCGGCGCGGCGCCGGGGAGCGTGCCAGCGGAGCAGGTCGCGGCCCTCGGCCTCGCCGTCGGTCCGGGGCTGGTGGCGCTCTATCTGCTGACGCTCTTCTTCCTCTCGCGTTACCGCATCACGCGCGAGCGTCACCGCGAAATCCTGGGCGAGCTCGACCGTCGGCGCGAGCGGGCCGCGCTCTCATCGCCCGCCTGAAGACCTGGCGGCAGCGCCCGAGGCGGCGCTCGCGGACGCGGGCTCCACCCAGGCCCTGCCGCGCTCGAACTCGCGGATTCTCGACTCGATCTGTCGTGCGAGTTGCGGGTCCTGCTGCTGCGCGAGAGCCAGAGCTCGACGGGCCACGCGCACCGCAGCCTCGTAACGGCCGGCCGCGGCGTATGCGGCCGCCAGCGTGTCGAGCTCATTTGCCGAGGGTGGCTGGGCGGCGCTGCCGAGATCCTCGGCGAGCCGCACCGCTTCTTCCGGACTGCGCAGGGAGGGGTCCGCGGCGGTGGCCAGAAGCCACGCCAGGTCATTGCGGGCCGAGCTGAGCCCAGGGTCGAGGCGCAGTGCCTCGCGGAAATGCTTCACCGCCTCGCCGAGTTTTTTGTCGGCGCCCGCGAGCCGGGCCAGCGCGGCGGGAACCCGTGCATCCGGAGGCTCCTCGCGAAGCGCCTTCTCGAGATGGGGCTTCGCTTCGGCTGCCCGGTTTCGCGCGATGAGCGCTAGCCCCAACAGGCGGTTGGCTCGCGCGTGCTCGGGATCGACGCGGATCGCCTCGCGCCAGTGTTCCAGCGCGATGTCGGGCTGGGCGCGGCGCCGGGCGAGATCGGCCGATCCGAGCTCGAAGTGCACGAGGTTCTCGCGTCCCTTTGCGGGGTCGATCTCGAACGCTCGCTGGAAGTGGCGCCCGGCCGGTTCGAGTTGGCCGGCGCGCACGTGCAGTGTGCCCAGACGCTCGTGCGGCAGATACGCGTTCGGGGCGATCTCGAGGACGCGCTCGAAAAGCGTGAACGAGTCGCGCCAGAAGCCCACCTGCACCCACGCAGCCGCGGAGAGAGCCGCCAGCGCAGCGACCGCAGCGGCAGCGAGAGCCCAGCGGGCCAGCCGCCCGCGCGCCAGGTCACACGTGCCCCAGGCCAGCGCGATCGTCAGCCCGATCTGCGGCACGTACATGTAGCGATCGGCGTGCCCCTGGGGTCCCACCTGCACCAGGCCGACCACCGGCACCAGCGTCCCCAGGAACCAGAGCCAGCCGACGATCAGGTAGGGCCGCGAGCGGCGCAAGACGAACGTGGCGGCGGTGGCGGCGCAGAGCGCTGCGGCGACGAGGGGCCGCGTAGGGGAGGGCGAGCCGCCCGAGAACGGATAGAAGGCCGCGAGTCCGCTGGGCCAGAAGCTCTGCCAGACGTAGATCCCGTAGCCGTCGATTGCGTTCGCGGTGCGAACGGCGAGCGGGAGCAGGTCCCCGAAGTCGAGCGAGTCCGTGCTTTGTTGTGTCATCACGGCGATGACCGAAATCGCGATCACCGCGGCGAACATCGGCAGCTTCTCGAGCACCGCGCGCCGCGAGAGCCGGCGCAGCGGCCAGTAGTCGAGCAGCAGCAGGACGCACGGGAGGGTCGCGGCCATCGGCTTGGCGAGCAGCGCGAGGATCACGCAGGCGAGAACCGAGGCGTAGCGCAGACGTGACCGCGGTCGTGCCGCGTAGCGGCCGTGCGCAAGTAGCGCCAGCATCCAGAACACGCCGCAGAGCACGTCCTTGCGCTCGGTGGCCCAGGCTACCGATTCCACGTGCAGCGGATGCGCCGCGAAGACCGCCGCCACGAAGGCGCTCCGCCAGATTGCGCCCGTCATCACATCGAGGGCCAGGAAGAGCAGCGCCGACGCCAGGGCGTGGAGCGCGACGTTGGTGAGCAGGTAGCCCCGGGGCTCGCTGCCATGGAGCCAGCGGTCGAGCGCGAGGGAGAGCGTCGTCAGGGGGATCCAGTTCGCGTGGTGCGGGGTGAGGGCGACCCGCACGGCCTCCGAGATCGACGACACCTCGAGGGCGTCGTAGTGGAGGATCGTGATGTAGTCGTCGTAGTCGACGAACTCGTGGTGTCGCACCTGGGCGTAGATGGCGAAGCACAGCGCCGAGAGCGCCAGGGCGAGCGCAGTCCGCAGGCCGGCCGCGCTCACTCGGGAGAAGGCACGGCGAGCGCGCGCAGCTCCGCGACCGCGCCCGGCAGCAGGTTCGACCGCTCGAGCCAGTAGGCGCACAGCGTCGCGTAGAGGCGCTCGACGCACGGGCGCTGGTAGTCGTAGCGGGAATCCACGTTGAACTGCGCCCACAGCGTGGCGAACGGATTCGGCTCGAACACCACGAGCTCGCCGCCCTGCGTCCGAGCGTAGTCGAAGGCGACGACGTCGAGGCCCAGCGCCTTCGCGCCCCGGACCAGGATTTCCCGGTGGGGGTCCTCGCCGGAGGTCGTATAGGCGATCTCCTCGGCGATGGCCGCGGCATCCGCGACGCGTCTTTGTGCCTTCACCACCCAGCGGCGGCTGATCACGAGGTGCCGCGGCGCGCCGCTCTCGCCCGCCACCACGTAGCGCCACTTGCGGAACAGGCCATCCACGCTGCGCACGTCCCGGTACTCGACGACGACCGGGTCGCGGATCTCCTGCCACGGGACGCTCGCGAGCTCCTGCTCGTCGCGGCAAAGACGCATGCGGCCGCCGTGGCGGCGGTCTTCTCGCGCGATCACCGGGAACGCGAGCCCCTCGGGCAGCGCCCGAAAGTTCGTTACCGGCACGACTCTCGGCATGGGCACCCCGGCGGCCCGCAGGCGCGCGGACGCGACGGACTTGATGGCGTTCGACAACTGGTCCACCGGATTCACGATGGCGCCGCCCGCGCGGAGGATCGCGTCCTCGACTCTTTTTGCGAGCGCGTGCGCCTCCGGAAACCGCTCGCGGAGCGGATCCTGGAGCCAGGGCACGAACAGGGCGTAACGGGCGGGGTCCTTCGGCAAGAAGCCAACGCGCCGCAGATCGAACAATCGTGCCGCCTGCGGCGCCGTGCGCCGCAGCCAGCGCAGGAGATCGTCGTTGTATTCGGGGAGCTGATCCGTGTGACGCATCACCAGGATGCGGCGTCCGCTCGCGCGACGTGCTGCGGTGTAGAGTCGGTCCGAGAGCCACAGCTCGAGCGGCCGCAGGCGGTGCACCATGGCGTGCTACCCCGTCTTGCAGCCGGTAGCCACGAGCAGCCCCCAGCGCAGCGCGACGCCTCCGTCGCGCAGCGGATCGATGCCGAGCCCTTCCGCGATGCCGGCCTGGATCTCGGCGTCCGAGGCGCGGTCGACGCCGAAGAGCAGGCGCACGAAGGCGACCATCGCGGACGCGTCGGGAAAGCGCCAACGCAGCGGCGCCATCGCGAGCGTCACTTCGCGGAGTCCCGCTTCGCGCAGGGCGTCCCCGAGCGTCTCGTCGAAGAAGGCGCCGCGATGGCCGCAGCTGCTGTGCGCGTGCACGAAGCCGTTGAGGAAGCGATCCGGCGGCGAGCCGAGCTGCACGTCGGCGACGCCGAGGCGGCCGCCGGGCCGCAGCACGCGGACGAGCTCGGCGAGCACACCGCCGACATCCGGCTCGTGGTGCAGCCCCGTCAGGCAGTTGACGAGATCCGCCGAGCGGTCGGGCAGGTCGATCTTGGCGAGGGGGCTCAGCACGCGGGAGTGCAGGCCGCCTTCGGGGCAGCGGTCGAAGAACGGACGCGCCGCCTCGACGGCCACATAGCGCACCCCGGCCGGCAGCCACGAGGCGAGGTAGCCGCCGCCTGCGGGTGCGTCGACCAGCGTCTCGCCAGCCCGCGGCCGCAGGGCATCGACGAGCAGGCACAGCTCTTGCGCGCGCGCATCCGGCCAGCGCGTCATCGCCTCGTGGTAGGCGTCGCCGCGCACCGTGAAGATGTCCTCGTAGCTGTCGAGCATTTCCTGCAGGCCTTTTTCTGCCAACCGTCCGCCGTGGGGAGCCGCGATGCGCCGCCGCATCCTAGCGGCTCCCGACCCGGATGGATCTCTAATCGTGGCTGAGCGCGTTCTCGGCGAGTCGCTGCCGGCGTTGCCGCCGGCGGCCGCGGCTCGCCGGGAGCCAGCGTTGGAGCAGACCCTGCGCGCGCCCCCAACGGATGTCGAGCGCGATGTCGCGACGGCCGCGCGCGACCGCTTCGTGCAGATTTTCGAGCGAGCGCAGCGGGGAAGTTCGCGCGGCCCAGCGAAGATTCGTCCGAGCCAGGGGATGGCGAAAGGTCGGGAAGGTCGTGCGCCCAGTGAGCAGCTCGAGGCTCGTCAGCGTCCAGATGCACTTCTTGCAGGTTCCGCAGTTGTCGATGACGCCTCGCTCGACGTCGACGCTTCGCCACGCAGGATTCGAGCAGACGCGAAGCCTCGCGAGCGCCTCGGGCCAACCCGCGATGACGGCGACCTTCGCGAACCGAGCCGAGATCTGGGCAGCGTCGTGGATCGTCTGGAATCCCGCGGTGCCGAGCAGCGGATCGGTGGTCGGATTCGAGCCGTCCGCTTCAAATTGCCCATAGCCGCGCGCGGCCGCCAGATAGAGGCGACCGAACGTGCGGCTCAGCGCGAGCGCGGGCGCAATCAACGCGGTGCCGAACGACCGCATCAGTCCGCTGGGCTTGGTTCCCGCGAGTCGAAACGCGCGCAGGTTGGTGCGAACCGTGACGAGCTCGACACCCAGAGTCGCGAGCAGCGGCGCATAGATGGCCCGGAGGGCCCCGAAGCGCCCGGTAGCCTCGAGATCGACATCGAGATCGAAGCCGTTGATGGAGAGCGCGTGACTTATGCGAAACTCGGGGATCGGCTCCCGGTCCTGGGTGTGACTCCAGATCGTGTATAAAGAATCGACCCCTCCCGAGAACGCGGACGCGACCCCGACGCCGCGTTCCTCGATCGGCGCCTCCTCGAGCGCGCCGTAGCGGACGTCAACGATTCTCACGTGCCGCGGCCACCAGGCGAAATGAACGTGCTGGAGCTCGCGAACGCCCCAGGCGAGCCGCGGCGACGTCCGCCCCCGGACCTCGATGCTCTCGCCGCAGGCCATCGCGATCGGGATCAGGGCGACCAGAAAAGCATCGGCGCGGTCACTGACGGCCAGCCCGCACGCATCGTCCACCTCGAACCAGAGGTGACCCAACGCAGCCAGCTTCGGATGGCTCGCCTCGATGCGCGCATGCACGCGAATGCGCCCACCTCGATGGGAGATCTCCGGCTCGTGCAGGATCATGGGCGTAGTCTAACGGCGAGCGCCGACAGCACCTCCACAGGCCCGAGATCGCGCAGCGCGTCATCGAGCGCGCTCTCGATCGGCTCGTAGCTTCGCACGGGCGGCGGGGGGGCGAGCTCGATGCGCGCGTCGTCGCGCCTGCGGGTGAGCCCCAGCGATCCGTCCCCGGTTACCGAAACGACCCAGCGTCCGGGAGTGAGAGCGCGGTAGGTCGCCTTGCCGTAGGCGGCCTCCTCCGCGCTCCAATCGATTTCGGCGAGCGCCGGATCGACGAGCACGCCCTGTTCGGGCGGCGTCCGGTCGTCGAAGACCCGGCGGATCCAGAGGCGACCGTCGAGGACCACGAAGTCGACGTAGATTTCTCGCGACGGATCGAAGGGCGTTTCAATCGTGCGGATCGCTCCGCCGGCGTCGCGGATCGCCACCGCGAGCCGGCCGTCCTCGACGATCAGCTCGGTCACGGCCGTGCGGCGGACCGCCTGGTTGTACTGTCCGCGCAAGGACTCATAGTCGTCGGCCGCCTGCTCGAGGCGTGCGCGGTAGACGTCGGCCGCCAGACCCGTGCGCAGGAGCTGGTAGCTCGCCAGTCCCGCGAGCGTGAGAAGCGCCGCCAGTGCCGTGATTCCCAGACCCCGGGCCATTTGCTGATCCTCCGCGGTGGCAGGGCGCGCAGAGCCTACCATCGAAATCACGGCTTGAATGCCCTATCCCAACGCGTGAACTCCAGGTCGAAGGAATCCGTGAGGCGCTTCCGAATCCTCTGTCTCCTGCTGGTCCTGGTCGGCGGCGCGCTGCGGGCCGAGGCTGACGATCCGCTGGATCCCGGGGCTACCATCGATCCGCCCGCCTTCGACCCGTGGCGCGGCATCGACCCCGACGGGCGCATCCCGGCCATCGTTCGCCCGGGCGATCTTCCGAACCCGGACCGCTGGCGCTACATCCCGGAGGGGCGGCTCAAGCCGGGCAACGTCTTCCAGCGCTTCCTGGTGAGCAGCATGATCGCGCCTTTCGTCTTCTACGACGGCGACGTGGGGGTCGGCTTCGGCGTGGCCCTCGTCGACATCGATTTTCGCGAGCAGCGAAGGCGCGAGTTCGCCGGGGCCTTCCTCTCCTACACGACCGAGGGTCAGCAGAACTACACCTTCGTCTGGCGTCGCTGGCTCCACCACCGCGAGCTGCCGGGCGGCGGCGTGCTGCTCGAAGAGCGCAGCCTCGTGCGTGCGGCGGGAGGCTACAGCCGGTCGCTCACGCGCCGTTTCTTCGGGATCGGCCCGAAGACGAACGAGAGCGACGAGACGAGCTACCGCGATTCGGTCGGTTACTTCGAGATCGGCCTCGACCACGCAATGCCGGATCCCGGAGACGACTTCGTCCTGAGCCTCGGCGTGAGCGGCGAATGGCACGACCTCGGCAACGGCCACGTCTCCGGCGAGCCCAACACCGAGGACGTATTTCCCGCGCTCTTCGAGGCGGCCGACCCCTCCGCTCTCGGCACGCTTCACGCCGGCCTTCGCTGGGACACCCGCGACAGCCAGATCAACCCCTACCACGGCTGGTGGGTGTCCGGCGACGTCGACGCGGCCCTGCTCCAGGAAGGCGGCGACGTCGGTGCCGTCTGGGGCGTCGGCGGAGGCCGCATCTTCCCCGTTCCCTCGCTCCTCCACGCTGGCGGCGATTCGGCCGAGGAGAATGCTCCGACCGATGTGCTGGCGCTGGGGCTGAAATCGAAGTTCACGTCCGGCGATCTGCCTTTCTTCGCCCTGCCGAGTCTCGGCGGCTCTCAGGACCAGCGCGGCTTCATCGCGGGCCGCTGGCGCGACCGCGCGAGCTGGGACCTGAGCCTCGAGTATCGTTTCTGGCTGCTCCCGCGCGGCTTCCCGATTCCGTTCACCGACGCGATCCGCGTCGAGCGCTTCGGCGCGGCGATCTTCTACGAGGCGGGCGCGGTGGCGAAGGACGGCTCCCGGCTGTTCGGGAGCCCCGTGCGCTCGAGCTACGGCGTGGGATTGCGCGCGAGCCTGGAGCGCGCGGCTCCCTTCCGCGTCGATGTCGGCTTCTCGGAGGACGGCGTCAACGTCTCCGCGGGCTTCGGCTTGAGCTTTTGAATCCGACACCGCCGGGGTCGGCGGATGTGCGAGACTCATGGGGCTCGCCGCGCAGCGCGCGCGCTCCAGAGCCGGGAGATCCCGATGGCCATCGGACGTCTGAAACACGAGGGCGCCGACTACCGCAAGCGGCGCGACGAGCTCCAGCGAGCGGAGATCGAGCTGCGCGACCAGCGCGAGCGCGTGGCCGCGCTGCGCCGCAAGCTCCCGCGCGACACCGCGATTGACGACGCGGTCTTCGCAGAGATCCGCGACGGAAGACCGCAGGCCGTACGCCTCTCCGAGCTTTTCACGGCTCCCGAGAAGCCTCTGGTCCTGATGCACTTCATGTTCGGGAAGAAGCAGGCGGCGCCGTGTCCCATGTGCACGGCATGGGCCGACGGCTACGACGGCATCGTGCCGCATCTATTGCAGCGCGTGAACTTCGCGGTGCTGGTGGCAGGCGACGCGGGCGCCTTCGGCGCCTATGCGCGCAGCCGCGGCTGGCGCCAGCTGCGAGCGGTGTCGGCCGCGGAGTCGGATCTCAAGCGGCAGCTCGGCTTCGAGGAGGAAGATGGCGCGCAACACCCGGGCGCCTCCGTCTTCTTGCGCAACCCGGACGGCAGCCTCGTCCACTCCTACTCGCAGAGCGCCATCCTGGGCGCTGGCGAGCTCCGCGGCATGGATCTACTCTCGCCGCTCTGGCACTTCCTCGACCTCACGCCCGAGGGGCGAGGCGACTGGTTCCCGGCCAAGAGTTATTCGGGCTGAGTCCCGTCCGGCCTAGACTTCCGCCAAGCCACTTCTTGCGCGGGGCGACGAGCAGGCCGGATGCAGCGACAGCGATTTCCGTATCTTCCGGCGCTGGATGGCATCCGCGGGCTCTCGGTCGCCGCCGTGCTCGCCTTCCACAACGGGTCGAGCTGGGCGAGCGGAGGCTTCCTCGGCGTCTCGACCTTCTTCACGCTCTCTGGCTTTCTCATCACCTCGCTGCTGCTCGACGAATACCAGGTGACGGGCCGGGTCGGGCTCTTGGAGTTCTGGACGCGGCGCTTCCGCCGCCTGATGCCCGCAGCGCTGCTGACACTTTCAGGGGTTGCGCTCTACGGCGCCCTGCTCGCCGATCCGCAGCAGCTCTGGCGTCTGCGCGCCGACAGCCTCGCCAGCCTGTTCTATTTCGCGAACTGGCAATTCATGTTTTCGGGGCTCGCCTACGAGGAGCTGTTCGGCCGGCCGTCGCCGGTGCAGCACTTCTGGAGCCTCTCGATCGAGGAGCAGTTCTATCTGGTCTTCCCGCTGCTGTTCCTCGGTCTCTGCCGGTGGGCGGGTGGCTCGCGCGCGCGTCTGGGCGGCGCGCTCGCCGTGCTCGCCGCCGCTTCGCTCGCGCTCACCGCCTGCCTGCACCAGCCCGAAGGCGCTTCTATGCGCGTCTACTACGGCACCGACACGCGCGCCGCCGAGCTGCTGATCGGAGCCATGCTCGCGCTCGTGATCGCGCCGCTGCGCGAGGCGTCCGCGCTGCGGGCCTCGTCGGCTCTCACACTGGCGGGGCTCGCGGGGCTGATCTTCTCGTTCTTCTCGTGGGGGACCGCGACGCCCGGCTCGGGTTGGCTCTTCGAGGGCGGCCTCGGCGCGGTCGCGCTCGCGAGCGCCGCATGGATCGCGGCGGCCGTGCGCCCGGGGCCTCTCGCGCGGCTGCTCGCGCTCGAGCCGCTGCGGCTGCTCGGCGTGATCTCGTACGGCGTCTACCTGATCCACTGGCCGGTGGTTCTGTGCCTCGACGCGAAGACCACGGGCCTCGGCCCCACGCCCCTGCTGGGCCTGCGAGCCGGCGTGACGATCGCGCTCGCGGCCGTCTCGTACCGCTTCCTCGAGCAGCCGATCCGCAGCGGCCGCTGGCTGCCGCGCTTCCAGGTCTGGCAGGCCGCGCCGATCGCCCTCGCGGTGGTGGCCGCGGCGCTCGTGGGCGTGACACACGAGCTCGAGGTGCCGCGGACCGTCCTGCATCCCCTGCTCGGCGGCAGCCCGATGCCGCCGCTGCGCACGGCGCGCGGCGCCGAAGTGCCGCGGGCGATCGTGTTCGGTGATTCCGTCGCCTCGACGCTCGGCCAGGGCCTGGAGCGCTGGGGGCGGCACACGCAGAAGGCAATTTTCTGGAACCTGGCGAGCTACGGCTGCGGTCTGACGCACGGAGCGGGCGCGATCGACAACACGAGCGCTCGAGGTAGTGCCGATCGCTGCGGTCGCGGGGCCGAGTGGTGGCGGATCCAGATGGACGCCTTCCAGCCGCAGGTCGTCTTCGTGATGGCGGGCCTCTGGGACCTGCGGGATCGACGCCTGCCCCAATGGAAGCAGGTGCGCGCACCCGGCGATCCGATCTTCGACGCATGGCTGCTGGGCGAATTCGAGAACGCCGTCGACGTGCTCTCCTCCGACGGAATTCGGATCGTGTGGCTCACCTACCCCTGCATCTCGCCCGCCCCCGACGCGTCGATCGTGCTCGGACCGCTCGGCAACACAGAAGCGCTCGATCCGGCGCGGCTCGCTCATCTCAACCGCGTCCTGCTCCCGGAGCTCTTGAAGCGCCGCCCGGGCCGCCTCGAGCTGATCGACCTCGACGCGCGTGTGTGTCCCGGCGGCGAGTTCCACGCCGACTACGAGAGTGTGAAAGACGCCCGCCCGGACGGCGTCCACTTTTCGCTGCAGGCGGCCGACCGGCTGGCCACCGTCCTCGGGCCGCTCGCGCTCCGGCCGGACCCACCGGCTTCGCCCTAGCGCGACTTCCGTCGTGCAGTCAGCGCCTCACCGCTCGGCCAGCGGCCCCAGGTCGCCGATCATGCACTTGACAGAGCCTCCGCCCTTCTTCAGGAACTCCGACACGTCGACCGTCAGTGGTGTCACGCCGCGCTCGCGCACCTGTGCGAGCAGGCGCTCGGAGACGCCGGCGGGCATCAGCAGCGGCGCTTCGCTGCCCTGCGCGAGGCTGTAGGAGTTCGCGGCATAGTGCGCGGCGTCGGCGTCGCTGAGCTCGATCACGGCGGCGCCGAACAGCCCGACGAGACGCTCCCAGGCCGCGGGCGAGAGGCCTGCGCGGTAGGCGAGGAGAAAGCGGCGCCCGGGGCCGAACGCGCACAGGACGGTGTCGCCGTGGTAGTGCGCCTCGAGCGTGAGCTCGAGCGCGACGACGCGCCGGGGCGCCACGAGCTCGGCCAGCAGGGGCTCGGAGCGCACGTCGGTGCGGAAGCCGTAAAGCCTTTTCCAGGGCGGGAAGGCGAGGGCGGGCACGAAGCGCTGGCGTTCGAGCGAGCCGTGCGTCAGCAGATGGACGTCGCCGGCCGGGAAGAAATCGGCCTCGCCCTCCATGCGGAAGCGCTCGTCGAAGTTCTCGGTATGGATGCCCGCGGCTTCGAGCACGCGGCGGTAGTGTTCGCGCTCGCCGGCGCGTGTGGGCAGCAGGTTCGCGAGGATGAAGCGGCGCTCGGCGAGCGGCTGCTCGGCGTCGAGGTCGAGCATGATGCCCGCGTTCGCGGGGTACACGAGTCCGGGCTGCTGCGGGTCCGGCGGAACGACGAGCACGCGCACGCCGAGCTCGCGCAGGAGATCGTGCAGGCGCCGCCACTGCGCGACCGCGAGCGCGCGGTCGACGCTGCGCTTCGTGCCCCAGCGCGTGCGGGTGTGCGGATTGGCACCCCCCTTGACGCTGAAGTGCGACGGATCGCCCATCAGCACGGCGCGTGCCTGTCGGGGCGTCACGGGGGAGGCGTCACGGGCGCGGCATGCCGGGCGGGAGCGTCGCCGGATCGAAGCCGCCCGCGTATTCGATCCGCGCCTGCGGCGCCACGCAATATAGGGTCGAGAGGATGCCCGCCGGGCGATGGTTGCCGCTGCGGCGCGCGCCGCCAAAAGGAAGCCTGCCGCTCGCGCCGATCGTGCCGCGGTTCCAATTGAGCAGGCCCGTGCGCACGCGGCCGATGCAGCGCTCGAAGCGGCTGTGATCGCGCGTGAAGACGGACGCCGCGAGCCCGAAGTCCGAGTCGTTCACGGCCGCGATCGCGGCGTCGAGGTCGTCGATCGGGTAGAGCGCCGCCTCGGGGCCGAAGATCTCGTCGCGCTGGTAGGGATGGTCCTGCTGCGTCGACGCAAACCGAACTAGTCCGGCGCCAGCGAAGGGCGCCGGGCGTCCGGGATCGACCGCGAGCAGGCGCTCGCTGCCGGCTTCGCTCGCGAGCGCGCGGTAGTGCATGAGCTTGGCGTGCGCCGCGTGCGAGACGAGCGGCCCCATGAAGACGCCTTCCGCGAGCGGCGGTCCGATCTGCACGCCGCGCAGCACACGGAGCAGCCGATCCACGTAGGCTTCGAGCACGCCCCGCGCGACGAAGAGCCGACTCGCGCTCGAGCAGCGCTGCCCGGTGCTCGCGCAGATCGAGAGCGCGCTCTCGGCGACCGCGAGCTCGAGATCCGCATCGTCGAGCACGACGATCGCGTTCTTCCCGCCCATCTCGAGGGCGAGCAGCTTGCCGGGCTGATCGATCAGGGCTTGCTCGAGCGCACGGCCGGTTGGGTAGGACCCGGTGAAGAGCACGCCATCGACGTCCGGGTGCGCCGCGAGCGCGCTGCCCGTGCCAGCGCGCCCATGGACGATCTCGAGCACGCCCTCGGGCAGGCCCGCCCGACGCCAGGCGCGCGCCATCCAATCCGCGCTGGCGGGCGCGAGCTCGCTCGGCTTCAGCACGACCGTGTTGCCCGTCGCGAGCGCGGGCACGATGTGGCCGTTCGGAAGATGGGCCGGGAAGTTGAACGGGCCGAGCACGGCGAGCACGCCGCGAGGCAGGTACTCGGCGCGCGCGCCCGGGCCGGCTTCGATGGGCGCGACATGACGCATGCCGTGCTCGAGGGTGAGCTCGACCTTGGACGCGACGAGCGCGGCCTCGGCGCTCGCGTCCCAGAGCGCTTTGCCCACCTCGCGCGCAATCAAACGCGCGAGCTCCACGTCTTGATTGCGCACGTGATCGGCAAAGCGGCGCAGGATCCGCGCGCGCGCCTCGAAGCCGGCGTCGCGCCAGGCCGGGAAGGCGCGGCGCGCGCGCGCGACGGCCGCGTCGATCTCGGGCTCGCCCGCCACCTCGAACCTGCCGACCTCGTCGGCGGGATCAGCGGGCGAGACGCTCACGAGCCAGTCGCTCACGTCGGGGCCTTCAAGGCAGCGGCGTCACGTGGACGCGGTCGCCGCTGCGGACGCGGAGCGCCTCGCGACACTCCTTCGAGACGAACGGAGCGCCCGTCTCGTCGAGGGGCACGACGGTGGCGCGGAAGCCCTCGGGACCCTCGGCCGCGAGCAGCGCGAGCGGGCCGTCCATGGACGCGACGGGCGCGCCGATCAGGCCCGGCAGCACGAGCGCCCGGCGCTCGCGCACCGACGAGATCGCCTCGCGCGAGGCTCCGTAGTAGGGTCCGCCATCGAAGGGATCGACCTGGTTCAGGTAGCGGAAGCCAATTTTTTCGAGGATCCGCACGGCCGCCTTCGCCGTCTCACCCGGCTTCCCGATCACGGCCTGCACCTGCTCGGGGAACAGCGTTGCGTACACCGGATCGCGTGGAAACAGGTCAGCGATGAACTGCTTGGTGCGCGACGAGAGGTGATCGGCCTCGCGGTAGGGCAGCCCCGTGAAGCGCGCGCCGAACGCGTCCCAGAGCAGGTTCTTGCCCGGCGCCTCGAAGGGGGAGAGCATCTCCGCGATCACCTCGCGCTCGAAGCGATCGGGGTGCAGCGAGATGTAGGCGAAGCGCACGATCGAGAGCGCCTTCCCGCAGCGTTCGGGGTGCCGCCGATACGCGGGATCGAGGATCAGACCGCCGACCTCGGTGGGCCCGTCCTCGGTCGACATCAGCTGGAGCTTCGTGTGCATGAAGCGCTTGCCGAGCTCGTCGCTGCGCCGCTCCTCGGTGGTGACGGCGCACCAGAAGTAGGGCATTCCCGGCCGGCCCTGCTTGGCGAGGATCGTCGAGGTTCCGATCGCGCGCCCGGCCGTGGTGTCCTCGAGCACGAACACATACACGCCCGTGCGCCAGTCGGGGTTTTTTCCGGCGAAGGATTGCAGCGAAGCCTGTACGCGCTGCGCCAGGAACTCGCGATCGCTCGGCAGGTTCATCGAATCGAGCTGCTCTGCGAGCGCCACGATCGCGTCGAGATCGCTCTCGGCGACCGGGCGCAGGATCAGCACGCGAGGTCCCGCTGCTCGCCGACGCGCGTGAGGGCCTTCTCGAGCATGCTGAAGCCCGCCTCGAGCTCCTCGTCCGTCACGTTCACGGGAAGCAGCATGCGGATCTTTCCGGGCTTCGATCCGGCGCTCCACACGAGCAGGCCCTCCTCGAACGCGGCCGCGAGCACGGCCGACACGACGGCGGGAGAGCCGTCGAAGGGCACGAAGGCCTGCATGGCCCCGATTCCCGAGCGCCCGGACACGGCCTGCGGCAGGCGCCGGCTCAAAGACTGGAAGCGGCGCTCGACGCGCTGGCCGAGCAGCGCGATGCGCCCGTCCGGCCCGAGGTAGCCCTCGGATTCGAGGCGCTCGATGATGCGCGTCCCGACCGCCATCCCGACCGTGGCGCCGGCGTAGGTCCCGGCGACCAGTCCTGGACGCGGGTTGTAGGCGCGCGTGAAGAGCACGGCGCTGCCTTGCAAGGTCTTGCCCGCGGTGACGACGTCGATCCATTCCTCGAGACCGAAGGTCCGGAACGCGAAGAGCTCTCCGGTGCGCGCGAAGGTCTGTACCTCGTCGACCCAGACCGCCACACCGGCCTCGCGGCAGCGCCCCATCAGCGCCGCAAAAAACTCCTTCGGTGCGGTGTGGAAGCCGCCTTCTCCCTGCACCAGCTCGAAGAGCATTGCGGCGATGCGGCCCGGGAAGCGGGCGAGGTGCGCATCCAGGGCAGCAACACTCTTGCGCGTCGAGTCCGGATCCTCCGGATCATGGAACGGAACGTGCAGCACGCCTCCGCGCAGCGGCAGCCCCTCGCGATAAGAAGGCTTGTCCGTGAGCTCGGCGAGCGCGAGCGTGCGGCCCGCGAAGCTGCGCTCGAAGACGACGACGTGATCGGCCGGCGAGTGCTTCTGGAGCACGATCTTGAGCGCATTCTCGTTGGCGATGGCCCCCGAGACCGAGAGCCACACGTGCTTGAGCCGCTTGCCGGCGTGGCGCAGCAGCGCTCGCGAGACCCGCAGATACTCGGGGCCCGGAAAGAGATGGCCCTGGAAGACGGTGTCCGCGGCGGCCGCGACGACGGCCGTCTCGAGCAGGTCCGGATCCGAATGGCCGAAGGCGTAGACGCCGATCCCGCCGACGAAGTCGAGCTTCTCGGTGCCATCGGCGAGGCGCACGCGTGCGCCTCGACCCTTGCCGCCAAGCAAAACCGGAAAGATCAGCGGACGGCCCCGCCGCCGCTCGAGCTCGCGCAGGGCGCGCGCGTAGGCCTTCGGGCTGAGCGCCATCTCGCTGGTCTGGTCTGCTACCGCCGCCAGCAGCGCGCGCGCCGCGGCGCGCACTGCGGGCGCAGCGAGAAGACTCGTGAGCGGGCTCGGCCTGCGGCTCGACATCGGTTCCGAGGATATCGGCCGGCCCTGCTCGGGGCTTGCGCTGGCAAGTGAAATAATCAGTGGATGCGGATACTTGATGTGGTTCCTGCCGGCCTGAGGCCGGCCGGTTGCCGCGCCGCGATCGCCCGGGCCCCCGTCGGGGTCCGGGGCCGAGCGGGCTATGCTGACGGCTCCGCGCCTTGCGCGGATCCAGGAACAGTCATGAACGCCCTGCGGCGGACCGCAAAGAGAGCCAGGATGCGTGTCGAGCGATTCGCCGCCGGCCGCGCGCCCGCGGTCCATCACTTTTCCGAGCCGCATTTGTGCCTGCTGCGCGCCCCGAGCGTCGCGGTGCGGACGGCGCCGCTCGGCCGCGAGCTCACGGTTGCGACCTACAACGTGCACCGCTGGACGGGCCACGGGCGCGGCAAGCCCGACCCGGCGCGCGCCGGCTTCGTGATCTCCGAGCTGCACGCCGACGTGATCGCGCTGCAAGAGGTGGTGCGCCCGCTCGCGGGCGACGACGTGCTGGAGAAGCTCGCCGAGGGCCTCGGGCTGCACGTGGCCTTCGCGGCGACGCGCGTCCACCGCAATGGCGAGCTCGGCAACGCGATTCTCTCGCGCTGGCCGATCGGCGGCGTCTCGATGTTCGACCTCTCGTTCTCGCGCCTCGAGCGGCGCGTCGCGGTATCGGCGCAGTTCGCGTTCGACGGTGGCCTGCTCGATGTGGTGGCGACCCATCTGGCGCTCGGCGATCGCACGCGACACCGCCAGGTGCGCTCGCTGCTCGATCACCCGAACCTGCGCACGAACCCGACGCTGCTGCTCGGCGACATGAACGCCTGGCGACGCTGCAAGGCGACGCGCGCCCTCGAAGGCGAGCTGCGCCAGCACCACAACCTCGACT
>Ga0210377_10002266_pt1 | contig 16959 bp, 13 predicted proteins | sample PLM4_65_b1redo_FD_155480 | JGI IMG/M metagenome (GOLD analysis project Ga0210377, IMG submission 155480) | Groundwater sediment microbial communities from an aquifer in East River, Colorado, USA - PLM4_65_b1 redo | ecosystem: Environmental > Terrestrial > Soil > Riparian zone | place: USA: East... | reverse complement strand
AGGAGCAGGATTGCCGCAAAGCCAGCCATGATCGGCTTCGCGAACCGACGGAGCGCGAGTCCACGCTCCACGGCACACCCCGCGACCAGGCAGAAGCCGATTGACGGCAGGTACAGGAAATGTTCCGCCAGCAGCTCATGGTGTGGAATGATCTGGGAGATCGGCAGAAGGGTGACGAAGAACCAGAGCCCGCCAAAGGCGGCCCAACGGTCCACCCGCAGCAGCAAGACAAGGCCATATCCGATCCCGGCAAGGAGCAGCGCCGCCAACAGTCCACGGGGATCGGAGATGGACGTCGAGACCGGAAAGGCGTTGTACGAGTAGTCGGCGTTTAGCGTGACCGGGAAGACGAGCTGCTTCAGGTAATGGACGGTGATCCTCGCGCTGGTGTTCAAGGTCGGACCAAGTCCCCCTCCGTAGAGGGTGCGCTGGTGGCTCGGATTCGCCACGACCACAAAATAGAAAAGCCCCACCGCGAGCACGGCCCCTGCGCCAGCGTAGAGCACCTTATCGCGCGCGACCATACCTTGGAAGCTGTCCCAGACAGCCTTCCGCAACGGGGTCGCAACGGCTGCGGCGCGGCCGGGAAGGTCACGGACCAAGTCATACACCGCACAGAGCAGGGGAAGGGTAATCGCCATCTCTTTTGACAGAAGACCCAGGACGTAAGCGATCGCGGCTGCGGAAAGCCAGGAAGACTGTCGTGTAGCGCGATACTGAACAAAGGAGAGGAATCCGGCGAGGTAGAAGGCCGTGAACAGGACATCCCGTTGCCCGGAGATATAAGCGACCGCCTCGGTCTGAACTGGATGTACCACAAAGAGCATGGCGGTGAATAACGCGGGCCAGGGGCGCCCGAGCAACTTTCGGAAGATGGCGAAGACCAGCGACCCATTCAGGACATGGAGCAGGAGGCTGACCACCCGATAGCCGGTCGGGTTCGGACCAAAGAAACGGAACTGTACAGCCAGGAAGGCTGTCCGCAGAGGTCGATGGGTCGTCCCGCGGTCCGCGGGGCGAGCGAGCGACCGCTGCACGTCCCACTGGAACATCTTTGGATACTGGCCAATATCCTGGATTTCGGGGTTTTGTAAGATCAACCAATAATCATCGAAGACAAACGCGTTCCGGAGGGAGTTCACGTAGATCAAAAAAGCGACACTCGCCAGTAAGAGCACTGTCTGAAGGGTCGCCAACGAACGAAGCTGGATCGATCGATTCGCCGCTTTACCAGGACTCGACATCTGGATTGTCATCACGTTGAGCGCTCTCCTCAGGCGCTGCAACGAATCAGGGTCCGCGCATTGCCCCGCCGCGTACTGCACGTCAGCGAAAACCATTCTAACAGGGGGCTTTAGAAAGTCAAGATTCTGTTGCCTCTAGACGGGCTTTCTGTTATACAGGTACAAGAGAAGCCCGCTAGTGTGGTGACTGTCAAATTCCTTTGCACATTCCGTTCACCCTGAGCCCTTCGACACGCCAGCCGGTCATCCTGAGCTTGTCGAAGGAGACGGCTGGCGTGCTCAGGACAGGCTTGTCGAAGGGTGCGTATTTTCGGTCCTTCGGCTTGGCTCAGGACAGGCTTCGACATCCTGAGTCTGTCGAAGGATCAGCCCGAACGCGTTTCTTGTTAGAGTACTTCTGGGTCACCACGCTAGCGTAACAGCAGTCTCCTACGAGGTGCGCTCGACACCCAGTCCGATCAGGAGGGAATATGGCCCTAGACCTTCGCCAACCCATAGGTCGCCCCACAGTGGGGTTCTACGCGCTGCTCATCGTTTTCGCTGCCCTTGCTGCAGGGGCGTGCGGAGGCGCGCCGGCGCTGCCTTCTAGCCCCGCAGTCCAAGTCCCGCAGGAGCCGGAAGAGCAGGCTTGGAATCCGTTCGTCGTCATCGAGCCCGATGGTCGGATCTTCATGACGTACTACGGTGGCCGGGGTGGAAATGAATACCAGCTCCTCTTTACCCGCTCGCTCGACCAGGGATTGACCTGGCTGGCCGAGCCGATTCAGCTCGAGAAGCCGCCCCTTCCGAGGACGCGCCTCGGGTTTCATCGGGTCGAGACAAATAAGGCCGGCCGGGTCTCCGTGACCTGGTCGATCGAGCGGCGCGAAGAGACCGTCTGGCGGGTGCGGGAGCTACGCCACCGACAGTCGTCAGACTTTGGCATGACCTGGACAGGCGAGGTGCTCCAGTGGCCGTTTGACAAGCAAAGCAACTACCCGAGCCCGGTGACCGGCCCGAATGGTGATCTGTCTCTCCTCTTCACCGAAGGCGCACCTGGAAAGTCAGTCCCCCGCTTCATCCGAATCACAGGCCCGAAGATGTCACGGACGCCTGATCCGCTGACGCTCCCGGGAGCCGATAATGCTGCGAGAGAGAAGCCTGGAGAACCGCATATCCGAGAAGCCGACTGGCCCGTGCTGACCATCGAGCCGCGCGGAAGCCTATACGCCGTTTGGCAGGAGACGAGGGCGGCGGGGAACGAAATCCTCTTCAACCGATCGCAAGATGGAGGGGCTACCTGGCTTCCCTCTAGCCTTCTGCTCAGCAGACCGACATCTCTGGGGAACTACACCGGTCGGATCCCTGTGGTCGCAATCGATGGGGCCGGGGGAATCTATGTCGTCTGGGAAGATTTTCGACACAACACGACCGATCTCTACTTCAACCGATCACTCGATGGGGGAGCCAACTGGCTCGGCCAAGACGTCTGGCTGACTGCCGTTCGGCCGCCGCAAGCGGCTGCTGCTAGCCCTACCCTCTCCGCCGATCAATCCGGTCACCTGTATCTCCTCTGGAGCGACATTCGCGAGGCCCCGAATAGTCTCTTCTTCACCCGGTCGCTCGACCGAGGGGCCACCTGGCTGCTTCAGCCGATACGGGTCGATCACCATGGCCCGGAGGCGCTCACATACGCCCACAGACTAGCGCACGACGATGCCGGGCACGTGTATGTCGCCTGGTGGGAGGGGACAGGGCCGACGAAGGGAAGCGTCCGCTTCAATCGGTCCGACGATTACGGCGCCACATGGCTGGAGAAGGAGCAGATCCTGGACAGCGGGCAAGGGAAAGAGGGGCCTCGCTTCCCATGGTTAAGCGCTGATGGGCAGAATGGGGTCTACGTCGTCTGGAGCAGCGACCGGAGCGGCCGGTACCAGCTCTACCTGAATCGCTCGAGGGATCACGGGAAGACCTGGCTGCCGAAGGATATTCAGATCACCGGCAATCGGGATAGGAAGAAGGCCGCCTCATGAGGAGGACCCTGCGCTGGCGGGGGTCCGGGTCGCAAGCGGCCACCCCGGCGTGGCTGAGCCCGGTCCCCGCGGTATTGCTCCTTGCCCTGCTTGCAATCCTGGTCTACGTGAACTCTTTGAAGAACGGCTTCGTCTTCGATGACCTCGCCCTACTCACCGGAAGCTCAATCAAGCACGTGAGCAACATCCCCAGGATCTTGGGCTTGACCGGACAGAAGGCGTACCGACCGATTCGTACGGCATCCTACGCGATCGATTATTTCTTCTTCGGAAAGAATCCAGCCGGGTATCGCGCTGTCAATATCTCCCTCCACGTGGTGAACGGCGGGCTCCTCTTCTTCCTGTTCCGGACCCTGCTGAGGGATCCCCGCCCCGCTCTCCTGGCGGCGATCCTCTTCGTAGTCCACCCAATTCAGACCGAGTCGGTCGCCTACATTTCTGGGCGGCGAGACGTGCTCTTCACCCTTTTCTACCTCGCCGGGTTCGCGTCGTACGTCCGCTACCGCGAAACCGAACGACTTCGACACCTCTTTCTGGCGGGATTCGCGTACCTGCTGAGCCTGCTCTCAAAGGAAATGGGGATTACGCTGCCCGTCCTGTGTTTCTGCTATGACGTGGTCCGATCAATGCCGACACGGGAAGGCAGCAGCCTCTTGACACCATGGCAAGCCGTATCGGAGGGAGTGCGATCCGCGCTCCGCCGACAGAAGGCACTCTATGCCGTTGGTGGGGCAGTTCTCCTGTTTGCGCTGTGGTACTACACCTATTACAAAAACCCCAGTTACACGCGGAAGCTGTATGGAGGTGGGCTGGGACCGACGCTCCTGACAAGCGCGCGGATCTTCGTCCACTACCTCAAGCTTTTGGTCTTTCCGGCAACCCTTAACGCCGACTACTCCGGGAACGCTTTTCCCGTCTCTCGCTCGCTCGCCGATGCCAGGGTCATCTTTGCGCTGCTGATCCTGGGCGGAGCCCTGTGGGGAATTTACCGCCTCCTCGCCGAGGATCGATGGGGGGCATTTGGGGGCATCTGGTTCTTCGTCACTCTGCTGCCGGTTTCCCAGATCGTGCCGCACCACGAGATGGTGGCCGAGCATTACCTCTATCTCCCCTCCGCCGGCCTCTTCCTGACCGCAGCGGTCCTCCTCGAGCGAGGGCTGGCCCTGGCTACGGAACGGCAGAAGGCCGCAATCCTGGCGGGCTTCGCGCTGGTCATTGCGTCGCTGGGCGTTCGCACGATTGTGCGGAACCGCGACTGGCGAGATAGCAGGACGCTCTGGACTAAGACTCTCAGCACAGCTCCCGGTTCAGCGCGGGCCCACATCAATGTCGGCCAGCTGGCGCTTCGCCAGGGCCGCTCCTCAGAGGCCTATCGGCATTTCCTGGAAGCGACCCGGATCGAACCAAACAATGCGATCCACCGCGATAATCTCGGCATCGTTCTGCTGCGCCATGGCCTTCTCGACGAAGCCGAGCAGCAGTTCAAGGAGGCCCTGCGGATCCGCCCCCAGCACGTAAAATCGAACACGAATCTCGGCCTGGTCTACTTCAACCGAGGCCAACTCGAACAGGCCGAGAATCAGTTCCGCGTCGCACTCAACCCTGAGGGACCCCGAAGGCCAAGGCTCACGAAAGGGTTCAAGGCCATGATCCTGAATGACCTCGGAATCGTGCTGGTCCTAGAGGGGAAGAACAAGGAGGCTGAAGAATCGTTCAAAGAGGCCACCCGTGTGGCCGGTGACAGACCCGACGCGTGGGCAAACCTGGGCAAGCTTTACCTCAAGAAGGGGTTGCCGGAGGAGGCAATCCCCCAACTCGCCACGGCCATCCGGCTCAACAGCTCTGACGCCAGGTTTCATTATATGCTCGGAGAGGCATACTATCAGAAAGGGGAAAAGGAGCTTGCCACCCTCCAGCTCCTTAAGGCACTATCCTTGAGGACCGAGTTCCCGGAGGCTCGGGCCCTGCTGCAAGAGATCTACCGAGAGAAGGCCAATGTACGCGGAAGACAGGGGTGACGGCATCGGGCTCTCGATCGTGGTGCCGGTCTTCAATGAAGCGGAGAGTCTGCCCGAATTGTACGCTGCGCTGGCCGCGGTCCTCGAGTCGGTGGGTGGGAGCAGCGAGCTGATCTTTGTGGACGACGGCAGCACAGACGCGTCGTTCGAGATTCTGAAAGGCCTGCACGACAAAGATCAGCGCGTGAAGATCATTCAGCTTCGACGAAACCAGGGAAAGGCAGCCGCCTTGGCGGTCGGATTTCGCGAGGCTACCGGTGAGGTCATCATGACGCTGGACGGCGACCTCCAAGATGATCCCATCGAGATCCCGAAGTTTCTCAGGAAGTTAGAAGAAGGATATGACCTGGTTTCGGGCTGGAAGGCCCAGCGACGAGACCCCTGGAGCAGGCGCTTCCTATCCGCGCTCTTCAACTATGTCACGGCCTTCATTACCGGCCTGCGGATCCACGACTTCAACTGCGGCTTCAAGGCGTACCGGCGGGCCGTCGTCAGTGAACTCAAGCTCCATGGTGAACTGCACCGCTTCATCCCTGCCCTCGCAAGCTGGCGAGGTTTCAGGATCGCCGAGATTCAAGTGAAGCACCATCCGAGGAGGCACGGCAAGTCGAAGTACGGGGTGGAACGGATCCCCGGAGGGTTCTTTGATCTTCTGACCGTGATCATGTTGACCAGGTTCACCGCAAAGCCCCTCCACCTGTTCGGGCTCTTGGGTGTTCTCCTGGGGTTCGCTGGAATGACTATTATGGGCTACCTCTCCCTCGGCTGGTTCCTCGGGAAGTGGATCGGGACCCGACCGATCCTCCTCATCGGCGCCGTCCTGGTGATCGCGGGGATCCAGCTCATCTCATTCGGCCTTGTCGCAGAGATGATTGTCTACGCCTCCGGCACACAGGGCGATCCCCCGGTCCGAACTATTCTGAAGTAAGATCTGACCGGGACTCCTTCTCGCCTCCCGCGCTCTTATCGCCGTTACCCGCGCCTTCTGTAACTCGTTCCGCCTCCGGCAGCGTTGCGCCCCCTGAAGATTGGACTTTCTGCTCAGGGGTCCGAGCGATTCTTCGATAGAGGGCCATCCAGATCAGGACCGGGAAAAGCTGACTCGCGATTGACAAGTAGAAATTCACCCCCCATACGTAGATGTTTCCGACAGACGTCTCAAGGTCCGGGGATTGTGGGTGCTGAAAGAACTCTACGCCGACCAACAGATACAGGACATGAAGGATGTAGAGGAGGCCCAACCCGATTCCCAGGACCTTGATTCGGTGCCGCCATGCGATCTGTCGGGAGGCCAGCACCAAGGCCGCGAGCAGCATCAGATTGAAATGGGTCAGATATCCTGTGAATCCCTGGATCCTTCTACCCCTCCTGAATGGGATATCCGAGCGAACGATGGCGATATTGCGCTCCCATCCCACCAGGGTGGTCACACGTGGGTGCTCGATCTGAGCCAGCAGCACATTCGCGCCGGAGGCGAGGAGTCGATTGTATGCAGGCGTGATGAGAAACCAGAGAGGGAGGATGAAAAAGAAGATCAGGAAAAACCGGACCGCAAATATCAGGAGGGCCTTAGTGTTCTCGAACACGGATGAAACGCTCAGTCCAATAGATCCACACAAGGAGGGCAGAAAAAATGATCAAGGATTGCCAGACCAGGAGGTGCGCTGTCTCAAAAAACTGCGGGAGATAACGACCGACATACATGAGGGTCACGACCCTGATCAGGTTCAGGCCCAGGATCGCCGATGCACCCATGAGCAGGCCCTTCAATTTCTCGCCTGCCCGACTCGGATAGGCCAGAACCGCAGACACATAGATTGCCACGACGAAGATCCCGGTGCAGACATCGTCGATCTGTGCCGCGAAGCCTTCAACCTGAAGCAGAGTTCCCGAGACCGTGGCCTTGAATGAGAGCAGGTTGAGCAGAAAGCCACCGGCCGCAGCGAACGCGAGCGCAAGCGGCTCCGCCACATAGGTTCGGAGGATACTCGTCCGCAACAGGGTGTAGAAGGAGAGGATGCACACGACGAAGACAAGATATGGCCTGACGAGCGGAATCACGGAGGCAATCAGGCGTCGCATCGTTCCCATCCCTGTATTCGAGCATCACCTTGCCGAAGAAGCGACCGCAGGCGCGAACACCGGCTTGTGCAGTATAACCTAGGCTTCGCCGTCAAGCAAACGCATCGCCCGAAAATCGAGTGCAGCGCTCCCGCCCTTATTCTGCCACTGCATGTTTAGGCTGGCGCTGGTGGTGCATGAGGTAGTCCATGCGACGACGCGTCCTGCGGTCCTGAGCGAGCCCACGCGCGATCGAGAATTCCTTGAACCCGCCCTCTGAATCCCCCATCGCGAAGAGGGTTTCTCCAAGCGACCAGTGGGCCGATGACTTGGCTGCGGCGTCCTCGGCCCGATCGAGACGTGCCCGGTCCTTCTCCATGGCAACGAGAAACGCTCGCTGCGCCTCGCTCGGGCGGCCAAGCACTGTCAGTATCCTCCCAGCCATCCGGTGCGGCACCGGATCTTCCGGATCCCTCTGCTGAAGCTGCTCCTGCTCAGCCATGGCCAGCTCCAGGACCTTCTTCGCCTCCGCGTGACGACCCAAACGCATGAGTAGCTCGCCGTGGTGAAGGTGTGTGTCCGATTGCATGAACTGTGGATTTTGGTTCATGTAGTCGACCAGGAGTTCTGCCTGTCGGAGCATGCCTCTGGACGGATAATCTATCGCCGCAAACCTGTTCAGATAGCGCTGTAACTCCTGCGGCCACGGAAAGAAGTGGACCAGGAGCGCGGTCAGGGTCCACACGGTCAGCAGCATGGTGCCCGTCGCAACCATACCTCTGATACCTCGTACAGGCGCGCCATGTCTCGCCGTGAGAGCGAGATCGAGCGACAGGACAGCGATCGCAATGGCCAGATAGCCTTCCATGGCCTCGGTCCATCTGGGAAATCGGACAAAAAAAGTGAAATAACTGACGAGGAAGAAGAACGGCCACAGTGGGATGGGGACGATAGGGATCCCCAGTTGGGCACAGAACCGACCGACCCAAATCGATCTCTGAACGAGGCATGGGAGGAGGACGCTCCAGACCAGAAGAACGATTCCCAGAATCCAGAGGTAGGAGTGATAGGGCGGGATGAAGTTATGCAGATTGATCTCTCCTTTCAGATTCTGTGCCGCGATGAAGTGAGGGGGGCGCAGACCCAGGATCCTTTGACCCCAACTGATCTCTTCCATCCCGACGAAGAACGCGGCGAGAGCGAGCAGGAAGTACCCGGGTTTGCGGAGGGCCTTCTGCTCGAACAGCGCCCAAACCAGGAGGCCGAACGCCACGGCGTAGGCGACAAGGGTGGCCCACTCGATCCAGTAATCCTCGGTAATGAAATAGACGTACCCCACCGGGTGGAAGTAGTAGAGGTACCAGACGAGGACAAATCCAGCGAGAGCTAGAGTTATATTTACAGCCAGCTCGAGCGACGTTCCCGGGAGCGCGCGGCTCTTCATCGCCGGCTCGAGTTCGACGTCGGCGACAGGGGAATGGGATGGAGTCTCTTCAATGGCACCCCCGGAATACTTCTGGCGTGAGAAACCATGCGCGCATTGGCGACATGATGTTCGCAACACGGCAGAGTCTTCATCGGCTGCGCGCCAGGATTGTTCGGAGAGATGTTCTGAATCGCGTGAGCACGCGACTGCCTACCTCCGAGCCGGCGAGGTCTCGTTTTTCCCAAGGGTCGTTCTCGAAGTCGTACAGCTCTTCGCGGCCATCGCCGTTCCTGATGTAGTGGTACCGGGCATCTACCAGGGATTGCATATCGCCCTTGTGGACGGGAAACCATTCCGGTCTCCACGGTCTTCCTCTGGCTTCGGAAAGTGGTGGGTCTATCACCCCCTTTCCCGGGTCGCGTGCGCCGACCCAGTATCGAGCGAGCGAGCTACCGGGGAAAGGAGTCCCGCCCTCGAGCTTGAGGAGATCAACCACGGTGGCCGGCAGGTCCCGGAGGGTGACCGGCTCACGGACGGTCTTGCCCTGGGGCACACGTGAGGGGAATGAGATCAACAGGGGCACGTGCAACGAGGGCCGGTAGAGGCTGCTGCCGTGACTCATTAACCCGTGCTCGAAGAGCTCCTCTCCATGGTCGGACGTAATGATGACCAGCGTGTTCGTGAGCGCGCCCCGCCTCTCCAGCTCGTCAAGGAGCTGGCCGATCTGCTGGTCGAGGGATGCGATGGAGCCGTCGTAGGCATCGAGCTCCGCCTGGACCTCCGGTGGAGACCACCACCTTCGCGTCAACCTGTCGCCGGCCCCAAGGAACGGTTTTCTCCACGGTTTACTTGGGGCGAACATTGCGTCAAAGGGCTTGGGCGGCAGGTACGGCGCGTGGGCGTCCATGTAGTTGAGAAAGGCAAAGAATGGCCGGCGGTCCGCGCGTGAAAGCCAACGCAAGAAATCGCGATTCAGTGTCGCCGCGTCCTTTCGGTTCAGGAGCTCGTAGTATCCAACGACCCGGCGAAGTCTGTTATTAGTGATAAGGGCTCGACCTAGAGACGAACTGAGGACGATCTGTCCGGGCGAGGCAGGGTAGTCCTCGTAGTGGAGGAAGCCGCGACTGAGGCCCGAGCCGCGGGTGCAGTAGAAAAGATTGGCGACGAAACCAGCCGTCAGGTAGCCACGCACGCTCAGGACCTCGGCCAGGGTGGAGTATGTGCTATCGAGCAGTCTTAGCGCGTCGGCCGACAGTTCATGGGGGAAGCGGCCGGTGAACATGCTGGCGTGCGACGGGAGCGTCCACGGGGCGGTAGCGATCGCCCGGTCGAAGCGCACGCCGGCCCTGGCTAACCGCTCCAACTGCGGCGTCGTGGGCCTGGCGTAGCCGTTCAGGCTGAGGCTCTGGGCACGGACGGTGTCGAGGACGATCAGGAGCACGTTGGGGGCGTCGGGGGGGGCTGGCGGCAACGTCGCCAGCGCGTGCCGCTCAGCCAGCCGCGGCCACCCCTGTGCCACGATCGCCAGCCCCAGGACGAGGACCACCATCCATCGCAGTGTGCGGCGGGCGAGTGAGTAGAAGCCATCGGGGTGTGCCGCGATGAGACGGGCCGTCTGCACGGCGAGGCCGGCGGCGAGTATCAACCCCGTGTATTTGTTCAGCCAGGTGAGAATGAGAAGCGGGCTCAAAAAACCGAGGAACGCGATGACAAAGGCGGCCATACCCAGCGTGGCAAGCCGCGGCCAGCGTCGGGCCACCAAGGAGAGGAGGAGCGCGGGGATGGCGAAGATCAGGACGTCAGCCAGAGGGGCCATCCACGCAACCTCGGGACCCTGAGGGACAAGGCGGTGTAAAAGAAACTTCTTCACAGCCAGGATAGAGACCTCGACCAACCCGCTGAGCACTCCAAACCAGGCAGCCAGGAGAAGGAATCGAAGAGCCTGCTCGCGACCGGCAGATGGTGTTGTGTGTAGCTCAGTGAGCGCGCTCATCGCCAATTCGCAACTCCGGAGCGGCGCCGTCCAGGCCGATGAAGAGGATCTTCACAGGAGCAGCGACTCCCCCTCCATTGCGGGGCCTCTGGGAACCCCGAGGGCCGAGAGAATCGTCGGACCCAGATCCAGCAGACTCGCGTCCTGCGGCCGAAACGCCCGGTTCATAAAGAGCACCCCCGGAACCAGGAGGGGGTCGATGATGTGGTCGCCGCTCCATTTCTTCTCGTTGTCCTGAAAGTGATCTTCTGGCACCCCACCCAGCGCTGTTGCCGAGGACACCCGATATCCCTCCGAGCAGTTGACCAACAGGTCGGGAGACTCATGAGCATATGGGCCTGCATATACCTGCTCTCGCGTCAGCACATTGCGGATGGCGACCTTCCCCCGGGCCGGATCACCCAGGCCGGTGAGCCCCTTGACGATGCTGGCCTTCACTCTCGCGGCCTCCACCGCCTCCACAATGCCCCTTTCCTCCCGCCCCCTCATGTTTAGGTAAATGCCCCCTAGCCCAACGGCGTAGGCTTTGGTTCGGCTCCAATCCACGCTGCGGAAGAAACCCCCGGCCTGTTCACCTGGTTCAACTGCATTCCGCAAAGCCAGCAGGCCGTTGTCGTGGAGCCAGGTATTCAGGTGGATGCCACGCTGGAAGCTGCCCATGCCATGGTCGCTGAGGACGATGAACAGCGTCCGGTCGTCGGCGTACTGCAGCGCCTTCCCGACAATCGCGTCGCAGGAGCGGTAGTGCTCCTCGATGACGCGCGCCATCTCCGGCGTCGCGTCTCTCCGGAGGGCCGGATGGCCGCTCTCGCGGAACCGCCAGAACATGTGCTGCACGCGGTCGGGGGTGTCGAACAGGCAGAAAAACCATCCGTCCTCCCGACGCTCCAGTTCATAGAACATCATCCTCTCACGTTCGCGCAGCACGCCCTCGCACTGTTCCAGATAGGCGGCTTCGCCGAAGCGCTGGTTATTCAATCCCCCGTGATCCTCGACCATGCCGGTCGTATAGAACGTCCCCACCTTCCCCGCCAGCTCCCTGGCATATTCGGAGGGCGAGGTGATCGGGAAGATCGGCGCGTCCGGGTCGAAGTTGATGGGGGAGGCGTAGAGCTCGAACACCGGTTCCAGCCGCACCAGGTAAAAGCGCACCATCCCACGGACCGATTGCAGCAGCCCCGTCTTGAACTTTACCTTGAGCCACTCACTCCACTCGCCTTCTCGGATTTCCAGGGCATTCGGCCGACCCCCCGACACCAGAATGACCTTCCTCGCGGACGGCTCGAGCTGGATCCTGATTTCACACGTGATGTCCGACCCCGTCTTGGGATCGCGCGGACCGATCAGGTACGTCGTGATCGTGCCGCGGCCATCGCTCGGCAGGCTCACCACGTGCTCGCTCTCTTCCGCCTTCACGTTTTGGCCGGAGCTGTAGAATGTTGAAGTCCCCAGCCCGCCGCGGAGGTCGGGCACCCCCACCCCGGCCAACATTCGTCCTCGGATGTTGTCCGGGGGATAGGTGCAGGGACACCGAATGATGGTTGATGAGATCCCCGCCGCCGACAGCAATTCCCACAGCGCGACGCCCCGCCGCAGGCTGACCGCCTTTGGCGGCAGGTACGCCTTTTTCTGTTCGTGGCGGTTCAGGGAAAAGTCGGGGAGATACGTCTTGGGGTCGCGGCGGATAAAGTCGAAGATCCCGTGGCCACCCGGGTTCGTGCCAGTGACAAAGGTTGACCACGCCACGGGCGTGAGCGCCGGATAGGTTGTCCGGAGGCGTGAGTAGCCACCCTCGCTCCTGAGCTTTGCCAGGTTCGGCAGCTCGCCCTCGTCGAGCATCGGCTCGACGATCTTGGGATCGAGCCCATCGAGTCCGATGACGATAACCTTCTTCACGCCGGCCAGGTTCAATGTTCCCCTGGTGGGGCCTCGGTCCCATTTCGCGGTCGCTGCCCGCGCCGCATGTTCCGCACTTGCGTGGACCGTTCCGCGAAGAACCGCCAAGCCCGTCGGGCCACCGCGACCGCGCGATGCCAGGCCATCAACAGGACCCCGACGATCGCTGCCAAGGCTGAAGCCAGTGGCAGGGTTGTTTCCGGACCCATGTAGAGAACGAGAATGCCGTTCAGAGCTGAAAGCGGTTCCGGGAGTTGGTTCACACCAACAACACGGGTGAAGAGCAATAGGTGGCGCATTCCGATCAGCATGCGCGCTCCTTCAATTAAAGCAGGCCTGAATGGCGAATTTTAATCCCGTCTTCGCAGCACATCCTGGGTTAGTCAACAGGGTGGCCCCCGGGGAATCCGACGTGCGCGATACAACGCTCGGCGCAAGGTGCCAATATACATCACCAGCCCCGTGCGGTAAACAAAAATCCAGTCCCGTGTTGAGCGGGCAATGCGGCCTGTAATAGAACAGAGTTATCGGCCCCTTTCGCGAGGCCCGTTGCTGCATCATAGGTCCGACTCGATGCGATACGGTGTCAGCCTCGGCGGGTCCGCGTCCGCCTCCAGCAGCCAGGCGCGCCGGTCTTTGAAATAGGCGAGCAGCTCGCGGTTGCGGGCCGCGTCCATCTCCCGTGCCCAGACGACCTTGGCGCCGTCGATGTCAGCCGCGTTGTAGACCCACTGCCAATGTGGTGAGCGCCAGGGCCAGTAGCGCACGATGACCAGATGGCGTTTCCCCGCCTCTTCGAGCTGCTCAACAATCCTCTCCCGCTGCAGGCCCGCGGCGCGCGACTCAGCCCGCGGCTTAATCCGCATCTGCGGCGCCAGCACGACGCAGAGGCCCAGGATGGCCCACACGAGGAACCGCCCGGCCGGCCTCCCTCGCGACCGCCACACCCGCAGGTGCCGCATAGATTGGAGCACGATGACGTAGAGCATGGCGGTGATCGGAGCCGCGTAGTGCGGGTTCATCCAGGTCTCCGCGAGCAGGCCCACCGCCAGCACGCCGCAGGTCAGCAGCGCCACGCGCATCCATCGGTTCTTCAGCGTCCAGGGCAGCATGAGCAGCGGGACCGTAAGCAAGGGGCCAAGGTAGAAGCCCCACGCAACTCCAAGCTGCTTCGCCTTCACCGCGACCAGCCCGGTGAACGAGCGCTGCCTCATATACTTGAAGGCCTTGCTTCTGTAATACTCGCGCAGCACCTGGTGATGATACGCTGGTTCCGGCCTCACGCGCTGCCAAAGGAAGGCCGGCGCGATCGCGTACGTCGCCTCATGCACCTGGTACGGCAGCCGGAGCGGGTCGCCAGTCACGCGGTCGTTGTAGTAGGCCATCGCCCCGGCGGTGAGCGCGAGGACGAGGCCGAGCGGGAGGACGACCCGCCTGAGCGCCACCCGGGCGGGGGCGCCCCACAGCCCATGCAGGAGCACGGCGCCGGCAGGGAGGCTGACGAGGAGGCCTTCGTAGGGCCGGCTGTTCGCGATGAGGGCGAGGCCGAGGCCGAGCAGGAGGGCCTCCCAGATCCGGGGGCGGCGCACGAGCCGGGGGAGCGCCCCGAAGAGGAGCGCCCCGCCGAGGGCCGCGACCGCCCCGCCCCAGTAGCTCTGGGCCCAGTAGCTGAAGAGGCCGAGGCGCACGACCGCGAGGAGCCCCCCGAGCAGCGCCCAGGTGGGAGGGAGCCAGGCCTGGAGCATCCAGGTGATCCCGGCGCAGGCGAGGGCCACGCTCAGCCAGACCCCCACGGCCGGGTACCCGGCCAGGACCTGCCCCACCGCGAGGAAGAGCCCCTGCCCCGGGGGGTACTTGGAGGCGTAGGTTGGCTGCTGGAGGATGTGGATGCTCTCGAAGTGGACCCACAGGGGATGGGGCGGGTTGGTCAGGCGGCCTGAGGCGAAGGTGTCGGCGGCGAGGAGGTAACTGAACTCGTCGTGGATCGCCGGCACAGGCAGGCCCCAGAGGAGCGCTATCGCCGCGCTCCCCCCGAAGCTCAGGAGCCCGACCAGAGCGACCGCCCGGCCCCTGCGCCGGGCGATGCCCCGGATTTCGCCCTCCGCCCGGCCGACCCACCTCTCACCCAGGCGCGGCCTGAGCAGGGCAATTGCAAGGGCGAGAAGGGTCGCCGCAGATTCATAGATCAAGATTCGGGTCATTGACTGAAGGGGAGAGGCTCATTCCAGACACATGATTTCGTAGAAAAGTCGACCCTTGAAGCCACACATGTACCCTGAGTGTAGGTAGAATAGGAACCGAGCTGTCAGATGGGATCACATTTTTGTACGCCCAGTACGCGCCCGGCATAGGTGAGAGGAGCACTCGCCCCCGAGGAATCCTTAGTCAAGGTAATGGCTATTGTGGGGGAGTCGTGCTAACATTCAAGCCGCTCCCAGAAAGAGAGTTGATTTTTTAACATGTCAGCGGCTAGAAAACCTCACTATAGCACCAAGCCTTTCTCTTTCAGGTCAACTTGTGCAGCGCAGTCCTGAGCGTGGATTGTGGGTCTAGCAGCCCCCAATGAAGATCTGTCTGATTGGCCCCATACACCCCTTGAGGGGGGGGATCGCCCACTACAACGCGCAGCTCGGCGTCGAGCTGGCGAACCATCATCAGGTCGTCGTGATCTCCTATTCGCGCCAGTACCCTGCGCTGCTCTTCCCCGGGCGGACTCAGCTCGATCCTGACGCAGATCCGCCAAGGCTGATTGCCGAGCCACTCCTTGATTCGATCAACCCCGTGAGCTGGCTCCGGGCCGCCCGCCGGATCATCGAACTATCGCCTGACTTGACGATAGGCCACTGGTGGCATCCATTTTTTGGCCCGTGCATCGGGACGACCCTGCGCCTTCTCAAGAGGCGATCCCGCGCCAGGGTCGCCCTCATCTGCCACAATATCATTCCCCACGAACCGTTTCCCGGAACGCGGGGGCTCACAAAGTTCGCGCTGACCCCCGCCGATACATGGCTCGTCCACTCAGAGGCTGACCACCGATGCTTGGAATCACTGCGGCTGGAAGGCCCGATCCTCACGATCCCTCATCCCCCGGGGAGAGGCTTCGGAGAACCCATGAGCAAAGATATCGCCAAGCGCCGCCTGGGGCTGACCGGAGATATCCTGCTCTTCTTCGGGCTGGTCCGTCGCTACAAGGGGCTTTCACATCTGCTCGAGGCCATGCCGCTCGTCTTGCGAAGGGTGGAGTGCACGCTCCTCGCCGTCGGAGAATTCTATGATGGAAAAGACCAGTCCCTCAAGCTGATCAACGCGCTCGGCCTCGGGTCGAACGTGCGGGTCATCGATCGGTTCGTTCCGGACGATGAAGTGAGCCTGTACTTCTCGGCCGCCGATCTCGTGGTGCTGCCCTACGAATCAGCAACCCAGAGCGGCATTGTCGCGATCGCCCACTCCTTCGAGCGGCCGGTATTGACAACCCGCGTGGGGGGGCTCCCGGAGGCCGTCCGTGATGGCGAAACCGGCCTTCTCGTCGAACCGCACAACCCGGCCGCTCTGGCAGAAGCGATCATCCGCTTCTACGAAGAAAAGATGGAGCCGACACTTCGCGGCAACATCGTGCAGCAGAAGCGGTTCTCGTGGGCGGAGCTAGCACGCACGCTCGAGAGCGTGGCGGAAAGCCGCATGACAGGCTAACGTTTCGGTCTAACAATGGCTGCGGTTCACTTGACCTGGAAGCTGTCCTTTAGGCGCCTGATCGGGACCTTGACCCAGTCGCTACAACCGCCTTTCTCCTCTCGCGACCAGGACTCGCCGAAGGCGTCATACTCGATCCAGTAGGTCCGATTGTCGAAGAAATGGACCCGCAACACTTCCATCTCTCCAGTCTTTGCCCCGGGCACCCATCGTCCCCAGATCTCTTGCTTCAAGTCCATAGGGCCAGGCGATGCGGCGAGCTTCGAGACCTGGTCCCGGGTCATGCCCAGCTCAAGGGACTGGAACGCCTTGCGCGTCGGGGTGACGGCGGACGGCGCCTGCTCCGCGAATGCCGGCGCCGCCATACACAACATCGCTGCCAGCAACAGGGCGCCGGCTACTCGGGTCATGATGGCCTCCTTTGGTGGAAATTGGAGAATCTTTGCCTTTCGACCCACGCCCACGCTTTTCACGGCTTGAGCGCGGGGAGCTGCGGCATGCTTTTCAGGATCGGATCAAGCGATTCGACCCGGCTCTTGAACTGTTCGGTGAGCGCGCGACCTTCCTCAGGTGACGCGATCACATGCGGCGTAATCAAGATGAGCAGCTCGTTCCGCGT
>Ga0210377_10002265_pt1 | contig 16963 bp, 23 predicted proteins | sample PLM4_65_b1redo_FD_155480 | JGI IMG/M metagenome (GOLD analysis project Ga0210377, IMG submission 155480) | Groundwater sediment microbial communities from an aquifer in East River, Colorado, USA - PLM4_65_b1 redo | ecosystem: Environmental > Terrestrial > Soil > Riparian zone | place: USA: East... | reverse complement strand
ACGTCGAAGGCGTTCGTCAAGCGCCCACTCTATAAGATTATACCTCTGTGCAATTTGAGAAGTGTCCATACGCTAAGCATAGCACATGGCTGATAAATGTAACAGTAATTATTTTACAGTCCCTTAGTTTGTCACGGTTTCATAAGGATTCGGCGGGATATACGTCAAGTCAGCCGTTGATATCAGGGACAAATCACATCAGGGGTAAAAAGGGTAATTTATGAGTAATTACGTACACGGCTACCATGAGCGGGAGGCGGAACGACTGGAGGATCAGGCGAGCACGCTCAAGGACCTTCTCCATCACGACACCGGATATCCTTCCGGAAGCACGGTCCTGGAAGCGGGTTGCGGCGTTGGCGCCCAGACGGTCATCCTGGCAAAGAACAGTCCTGGTGCATCAATCACATCGGTGGACATTTCCCCTGATTCTCTCCGCAAGGCACGGGATGCGGTCGAAAGCGAAGGAATTGCCAATGTCACCTTCCGCCAGGCGGATATCTTCAACCTCTCCTTTGCGGATGAGAGCTTCGATCACGTATTCCTCTGCTTCGTACTGGAGCATCTCCGGGAACCGGTCAAGGCCTTGGCAGAGTTACGGCGTGTCCTGAAAACCGGCGGCTCGATCACGGTCATCGAGGGGGACCACGGATCGGCATTCTACCACCCTGAGAGCATGGAAGCGCGACAGACCATCCAGTGTCTCGTCGATCTCCAAGCCCGTGCGGGGGGGGATTCGCTGATCGGTCGGCAGGTGTTTCCGCTCCTCTCGGCAGCTGGTTTTAGAGAAGCCCGCGTGTCGCCGCGAGTCGTCTACGTGGATTCCAGCAGGCCGTCCCTGGTGGAGGGATTTACCAGGAAGACCTTTATCGCCATGGTGGAAGGGGTCAAGGTGCAGGCCGTTGCTACCGGGCTTATGGATGAGGCGGCATGGGACAGGGGGATTGCCGCCCTCTGTCGGGCGGCGGAGCCTGCTGGCACCTTTTGCTATACGTTTTTTAAAGGGGTTGGTATCAAATAATAGGGAGGGAAGGCAACCATGGAGATATTCGTGATTCTCGGCCATCCCGGCAAGTGGAGCTTTAACCACGCCATTGCCGCGACGGTAGTGGAAACCTTGCGGAATGACGGCCATGCCGTGCATTTCCATGACCTCTGCGAGGAGCGGTTTGATCCTCTGCTCCCCGCCGGGGAGATCCCGAAGGATGCCCCGCTGGAAGCGTCTATCGAGAGGCATTGCATCGAGATCGCCGCGGCGGACGGCATCGTCGTCATTCATCCCAACTGGTGGGGGCAACCGCCGGCGATCCTCAAGGGGTGGGTGGATCGGGTGATCCGTCCTGGCGTCGCCTATGAATTCATCGAGGGGGACAGCGGCGAAGGGGTCCCTGTAGGGCTCTTGAAGGCAAAGGCAGCGGTTGTGTTCAACACATCCAACACCGAGCCGGAGAGAGAAATAAAGGCCTTCGGCGACCCTTTGGAGACCATTTGGAAAAACTGCATTTTTGCCCTCTGCGGGGTAGACCATTTTTACAGGAAAGTTTTCGGAGTTGTCGTTACCAGCACCCCTAAACAGCGGGAGGAGTGGCTTATGGATGTGGTGGTGATTGTCGGACGGCATTTCCCACCGGCTGAATAGTTTAAAAAAGGGAGAACCATGTGGGTAGTTATGAAGCGCTGGGCAGTTGCGGTTACAACTATGCGTAACATCTCCCTGATGCCGTAGGGCAAGGCATGTGAGTGCCGATCAACAAACACGATGAAACGTGCAAGGAGCCGCTATGAACAATCGAACGGATCAAGAGATGCGTTATTACCCCAAGGAAAGCCTTTGCCTCACGGACGACGTCCCCGGAGCGAGGCAATGGGCCGTGTCACTCGACCAGACCATGCTCACCTACTTTGAGGTCGATCCCGATTGCAGGTTCGAGAGCCATAGCCATGAAAGCGAGCAAATCACCATGGTCCTGGAGGGAGTACTCTATTTCGAGCAAGGGGAGAAGGTCATTGGGGTAAAGGCAGGCGAGGCGATCGCCATACCTGCGCATGCCCCCCACGCGGTGTTTACCGGGGAGGCTGCCGTCAAGGCTGTGGATGCCTGGTCGCCGGTCATGGCCAAATATAAACAGGGAAACAAATAGCCACTTATCCGCCAGCGTTGCTAAAATGAGCTGCAAACAAGCAATACGAGCCGATTCGAATCATCGTGACGACAAGGAGAACAGATGTCTTTCCGCCTTGAAAATGTAGTGCCCTGGGGGCGGTCTCGATAATTTTATATTTAGTTACTGTCGCCGTATTTTCACGGCGGCCAGCGGCTTGCATAAGTATCTAAAGATATTGGATGTAATAATTGACTTGGTGAAACTACGGGCGTATCTTGGCTTGCATTAATTTCCCATCCGGTATCGGGATGATGGTGTTGTTCCGGTAATCGTTTCGTACACCGAAAAGAGCCTGAGGGACAGTTTGAAAGCGGCGGGCGGTAGATGGGACCCGGAGGAAAAGCATTGGCGTGTCCGTTTCGGTCCAATACGTGGGGGTAGCGATCTGGAAGCGAGAATTTGAAGGATTGAAGCACATGGGACAAATAGCGTTAAGCACCTTATATGTACGGAAACCCACTATAAGGGGAGTTGAACAGGAAGGAGAAATGCATGACAAAAGATGATCTTTGTGAACTTGTAATTCAGGCACTCCGAGCGAAGGGTGGTCGCGCCAGAATAGTTGATATCTGCAAGCATGTCTGGGAGCATCATGAAAATGACCTTCGTCGGGCTGGGGATTTGTTCTTCACTTGGCAATATGACATCAGGTGGGCTGGTCAAAAACTGAGAGACCGAGGCATTCTAGCCCCAGCTAACAACAGTCGTAATGCTCCATGGGTACTGCTCGGCGTAGCGGTCGATCTCGGGCCAGAAACCGGCCAGTCAGCTCACAGGCGTTCGCCAGAAAGCCTTTTCTACGACAAATATATTACTTGACGCCCCTCAACTTGGTAATTACAATGTAACCACTTAGCAACTATTTTCTATGGAGGAAATCCTATATGAGGACAAACATAATTCGCATAGGCAATTCGCAAGGGATACGTATTCCCAAGGTTCTCCTTGAACAGAGTCATCTTGGAAAAGAGGTAGAACTGGAGGTGGAGGACGAAAAGATTGTTATTCGTTCGGCCACTCATCCCCGTCAAGGATGGGGAGAGAAATTTCAACTCATGGCTGAAAGTGGCGACGACAGGATGATTGATACGGATTTGGGCGGACAAACAGATTGGGACAAGGATGAATGGGAATGGTAATCAAACGATTCGATGTTTACCTGGTCAATCTTGACCCGACTGTTGGCAGTGAGATTCGTAAAGCCAGGCCTTGTCTCATTGTTTCGCCCGATGAGATGAACCGGTATATTGGCACCGTTATCGTTGCGCCAATGACGACTAAAGGCAGGGATTATCCAACACGGGTGCTGTGTACTTTCAAGGGAAAGAATGGGCAAGTGGTCCTCGATCAGGTCAGAACTATAGATAAGTCGCGACTTGTTCAAAAACTCGGCAGAATCGATAAACAGACGCAAGATGACGTTTTGTCAGTCTTTGCTGAAATGTTTGCTCCGTAAAAGGCGAACCAACGGGGGCAGTGGACTTTGCCGCTACCCCGCAAAACCGTTGGTCCTCGGGAGCGAACGTGGAGAAAATTAAACAGGTGCAAGTCGGGGAGGATGTTACGGCGCCTGAAAGAACTGGTTCTCCTGCTCATGGACGCGGATGAAGGTCGTGCACTTGGTCAGTTCCTTCAGTGAAGAGGCGCCGACATAGGTGCAGGCGGAACGGACCCCGCCGAGGATATCCCGGACGGTTTCCGCGATCGGCCCGCGGTAGGGGACCTCTACCGTCTTCCCCTCCGAGGCGCGGTACTCGGCCACCCCGCCGGCGTGCTTGTCCATGGCGGTGGTGGAGCTCATGCCGTAGAACAGCTTGTACTGCTGGCCGCCCCGTTCCACGACCTGCCCGCCGCTCTCGTCGTGGCCGGCGAACATGCCGCCGAGCATGACGAAGTCGGCGCCGCCGCCAAAGGCCTTGGCCACATCACCGGGACAGGCGCAGCCGCCGTCGGCGATGATCCGGCCGCGCAACCCGTGGGCGGCATCGGCGCATTCGATTATCGCCGAAAGCTGCGGGTAGCCCACTCCCGCCTTGACCCGGGTGGTGCAGACAGAGCCGGGGCCGATCCCCACCTTGACGATGTCCGCGCCCGACAGCAGCAGCTCCTCCACCATTTCGCCGGTCACCACGTTGCCGGCGACGATGGTCTTGTCGCTGAAGGCGGCGCGCACCTTGCTGACGAACTCGACAAAGGTCTCGGCATAGCCGTTGGCCACGTCGATACAGATGAATTCCAGTTTCGGGTGGTTGGCCAGGATCCGGCCCAGCCGGGCAAAGTCATCGTCGGAGGAGCCGGTGCTGACCATGATCCTCTGGTATATGGCGTCGTCACGGCCATTGAGGAACTCGCCCCATTCTGTCACGCTGTAGTGCTTGTGGATGGCGGTCAAAAGGTCGTGGGCAGCCAGCACCTCGGCCACCGCAAAGGTGCCGACGGTATCCATGTTGGCGGCAATGACCGGAATTCCGCTCCACTGGCGGTGGCTGTGCAGAAACGAATAGGTCCGCTCCAGGGCGACCTGGGAGCGACTCCGCAGGTTTGACCGCTTGGGCCTGATGAGAACATCCTTGAAGCCCAGTTTCAGGTCGGTTTCGATGCGCATGTATGCCCCCTCGTTACGGTTATTGTTTGCGTTCTCCGGATAGTGTGGTGGCAAATGGCCGCGCTGTCAAGCATGGGGATAGCTGACGGACGCAACTGCCGGGCAACGGCTTGGCCCATTGGAGTAGCTAACATGGCTGAACGATTCGTCGGTGAAGAGATCAAACCCGTGGCCACCACCTTTGACACCTCGCGCATGGCAATCGGGGAACCCGGACTCCCCCGTGAATTCCTCTGGCGCGGCCGGACCATCGAGGTTGTTGCCGTGCTCCGCAGCTGGCATGAAACCGGGCAGTGCAGCCATGGCAGTCCCGAGAGGTACGTGCGAAAGCACTGGTTCGAGATTACCACGACCACCGACGAAACGATGAAGATCTATTTCGAAAGGCAGCCCCGCCGTGGACAGAAGGGGGGCAGATGGCGGCTGTTCAGCATGCTCGGGCCGGGAGAAGGGCGACCGGAAGAGACTCCGCCCTGAAAAAATGGTCGTCGCCGCTGGGGGAAACTGATGAGCTATGCCGTTCTGGCAGATCTGGTGGTAGTGGGCCATGCCCTGTTCGTGCTCTTTGTCATCTTCGGCGGGGTGATCGTGCTCCGCTGGCGGCGGCTGGCGTGGCTCCATCTGCCGGCTGCCGTCTGGGGAGTGGCCATCGAACTGGTCGGCTGGGTCTGCCCGCTTACCTACCTGGAAAACCGCTTCCGGCGGCTGGCGGGGGAAGCGGGCTACAACGGCTCCTTCATCGAGCACTACCTGGAGCCGGTTATCTACCCGCTCGGCTTGACGGAGCAATCCCAGGTCATTCTCGGCCTGTCGGCCCTTCTCGTCAACCTGGCGATCTATGCCCTTTACTGGCGGCGCCGGCGCCGAAAGTGATGCCGGGCGGCGGCAGCTGCCCCCTTTACTCTCCCCCTCTCCCTGTGGTAGGGTGCGCCAGAGGAGAAGCCATGCCCCATCAGAGCCTGATCCGTCGCCAGCGCTGGGTGATTTTCTCAGTCCTGGCGCTGATGTATATTCTTGTTTATTTCTACCGCGTCTCCCTGGCAGTGGTGGCGGGGGATATCTCCCGCGAACTGCGCCTCACCCCCCAGGAGCTCGGTTCCCTTTCGGGCATCCTTTTCTATGTCTATGCCGTGGCCCAGCTGCCGCTGGGACCGATGATCGACCGGCTGGGGAGTCGGCTGGTGATCAGCGGCTGCGGCGTGCTGACCGCTATCGGCGGCATCCTCTTTTCCCAGGCGGACAGCCTGGCCACCGCCATGGCGGCGCGGGTCCTGATCGGCATCGGCACCGCCTCGGTGCTGATGGCCACCTTCACCATCTTCAGCCACTGGTTCACGAAACAGGAGTTCGGCCGGGTCTCCGGCTTCATGGTGGCGGTCGGCAACCTGGGCAACCTCTCGGCCACCGCTCCCCTGGCGCTGGCGGTGGCGGCATTCGGCTGGCGCTCCTCGTTTTTCATGATCGGTGTTGTGCAGGTACTGGTTACGCTGCTGGTCTTCGCCATGGTCCGGGATCGGCCGCCGGTGGCTGCCGCAGTCGTCGGCAATCACACCGCCCCTCCGCCCGTCGCCATGCTGGCCGCCTGGCGGGAGATATTCGGCAGCCCGGATTTCTGGCTGCTGGGGGTGATTGCGTTCTTCTGGTACGGCAACTACCTGGCGTTGCAGGGGTTGTGGGGCGGGCCCTACCTGATGGAGGTGTTGCAGCTCTCCCGTGTCGCTACCGGCCGGATGCTGATGTTCACCTCGCTAGGCTTCATCTGCGGCAGTATGGTTACCGACACCATTGCCCGCAAGGTTTTCCGCTCCTACAAAAAGACGCTCGTGGTGGGGCAGGTTTTGCTCCTGGCGCTCATGTCGGGCTTTCTCGGGGTGGCTGAGCTGCTGCCCCTGCCGTTCCTGGCGCTGGGGTTCTTCGCCATCGGTCTGGCGGTCTCCAGCGGGGTGATGATCTACCCCATCATCCGCTCCATGTTCAGGGTGGAGATCGTCGGCACGGCGCTTACCTCCCTCAATTTCTTCGTCCTGATGGGGGCGGCAATGACCCAGCAGGTCATGGGGCTGATCATCGGCTCCTTTGGCCGCGGAGCTGCAGGGGCCCCTCCCGAGGCGTTCCACTGGGCGTTTCTCTTTCCGGTCGCCGGTCTCGCCGTTGCCATCGTCTTGTTCCTGTTTGCAAGGGACTATGGGGAGAAAGCGGGATGAACGAAGAAAGGCGGCCAGTGGCCGCCTTTCTTGAGAGACTAGCGCAACGGCTCGAAGAGATATTCCAGGCCGTTGACCTTGATATCGTAGACTGTTCGCAGCATATCCCCCAGCTTCCCCTCGGGAAATCCCTGCCGGGCGAACCAGACGACATACGGCTCGGGGAGATCGATCAGCCGCCTGCCAGCGTACTTGCCGAAGGGCATCCGCATGGCGGCCAGTTCCAACAGCGCCTGATGGTCAAGAGGAGGATATGGCTCCATCGGCTCAGCCGAGCTCATCAAGTACGGCGACAAAGGCTTGCATGGTCTTGGCCCTCCTCAGCTGCCTGATGCTCTTCTCGAAGGGGGGGGCTTCCATGAAGCTGAATACTTCCTTGATTTTAGCGAGTACCTGGGTGTCGCCGCAGAAGAGCTCGCGGTAGCGCGCCAGCAGGTCCCGCAGATAACGCTGCAGCTGTGCCGCCCGTTCATCCCGGGCTGGTGCCATGGTCGCCCGGCCACGCAGCCGTTCAAACAGCAAAGGGTCCGCGATGGCGCCCCTCCCGAGCATCAGCCCGGCAGCGCCGGTCTCGTCCAGGAGGCGCAACCCCGTGGCAGCGCTCCGGATGTCGCCATTGGCGATGACCGGCAAGCGGGTCTGTTTAACTACCCGGGCGGTAATGGCATGGTCTGCCAGACCGCTATATTTTTGCACCACCGTGCGGGGATGAAGCACCAGAAAATCCACCCCGGCGGTTTCGAAGAGGGGGAGCAGGGTGCCAATCTGTTTGGGGTCGTCATAGCCGGCGCGCAGCTTGATGGAAAAGGTGCCGGAAATAGCCCGGCGCAGGGCGGGGATGATCTCCGCAAGCTCTTCCGGCCTGCGGAGCATGCCGCCGCCGGTCAGGCCGGAGGTCATGCGGCCGTAGGGGCAGCCCATGTTGAGATTGATGTGCACGGCACCGGCGGCCTGGGCGGCAGCGGCAGCCGACACCAGGGCTTCCCTGCCGTGACCGATCAGCTGTACGACCAGTGGCACTCCCCCATCCGGGGCGGTCACCTCGCGCAGGTCGCCGGCCGAAAGTCGCCGGACGGGTGCAACGGGGTTGACCCGCATGAATTCGGTGAACACCACGTCGGGTCGTACCCAGTCGATAAAGAGGGAGCGCATTGCACGGTTGGTAATGCCCTGCATCGGAGCCAGCAGCAGTGGAGGATGCCCGGGCGGCCAGGGGAGCGGATTGTTCACCGCCGGGCGTCCACGGCTCATCCTAGAGAATCTCTACCAGTTCGAATTCGTAGCTGAGGTTTTCCCCCGCCAGGGGATGATTGGCGTCGACGGTGATGCCTTCGTCGGTCACCTCGACCACGGTCACTTCGAGCTCTTCGCCGTCGTCATCGGTGAACTCCAGTTCCTGGCCGACTTCGGGGGTGAGATCGGCGGGGAACTGGTCTCTGCCGACGGTGAAGACCTGTTCCTCATCGTATTCGCCAAAGGCGTCCGCCGTGTTAATCACGATCGTTTTCTTCTCCCCCGGGGCCATGCCGATCAGCGCTTCCTCGATCTGGGGGAAAAAATCCTCCGCGCCGATGGTGATCTCCATGGGGCCGGATTCACAGCCGCAGCCATCCGAATCGCAACCGCAGCCATCAGCTCCGTGGTCGTCGGTGCAGCACTCTGCGTCTTCCAGGGTGGAATCGATGATGGTGCCGTCTTCGAGCCTGCCGGTGAAGTTGATTCTTACCTTGTCGCCTTTTTTTGCCAATGCCATTACGTGTTTTTTCCTTTTCCTTTTAGTTATGCAGCCGCTGGCTGTTTTCATTAGATATTACGTGGGATCATGGCAGCCAGTCCAGCAAAATCGACACGAGGCAGGCAAAATCTTATTCGACTGAAGGTGATGGCCGGAATAGTCGGCCACACCGTGCTCACCACTTGACTATGGCGCAAAACCGCTTAAAGTTGACACTATCGCGCGCCTGTTGCGGCAAGGCTGAGTTAAGGAAACTTTGCGCAAGGTGCTTGGGAAAGAAGGCCTCTTTGCAGGAGAAAAAATCATGATCTCCACGCTTCTGGACGGTAACCGGCGTTTTGTCGAGAAAGTATTCGACCTTGAGCGGGATTATTTTGCGGACCTGGCCAAACAGCAGCGACCGACGGTGCTCTGGATCGGCTGTTCCGATTCCCGCGTCGCGGTCAATACCATCACCCAGACCAGGCCTGGAGAAGTCTTCGTTCACCGCAACGTCGGCAATATCGTTGCCACCAACGACTGGAACCTCTCCGCCGTGCTGGAATTCTCCATCAATCACCTGAAAATACCGGATGTCGTCATCTGCGGGCACTACGGCTGCGGAGGGATCGCCGCCCTTGACGAGGAGCACAAGGACGACCGCTACATCCCGATCTGGCTGAACAACGCCTGCAAAGCCAAGGAGCGGGTAGACGAGAAGCTGCGCCGGGAGAACCTCAGCATCCCGACGGAAGAGCGGATGCATCTCATCGTCGAGGAAAACGTCCGGCTGCAGCTGGAACATCTCCTGGAATATCCTTTTGTTCACACTGCCATCCTCGACAGGAAGCTCTCGGTCCACGGCTGGATCTACGACATGACGTCGGGCGAGATCAGGATCCTCCAGCGGAATGCGGTTGCCTGTCACGAATAGCCGAAGCTGCACCGGCTGGATGCTGCACAATGACAAATCCCTGTTACACCTGTCAGGATGGGATAACACGTTCAAATATAAGGGGGAGACCATGAAGCGTTTTGCGTTGATTCTTGTGTTTCTGCTGATCGCGGGGACGGCCCAGGCCCGGCTGGTGACCAGGACCGTCGAATACCGCCAGGGGGAGACTGTGCTGGAGGGGTATCTGGCCTATGACGATGCCGTCAGCGGCAAGCGGCCGGGGGTGCTGGTGGTGCACGAATGGACCGGACTCGGCCCCTATGTGAAGAAGCGGGTAGAGCAACTGGCCGGGATGGGTTACGTGGCCTTCGGCGCCGATATCTACGAGAAGGGGGTCAGGCCGGCCACGCCGGAGCTGGCTGGCAAGGAGGCGGGCAGGTACAAGGCCGACCGGCAATTGCTGCGGGCCAGGGCCCAGGCGGGGCTGACCGAACTGCGCAAGCAGCCGCAGCTTGATTCCGGGCGGATCGCCGCAATCGGCTACTGCTTTGGCGGAACGACCGTGCTGGAGCTGGCGCGGAGCGGCGCTGAGCTGCGGGGGGTCGTCAGCTTCCATGGCGGTCTCGATACACCGAACCCGGCCGAGGCGAAGGATATCCGGGCGAAGGTGCTCGTCCTTCACGGCGCCGATGATCCCTATGTGCCGGCGGCTCAGGTGGCGGCATTCCAGGAGGAGATGCGGAAAGGGAGCGTCGACTGGCAGATGGTTTCCTACGGCGGTGCCGTGCACAGCTTTACCAATCCTGATGCAGGGAATGACCCGGCCAAGGGGGCGGCGTATAATGCCCGGGCTGACCGGCGTTCCTGGGGGGCGATGAAACAGTTCTTCGCGGAGATATTCGGTGAAGGGGGATCGTGAGGGCTCATTGATCCTCATCGAGCCGGTCGATAAATATCTTCTTGTCAATTCGGTCAAGCCCATGGGCAATCAGGCGCAATCCGAGCATCGTCAGGATAAAACCCGCAACTACGAAGGAGACATCGTGGATGACGAGACAGAGAACGCCGAGGGTGGAATAGACTATTCCCAGTTTCTGGCAGCTGCTCTGTTTTTCAAGCGCCTTGCGAGAGACCGAGTAGGTGTAGAACTGATAAAAGACGATCAATAGTGACAGCAGAAAAATGTTTTCAATAAAATACTTCATAAAGTGCCTCCAGCTTCTTGTTTCTCACGCAGCTCGCGCTGATCCCTGTCCCACCGGAGCCAAGCCTCTGAAAAAATATTACACAAATAGTTTACCGTAATAAAATTTTTCCTGCATTATGAATCAGCCGCATAGAAGACTGGAGAGCCGCCAGGGTGTCTTTGGAACCTTGGCGGTATGTTGATTTTGGCGGCCGGCAGTAATGATGCGAAGCTAGGATCACTCATTAAAAGAACTCCGTCAAGGGAAAAACTCTCCCGCGCGAAAGAGCCGCATTTGCAGGCGCCGGAGACCTCTTGATATGAAACCTTATGCAGTGTAAGGAAAAATTGGTATACTGAAGACCGCCGGATATTCGGGATGTTGAAGAGGAGTTCCCTATGAATGCGATTCTCAACGAAATGGAAGTCCGGGTGCTCGGCTGTCTGATTGAGAAGGAATTGACAACCCCTGAGTATTACCCGCTTTCCCTCAATGCCCTGACCAATGCCTGCAACCAGAAATCGAACCGCGATCCGGTGCTGAATCTGGAGGAGGCCGAGGTGGTACGCGCCCTGGACTCGCTGAAGTTCAAGCAGCTGGCGGTTGTTTCTGCCGACGGGGGGAGGGTGCCCAAGTACCGTCACCTTCTGGTTGAGCAGCTGCGCCTGAGCCCGGCGGAGCTGGCAGCACTTGCAGAGCTCCTGTTGCGCGGTCCCCAGACCGTGGGTGAGCTGCGCACCCGGGCGGAGCGGATGCACCCGTTCCCAGACCTCGCTGCCGTGGATGCGGTCCTGACCGAATTAATGGCGCGCACGCCCCCCTTCGTCGTCCGGCTTACGCGCCAGCCCGGCAGGAAGGAGTCACGCTACGCCCACCTCCTGGCCGGAGAGCCGGAGATTTCTCCGGAAGAGCTCGCTCCGGCGCCGGAGGCGGCACGGCTCAAGGTCATGGCTGAGAATGAGAGGATGGCGAGGCTTGAGGAGGAGGTCGCTTCCCTGCGTGACGAGGTTGCCGGGTTGCGCCGGGCGGTCGCGGAGTTCAAGGCCCAGTTCGAGTAGCGCGGCGATCTTTCCCAAAGCCTTGACGTTCCCGGTGGAATACCTTATTGTTTGCCTTACTACGGCGGCAATTAAACGCCGGAGTAATAATTAAGTGCAAGAGAAGCGGGGGTAACCATGATAAAACGTTTTGTCCCCGGCACCCTGGTAGCGCTGCTTGTCGCTCTTGCCAGTGCCGATTGCCGCGCAGAACCAGTCCTTTCTTCGCCGGTTGCCGGCGCGGAAAACTGCCCACCGCTTTCCCTTGCACCAGTCGCCCTGCCGAAAGGAACGACGGGTATTCCCTATTCCGGGAAAATCCCCGCTTACGGTGGACGTCAGCCGATCAGCCTGATGGTCGCCTCCGGCGCATTCCCGCCGGGATTAGCCATGTCTCCTGGAGGGGCTATCACTGGCACTCCCAGGACCTCCGGCTCCTTCATCTTCGCGGTGATGGCCACCGATAGCTGTCAGGCCGGAAGCCAGAGGGTTTCGCGTAACATATCGCTCAACATCGCCGCTTCCCCCGGCGCCGAACCGACCTTTCAACCATCCGTGATCAGCAAGCAGCCGCTCAGGGTAACTATCATCCCTGAACCCGCAGCATTCAGCATCCCGGCCGGCAAGGGAGCCGAACGCAAGGTCAGCTACCGCATTACCGTCCAACCTGCCGAAACTGCCACCCTCTCCTCACCCGGCGCCACTTTTTCCGTGGCGGGAGCTGTTGTCGATTCGTTTGCCTCCCCTCTGACAATAGCGGCCATCAACGGTACTACGGCGCTCACGGAGAACATCATCATCCCGTTGCGGGTAATCGAAACGGCCCGCAGGGAGAAGGCGAAGATCATCTATAGCCGCGCTTTCAGCGGCAGGGAAGCCACTGCTCTGGCCGTCGTCGAGTTCACTGTCTCCGCGGAAAAGGCTGCTGACAAGTAATACGGAGGTATAAGGAGGATGTTATGGCGCATGCACTCAACTGGTTCGAGATTCCCGTTTCCGACATCAACCGGGCTGCGAGGTTTTACAGCATAATCCTGGCTGCTGACATGGCCGTAGAGGAGATCATGGGCAAGCGGCGGGCCTTTCTCCCGTTTACGAACGGGGTCGGCGGCACCCTTACCCAGGGGGAGGGATATGTGCCGAGCAAGGATGGCGCCATGCTCTATCTCAATGGCGGTGATGACCTGGACGTGGTGCTGCGCCGGGTCGAGTCTGCCGGCGGACGTGTCATCAAACAGAAATCCGCCATCGGCGAATACGGCTTCATTGCCCTTTTCTGCGACACGGAAGGAAACCGGGTTGGGCTTCACTCGCGAGGCTGACGACGCTGGCTTCATACGAAGTCGCAATCAAACGCTAACTGTGTTGGGCTCAAAGTCGGTTCCTCAGCGTACTGAACGTACGCCGTCGTTGCCTCCTCCGGGCCTTCTTGTTATCATTTTGATTGCATCTCCGTATCAGCAGAAATACTGCCCGAGATGACGGGCAGCGGGAGAGATGCCATGGAAAAAGCCACCTTTGGCGCAGGGTGCTTCTGGCACGTGGAGGAGGAGTTTCGCCGGCTGAAGGGGGTGGTCTCCACCCAGGTCGGCTTCATGGGGGGCACAGTGGCCAACCCGTCCTATGGGGATGTCTGCACGGGCGACACGGGGCACGCTGAGGCGGTGGAGGTCAGCTACGACCCTGCCCGGCTTGCCTATGACGAACTGCTCGGAACGTTCTGGCGGATGCACGACCCAACCACCCTCAACCGCCAGGGGCCGGACAGCGGAAGCCAGTACCGGTCGGTGATTTTCTTCCACACCCCGGAACAGGAGGCCGCAGCCCGTGCATCGCTGGAGCTGGAGCAGGCATCCGGTCGGCACCGCCGCCCCATCGTCACGGAGATTATACCTGCTTCGACCTTCTGGCGAGCTGAAGAGTACCATCAGCAGTATCTGGCAAAACAGGGGAGGGGCGCCTGTTATGAGGAAAAAACGTGACCGGACAAGGCCTGACGTTCGCTTGTCATGAAATTGCAGAGGGAATTCCGATGAAACCAACCAAAGAAGAGCTGGCCTTAGCCGTTGACCTTGCCGAGTGGGAATCGATGAGGGCGCATCTGCAGCGGGACGGGCTGATTGTCGTTGCCGGGGAACTGGATCTGGCGGAAGCCGGGTTCCATGTGGCTGCCGATGATGCCGCAGCCATCCAGGGCTGGATCGACGCCGGAAAACTGGCCAAGCCGTCCATAGAGCAGATTGCCGCATGGAATGCCGCCAAAGGCAAAAAGTTCCGGATGCTGATCATCAGCCCCTATATCCTCATCCAGGAACAACAGTAAAGCTGCGAGGAGAGGGGAATAAATCCCGCTACTCGGGCCCCGAACTTCAAAAGGAGTTCGATTCATGGAAACATCGCTATCCTGCTCGAAATGCAGTGCTGTCTGGCAAAAAAGCGGCGCCACCAACTGCTGGAGCGGCAATCCGGACACGGCGCCGGCGAAGCCGGCCAACTGCCCATCCGTGGCCTACGGCGCCATCATCAGCGAGTCATTCAACGAATATGCGGGCGACGGCGACGACGCCAGGATGGCGCGGGTCGCAGCGCGGGTTGAGGGGCTCTGCTACCAGCCGCTGCCGGGGAGCGATGCGGTCAACGCCCGCTGGACAAGGGTGGAAGACACTATCGCCTTTGCCGTCCTGATGGGGTACAAAAAGATCGGCATAGCCACCTGTATCGGCCTTCTGGAGGAGACCGACCGTCTCGTCACCATCCTCAGGGCCCAGGGGCTGGAGCCCTCGAGCGTCTGCTGCAAGGCGGGGAGCATCGACAAGAAAGAGCTGGGCTTGAAGGAAGAGGAAAAGGTCCGGCCGGGGACGTTCGAACCCGCCTGCAACCCCATCGCCCAGGCGGAGATCTGCAACCGACTCGGTACCGACATGAACATAATCGTCGGCCTCTGCATCGGCCACGACATGCTCTTCTCCAAGCATTCACAGGCGCCGGTCACCACCCTGGTGGTGAAGGACCGGGTAACCGGCCACAATCCTGCGGCTGTGCTCTACGGACAGAACTTCTACTACAAGCGGCTGCAGAAACAACCTGTGCTTGCGAAAAACGAATAGCCGGGATTGCCGCCGCTGTGGCAGCTGTCATCTGAAAGTATAGGTTTTTTCCCGTTTGTGAATGGCCCCTTCGCGGCTGAGGGTGCTGGAATAGAGATGGAATACCTCGACGGAGAATGACGGGGTTTCGAACCCCCCATACTTTTCTTCGAAGGCGAGTACCCTGGCGGCCGGCGTTTCCTTCAGCCGGGCGATAGTGATGTGCGGCGAAAACCGCCGCGCCTCCGGCGCAATGCCGGCATCGATCAGCGCCAGCTCCACCTTTTCTTGCAGCTTGAGCAGTTCCCCGCTCTCCTCCATTCCCACCCAGAGCACCCTGGCGTGCTTGCCGGGGGGGAAATGGCCGATACCCTTCAGGGTCAAGCTGAAAGGGCTGCCGCCAACCCCGGCAAGGGCCTCCCTGACTTGCCGGAACACCCCTTCATCCACCTCGCCGATAAAGCGGAGGGTCAGATGGAGCTGGTCAGCGGCCACCCAGTGCGCACCCGGCAGTTCGCCGCTGATGTTCTCCACTGTTTTATTTACCTCTTCCGGCAGATCAATCGCCACAAACAGTCTATACATAAAAGCGCCCCCCTATCTGCGGACGAGACGCTGGCCGGCCCGCTGCAAATCGACCAGATAGCGTCCCTTGTTGTCGCTAATAACCGTCCCCATCTTTTGCGAAGCAGTTTTGAGCCGTTCGATGACTTCCCGTCCCTTGTCACCCGTCAGCAGTCTCGGTTGAAAGTGCACCTCGCTGTTGAGGACATTGAGCGGAATCAGCTCAACCTCTTTCACGCCGTTATCAAGGGTGATCCTGGCAATCACACTCCTGTCGGAACTGCTGCTGAGGCTGCCAAAGGCAAAGTTGCCGAGGCTGTAGAAGATGACGGCGTTCTTGTAGCGCTCGATACCCTGCAAAACGTGGGGGTGATGGCCTAAAACCAGATCTGCTCCGGCATCCACGGCCCGGTGTGCAGCGGTCACCTGGTAGCTCTTCGGCAGAATCGATTTTTCCTCCCCCCAGTGAAAGGAGACTACAACATAGTCGGCCACACCCCTCGCCCTGGCAATATCCTCCAGGTAGTAGGGGCGGTATCCCGGTGCGGTGCCGGCCCGCCCGTCCCCTGCGTAAAAATCCGGCGGAAAGGTCAGGGAATAGGCAAGAAAGGCGATCTTTACCCCGTTGCTCGTCACGAGCGCTTCCCGGCGCGCCGCTGCCAGTGTTTCCCCTGCGCCACTGTGGAGGATGCCCTGACGGTCCAGGTGGCGAAGTGTTTCCCGGAGTCCGCTGCTGCCAAAATCGAGAATATGGTTGTTGGCCAGTGTGAGGATGGAGAATCCCGCCCGTTTCAGCGCTGCCGCCGCTTGCGGGCCGGTCTTGAAGCGGAATTTCTTCTCCTTGAATTCCCTGCCGGTTCGGGCAAGCGGCGCTTCCAGGTTGCCGACGGTTATGCCGCCGTTTTTAAGGATTGAGCTGGTTCCCGCAAAGGGATAGTCATACCCCCGGCGGGAAAACGTGACGCTCCCTTTGCCGGCCAGCATTATGTCACCCACTGCGTTTATGACGATTTCCCCGGCAAAAGCCGAAGCTGGGAGGCAGAGTGCGCAGATGAGTAACAGTATCGGTACGGGTGGGGCCATTATGTCTCCGTTGGCTAAATTGTCGAATTCGTAGAAAAATATTGACTAAACAGTGGCCAAGTGCTAAGAAATATAGCTTCGTTTATCCAAATGTAAAGGCCTTTTCTCATGCTCGACGCCCGATTTATACGCGAAAACCTGGAGATGGTGGAAACGCGCCTCAAAACCCGCGGGGCAGGGATTGACCTGGAGCTTTTCCGGCAGCTGGATGGGGACCGCCGCGAGCTTCTCCAGCAGACCGAGACGTTAAAGGCTTTGCGCAACAAGGTCTCCGATGAGATAAGCCGGATCAAGGATAAGAGTCAGGCCCAGGATCGTATCGCCGAAATGCGGGGGGTTTCCCAGCGCATCAAGGGACTTGATGAGGAACTGAAGGGTGTCGAAGAGGGACTCGAATCCTTTTTGTTGACGGTGCCCAACATC
>Ga0210377_10002264_pt1 | contig 16964 bp, 15 predicted proteins | sample PLM4_65_b1redo_FD_155480 | JGI IMG/M metagenome (GOLD analysis project Ga0210377, IMG submission 155480) | Groundwater sediment microbial communities from an aquifer in East River, Colorado, USA - PLM4_65_b1 redo | ecosystem: Environmental > Terrestrial > Soil > Riparian zone | place: USA: East... | reverse complement strand
GGAGGTCCCCAACATACTGATCGCTCTCATCGCCGGCCAAATCGATGCGGGGGTTGTCTCGCCGCCGACGAACAGCCGGGCGCGTAAGGAGGGTTTTAACGAGCTTATGAATATCGCCAAGGAGGGGCCGGAGTACGTCTCGGTGGCGATCGGTACGACGCGCGCTTATATCAAGGCCAACGAGGACACCGTGCGGCGCGTAGTACGTTCTTATACTGAGGCGGTACAACTGTTCAGAGCCAGCAAGCAGATTGGCATGCGCGTCCTGCAAAAATATACCAAAGTGAAGGACCAGGAGATCCTAGAAGACGCCTACAACCAGTTCCGCGAGTATCTTGAATTTCCTCCCTACGTGAGCCGGAAGGGGGTCGAGGCGATTCTGGCCGAGCTTGGAGAGAAAGAGCCTGCTGCCAAAGCGGCCAAGCCTGACGATTTTATGGACATGCGCTTTGTCGCTGAGCTGGAGAAGGAAGGGTTCTTCAAGAAGGTCGCGGGAAAACAATAACGGCTGGCGCCACGGCCGGCCGCCAGACACCGTGTTCGAATGTCTATGTGAAGAAGGCCGCTTCTAACTGTTCTTTCTCGCTTTTCTTGCCCGCCGGACAAAATAATCCCACATCGAGCCCAGTCGGTGCGGCGTATAAATCTGCTCGAATTTTACCTTGGCCTCCTCGTCGCTGGTCCAGGAAGGCTCGCCGGATGCGGTCGCGAGCAGTTGAATGCGCGCCGCTTTTTCCAAGAAGACCGCGTAGAGGGTCGCCACCTCGATAGTATCCCCGACGACGGTCGACCCGTGATTCTTCATCAAAACGCCGCGGCAGCTGCCGAGAGTCTTAGCCACCTCGCGTCCCAGTTCGGGCGTGCGGATCAGGGCGGTCGTATAGTCGAATAAGGGGAGACCTTCGCAGAAGATGGCACCCTCGTGGCTGACGGGCCGAAGCGGCTGGCGCAGGGAACCGAAGGCGATCGCGTAGGGGGGATGGGTGTGGACTACGCAGTTGACGTCCGGGCGGGCCTTGAAGATCTCCGTATGGATAAAGATCTCGGAGTGACGCTCGTATTTGCCCTCGATCTTCTTGCCATCTAGGTTGCACACAATGATGTGCTGCGGCCGAATCTCCTCCAAGCCGAAACTGTGGGGTTTCATGAGGATCCTGTCCTGCTTCGGGATGCGCACAGAAACATGACCGAGGATCTGATCCCAATGGCCCTCGTTCGCCAGGATATTGCACGAGTATGCTAGGGTCTCTTTGAGCTCTTTTATGTTCATGTCTTCTCCTTTTTGCGCTCACCGCGCAGCTTGAATCTTTGGATTTTTCCTGTGACTGTTTTGGGCAGATCGTCAACGAACTCGATCCATCTCGGATACTTGTAGGGGGCGAGCTTGTTTTTTACCAGGGACTGGAGCTCTTCTTTGAGCCGGTCGCTTGGCTGATATTCGCTCTTCAGCAGAATATAGGCCTTCGGCTTGGCCAGCCCGTCTCGGTCGGCCTGCCCCGTAACTGCTGCCTCCAGGACTGAAGGGTGCTCCAGCAGCGTGTTTTCGATCTCAATGGGCGAGACCCACATCCCGCCCACCTTCAACATGTCATCAGAGCGGCCGCAGTACCAGTAGTAGCCCTGGTCGTCGCGGTAATAGGTATCTCCGGTCTTGAGCCATTCCCCCATCATCGTTTTCTTAGTCTGCTCGTGCTTGTTCCAGTAGTAGGGTGAGTTGGCGTCGCCTTTGACCAGGAGGTATCCGACCTCCCCTATGGGAACCTCCCGTCCCTCATCGTCGACAATCTTGGCCTCAAAGGCAGGGGTTACTTCCCCGCTGCTTCCCGGTTTTGTCCTTCCCGGCCGGTTGGCCAAAAAATCGTGTGTCGCCTCCGTAGAGCCGACCACATCCAGGAGCTCGAGTCCAAACTTATCCTTCCATTGATGGAATAGGGTGGGTGGGAGGGGTTCCCCGGAAGAGAGGCAGATTCTGAGCGAACTAAGGTCGTATTTTTTTTCCACCCGCAGTAGCCGGGCATAAAGCGTGGGCACAGAAAAGAAAAAGGTGGGTCGGTATTTCTGAATGACTTGCAGGACCTTTTCCGGCTCGGGGCGTTCCGGCCAAAGCACACTGGAGGCGCCAAAACGGAAAGGAATATAGAGCGAGTTTCCCAGGCCGTAGGAAAAGAAGAGTTTTGAAGCAGAGAAACAGATATCATCTTCTCTCATCCCCAAGACCGGTTTTGCAAAGAGATCGGTGATCGTGATCATGTCATGGTGGAGATGGATCGCGCCCTTGGGGGTGCCGGTGCTACCGGAGGTGTAGTTCCACATGACAACGTCGTCTTTGCTGGTGGGCTCGGCTTCGAGCCTGTTCGAGGCTTTGCCGACCAGCGATTCAAAGGAGAGCGCCCGCCCCTTGGGTTTTCCTACTACCAGGACATGTTTGAGAAAGCGCGAGCGGTCCCAGATTCTTTCCGCTTCAGGCAGGACCGACTCGTGCACGATTAAAATTCTCGCCCTGCTGTCCTGAAGCAGGTATTCGTAGTCCTTTGCCTTCATCCAGGGATTGGTCGGGATGGGTACGGCGCCGATCTTGATCGCCCCGAAGAAGCTAAAAGCGAATTCAGGAGAATCGGGCAAGACCAAAAGAATCCGTTGCTCAAGCTCAACTCCCAGCTCTTTGAGGGAGTTACCGGTCTGGTTGACCCTTTCGAAGAGATCCTGATACGTGAACTTCTCATCCTGAAAATAGATGGCAGTCTTCTTCCCGCGACCCTGGCGAATATTCTCATCCACAAAGGTGGTCGCCGCATTATAGATGTCAGGAAGGTCAACTTTCATAAGAAAGGCAAAAGGTAAAAGGCAAAAGTAACCAGCAAGAGATTTTGCCTTTTGAATTTTTACTTGGATTCTACTCGCCGCCGACGGCCTCCGAGTGAGTCTCGGTGGCGATTACAACGGATTTTTGCTCCGTATAGTGATCGATCGCCTCGTTGCCGTGTTCTTTTCCGAGACCGCTCTGCTTCACTCCGCCAAAGGGGAGCTCGTCATAGATGATCTGCGCCGAGTTGATCCAGGTATAGCCGGATTCGATCCGCTCCGCAGCCGCCATGGCTCGATTAATGTCTCGCGTCCATACGGAGGAACCCAAACCGAAGATGGAATTGTTTGCCTGCTCGATGGCGTGGTCCAGATCCTTAACCCGGACGATAGGAAGGGCCGGACCGAAGCACTCCTCCTGCAGAATTCGAGAGGCCGGATCGACGTCGGCAAGAAGCGTCGGTTGCAGGTAGAACCCCTTATCGTAATCCCCGCCTTTAGGCCGCTGGGCACCGTAAAGCACCCTTGCCCCGCGCTTGACCGCCTCCTCGATCTGTTCTTCAACCTCTTGCCTCTGGCCTGCAGTGTGGAGGGGTCCCATAAGAGTGTCCGGCTTGAGCCCATCACCGATTCTGAGCTTTTTCACCTTCTCGACCAGTTTTTCCATGAATACGTCGGCGATCTTGTCGAAGAGATAAAGCCGCTTGACGGCCAGACAGGCCTGGCCGCAGTTGAAGAATCGGCCAACAGAAGCGGCGCTCACCGCCCGATCGAGATCCGCGTCGTCGCAAACGATCATAGGATCGCTGCCGCCTAATTCCAGGGTCACGTGTTTAAAGTCTTTGGCAGCGGCCTGCATCACGCGCCTGCCCGTGTCGGTGGCGCCGGTAAAGCCGATCTTACGTACCGTGGAATTTACCAGCAGTTCTTCGCCAACGACGCTTCCCGGCCCGGTGACGACGTTGATGACTCCTTTGGGACCTCCTCCCGCCCGGATCGCTTTATCGATTAACTCCACGCAGCGGAGCGCGGTCAGAGGGGTTGTCGCGGCCGGCTTGACGACTACCGTGTTGCCGGCCAAAAGGGCGGGACCCAGCTTGTTGCCCATAAGCGAAACCGGGAAGTTCCACGGCACGATCGCGCCGCAGACGCCCAGGGGTTTACGCAGAATGAGGCCATGGCGGCCGTTGTCCAGCAAAACTGCTCCCGTGCGCAGGCTCTTGGCCATGCCGCCGTAATGATCCAGGGTATGGACGAAGCGGCGGATTTCCAGGATCGACTCGCGGATCGGTTTTCCTTGTTCGAGCGTGAGCAGGTTTGCCAGCTCTTTCTCTTGTTGGGTTACCAGCCGGCCTGCCTCAAGAAGAATGGCGCCGCGCTTCGCGGGCGCCATTTCAGACCATTTTTTTAAAGCCCCGGATGCTACTTCTATAGCCCGACGGGCATCGTTGGCAGTTCCCTTGGGGACGGTATCGACTACCTCTCCGGTGGCCGGGTTTCGGACTTCGGTGGCCTGTTTGCCCTCCGAGTCTTGATACTCACCGGCAACAAAAAATTTTGCCATATAAATCCTCCGTTAAATTAGAGCCCTAATAAGGATCATTTTCCCTCTACATTGTCAAGAATTGGACCCCGGACCTTTTCAAGGGTCGCTCGATCGGCTATAGGTTTTCGAGGCATGGCCCATCCCGCAACGACACTCGGAGAGCTGCTGCAGGAGAGGGTAGATAAAGTTCCTCGGCCTGGCATCTTTTGACAATGACTCCCCTGGATGTTATAGAAAAAATTCGTCCGTGTCGTTGGGGGATCTTGTTGTCATGGCCTGGTTTGATCGCGGTCCGGGAGAAAAGAAAAACCCTTCAGAGGCTCCCCCCCATCCACCTTCGAGTCAGGTTAGGCCGGGAGAAGAGGCGCCAGCGGAGGCCCCAAGCGAGGAGCTGGTCGCTTATCTTTATAAAGGGAGCCGGGTGACCGGGCAACTGACCTTTCACGGTCCAGCAAAGATTGATGGGAGCGTGGAGGGAGAAATACTCTGTCACGGCATGCTGACCATCGGAGAAGAAGCAGATGTGCGGGCAAAGATTTCCGGCGATGTGGTCGTTATCCGCGGCAAGGTAGAGGGTGATGTGGCAGCTACGGAAAAGGTAGAACTGGAGACCCCTGCGCGGCTCTTGGGAAATATCGATGCCCCCCGGCTGACGGTCACAGAGGGTGCAGTTTTTGACGGGTATTGCTCCATGGGCGGGGCGAGGAAAAAGCGTGAAGTCCTGAGTCCGTCAAGATCGGGTAGTGAGAAAGCATTTGAGGGAGAGGCCCCGAAGTTAATAAGCGAGTTGGAAAAATAGGCTTCGGTTCGCCGCTCATCTCATCCCCACATCCTGGGTTCCTTCCCAGATAACTTGCGGATGTAGGTTAATCTTTTATGGGTCTGGCACGATCCGTTGTCTGGGGGGGGACTCTGTTGCACGTGCTCTAAAGTACTTGGACAGCTTATGATCGCTTTAGATTATACCGTTTTTATTCAGGTTGTTGCCTTTCTCTTCTTTTGGTTTCTTTTGACCCGACTGCTCATCCGACCTTTTCTCGGCCTGCTGGCGGAAAGAGAGCGCAGGACCGAGGGGGTCAAGAGCGAGGCCGCTCTCCTCAAAGAGGAGGGGGAACGCCTGGGGAAAGAGTACGAGCTCGGAATCACGAAAGCCCAAGGTGAGGCTAAAGTGTTGAAGGAGAGCGTAGTGCAAGAGGCTCGTGAGACACGGGATGGCCTAATAGCTCAGGCCAGGGAAGAGGCGGCTAGAATGCTCGAAGCGGTCCGAGAGGAAATCCGCAGGGAGCTGCAAAGAGGGCGGGGGGATGCCGCCCGGGAGGCGGAAGTGATCGCGCATCAAATGGCGGAGAAGATTCTCGGGAGGAAGATCGGATGAGCCTCTTTGCGATACTCTTTTTGTCCGACCTCTGGGCTTCCTCCTCGCCGGGGATTGAGGAACACGCGGCCTCTGTGACGCAGGTTATTTTTCCACTCATCAACTTTCTCATTTTCTTTTATCTCATCAAGCGCTTTCTCCTGCCAATGATCAAAGCCCATCTCCGTACCAGGCGTGAGGAAATCGTGGCCGCCCTGGGGGAGGCAGACGAGAGCAAGAGAAACGCCGAGTCGATGATTCGCGACTACCGGGCGCGCTTGGCGCGCATGGAGGAGGAAGCCAAGAAGCTTCGTGAGATGTTTCGCGCGGAGGGGGAGAGGGAAAAGGCTAAGCTGCTGAGGGAGGCGGAGGAGCTTGCCGCCAAAATCAGGGCCGACGCCGATTTTCTTGCGGAGCAAGAGCTGAAGCTGGCGCGCCAAAAGGTGCGTGAAGAGATCGCTCGCTTGGCCCAAGCGGCGGCGCAGAAGGTGATCCAGGATCATCTCACGCCCGCCGACCAGAAGCGTCTGGTGGAAGAATTCTTGAGCGGGGTAGGACAACAATGATTGAGGGGAGTCTCAGTCGAAGGTATGCCAAGGCCCTTTTCGAGCTGGCCCTGGAGGAGCATAGAGAGGAGGAGATCGGCCAGGAGATCGATTGGTTTGTTACCGCCTATACGACATCTTCTCTGCCGACGGTCCTTAACAACCCGGCTTTTCCTCCGGGTAGCCGGAAAAATATTGTTGTCGAGGTGTCGCGGGGGTTACAGCTCTCTCCCCTCGTGGTTCACTTTTTGTCGCTTTTATTAGAGCGAGATCGGTTAACTTATTTGCCCTCTATCGCTTCTCGTTATCGTCTTCTCCTGGACGAGAAAAAGGGGCGGGTGGAGGCGCGAGTGCTAGCCCCCGCCCCCCTGGAGGCGGCGATGTTGGAAGGGTTGCGTGAGGCGCTCAGCAGGATTTCCGGAAAAGAGGTGGTTCTCAAGGAAGAGAGCGATCCGGGGCTGGTCGGGGGATTGGTGATTCAACTGGAAGGCAAGGTTTACGACGGTAGCGTGCGCACTCAGCTTGATAAGATGAAGGAGCGCGTCGAGCGCGGCTACTAGTTTAGTTACTCGTTACTCGTATAATCGTTATTTGTTAGAGCGAGAGAGAATTGACCAATAACCAATAACTAGTAACCAAATCTTGGAGGAGACAGATGGAGATAGGTACTGCGGAGATCAGTCGGATTATCAAAGAGCAGATCCGGGACTACGAGAAGACGGTGGAGATTCAGGAAGTCGGCACGGTCCTTTCTACGGGCGATGGGATTGCCCGCATCTACGGTTTGGATCGGGTCGCTGCCGGGGAGCTTTTGGAGTTTCCCCACAGGATCTACGGCGTGGCGCTGAATCTGGAAGAAGATAACGTCGGCGCCGCGCTATTCGGCGAGACCCACCTCATCAGGGAAGGGGATACGGTAAAACGCACAGGGAGGATCGCCGAGGTGCCGGTGGGCAAGGCACTGGTTGGAAGAGTGGTCAATGCGTTAGGAGAGCCGATCGACGGCCGCGGCCCGATTGAGACCAAAGAAAGAAGGCGGATCGAGCTCAAGGCGCCGGGAATCGTGGCGCGCCAGCCTGTCAAAGAGCCGCTGCAGACCGGGCTTAAGGCGATTGATGCGATGATCCCCATCGGACGGGGACAGCGGGAGCTGATAATCGGCGATCGGCAAACCGGTAAGACGGCCCTGGCGATCGACACCATCATTAACCAGAAAGGGGGCGATGTCGTCTGCATCTATGTCGCCATTGGGCAGAAGCTCTCCACCGTCGCTCAGGTAATGGATAGGCTCCGGCAGTACGGCGCGATGGACTACACGATCATTGTTTCTGCCAGCGCCTCTGAGTCTGCCCCGCTCCAGTATATCGCTCCTTACAGCGGCTGTACGATGGGAGAGCATATGCGTGACAATGGCGGCCATGCCCTTTTGATCTACGATGATCTCTCCAAGCACGCCGTGGCCTACCGCCAGCTCTCTCTTCTCCTGCGCCGTCCCCCTGGCCGAGAGGCCTTTCCGGGAGATGTCTTTTACCTCCACTCGCGTCTCTTGGAGCGGGCCGCGAAGCTGAGCGATGCCCGCGGCGGCGGCTCGCTGACGGCCCTCCCCATCATCGAAACCCAGGCCGGTGACGTCTCCGCCTATATCCCGACCAATGTGATCTCGATCACCGATGGCCAGATTTTTCTCGAAAGCGACCTCTTTTATTCCGGCGTGCGTCCGGCGATCAACGCCGGTATTTCGGTCTCCCGGGTCGGTGGCAACGCGCAGATTAAGGCAATGAAGCAGGTGGCTGGGAGCCTCCGCCTCGACCTCGCTCAATACCGCGAGATGGCGGCCTTTGCGCAGTTCGGTTCTGACCTGGACCAGGCGACCCAAAGACAGATCAATCGCGGCAGCCGGCTGGTGGAGATTCTCAAGCAGGGCCAGTATGAGCCCCTCCCGGTCGAGAAGCAGATCCTGATCATATACGCTGGCACCAACGGCCTTGTCGATCATTTGCCGGTCTCGGCCCTGAAGAAGTACGAGCAGGAGCTTTACTCCTTTGTCGAATCGAGGCATCCGGATCTTCTTACCGAAATCGTCAAAAAGCGTGAGCTTAATGAGGAGCTTCGCGCCAAGATGAAAAAGGTCTTAGAGGAGTTTAACGCTAGCTTTAAGGAATGAGAATATTAGTTATTGGTTACTAGTTAATAGTATGAAAACCGCCAAAAACTTCAGCCTTTTACTAGTAACCAGTAACGAATAACCAGTAACTAAACCATGGCGACACTCAAGGTCATACGCAAGCGGATCGGTTCGATCCGCAATACGCAGCAGATTACCAAGGCGATGAAGATGGTCTCTGCTGCCAAACTCCGCCGCGCCCAGGATGCGGTGCTGCAGGCGCGTCCCTACGCGGAGAAGATGGCCGCCCTGCTGAAGAACCTCTCCGCCCGGGTTTCTGCCGAGGCGCACCCTTTGCTCATGGGACGGGAAGAGAAAAAGGCGCACCTGTTGCTGTTGACGGCGGATCGGGGCCTCTGCGGCGGCTACAATGCCAACCTGATTCGGGCCGCGGAGGGGTTCCTTCGCAGCCAGGGCGCCGAGAAGGAGGTCCATCTCACCATTGTCGGGCGCAAGGGGGTGGATTACTTCCGGCGGCGCCAGGTGGAGATCGCCGACCGGTATATTAACGTTACGAATCGTCCCCCTGAAGAGTTGGCTTGCGAGCTTGCGGAAAAGATGATTGGCCGTTTTCTTCAGGAGGAAGCGGACGGGGTCTATATTCTCTACAGCCGCTTTCGCTCGGCCCTTTCTCAGGTGCCGACCATCGAAAAGCTTATTCCGGTGGCGACGGGTGGAGAAGAGAGTGAGGGCGAGATTACCGAATATCTTTTTGAACCGGGCGTGGAGGCGCTGCTATCGAGCCTGCTGCCTAAGGTGGTGGAAGTGGTGATCTACCGGGCTTTATTGGAGGCCTCTGCCAGCGAGCACGGTGCGCGCATGACGGCCATGGATTCCGCCACGACCAACGCGGCCGAGATGATCAGTAGTCTCACTTTACAGATGAACCGCGCGCGCCAGGCCTCGATCACGAGGGAACTCTTGGAGATAGTCTCCACCGCCGAGGCATTGAAGTAAGGAGTGGAACGGAGGTTAAAGGTATGAATTTGGGAAAAATCACACAGGTCTTGGGGGCAGTGGTGGATGTGGAGTTTGCCGATGGCTCGTTGCCATCCATCTACAATGCGCTCAAGATTTCCAACCCTGCTATCAGCGAGGAGAAGTGGAATCTCATCGTGGAGGTCGCGCAGCATCTGGGCGAGAGCACGGTCCGCTGCATCGCCATGGACAGCACCGAAGGGTTGGTCCGGGGGATGGAGGTGATGGATAGCGGGGAAGGTATCACGGTGCCGGTGGGACCTGAGACCCTGGGACGCATCATGAACGTCATCGGCGAGCCGGTGGACGAGGGGGGGCCGATTCAGGCAAAGAAACGCTTTCCCATCCATCGCCCTACCCCTGAGTTTGTCGATCAGGAGACCAAAGTGCAGGCTTTTGAAACCGGGATCAAGGTAGTGGACCTGCTGGCCCCCTACGCGCGCGGCGGCAAGATCGGCCTTTTTGGCGGCGCCGGCGTGGGAAAGACGGTCATCCTGATGGAACTGATTCATAATGTCGCGATGAAACATGGTGGTTATTCCGTCTTCGGGGGAGTCGGAGAGCGAACGCGCGAGGGCAACGATCTCTGGCTGGAGATGAAGGAGTCCGGGGTTATCAGCAAAGCAGCTTTAGTCTACGGCCAGATGAACGAGCCGCCCGGGGCCCGCGCCCGAGTCGGCCTCTCCGCTCTCACCGTTGCGGAATATTTCCGCGATGAGGAAGGTAAAGATGTGCTCCTCTTTATCGATAACATCTTTCGCTTCACCCAGGCGAACTCGGAGGTATCAACGCTTCTGGGGCGTATGCCTTCAGCCGTGGGCTATCAGCCGACTCTGGCCACCGATTTGGGCGAGTTGCAGGAAAGGATTACCACAACCCGCAAGGGATCGATTACCTCGGTCCAGGCGATCTATGTCCCGGCGGACGACTTGACGGACCCGGCCCCGGCAACTACCTTCGCTCATCTCGATGCGACCACCGTTCTCTCGCGCCAGATCGCAGAGCTCGGGATCTATCCTGCGGTGGATCCGCTCGACTCTACCTCGCGCATCCTGGATCCGCGCGTGGTTGGGGAAGAACACTATGGTGTGGCGCGCCAGGTACAAATGATTCTCCAGCGTTACAAGGACCTTCAGGACATCATCGCCATCCTCGGTATGGATGAGCTTTCCGAGGAGGACAAACTCACAGTGGCCCGGGCGAGGAAAATCCAGCGGTTTCTATCGCAGCCGTTCCATGTCGCCGAGGCCTTTACCGGGACCCCCGGGGCCTATGTGGAGCTCAAAGACACCATTCGCGGCTTTAAGGAGATAGTCGAGGGCAAGCACGACGATATTCCGGAGCAGGCCTTCTACATGGTCGGTACGATCGAGCAGGCCCAAGAGAAGTCCAAGAGACTGGCAGCGCAGTAGGTTACTGGTTAATCGTTACTAGTTGCTAGTAAAAACTTCAATTATCGTGAGGAGAGCTTGTACCAATAACCAATAACCAGTAACAAATAACTAAGTTCATGGCGGAAAAAATCAGACTCAAGTTAGTTACTCCGAGCCGCCTCTTGCTAGACGAAGAGGTCGACGAGGTCACGGCGCCCGGCGCCTTAGGCGAGTTCGGCGTTCTCCCGAAGCACATCTCTTTTCTTACCCTTCTAGAGGTGGGTGAGATGAGCTATAAACAGGGAGGGGAGAGGCATCATCTCGCCCTAAGCGGCGGATACGCCGAAGTGCTGGACGAGGTAATGACCGTCCTGGCTGGTGCCGCCGAGTACTCCGATGAAATTGATATCGAGCGGGCGCGGGCGGCGCGGGAAAGGGCGGAGAAGAGAATGGTGGAGTTGAGTCAGGAAGATAAGGAATTCGCCGCGGCCGAGGCCGCGCTGCGCCGGGCGCTCGTACGACTCCAGGTCGCAGGCAAAGAGGCGAGAAAATAAGCTTTACGGGGCGCTTATGACAAAGGCTGCATTCAAACCGCAACGGACGATGTGGAGCAAGAAGTTTACCTACGACTACTGGATGGAGTCGACCGGGCTCCCCATCCATAGAGGTTTTTTCGTCCAGGACCTGAGGACACTCGGGCTCGGCTGGTGGGAGGAGCGCCGATGTATGAGCGCCTTCATCCAGCTGGCGGGCCAGGAGGGGGTGAGTTCAGCCCGGGTCACGGAAATCCCTCCAGGCGAAACTTTACCCCCCTTCAAGTTCGCCCTCGATGAGATCGTCTATGTGGTCGCCGGACGGGGGCTGACCAATATCTGGTACAACAGCAGTGCAAGAAAAAGCTTCGAGTGGCAGCAGCACAGCATGTTTCTGATCCCCCATGGCTGTCACCACCAATTCAGCAACATGCAGGGAGACAAGCCCGTGCGATTGCTTCATTATAGCTACCTGCCGTTGGGACTGTCGGCTGTCCCCGACCCCGACTTCTTCTTCAACAATCCTTACCAGAGCCCGGATGAGATGGCGGAACACGAAGGCTACTATTCCGAAGCCAAGATGGTGCAGCTTCCAGAGGGCGTCAATCCCAAGGGAAGACGAGTCTACTGGTACGGGAATTTTTTTCCGGACATGAAGGCCTGGGACAAACTCGATGCTAATGCATCAAGAGGAGCCGGAGGGAGGAGCGTCTATATCCTGTTTCCCAACTGCGAGGTATTTGCCCATATGTCGGTTTTTGCGGCGCGGACCTACAAGAAGGCCCACCGTCACGGCCCCGGGCGAGTCATCGTCATCCCGGCTGGGGAGGGCTATTCGATCATGTGGGAAGAGGGGAAGGAAAGAGTTGTCGTTCCCTGGCACGAGTGCAGCATGTTTGTCCCTCCCAACCGTTGGTTCCACCAGCACTTCAATGTCGGCGGCGCGACCGCGCGATACCTGGCCCTGCATTCCCCCATGCAGTTCTATGGACATGCGGAGAAGGTCGAGGATCGGGCTAAAGACCAGATCGAGTACCCGGATGAGGATCCCTGGGTGCGAAATAAGTTCGAGGAGGAACTGGCCAAGAGAGGACTAAAGTCACTCGTGCCCGACGAGGCCTACACCAACAGCGCCTTCGAATGGTCCAAGGCCATGGGGAAGCAGTGAGGTTATTTCATGCACGATCTCGATGAAGACCATGGTCACGAGAATTTTGAAATAGGGCCGGACGCCATTGTCGAAGACATTGAAGGGCTGGAGATGTTCACGCTCAAGAGCGTGGGCATCGACATCGGCTCTTCGACCTCCCACCTGGTTTTCTCTCAATTGATCTTGAGACGCGAAGGGGCCTCTCTCTCGGGGCGCTTCAAAGTCACGGAGAGAAAGGTCCTGTTCCGTTCCAACATCATGCTGACCCCCTACCTTTCCGGAACCTTGATTGACATAGAGAAGGTGAAGCGGTTCATCGAGGGCGCGTACAAGGAAGCCGGGCTCACTCCAGCAGATATCGACACCGGAGCCGTTATTATCACCGGAGAGGCTCTCAAGAAGGAGAACGCCCAGCCCATCGTGGAGTACTTTGCCGGTCATTCCGGAAAATTCATCTGCGCGGCAGCCGGCCACAACCACGAGGCGCTCCTTGCCGCCTATGGATGCGGTGCCGTCGACCTCTCGAAGAGCGAGCACAGGACCGTCCTCAATGTTGACGTGGGGGGCGGGACGACGAAATTCTCGCTCGTCGAAAATGGAGATGTCACGCAAACGGCCGCGATTAACGTTGGAGCTCGTCTCATTGCCTTCGATGATTTCGACGTGGTGACGCGGATCGAAGATGCCGGAAGAACCCTCATGCGCGAACTTGGTTACACCGTGGAACTGGGCAAAAAAATAATGAAACAGGAAAAAGAAGAGTTCGCCGCCTTGATGGCGAAAGTGCTTGTCGAGCTCATCGAACACGAGCCCTCCTCTCCCCTGGCAAAACAGCTCATGGTGACCCCCCCATTTAAGAACTACCGGGGGCTGGACCAGTTCGACTACCTTGTGTTCTCCGGAGGTGTCTCCGAGCATGTCTATGACCGTGACCGGACCTCCTACGGAGATGTCGGCCCCATCTTGGGAAAACACATCAGAAAGTACCTAAATAAGCTTCCTAAAAAGAACGTCCTGCGGGAGTCGATTGAAGGAATCCGTGCCACGGTCATCGGGGCCGGGGAATACACCGTACAGGCAAGCGGCAACACGAGCTGCATTACGGACCCGGGGCTCTTGCCGGTTTTCGGTTTGAAGGTCGTCCGGGCATCGCTCAAGCAAGGTCGGCCCGTGCTCGAGGCATTGAAGCAATCGCTCGCGAAGTTTGACCTGACGTCCTGGACTTCCGGGCTTGCCCTATCCTTGTCTCTTGACGGACAGCTGGATTATAAGACTATAAGAGCGGTAGCTGAGGGAATTGCTGCAATCTTAAAAAGCTCGAAGGATAACAAGGTCCCTCTCTATCTGGCACTGGACCTCGATGTGGCAAAATCGCTCGGCGGTATCTTGAAAGAGGAGCTCAAGCTGGACCGGGAGATCATCGCCATTGATGGCATTGAGGTCGGAGACCTGGACTATATCGATATCGGTGAACCTATGGGGATTACAGAGGTGATTCCCGTCACCGTCAAGTCCTTGATGTTTCCCGGAACCAAGCTGAACTAAAACTCAACAGAAACGGCTAAGGAGAAAAACTATGGCAAAGCCCGCATTCAAACCTCAACGGACCATGTGGAGCAAAAAGTTCACCTACGATTACTGGATGGAATCCACGGGAGTTCCCATTCAAAAGGGCTTCTTCGTGGAAGATTTAAGAACCCTGGAGCTCGGCTGGTGGGAGGAGCGCCAGTGCAATGCCGCTTTCATCCAGCTGATGGGACAGGAGGGGGTGAGCTCCACGCGAATCACCGAGGTTCCCGCGGGCGAAACCACGCGCCCCCTTAAGTTTTCTCTCGATGAAGTCGTGTACGTGGTTTCGGGAAGAGGCCTCACCACCATCTGGTATGATGGCAGCAGCACCAAGAAGAACTTTGAGTGGCAGCAGCACAGCATGTTTTTAGTTCCCCATGGCACGCACCACCAGTTCAGCAACATGCAGGGAGACAAGCCCCTGCGATTGCTTCACTATAGCTACCTTCCGCTGGGCTTGTCGGCCGTTCCCGATCCCGATTTCTTCTTCAACAACCCTCATGTGACTCCGGATGATCTGTCGGATCAGGCAGATTTTTACTCCGAAGCGAAAATGGTGCAGTCTGCGGAGCTGGATGAAGCCCTCGGATTGCGGGTTTACTGGTACGGGAATTTCTTTCCGGACATGAAGGCCTGGGATAAATTAGACGCCAACGTCAAGCGCGGGGCCGGGGGCAGGAGTGTTTTTATTCAGTTCCCGAACACGGAGGTCTCGGCGCACATGTCGGTTTTTTCGTCGCAAACCTACAAGAAGGCGCACCGCCATGGTCCCGGTCGCGCCATCGTTATCCCCGCGGGCGAAGGCTATACGATCTTGTGGGAAGAAGGAAAAGAGAAAATCGTGGCCCCCTGGCACGAGTGCAGCATGCTTGTTCCCCCCAACCGCTGGTTCCACCAGCACTTCAACGCAGGCGCCTCGACCGCGCGATACCTCGCCCTGCATCCTCCCATGCAGTTCCACGGGCACGCGGAAAAAATCGAAGACCGGGCCAAAGACCAGATCGAATACCCGGATGAAGATCCTTTTATCAGGAATAAATTTGCGGAGGAGCTGGCCAAGCGGGGCGTAAAGCCCCTCATGCCTGCTGAAGCTTACACGGACCGGGACTTCGAGTGGTCCAAGGGAATGGGTAAAAAGTAATGGCCAGCGCGCTTAATCTTAGCTCTCCTTGGCATAGGTAGCAGTCGCTCACGCAGGGAGATGGCCGAATACTTTGCCCTTCAGGCCGCCCTCGGTTTTGCCATTTCCCATATTCTGATCCGCCGTGGCCTGGTGACGTCGAACGCCGTCACCGGCTCCTTCATCTCCCTCGGCATGACAGCTCTGATCCTCTGGCTCCTGTTGCCGTTCTTTATTCCGTTATCGCATCTCTGGACACCTGCCGTGTGGTATTTCCTCGCGGCTGGTCTTTTCGCCCCGGGGCTGGGTCGCACCTTAACCTATATGGGGATTGAAAGGGTCGGCGTTGCCCGCTCTGTGCCTATCTCCAACTCGTCGCCGATGTTTGCCTCGATCTTAGCGGTGTTCTTATTGGAAGAGCTTTGGACGCTTCAGAACTTCTTAGGAACGACTTTCGTCATCCTCGGTATTGCCGTCCTCTCAAGGGCGCGCGCGGGACAGAGTGAGTGGCGCCGACTCGATTTGATCTACCCAGTCGTTGCGGCGGCGGCCTTTGGCATCTCAAGCAATCTCAGAAAGCTTGGCTTAATGGCGAGCAATATTCCGCTCATGGCGGCGGCTGTCACAGCGACGACGGCAGTTGTCTTTTCGCTGTGCCACCTTCAGGTGCGAGGGGGCTGGCGGGCGCTAAAGCTGTCACGTGTGAACTGGGGATGGTTCTTTGCGGCGGGATTAGCTAATACAGCCGCCACCCTTTCGGTTTTTCACGCCCTTAGTTTTGGCAAGGTGGTTGTTGTGGAACCGCTGGTTGCGGTCAACCCCGTTATTTCTCTCCTCCTGTCCGCCATCTTTCTTAAGGATTTAGAGATCATTACAGCGCGGGTTGTTCTGGGTGCGCTCTGTACCGTAGCCGGTACGACCCTAGTCCTAACGCGTTAAAATGGACCGTCTTATGGTTTTAACAAAGGGAGGACTTTATCGCCGAAGAGATCTAGCTGCTTCAAGTCGGGCGTTGCCGCGCCGATAATCAGGGTATCGAGACCTTTCGAGAAAAAGGAACGGATCTTCTCGGCGCAGGCCTCAGGCGCTCCCACGAGAAGGTGCTTTTCGACATCCATCCTGACCTTTCCGTAGTAACGTTGGACATACGCCGCGCACGCATCCACCGCTTTTGCTCTGTTTTCGTCGATAGCCATAAAGGTAAGGGCGGCCTTTTCGATCTCCTGGGGATTGCGCCCAGCGGATATTGCCAAGCCAGAGATTTTTTCCCAAAGCGATGGAAAATCCTGAATCGCTGAGCTGCCGCAAATATAGCCATTCGCCAGTCGCGCCACCCGCCTGAGAACCGCCTCTGCGCTTCCCCCCATCCAGATAGGAGGGTGAGGGGATTGAATCGGACGCGGGCCGATGGTGAGATTCTCCACCTGAAAGAACCTCCCCCGATGGGTTACTCCTTCTTCGGTCCAGAGTCGTTTCATTAACCTTAACGCTTCCTCCGCCCGGCTCCCTCTCCCATGGAAGGGAATTTCCACCGCCGTGAAGTCGTTTTCCCGGCTGCCGAAGCCGATACCGAGGGTCACTCGACCTCTCGAGAGGAGGTCCAGTGTTGCCACTGTCTTGGCAAGTAGCGTTGGATGTCTCAGAGCGGCCAAGAGGACCGAGGTTCCAATTCTGATTTTTTCCGTTACTGCCGAGGCAGCAGCCAGGACGGTAAAGGGTTCCAGGTTGTCATAAGCGATCCGGTCAATGACCCAGAATGAATGGACCCCCATCGCCTCACACTTCCTGGCCGCTGTGGTGACATGTCCAGGCTGGATTTGCGGAGCGGGG
>Ga0210377_10002263_pt1 | contig 16966 bp, 12 predicted proteins | sample PLM4_65_b1redo_FD_155480 | JGI IMG/M metagenome (GOLD analysis project Ga0210377, IMG submission 155480) | Groundwater sediment microbial communities from an aquifer in East River, Colorado, USA - PLM4_65_b1 redo | ecosystem: Environmental > Terrestrial > Soil > Riparian zone | place: USA: East... | reverse complement strand
CCAAGAGGCTTTACCAGCTTATTTTGAAACATGCACATCCCCCTTAACTGACTATCTTCGGCGTAACGAAAATCAGCAGTTCATTTTTATTTTTAGTTGTTTTGTTGGACTTGAAGAGCCAGCCGAGTAGTGGAATGTCCTGAAGAAAGGGCACCCCTGTGTCGGCCTCAGTTTCACCATCGACATAAATACCGCCGATTACCGTAGTTTCACCATTCTTCACGAGCAGTTCTGTTGTCGCTTCCTTTTTGTTGATTGGAGGTGGTGATCCGGTACCTGCAGAGTTGTTGGTAGCCTTGATCTTCATGCTGATGCTGCCGTCGGCGGTAATGTGAGGTGTTACCTCAAGGGTCAGGGCCGCCTCGATAAATTCCGTTTTAGTTCCTTCAGCAGAGGTGGTCTGGTAGGGGATCGACTGACCCTGGGAAATCTTCGCCGCCTTATTGTTGAGCGTAACCACCCGCGGCGTGGAGATGATCTTGATCTGATCTGCTGTGGCTGCCGCCGATAACCGCAGGTCAAGCTGTATATTACTCGTCAATTTGCCAAACGACATGCCAATTGCTGCGCCCGGTCCGGATGTGCCGGAAGTGGGAGGAGTAGCGGCAACCTGACCGCCAAAGCCGGTGTCGAGTCTGTTAATCCCGGCCACGGAAGCCGATCCGTCAGCGTAATGAAGCCCCCACTGCACGCCAAGATCACGGGTAAAGTTGGCAGTCGCCTCGACGATACGTGCTTCAATCATCACCTGCTTTTCCGGTGAATCGAGATTTTTCAGCAACGACCTCATATCTTCAATCGCCGTAGCGATATCCTTTATAATGACCCGATTAGTGCGGGCATCTGATGTTACATTGCCCCGTTCACTTTTCAGGCCGTTGAACTGGGTGACCACATCTCCCACTGCGGCGTAGTTGACCTCAAACACCTCGGTGCGCAGCTCCATCCCCCTTTCACGGGCTTTTTTAGCCGCAATATCTTCGTCTGCCTGAGATTGCATCTTGGACTTAGGCTTAATCTGGACAATGTTGCCTTCGCGTTGCATCCCCAGGCCTTTGGTGTCAAGAATCACATCCAGTGCCTGGTCCCACGGCACATTGACCAGTTTGATACTGATTGTACCGGTGACATCATCGGCAATGAGGAAATTAAGATTACTGACCTCAGCAATAAGCTGGAAAATCTTTCTCACATCGGCATCGGAAAACTCAAGGGTAACTTTTCTGCCGTTATAAACTTTTTTCGTTGACGGTCTGGAAACGATATAATTTGAAAGTTCGGCAGGAGCCGCTCCCTTTGCCGGTGCCGCCAAGAGATCCTCTTCCATTTTAGACGAAACCGGCGTTGTTTTTTCCCTCACCGTTCCGGATATGAGTGCCGGCGTTTGCTGCTCTTCCGGATTCTTAATTTCCAATAGCAGTGTGTCGCCATCCTGATTAAGGGTAAAGGGGGCAGACGCACGCATCTTTACCATTATTCTCGTGTCCGTGACACCCGCAACCTTGACCTGGTAGGGGGTCACACTCTGGACAGGGCTGGCAAAAGCTCTGGTATCCAACGCTCTCTGAAGTTTGGGCGGAATCTGACAGTTCTTGATCGTGAGCGAAAGACCTTTCGCTGTCTTCACCGGTTTGCCAGGGATACAGTTACCCGCCAGTTTTATAAATATCTTTGAGTATCCGTCCATAACCTTAAAATCGATTGCCTCAACGGCTCCCTTGCCACCCTTCGCGGATTTCCTCGCTTCAGTTGCGCGTTTCGCAGTTTCCCGGGGAGGTTCACTGACAATCTTTTCAGCAGGCTCTGCGGGATGTTCGGTAAAACGTATCCTTAAGCCATTGTCAGTCTTTGTCACTTCGTAGTGAGGGAGCCTTTCTTTTGCAGCGTCGAAAACGATGCGCACCTTCTCTGGCGTTATGCCGATCCGCGCCTTTCCAATACCAAGGCTGTTAATGTTGACAGAGTTTGCTGCAATTGAACTCTTAGCGCCCAAGATATCCAGAACCAGGCGCTCAGGCCTGGTCAACTTGAAGGTGTTGAAAGTATCAACCCCGCCATTTACGCTAATTTCTATGGCATCGCTTAAAAGCGTAATCGCACTAATAGCCTTAACCGGTTGAGCAGTTTCCGCCTTTTTCTCTGTCTCGGTCTTTTGGGCTTGCTTTGTTTCATTCTTTGTCGGAGTTGCTGTGGAATCGGTTTGCTGAACATTAACCAGAGACACTTCTTTGGATTCAGGTTTAACTTCCGGGGGTAGTTCTTCCGCCTTTATCTGTGCGTTGACTACCTTTTCTTCCGCCTTTACCTCTCCTTGTGCCGGCTTGTCACCCTCGGCTTTGGTCAAAGATTCTTTATTCTGCGGTTTAATTAAGGCAAGGATCAACTTCCCCCTATCTGCTGGATCTGTGGTTACCGAGAAATCCACGTCCTTGACCAGGGAAATTTCAATGCGGGTCAAAAAACCGCTGCCAAAATCCTGGCGAGTCAAACTTACCCTTTTGATATTTCCGGAAGCGACTTCCAACGGATTAGTTACTATGCCTGGCTCGGTCTGGGCGAGGTCAATGAAGATTTTTGGCGGTTCGCTCGTCTTATACGAGGTATAAGTTAACGGCCGGTTTGTCAGGATTTCTACCTGGGATGCGTCATCCTTGACTTTTATCTCTTGGACAGCTGCAACCCCGGCCGCATCAAACTGGTTAACATCCTTTGCCGCGACCAATCTCTTTGCACAACCAGAAACAGCCATTAAAAAGATGAGTATCAGTGCATGGCAAATGATTCTGCTTGAATACATTCTCATCTGGAAATCTCCTTACTTTTTCTTGGCCAGTGGCAGCACAATTTTTCTTTTCTTCCCGCGTCCGCCCTTGGTTGGATTCTGCTCTATAACCTCTATTGAAGAAGCGGATATCTTGGTAATACGACCATCATTGTTACCAATCAGCATTCCCTGCCTGACAACATAGCCCTTGCCAGCGGGGTCAATTACCAGCGCCTGGTTTTCCTTAAGTCCGGTAATGATGCCGGAAACCTTGAATTTGCTGACATCGTAACTTTGTATCGGCAGCAAGTCCGAAGGCCTGCTTTTGATTGGCGCTGCATTGGGCGCAGTCGGTTCGACAGGTACTATAAATGGCTTGAAGGGATCTTTTTTGTTTTTGAAGTCAATGGACGTTCCAGCAGTTGCTGACACTTTTGCTGTCGATGGCTGTTTCTGCACAGGCACTGGTGCTGGCACTGATGCTGGCTTAGACACAGGCACAGATGTGGACACAGGCGTAGGCATGGGTAGCTTAACGGCAGCTTTAGGTTGAGCGACCGGTTCAGGTGGCGTCTTTTTGCATCCGGAAAAAACCAGCAAAGACGCCAATAGAAGCAAAGTAATTATGCGGTGGTTATTTACTTTTCTTTTCATCCTTTATCTCTTTCTTGTCAAGGAAACGGAAGGTTGTGGCAAGACAGTTTACTTTCAGCATTATCCGACCATTAACGGTTTTTATGTCACTGAAACTGACATTGTTGATATTTACAATGCGAGGCAGATTGGACACCGCGACAAAGAAGTCAGCAACGTTGTAAAAAGATCCTGAAACAGAAATATCTACCGGCACCGCAGCATAAAAGTCTCTGGGTTCTTCCGGCTTGGGTCTGAACAGAAGAAAATCAAGGCCGGCATTCTTGCCGGCAGTAGAGATGCTGGTTAAAAGCGATGGGATTTCTTTCTGGTTGGGTAACTCGGTCAAAGCCATCTTCAGCTCATTCTGCAACTGTTCATAATCTTTTTTATATTTCGGCAGGTTATCTGCAACCTTCCTATCTTCATTAATCTGATTCTGCAATGTTCCCAATTTTGCCTGCAACTCTTTTAACACTTTAATCTTTGGTTGATACAAACCGAAGAACAAACCAACACCCTCCAGCACCATAAGAAGGATCAAAATCGCAACCTTCTGTTTGGTCGGGAGTTTAAGTATCTTTTCTACTTGTGGGTGCATGTGAAGCCCTCAGAAAAGGCGCATGCCTTGCGCCATTAGGATTTATTTAGTGACAGGTTTTGCCGGTTCGTCCTTCTTAATACTCTTTATGTTAAAGGTAATATCAAATCTCTTCACCTTTATCCCTGCAACTTCAGCCTGTTCCGATACCTGGAGTTCAATCTTGTCAAAGTCTTCCGCTGCCTGAAGATTTCGCATAAACGTGGCAATAATCTCTTCATTGACTGCGAATCCTGAAATGGAGGCAATTCCGAGATTTTCCGTATATTTAACAAGCCAGAGCTTGTCAGGTACTGCTTCGCTCAGCTTGGCAAGTCTGCTGGCCGGGCCGGTTTTCTCTTTTCGTAATTGATTCAGGATATCGAGCTTCTTTTTTACTTCGGCTTGAAGTTTTTTAAGATTATCAATTTGCCCTATTTTGGCTTTGAGTTGCTGTATCTCTTGTTCGGACCTGGCTATTTCATCCGTTGTCGCACTGATTTTTGCGATAGTTAAGAAATAGAGACTTAAACCAACAGCAAGTACACCGGCAAGAGAAATCACCAGGATTGAAACCAGCTGTCTTGTTGATTCCTTCTTTTTTGAAGCCCTGAGCGGCAGTAAATTAATCTTTATCATTTATCTCCAAGCCTCCTTGTCGCCAGGCCTATCGCAACAGTCACCAGAGGCGCAATCTCTTGGAGATATTCAACATCGAATTCTTTTTCATTGCATTGAATCTTTAAAAAAGGGTTCAGGATTTCTACCGGCAAACCAAGTTTCTGGCTTACCGCTTCGGGCAGCATGGATGTTTTTGCACCACCTCCGCTGAGATAGACCTTGTTGATCTTCCCTTCTCCGGCCGATGAATTATAGAAGTCCAGAGATCTGCGCATTTCCAAAGCAAGCGTGTCGTTAACCCTGGAAATAACTTCCTTGAGTTTGTCATTATCAGGAGAGACCCCGGATATTTTCACCCGCTCGGCATCTTCACTGTGAAGACCGAATTGTTTTTGAATCTCTTCGTTGTAAAGATTACCCCCCATCTGCACATCACGGGTAAAAAGGGACACGCCCCCCTTTACAATATTGAGATTCATAATGCTTGCGCCGATGTTGACAAGGGCTGAAACCTCTTCCGGATCAACTTCATAGTTCAGTTCAAAGGCGTTCTGCACCGCAAATGAATCCACATCAACCACGACCATACTGATTCCTGCTTCGGCGAAGACTGCCTGATAATCGTTTATGATGTCTTTCTTACTGGCAACCAGCAGAACATTCATTTTTGACGGGTCAAATTCGTCAGCTGATAAAATCTGAAAGTCTATATTTACGTCATTGATGTCAAAGGGAATATATTGCTCAGCTTCCCAATGAATCTGATCCTCAAGTTCTTCAGACGACATTACGGGCAAGGATATTTTCCTGATGATTACCGAGTTGCCTGAAATGGAACATGCAGCCTCTTTCGCTTTGATATTAAGGCTTACAAAGAGTTTTTTGATAGCTTCCACTATGGAAGAGCTATCCATCAGGCTATTGTCGACAATTGCCTCTGCAGGCAGGGCGGTGACCCCGACGGTCTGCAGATGGAACACGCCCTTTTGCTCCTTGAGCAGCACCAACTTCACGGAACTGGAACCAATATCAACGCCGACAATATCTTTCTTTTTAGTGAAGAACATGTTCAGTCCTATCCCCGAATTTAGTCCAGAAACACTTTTTCCTTTTCGGATAAAGAAAAGCCGAGTGCCAGGATAATCTTTCTCTTTGTTTCCATTCGGCATTCCTCGCCGCGCTCTATACGATCAATGGTAACCGGCGACACGCCTGCTAACCTTGCCAGCTCAGCCTTGCTCATCAACCGTTCTTCGCGAATTTTCCTGACATTGTTATGTATTGTCATTCCAAGTACCTGCTTTATGCATAGTTTAAATGGAATTTACAATAATTAAAAGTAATGTCAAGTAATTTATTATAATTATATTAAATTATGTACTGTTATACTACTCATGGTTCCAATCAAGAATAAATTCAGTACATAATACCAATAAAAACACACTCTTACTATTTTTACTCACTGGCTTATTAGACCCTTGTACCGCAATTGTTCTCTGTAATTCTGCACCACTTTCCTTGCAGAAAAAGGTGTTACGCAAAAAAAAAAAAAACGGGATGGCGAAATATCATGATATTTCGGCATCCCGGCTGTCTGCAAGAGACCCTGTAGGCTTTCCGCCCCACCCTCGCGGATGGTTTAGTATTATCGTTATCGTTCACTTTTAACTAGTGAATCCATTTTATAAAATATCTTGTAGCGATTACATTCCATACCCTCGCTTGTTGACAAACCCATGACAGCCCAATGCAATATAAGTACCAATTTGGCACATTATTTTCTTTACCGACTTTCTGCATAACCAAGCGAAATTAATTGTAAAAAAATTTAACCAGCCATTGTGCTATGCGCGGAAGAGTTACGTCTTGACATTAATTGTCACTTCTGGCTGTTATTTCACCAAACCTATACAATTTTCCCATATGGCTCTCCTAATGTTTCAATAGGCATAAAGGACCGACAGGCTGGCCTTTTCCTTCGGATTTACCGCTTTTTCACCCTGAACCTCAATTGAGTAAATATTTGGGGTACGAGGCGTTGAAGTACTTGAACTTGTCCCCGCCACACCGATCCCCGCATCAAGATAGTCGATGCCGCTCGAATCAATAAGACCAACCCCTGCCACCGTATCTACAATCTTGGTGAACACCTTGAAATCGCCTGCAGAGTTCATCCCCTTCAGGGTAAATGTCAGGTCCGGCGCATCTTTCGGATTGACCGTCTTACTGAGGCTTCCCCATCCGGCGGTCGCGGTGTTCAGTTTTGTGCCGAGCGCGTTGGAAGTGAACGCAAGGCCAAGTTTGTCAGCCGGGCCGAAATCATCCAGCAGGGATTTTTTCCCTCCCGAATAGTTGTTGAACAACCGGGGAATGATGGTCTTAGTGATAAACTCAGTCCCTCCGTACGAGGCTTCCAGGGAGTTTCTGTAGCGTTTCTGGGCTGCCGACATCCTGGTCCCGGCCATCACATAGTAGAGCAGCGTCATGATCATGCCGAGGCAGAGCAGGGTAAACATCAACGCCGAAATCAGCGCTATTCCATCTTCATTCCGCAGGTATCTCATAAAATCACCGCCATCATTATTGGACCAGATTCTTCGGCCGAACGACAATCGTGTAGACCTTCCAACGGTAATACTTGTAGTCCGGTCCGAGTCGATCCTTCAGGTTGAACACGCGCCCCCTCAGTATACCGTTCAAAACCTCTCCAACCGTAACGGTCTCGGAGGGGTAAGTGAAGAGAACATCCTTAAGCCCCTCCTGAGCCAGGATATAGACCCTGATCTCCCTGAGCTGGTTCCTTATGTCCGCTGCTGTGGGTGACACGGTAGTCGCAGGAGCACCCAGGTACTGATTGACCCTCCCGGCGCCGTCGTTATCCAGGCCGTACACCACCTGCATGTCCGCCACGCAGTCGAGAAGCGGCATCCCCCCAAGTGGAGCAAGCCCCCCCGACCCTTGTATAACGGTAGATTTGTACAAAATACCGACGCCGGGACTTTCCATGCAGCTCTTCGGCACCTTGGTCGGTCGCCTCACGTAGTAATCCGCCCGGTTGAACGGCATCCGCAGATCTGTGTCCGGATTTACGCCGTAGATCTCGAAGGTGTCCCCATTCAGGTGGGGGACGGTAAGGGTCGTATAGTTGCCGAATGTTGCAGAAAAGACCGTACTCGCCGAAGCCGCCAGCTGCCGGGTGGGGGGGGTCGTCATGAGAGAGTTCTTCACCACGATTACCCGCTCATCTGAGCTAAAATCACGCTCAGTGACATCCCACGGCCTGGTCACCCTGACACCGTCCTTGTCGAACGCTACTGTCCTCCATTTTTTCGAGGTGTCATTGGCAACCGCCATGGTCGACTTAATGACCAGATATTTGGAGCCGATGTCATTTGAATCCTTATTGAATGTTGTGTTGCCGCTCAGAATGGCGCGTGGAACGTTGCCCGGCGCAGCGTTGACCGCATCATTGAATGAAGCGGGGCTTTGTCCGGAAGGCCAGAATGAAGCCGGGATAGTGGAGGCGTCAGTCGCTTCCTCGTAGGTGACGGGCGCCTGAAAGGCCCAAGGCAGCCCGAAACCGGTATGCTCCAGGTCCGCCCGCAGCACCTCTAGGCCGACGATCCCCTCTATCTGGGTCTCAACGGATTTGGACTGCTGGGAAGAGCTGTTGACTATGGTTTTAAAGGCAGTTGCCGTAATCATGATGACCGTCAGGAAAATCGCCATGACAACGATCAGTTCCGTCAGAGTAAAGCCACGTTTGTCGCGAAAAAGCATCATACTGCTCCTCGATTGCATCTCCCCTCTCCTCAACTTAATGCTGTCTTTCCAGGTGTGAGAGATCATACTTTAACCCTCTTGGGTGGCCAACGGCCGGGTGAGGCGGTGGAAGACATTTTTGTGTTTTGCTGGCTCTTGAGTATTAACGTATTATGGAGACGGGAGCCGTCACCCTGTTCTGAAAGGTCACCCCTTTGTAGGTCCATGAGACCACAACCTCCAGCTGTTTCGTCGCCGCAACAGGGTCAGTCGACAGGTCAGTGACTTTCATGTCTACGCTGTAAGGCTTGCCGGTCCCTCTGATTCTGCTCGGTTCGTAGCGTCTGCCATAAGTCAGAGGCATGGTTGTAAGCAAATCAAATGCCTTTCCTTTCTGAATATTCATGTACTTCTCCCCCACGTAGACCGCCTCGTCACGGAGATGGTTCTTCAAATTATACTCTGTGGCGACGTTGATGGACTCCAGAAGACCGAGCATCCCCACCATCATGATTAGAATGGCGACCATCACCTCGGTAAGGGTAAAGCCGCTTTTATTTCTGGTCGATGTGATCACTGTCACAAACCCCTCCCGTCCGTCGTTTTCCCAAATTGATCCTCGCCTGTGAAACAACCATGCTGTCTACCGCGGCCGAGTTTTCGTTGGTAGGCTGTATGCAGAAGGATCCTTCGTCGTTAGTCAGTCCCTGCGTGTCAAAGGTCAACGCGCCGCCGCCGTTCCATACCACTGGAAACCTGAGATGCTTTGTCTCAAGCGGCGTTGCTGTAATCACCGTCGATGAATACGACTTGTATACCTGCCCGCTGATGACCACGCTACGGGCCCTTTTGCCGTAGAGCGCCTGCAGACGGACCTCCATGAGATCGGCGTGCATCGTTTTAATCTGGCTTTCAATGGCGGACTTCGTCTGCATCTCGTTCCAGTTGAGGGTCGCAATTGAGAACAGAATGCCCATAATCGCCATAACAACAATCAATTCCACGAGAGAAAAGCCACGCTGGCACATATCAATGCTCCTGAATGTGGAGAATCTTTTTCGCCGGCCTGTTCGTGCTGCTGCTGATTACCGGAGGGGCATCAGAAGGGGGTTTCCCTCCGCCGATTGGAATTGGAGTAGTCGGAACGGGCGGTTCAACGATTCGAGGGGGACCTTGTGGATCAAGTGGGTCTGGTGGATACGTGATAATAGTACTGCTCGTTGCAGGACAACCGAGCGCCTCCGCCAGACTGACTTCCTTGAATTCTCCCGTAGAAAGCTGAACCAGCACTTTGCCCTGAAGTGCATTACAGCTGGGCATACCACCGTTTTTGTAATTCACTATCCTGAGAAAAGAGTTGCCGCCGTATCCACATTTATCCATGGTCGGCTTGAATGTTGTAAATAAAACCGTACCGTTTGTAAGGGCGATAGTATCGGTAACAACCCGCTCGGCGCCCAGGGTCGCGGTGTCGTCGTTCAGGTCTACGCGCCACCCCGGATCCCCGGGGTTGACTGTCGCTACGGAACTGGTCTGGTTGACCAATGATCCGGACACAGTTGTCGTGCAGTTTCCATCCAGAAAATTGCCTGGCTTGTCCGAAGTGTTATAACAGGGTTCCTTGATCCCGAACAATGCACGGCGGCTACCGTAGTCGTCAAGACTGGTTCCGTCGCGGTAGAAATATCGGCCCGTACCGAAATAGAGCCAAAGATTTTTCCCAAGCTCCCTCGTGTCCTGAAGCCGGGCGATGGAGGTTGTAACAGGGCCGATACCGTCGACCACTTTGCTGTATGCCCAGGGGGTTGTGGCATCATCCGGATTCAGACTCTCTTTTGTCATTATCCTCGCTACTCCGCCGTCGGTCCATCCGGCACCGGACACATATTTGACATACCCTGCATAGATGGCGTCGTCCTGGTAATTTCCGGAAACGGCCGCCCCGGCCCTGCGGTCGGCGTCGATGGAGCCACCGATCATGGAGCCGGCAAAGGCATTGTCGATATCTGTAGTGATGGTCTTGACTAGATCGCCGGTCTTAAGATCCACCACGAAGAATCTCAGGTGATGATCAGAGCCCCCCTTGAACTGATGAGTAGTGGTGTCGATCGGACCAAAAGGGCCATTGCCGAACACCGCAAACCAGCGGCCGTTCTTGTTCCTGTCGCCTACCCTGACTATGCTCGGGCCGGTGGTAGAATACCCCAGCTGATTATTGCTGAACTCCCAGAGGAGTTGCGGATTGTTCGCGTCGGTGACATCCAGCGCAAAATATGACGAATAACCGAGGCTTGTGGTTGGTGCGGCCGGATCGTTGATTGGAGTCTGCACACAGGCGACATCAGAGGTACACGAACGACGAGAAGCCCCGCCCAGTCCCATGCCGCCAATAACGACCGTCCGCCAGGTATTGGCCGACTTGGCCTGATCCCAGTAGTTCCCCCCACTTCCGTCATCCCCTATGCTGGCATCCAGGATCAGCGTCCTGCCGTCAATTGCGTAGAGATGCTGATAGGCCGGGTCCGTCAGGTACTTGAGATAGGGGAGGTAATTCCTTGGGATATAGGCCCACTCCTCCTTTCCCAGGTTCGTTCCGCTTAGCGATGCTTTCTGGTTGCCGGACGCCTTTACTGACAGGATTCCAAGCTTGAAAGCGTGCAGCATGCCGTCATTTGCCCCCACGTAGACCATGCCACGGTCTTGATAGTCGCTGGAATTGATGTAGGTTTCGTACGACTTGTCGCTATAACCGCCGGGCGGCGGCAGGTTGTAAGTATTCAGGCGAACCGTCGATTGTACCCTGGGGGTTGAAGATATAATGTCGCCAAGCCGCCAGACTCCGGAACTGGTGACATTCGTCACGGGGTCCTTGATGCTGACTGTCCGGTTACGGTAGCCGGTCTGATCCTGACCGTGCACCCAGTCTATAAGTGTCGGTGCATCGGCGACGGCAACATTGAGATAAGGAGCAAGAGCAGTGGAGTTGTCAACGACTGCGCCCGGAAACGTTGATGAGGAAAAGTCGATCAAAGAGGTTCCGTTGAGGCTGGTTTTGATAGTCCGGGGTGATGTGCTGATGTTACGTGACCAAAGCAGCTTGCCGGCGCGCCAGATGCTCTTGACATAATCAGGATCGATCAGTCCGCCGACAGCGGTATCACCGGTGCCGTCCCCGTTTGTGTCCTGGGAGCGCTGCACCATGGTCCTGTCGGAACTGTTGTCAAAGGCAAAACGGGCAACATAATCACTGACAAGGTTCAGCTTCAGGTCACCGTCCGAATCTTCCCTGATGGTGCTGTTGTTAATGTAAGGATCGACAAAGTACCAGAGGTTCTGCATTTCACCGATCCAGTTGGCAGCTGTCTGGTCTGCAAAAACCTTTTTCGGATAGAAGACCGCCTGGAGGATATTGGCGCCGCTCCCCTCGCTGTTGGAAAGAATGGATGCCGCAGTACCGGAGGCGGCTTTGGCGGCCACGTCCTGGAAGACAGAAGTAAGCTCGTTTCTAAGGCCAAGGTAGTTATTCGCCTGCCTGAGCGTAGTACCGCCGTTGATGGCGGTTTTACTCAGCAGGGTGACGGAATTGCAGTCGCCGCTGGCGCCGTTGGACTCGCCGTTGAAGACCACATAGCTGGTAATGGAGTCGCGGGCATTCCCGGGAGGTGTGGTTGATGCCGGCGAAGCCGTGCTGAGATCGGAAATCTGCCTGTTTTTGGCAATCCACGACATGATCGGCAGATTGTTTCTCCCGCCGTAGTCTGTCGTAACACCTGACGGCGCTCCCGTACAGGTGGTCTGGGTTATCCCTGCCTGGGAGGCGTAAAGCGTTGCAAGGGTGTTGACCGAACTGTTGCGGTCCGCAGTGGAACTGCCGTCGGTGACGAGCAGCACGTAGTTTTGTTGACAACGGTACTCGGATGGGTTGTAGTTCTCGTTGAAATCGACCGGCGCGGTCGAGAAGCCGGTGTAGTCGGTACTCGTCGTATTGAGGTTGTTGAGGCGGAGGTCGGTCCGGCTCTTCCCGGCATTAGTGCCGCTGGGAACCCGCGCAAAGTAGCCAATGGCGTTGTAGAAGACCTCCGAGAGAGGAGTCCAGGCGTTCGCCCTTACGTCATCCAGCACCTTGATCAGGCTGGTTGTCGTGTGGTCCCCGACGCTGTTGCCGATGCAGGCCTGGCTGGCTCCGCTGCAGTTCGCCACCGTGGTGCAGACCGTGGTCCCTTTAGCGCCGCAGTAGCCGCTGAGACAGGTATTCCCACTGCTGCAGTCCGTGTCAAGGGTACAGGGGGCGCCGGTCATTGTGGCACAGAACCCGTTGCCGATGGGGTAGATGATCCGCCCGCCGTCCAGGTTGGTGGTATTGGCAGATGTTTCACCACAGGTGTTGCTACCGCCGCAGTCTACACTCTGGGTGCAGGTCTTGGTCAGGGAGCCATCATCATTGGAACAAACGCTGGGTTTACCGATCAGGGCGGTCTCTGAAGCCGAGCCAAAGGGGTTAATACTCATTGCGCCAAGGCGGATCTGGTTGCCGAACTGCTGGATCAAACCGGTCGGCTCTGTCGCTGTGGCAACCTTGGCGCGCATGGTCGCAACGGGCGTGCCGAGTTGCGCCTCAACTCCGAGTCCGCTCAGAATGGCAGGCAGATTGTCGGTGGTCGCAGTATTGGAAGGGGCGTCCGTCGGGTCGGTAACCGGCGGCGCCGCCATGTCGCCGCAGAAACGGTACTCCGCCTCGGCCAGTTGCGAATCGGTGCCGGTCAGCACCCAGTTGCCGTTGGCGTCTGCGGAAAAGTACTGTCCGGCATAGCCGGTACCGCAGAGGAGCGCCGGGTTGCCCGCGGCGATGGCTGTGGGGCCGCTGTCGCAGGTGACGCTGCCGTCGGCGGCACAGTCGGTATTGACGCTGCACTGCTGCAGGTGGTTGTTGTGGCAGGTCTTGAAAGAGGCGTAGATGTCCGGGCACTGCAGTTTGACCGTGTTCATGTTGGCAAAGCCGTACATGGGGGCCGACTGCGTCGTGCCGCGGATCGTCCAGCACTCCTGCATGCTTTGCTGGAAGGAAACCTTGGTCTTCACCGCAGCCTGCTGGGCCGAGACGACACAGTCCCCCACGTAGTTGGCGACGCAGGGGCCGTAATCGGCAGCCACGGTCACCACGCAAGGGCCGAAATGGTCAGTGGAGGCGGCAGCGTAGCCGATGCAGGCTCCTGACGCGGCCGTAAAATCAGTGCCGGTGGAGCGGAAGTTGCAGTTGCTATCGGTGCGACAGGTATTGCCCGGCGGCGTGTCGTTCTTGCCAGGCGCCGGGGCATACTTGGTCTTGTCCACACTGCAGTAACCCAGTTTTTCGGCAACAGGGACATCACACTCGCTACCTCCGCTCGTACAGGCAATAGTCGGCTTCAGGGAGCAGGAATTCCTGTCAGCCACCTTGCAGGAGGTGGTGTCGGTGGCGCCGCTGCAGCTCTGGGCAAGGTTGTTGCTGCAGACAAATGGAGGAGGCGTGGTGCTGGAAACGCGATAACAGTCGCTGTTGGTGCCGCAGGCTTTTGAAGTGAGCAGCTTGCAGAAGCCGTCGGCGGTGCCCGTATTCTGCAGACAGGCATCCACCGACTGCTTGATGTCGGCATTGCTACCGGTGGCCAGGTCCTGGATCGCCTTCTGGCAGACGGCAAAGTTAAAGGCTGTGCCGATTTTACTGAAGAGATTGATGTAGGTCTGGCCGCCGGTGGAAGGTGCCGTCTGGTTATAGGGATTGGCCTCACCGTTGATGGTAAAGGTTACCCCCAGGCTCGTATTTGGGTCTGACGACCCAGTGTTATAGTTGATGAAATCGGCGGTGTTGGCATCCTTTACATACCCCTGCCCCACGCAGCCCCGCGATTCGGGGATCAAGCCGGTGCCGTCGAACTTGCCGCCGGTGAGAATCTTTTTCTCCACGTCGAACTTGGAAGCGGTCAGCCAGTTGAGATAATTCCCCTTCGCTACAAAGCTTTGCAGCGTTCTGCTCGTGCCGGAGATGGTGTACTCGACACACATGGTATTGGCAAGGGTCTTGGTGGTACTCCCGGCCGCCACACTGCCGCAACCAGAGGGAAAAGCGGAAGCCACGGGCGCGAAATCCCCTTCGCTGAAAGAGGCCGGCGCCGCTGGTGGCCGGTAGTAGTAGAAGGTCTCCTTGTCGAAGTAGCCGAAGTAGTCAGTGGCGCTGCGGTAGGTTTCGTCGAAGCAGTAGTAGGGGCTGCGGTCAAAAACGCTGCAGGTGTCGCCGGCAGGGCAGTCGCTGTCGTAAAAACACGCTGTGCCGGTATTTGCCGCGCAATGCTTCTTTCCCTTGTCCACGTAGGCCAGGTCGTACATACTGGCGGAGTTGTCGATCAACAGGAGTAGGTTAGGTTTCACCCCGGCAGTGATGAACGGCGGGGTTATGCAGTACTGGCTACCCGGATCGGCAAAGCAGACTATCGGCAGCACCAGTAGGGCAACCATCAGCAGGAAGGGGATTTCTTTGCAAAGTTTCTGGTTGTTCATATACCCACCTCGTCCAATGATGTTCATCTGCTCGCTGCAGCGCCAGCTAAGCCACAAAGTTGCATGATAGTAGTAAGCAACATGAGTGCCAACTTAAACTCATCGTTCGCTCTTAGTAACTACCCTAAATTACACGGTTTTATTACAAGTATGGCAGTTGCAGCCGCACCACGCTATGAAATATTTGCATACTTACCGCTGGAACCACGCAAAATCCTTCACTCCAGACCGTATTCCTTCAACTTGTAAAGCAGCGCCCGATGGCTGATCTCCAGGAGTCTCGCCGCATGGGTCCTGTTGCCGCCGGTTTTTTCCAGCGCCCTGCCTATCAGATCCCTCTCAATACTTTCTTCCGCCCGCTTTATTGACAGGGAATCGAAGGCCATCGCCGCGCCCCGCGCCCCGCCGTCTTTTCTCCGCACTTTATCCGGCAGGTACCCCAGACCAAGGGATTCACCTTCACAGAGCACCAGTCCCCTCTCTATGCAGTTTTCCAGCTCCCTGACATTGCCCGGCCAACCATAGTCCATGAGGGCGTTCAGGGCTTCCGCTGTACAGCGCACCACCTGCTTGCCCATTTTGTGGTTATATTTCGCGATAAAATGGGTTGCGAGCAGGGGAATATCCTCCTGTCTTTCGCGCAACGGCGGCAGTGTCAGGCTGAACACATTAAGCCTGAAATAGAGGTCTTCCCTGAAGCGTTCCGTTGTCACCTCCCGCTCCAGGTCCTTCGAGGTGGCGGAGATAACCCTGACATCTATCTTTTTCGTGACATTCCCCCCCACTACGCGGATCTCCTCATCCTGGAGCACGCGCAACAGCTTGACCTGCAAGGCAAGCGGCATCTCGCCGATCTCGTCGAGAAACAGGGTTCCTCCGGTCGCCTGTTCAAAGAGGCCGGACTTGTCGTAAGAAGCGTCGGTAAAGGCGCCTTTCACATGGCCGAACAGCTCGGACTCCAGCAGGGTTTCCGGAATCGCCGCGCAGTTGATCGCCACGAACGGGGCGTTCTTGCGCCTGCTGTTGTAATGGATGGCCCGGGCAATCAGCTCCTTGCCGGTCCCCGATTCCCCTAGGATCAGCACCGTTGTCTTATAATCGCAGACCTTTTTGACAAGGGTGAATATTTCATGCATCCGTTCATTTTTACTGATGATACTGGCAAAGGAGTATTCCTTCCTGATCTCCGCTCTGAGCCGCTGGTTCTCTGCCTTAAGCCGCTCCCGCTCTTCCGCCTTTCGCAGCACCAGGCCGATCTCGTCGCTCTTGAATGGCTTGGAGATGTAGTCATACGCCCCCAGCTTCATGCATTCGATGGCACTGTCCATCGTGCCGTACGCCGACATCATGATGATGGTGCTGTTGATGCCGGCGGCCATGGCCCCTTTGAGAAAACCGGCGCCATCCAGGACCGGCATCTTCATATCGCAGAGGATGAAGTCATAATCCTTTGCTGACGCCATCCGCACGGCCTCAGCGCCGTCTGTTGCCTGCTCGACGAGATACCCCAGCTTCTGCAGCATGACCTGCAGCATGTGACGGAGATTTTCCTCATCGTCCACTACGAGAATCCGTTTTTTCAAAGTCTCACCCACCCTTCACCCTTCACCCTTCACCCTTCACCCTTCACCCTTCACCCTTCACCATTCACCCTTCACCATTCACCATTCACCATTCACCATTCACCCTTCACCGCTTTTTAACCGGCAGCCAGATGGTCAATGCCGTCCCCTTGCCCGGTTCACTCTCGGCAATAATCCTGCCACCGAAAGAGTCGATGATCCTCGCGGAAATGGCGAGGCCCAAGCCCGTCCCCTTCCCCGGTTCCTTGGTCGTAAAGAACGGATCGAAAATCCTGCCTAAATTCTCCGGGGTAATTCCCTCGCCGCTGTCTTTAACCGCAATCGTTAAACAGGAGGAATCAGCACTTCTGCCAGGGGAGGAAGAGCTGAAAGCCCCGTGAAAATCATTTTTGCGCCGTCCCATGGGTGGAGTTCTGGAAGAGAGGGAATTATGGGCAAAGAGCATCTCGGCAATCCTCATACTCACCCTTACCTCAAGCTCCCCCCCCA
>Ga0210377_10002262_pt1 | contig 16969 bp, 12 predicted proteins | sample PLM4_65_b1redo_FD_155480 | JGI IMG/M metagenome (GOLD analysis project Ga0210377, IMG submission 155480) | Groundwater sediment microbial communities from an aquifer in East River, Colorado, USA - PLM4_65_b1 redo | ecosystem: Environmental > Terrestrial > Soil > Riparian zone | place: USA: East... | reverse complement strand
GGCCTGGCCCGGGAGTTCGGGGTGGCGCGGGGGCGGTGGGCTGTGGACGACGGGCTCCCGTTTCACATGGTCAGGCGCCTGCAGGCCGGCATCCCGGGATGCACGTTGGTGCCGGCCTCCCGGGTGCTGGCCCCGTTCCGGGCGCAGAAGGAGCCTGGCGAGGTGGACCAGATGCGACAGGCGGCTCGCATCACGGAGGAGGCTGTGGCGGAGACGTTGGCCGAGGTCCGTCCCGGGATGTCGGCGCGAGATGTTGCGGCCAGCATCGAGAGCGGCATGCGCCGGAAGGGGGCGAGCGCCGTGGCGGGGAGCATTGTCGCCCAGGGGCCGACGGCGGCGCTGCCGCACGCGCGGGCCGGGGACGAGCCCCTGCGGGCGGGCGAGGCCCTCCTGGTGGATGTGGGCTGTAGTTACCAGGGCTACCGATCCGACCTCACGCGCTGCTATAGTCTGGGTGAGGTCTCCGGGAAGGTGGAGCAGGCCTACCGCGCCGTGCGAGAGGCCTACGAGGCGGCCCGGAGCCTGATTCGGCTCGGCGTACCGCTCGGCGAGGTGGACCGGGCCGCGCGCGAGGTGATCACCCGGGCCGGCTTCGGGCCAAACTTCATCCATCGGCTGGGCCACGGCATCGGGCTGGATCCGAAGGAAGACCCCTACGTGGTGGCCGGGAACTCGGAGCCGTGTCTCCCAGGGCACACCTTTTCTGTGGAGCCCGGGGTGTATTTCCCCGGCGAGTTCGGCCTGCGCCTGGAGGACGTCGTCGTCGTCAGCGAAGCGGGGAACGAGGCGCTGACGAATCTGCCCCGAGAACTTATCACGTTGCCACTCTAACAGCGTTCGACTGTTTCCGCCTACGGCGGATTCGGCGGTTCGGGCGTTCAAGAAACTGCGGAGCAGCCGAACCGCCAAACGCTCTTGAGGTCCAATGAGTCCACCTCCGAGTCTCCGCCCGGGCCAGCGGATGCAGACGACCATCGAGCGGCTGGTGTTCCAGGGCAGCGGCTTGGGCCGGCTTCCGGATGGGCGAGTAGTCTTTGTGCCGTACACGGCGCCCGGCGACCAGGTGGAGATCGAGGTCGTGGAAGCCCGGGACGATTTTGTCCGGGCAAACCTCGTGCGTGTGCTCACCCCCTCCGCCGTCCGCGCCGCGCCTCCCTGCCGGTACTACGGAAACTGCGGCGGCTGCCAGTGGCAGCACCTCGGATATGCTTCCCAGCTCGAGTGGAAGCGGCTAATCCTGCAGGAGCTGCTGGCGCGCGTCGGGAAGCTCGCTGCGCCGGCGGTGTTGCCGCCCATTGCGCCGGCCGGCCCCTGGGAGTATCGGGCCCGCGCGCAGTTCAAGGTCTTCGCGAGCGGGCGGCTGCACATCGGCTTCCACCAGCGGGAGACGCACCGGGTCGTGGACATCGACTGCTGCCCCCTGCTGGATGCCCGCCTGAACGGCGTCTTGCGAGTCCTGCGGCAGATGCGGGACCCGGCCCCCCTCAAGCTCTTCCCGCACCTGCGGGAGGTCTGGGCGGCCGCCGGGACCGGCGCCGGCACCGGTACCGGCGAGGTGGTGGTCTCACTCTTCGCGCGCACACGGGATCGGGCCACCATCCGGCTGCTGTTTCACCGGATCCAGGCCGAGGTGCCGAACCTGCAGGGGCTCGTCCTGCTGGACGGGGACCCGCGGCAACATCCTCGGTTCGTGGACCGGCACGGGCACGGCGCGATACTGGAACAGGTGGGCGACTATCGGTTCCGGGTGGATGCCATGGCCTTCTTTCAAGTGAGCGGCCTGGCCGCGGGGACCCTGACGCGGCTGGTGGTGGAGGCGGCGTCCCTGGCCGGGAACGAGCGGGTTCTGGACCTCTACTGCGGCGTGGGGACTTTCAGCGTTCCCCTGGCCCGCCTCGCCCAGGAGGTTGTGGGGGTCGAGGCGCACGCCGCTGCGGCTGCCGACGCCGTCCACAATCTTCGGAACAACGGGTGCCATGAAGCCCGGGTCATCCAGGCCCAGGTGGAGCAGGTGCTCCCGACATTGGTGCAGCAGGGTCCCTGGGATCTGGTCGTCTTGGACCCTCCCCGTCAGGGGTGCAGCCGGCGGATCCTTGACACCCTCACGGGGATGGCCGTTCCCCGCATCATTTACGTCTCCTGCGACCCCAGCACCCTGGCCCGGGATCTCGGCATCCTGGTGCCTTCCGGGTATCGCTGCACGACCCTCCAGCCCGTGGATCTTTTCCCGCAGACCTTTCACCTGGAGTCGGTGGCCGTCCTGGAGCGAACCTCCTGAATGATCCGCAGATTCCGCAGATGTGTCCGGACGCAAGTCTCCACTCCGGGTGGAACGTGCTTCTGGCTGATGGCTGAAAGCTGACAGCCGGCGATGGCAACGCTTTTGGCTTTGCATCCGGAGATACATCCTCCATAATATGCCTCGATCTCATCCAGGCGCCCGCGAGCGGGCGCCGCACATCAAGGGGGAAATGCATGCACACTGCAGGAAGGTTTCTTGGAACCCTCGTCGTGATCATGGGGCTTTTCGCCGCCACGATGCCCGGCGAGGCGTGGGGTCGGGCTGGAGGCGGGGGCAGTTCGGGCAGCCGAGGGTCCCGCAGCTTCTCGAGCCCGAGCCGGAGTTACAGCGCGCCCTCGCAGCCTTCAAGCCCCAGCACACAACCGTTCACCCAACCGCGGCCGACTCCGGTGCCGCAGCCATCGCCCGTTGGGGGATTCTGGCGGTCCATGGCGGGCGGCGTGCTTGGGGGAATCCTCGGAGGCATGCTGTTCCGGAGCCTGGGCTTCGCTGGAGGCCTCGGCGGCGGCTTCGGGGGCGGGTTCGGCGTGTTTGACCTCTTGTTGCTGGCCGGGATCGGATACCTGATCTACCGGATGGTGCGCCGGTCGCGCGAGCCCCAGGAGGCCACGGCGACCGGTTACTACGGCCGGATGGCGGCCGACTCGTATGGATCCACGGGTGCCTCCGTTGCAACGGTTGATCAGCCGCCTTCATCGGGTTCTGAGGATCTGGAGCGGGGCATGGCCCATATCCGCCAGATGGATCCACGATTCGACGAGGTAGGATTCAAGGAATGGTGCAATGACACCTTCTTCCGGATCCAGGCGGGCTGGATGCGCCGGGACATGGAGAAGCTTCGTCCGGTCCTGACCGAGGAGATGCAGGAGGTCTTCCGCAAGCAGATCGAAGACTTGCGGGCGAAGGGGCACATCAACAAACTGGAGAACATCGCCGTGCGCTCCATAGAGCTAACCGAGGCGTGGCAGGAGCAGGGGCAGGACTACATCACCGTCCGGTTCCTGGCAAACCTGCTGGATTACACGGTGGACGAGGCCTCAGGGAAGATCGTGAGCGGCAGCGACAGCGACCCGGTGAAGTTCGAGGAGTTCTGGACCTGGGTCCGGCCCGTGGGGCTGAACCCCTGGCGGCTGTCGGCGATCAACCAAGCGGAATGACCTTCGTCATTCCATGGCAGACTGAGTGACACTCGCCCGGACGTGAAGGACACGCGGCCCATCCCTCGCCGGATGGGCCGCGGCGTTTCTTGGGCCCAGGCCCCTTCTTTCCTGCAGGTCCACAGGTCGTTAGTCCGGATTATTCACGAAAGCCCCCAGACACCCTCACCCGCGCCCTCTCCCACACCCAGGGGGTCCCCGGGAGAGGGGCACACTTCTGGATCCCCTCTCCCGGGGAGCCGTTGCTCTTCCCAATGCAACGGGTGACGGGAGAGGGACAGGGTGAGGGGGCAGCCGCGAGGCACGAAGTGAGTTCACGAATAATCCGGGTTAGCCCCTGATAGCCCCGTTTCGCCTTCGAAATTGCGACTCGGTCGGCGTTGTTGTCTAAGCTGTCTTCCGCGATTCAAGCGATCCAGCTTGGCAGTCCCCAGCAGGGTCTGGTAGGTCCCGGGACCAGATGCTGGAGCGCGGGCCTTTGCCTGCCAGATTCCGCCGGACGAGCCGGAGAGGCAGCCAGGCAAGAAAACCGAGGCCGACCAGCGGCACGCTCAGGCCCAGCGCCGGGGACCACAGGACCAGGGCCGCCCAGCCGAGGACGGGCACCAGCCCCGCTCGCACGAAGGCGCGGAGGGCCTCCGAGCGGGCAATGACCTCAGCCAGCGGGGGGCTCAGCCGGTAATAGGCTGCCACGAGTCCCCGCCCCACCGCAGTCGGAAGCAGGTACCGGTCGCGGACCTCCCGGAGCAGTTGCACCTGGGGCGCCAGGGGTGAGCCGAAGGCCGCCGTGGCGATGAAGCACCCGCCCCCGCCCCCTCCACCACCCCCGCCCCCACTGCTGATCTCGAAGGTGGCACTCACATTCCGAGCTTGGGTCATCGTGACCGTGCAGGGCCCGGTGCCACTGCACCCTTCTCCCCCCCAGCGGGTGAAGGTGGACCCCGTCGCGGCTGTGGCCGTGAGGGTGACGCTGGCGCCGGCGTCGAAGGCGGCGCTACAGGTGGCGCCGCAGTCGATGCCCGCCGGGGTGGAGGTGACCGTGCCGCTGCCAGTGCCGGCCTTCGTCACGGCGAGGGGGAAGGTCTGCGGCGTGAAGGAGGCGGTCACATTCCGGGCTTGGCTCATGGTAACGGAGCAGTCCCCGGTTCCCATGCAGTCCTCCCCGCTCCAACCGGTGAAGGTGGAGCCCGTCGCGGCTGTGGCCGTGAGGGTGACGCTGGCGCCGGCGTCGAAGGCGGCGCTACAGGTGGCGCCGCAGTCGATGCCCGCCGGGGTGGAGGTGACCGTGCCGCTGCCAGTGCCGGCCTTCGTCGCAGTAAGGGGCTGGCTTTGGGGGCGCTCCGGCACGCTGAGGATGGCGGCGACCCAGACCAGCGAATCGTTGCCTGTGCTGATGACCGCGTCAGCACTGGTGGCGCTGGCCGGGATGGCTGCTGAGACGTCGGAGGTTCGGGTGTCCCAGAAGTTCCCGTCGCTCCCGCTGAACGGATCGGTAGCAAGGAGGGTCGTGTCCACCCCGGCGTACTCCGGCGTGATGGACTCGCCATCGCCCACGACGAACGTCAGATGGGCACCAGTGGGAGGATCGGCAGCGACGAATCCGCTCAGGGGTGTCGTGTGGAATTGCAGCCGAGAGCCGGCCAGGGTGACGGCCCCGTCGTTGATCGTGACCATACGGGCTGCCGCCCCCGGGAGCGAGTAAATCACAACAAGGTTCGCCCCCTCCGAGTCGTTGACCGTCGGGCCGGCCGCGGGCAAGCCGGCCACCGTGTAGGTGCCGTTCCCGGTCACCAGGGCGGTCACTTCGGCCCGGTAGGCGAAGCTCTGGAACGACCCCCAGAAGGGATCGTCGCTCTGCCCGATGAGGGACCCCGTCAGGGACGTGCCGTTGAGCGTGGGGGCGGTAAAGGTCCCGGCTGTCCCCAGGGTGGCCCAGTACAGGAATGCCCGCTGGACGGTGGCCCCCGCCGGGATCCCCGTGAGGCTGATGGTTCCAGTGCCTATGCCACGCAGGCCGACCCCGGCACTCGTCACATCCCCCGTGACGGTCTCTTGGAGGAAGGGTGCCAGGCGCGGGAGGGTGATCGCCTGGTCATTCACGAAGATGTTGTCGAACGTCGCGGCGATGAGTCCTGCACCGCCGGCCCTCTGGACAGATACCTGGGTCTGGAAGTCCTTGAAGTGGCCGGTGGGCGGCTTCATCACTGGATGGCCCGGCTTCGGGTCGAATGTCTTGGTCGTCCCATCCATCCCGTAGGTGAATACCGAACCATCCCATTCCAGGGACAAGTTGTGTGTCTCGCCGAGGTTGACAAAGCCGAGAGAGTCAGAGAAAAGGGTTGTTGCTGTCCCGCACAGTGGATCCTCGCATCGGTCGGTCAAGAATTCGACTGTCAACGGGCCGACGTTGTTCGAGAAGATGCGGATGAAGCCCTCGACGTCCCCACTGAGGTCGTTGCCTCCCGTGCTCGCGCCATCGTTGTAGAAGCTGCCGGCCAGTCGCGCCTGGACGAAGCTGTTGAGTGAGAGGAAGGCGGTCGCTGTGATGTCCGCGCGCAGGGATGTCACTGCATTCTGGTTGACGAACCGGGATCGATTCTGCAGTCTCGTGTCAGTCACACCGGCCACTGCCGCCTTGGATATGAAGCGGCCTGTCACGACCTCCCGGACGAGTTCGAGGCTGGCCCACTTCGACGGGTCGAGGCGGGGACCGCTGAAGTCGTCGTAGAGGACGCCGCCGACCATCACATTGGCGTAGTCCCCGGCCACGAATCCCTCGCCGCCCGGACCGGCGATCTGCAATTGCGTGCCGAGTACCTTCCCGGGCAGGTTCGGGGCGGCGTTGACGATTGGCTGAATCGGCTGCGGGTCCACAGCCGTGGACAGGCCGTCCACGCTAAAGGTGAACACGGCGCCGTCCCAGGCAATGGCGAGCGTGTGGACCTCCCCCAAAGCGGCCGATTTGACAGTCGCTGGGGGGATCACATCGGTTGTCACCGTGCAGTCGGCATTCGTGCACTTGGACACACTGTATTGGATATCCACCCCAGTGCTGGCCCCACGCAGGTAGAGCTGCGCCTGGACATCCCCCGTCGCTCCGGCGCCGGCCGTCCCATCGTTATAGTAGGCCCCCCGCAGTCCCACGCGTGAAGAGCCGCCGGGGGGTGGGATATACTCATTGAGGCGGACGTCAGCCTGAAAGGACTGGATGGTCGTCGGGTTGGCGAACACGAGATCATTGCTGAGGGACGATGGTGGCCCAGCCCCGCGAAGAGACGAGGCGAGCTTTCCGTCGCGGATCTCGCGCACGACTTCGAGGTTCTGCCACTTGGTGGCATCAATCGTGCCCCCCGCAAAGTCATCGTAGAGGCTCAGAGCATCGGCGCAAGTGGCCGAGGGTCCGATGAGGGAGAACGTAAGGACCGCAAGAAGGCGAAGCGTCTGCTTATTCATTGTGAACTCCTGAACCGCAACCAGTTTCCTGGATAATCAGCCCCACGCGTGGGGTGCCTGCAGGGCTAGTGCCGCCATGTCGTCTTGCGCGGGCGTGTGATTGCCCAGCGGCTCAATCAACCCCTGCGTGTTGGAGCCCTCATCAACTCACCGATGCCCCCACGGACCTTCTCCAGGCAGGCGGAGCGGCGAAACTAGATGCAGCGCTCTTTTCCAGTACCTCCTGCTTCGATTGCACGAGCAGGAGGATGATGTCCAGAGGGTCGGCGGCAGATGGGTCATCCCCCCACAACCCTTAAGGCTTTCGATACGGCCTCCGGGAGAGGATGCTCGTGGTGGGGTCCTTCCTCGTAGGCAGACTCTTGACAAAATCAAGACTGAGGGGCTAGCGAGCACCCCAGAGTGCACAGCGGGATGGGAAGCGGAACCGAAGGCCCATCAGTCTGGTGTAGTGTTGTGTGGTGTGGGCGAGCATCCCCTTGGGGTCCGACCGATGCGGGAGGCTCAGTCAGGAGGCTATGCAAGGCCGACCCTGGCTGTCAAGACAAAAGTTCTCGGCAAAAGTTCTCGGCGTGCAAGTCTTGATCGGCGACCCCACAAGAGATGCACGCGTCGGAGTTTCCCTCGACGCAATGGTGTCTGGAGGCTATATGCACGCCTGCAAGTGAATGGGTAGTCGGGAGAGGGGCTACTCACTTTCGGGTCGCGTCCCAGTCACGGGTTGTGGTATGAAAAATCCGATTGACTCTTGGCCGGCGGTTCGGGCGAATGGAGAGGATGAAGGTGCTGCGCTGGCTGAAGCGGGGAGCCAGGCGGGTGATTCGCGGGGCGCTGAGTTGGGCGTCCCTCTTCGCCATCCCGCTGGGGATCGGCGTCGGCCTGACGGGCCACATGACGTTGGGGGCCCTGTTGGTTCTGGGTGGGACACTTTGCTATTTCCTCGTTGATCCCATCATGTTTATCCTGGATTTGGGACCTCCCAAAGAGCCGGAGCAGCAGGGCAGCAGGCGGCGGAGGAGTGGCCGCTGATCACTAGAACCCTCCACCCCCCCCGCCGCCCATCCCTCCGCCAGAAGAGCCTCCCCCGCCGCCATCGAAGCCGGAGCCGCCGGAACTGCGCGGGGAGGAGGCCATGGCCTCCGCCGTCTGACTTGACATGTGTCCGAGGTCTGAGGCAAAAGAGCGAGCGTTGAACGTCTGGAAATCCCCGCCGCGATACCAATCGGGAGGCTCGCGATAGATGTCTTCGAAGGCCCTCGCCCAGTTCTTCGCCACGCCGAGGGCCATGGCATAGGGCAAGAACTTCTCGAACATCTCCGGCGTCTTCACCATGCGCCGCAGCCTGTCCCCCTCGACCCGCGTGAGGAAGTCCTCAAACCCCAGGATGCCTTCCAGGGCCCGGGTTCCACGCGGTGTCCGGGCGGGCATGACCAGCCCGAAGCCCATGGTGATGGCGGCGCTGAGGACGGCGGAAACCGCGGCGGGAAGAAGGGACTGGCCGAGGTGGCTGCCCACCAGCACCTCGCCCGCGCCGATGAGGAAGCCCACCAGGATGCCGACCATAACGTACCGGCGTCTGACCTTGTCGGGCCGCTGGGTGTAGTAGCCGCGCTCCAAGAGCCGACTGAAAATTCGATCCCGGATTCCGGGGAGCCGGGCGTAAAAGGTGTTCTGTAGTGTCGACGACTCGACCGAGTGTCGGACGCCGCCGGAGAACAGCGAGTCCAGCAGCGCCTGCTCATGCGGCTGCAACTCCTTCCAGGCGTGTGCCGACTTCCGCATGCTGAAGAGGTACTCGTGGCTGGTCCGGAGGCCGAGAAGCTTCTTCGCTTCGTGCTCCTGGATCTGCAGGTAGCCACGAACCGCCAGGTCCACAAGCGTGGCGATGATATCGCGCATGTCCGGGGAGTTGTCCACCAGCGCCCCCATCTCGGCCGGCGTAAGCCCTTCGGGGGGATCGTACTGCGGGGCGATGGGCCGACGCCGCGGGTCGCGCCCTCGGCTGTACCAGAGCCAGAACATGACAACAAAGACGCCCAGGGGAAAACAGAACATCCAGTTGCTGCGCAGGAAGAGCGCGGATAGAGCCAGCAGGCCGGGGCGGTGGAGGACGCCGGGATCCCACCCAACCGCCACCGTCAGCCCTTCGCGGAAACTGAGTGGACGCTGCATCCGGATGGCGACCTCGCTCTCGCCCGTCTCGACGCTGGCGGCCTGTTCGCGAGAGCCATAGGCGCCGGTGAAGGCCACGGCGCGCAGGCCGGTGACCCCTGGGGGCAACTGGAACCGGGCGCTGGCGGCACGGATGGGCACCTGCCATTCATCGCCAGTGACGTTCCAGTACAGCTCGTCGTGTTCCTCGAAGAACTTCAAGCCGTTCTCCACCCGGTAGCGCAGGACGATCGTCCGGGTGGCGTTGGTGGCGTCGGGCACCCAGATCTTGAACTTCCGATAGTGGCGCTCGCGGCTGTGCTCGTACTTGAGGGGGCGGCCGGCGTCATCGGTGATGGCCTGGAAGCTCAGAAACAGCGTGTAGTTGAGGCCCTGGGGCGTGCGGTACTCGACCGGCATAGTGCGATAGATCCCATTCCAGGTGCCGACGAAGCGGGGGCGGATGGTCTCCGTGACCTGGATGGACCCATCAAGGTTGACAACGATAGTGGCCTCGAAGCTCTCGATCGTGAGCGATCGAGCATTGACGTGCGAGGGACACGCCGCGGCTGCCAGCAGCAGGGCGAGCAGCAGGAGAGGGTGCCGACGCATGACCACCTCCTCGCCGGCCTGGCGGGCACCCGCTCAGCGGGCACCCGCCCCGCCGGCACCGGGCCCGAAGCGCACCTGAGGGACCTCCCGCTCAGCGGCGGCGGTCAACTCGAAGAACTCACGTGACTTGAAGGCGAACATGCTGGCGATGAGGTTCGAGGGAAACTGGGCAATCTTTGTGTTGAGATCGCGGATGACGGCGTTGTAGTAGCGGCGGGCGTTCTGGATCGCCTCTTCGATCTGGGTGAGGGTCGTCTGCAGTTGGGTGAAGCTCTCCACGGCCCGGAGTTGCGGGTAGGCCTCGGCCAGGGCGAACAGCGATGTCAAGGCCTGGGTGAGCATGCCCTCCGCCCCGGCCTTGGCGGCCGGGCCCTGGGCGGACATGGCGCGGGAGCGAGCCGCAACCACCATGTCCAGAGTCTCCCGCTCGTGCCCGGCGTAGCCCTCGACCGTCTCGACGACGTTGGGAATAAGGTCATGGCGGCGTTTGAGCTGAACGTCAATGTCGGCCCAGGCGTTGTCGCACTGCACCCGCAGGCGCACGAGGCCGTTGTAGATCACGATGACGCCCAGGACCAGGACGGCAACGACGGCCAGTGGGATCCACATGATGACGCCTCCTTTGGATGGACGGTCGCGTTCCGAGTGGTATCCCTCAGACGGCCGCCACTATAGCTGGCAGGTGTACGGGTGTAAAGTCTACGGACGATCGCCGGCCGGGAGATGCTCGATATGAGAGGGCTGAGAACGATCACCCTGACGGAGGGACTCTCGGCGAAGGCACGAACCACAATGTTCCCTTTGCGTGAAGTGGGCAGCGTTGCAGGGTGGCTCTTCTTTCTTGATGACCACGCCCGCGATGTGCGGTGCCACAAGCGGAGGATGAAATGCCAAGGGCCTCCCGGACGTCCGGGAGGCCCTTGTTGTCCCTGCCAAGCCTTGCGGGTACTATCCCTTCAGATACTTGCTAAACCAGGCCACGCAGCGCGACCAGCCATCCTTGGCTGCCTCGGGCCGATAGCTGGGCCGGTAATCCGCATTGAAGGCATGGGGCGCACTTGGGTACTCAATGAACTCCGCGGTCGTCCCTGCCGCCTTCAGAGCGGCCTCCATCTCTTTCACGTCGGCCACGGGAATCCCCTGATCCGCTTCTCCGTAGAGGCCCAGGACGGGGCATTTGATCTGCGCCGCGACGTCCAGGGGGCCGACGGTCCGGATGCCCGGCGTCTTCGCAGGCTTGATCGCTCCATACCAGGCGACTGCTGCCTTGACCTCTCGGCTGTGAGCGGCGAAAAGCAGCACATAGAGTCCGCCTCGGCAGAACCCTGTCACACCGATCCGATCGCCCTGAGCTGAAGGATGCTGCTTCGCGTACGCCACGATGGCGTCCAGGTCGCCCATGACCCGAGCGTCGGGGACTGCGTTTATGACCCTCATGACTGATGCCTGGTCGGAGAGTTGGAGAACACCGCCCTCGCGCGCATAGGGCTCGAACGTGATACCCAGGAACCCCTCCCGCGCGAATCGGCGAGCCATATCCTTGATGTGTTCATGCATGCCCCACGCCTCGGGCAAGATCAGGACAACTGGGTAGCGCCCGGCAGGAGCAGGGCGGGCCTCATAAATCGGGACCTGGAAGTCCCCAACCTGGACCTTGGACTCCGTCACGGCCAGGCCTTCCGTCGGCGTCGTGATAACTTGACCCGCCACGGGCGTGGCGGCGACGGCGAAGCCGGCCAGGCTAACCCCGGTGACAGCGGCGCCGGCCAGGAACTGGCGTCGCGACAGATCCTGTCTTGCGTTCGCAATCCAATCCTTCGTCTCGTCCATGCACTCCTCCTCTGGACTGTGGAGGTGAGCAGAGGAGCCGAGGTGCACAGGCGACTGTCCCCGCTGGCATTCCCCTCTGCCCCTCGGCTAGAATTCGACGGTGTCCCCCGGCGCGGGCGCCTTCAACGTGATCTGCGGGCCCAACGCTTGCTGGAATGCCGCCACCGTCCCTGTCAGCAGGGGGAAGGTTCCGTAGTGCATTGGGATGACAATCTTCACGCCCCACAGCCGGGCCGCCTCAGCAGCATCGTCCGGTCCCATGGTGAAGTGGTCGCCGATGGGGAGCATGGCCACGTCCGGTTTGTATCGCTCGCCGAACAGCTTCATATCGCCATAAAGCGCGGTGTCCCCCGCGTGCAGGATGCGCAGGCCGTTCTCCAGGTAGATGATGTAGCCGACCGCCTCCCCGCCGGCCGTGAGCGAGGTGACTTTCGTCTGTGGATCCGTGTAGCTCACGGTGGAGCTGTGGTCGGCCCGGATCATGGTCACCTTGATGGGCGTGCCGGGGATAGCCGTCGCGGTGCCTCCCTTGTTCATGCGGATGATGTTGGCGGCCGGCACCCCCTGGGTGCCGAAGTACGTGGCCAGCTCGGCGATCGTGAGGAGGCGGGCGTTGGTCTGCTTGGCCACCTCGAGTGTCTCGCCGACGTGATCGGCGTGGCCGTGCGTGAGCAGGATGAGATCAGCCCTGTCCACCTGTTTCGCGCTGGGTGGCGCCTTGGGGTTGCTGAGCCAGGGATCAATGTAGATCGTCTTGCCACCGGGGGTGTCGATCCGGAACACGGAGTGGCCGAGGAAGGTTGCGCGGGCCCTTCCGCCGGTGGCGCTGCCCGAGGCCTGGGCGACCCGGATCGGATCGGAGTTGGCAAAGGCCTCACCGAACGTGGCCGCTGCCAGGGCACACCCGCAGGTGAGCTGGAGGAAATTGCGTCGGGAGACGCCCGTGTGGGTGCATGGAGTCTGTCTCATGGTGCCTCCTTTGAGTTGGGTAGGTTGTGCAAAGGCGTTCTTCTGCTCGATTGGGAAGAGTGGCATAACCTACACAGGTAAGAGCACCTTGGCAATCCTGTTTTGTTTACCTTAACCTTCCACCGGGCCGGAAGGTTCCTCGCGCCGAGTCGATGGACAGGCACCGGTCCTTTTCCTTGCGGTCGGCAGGCGAGGTTGCTATCCTCGGTGGGCGTTTTGCAAAGAGCACTCTTCCAAGGAGGGTGTCATGGCGCACGCGGTGGTTTCTTCAACGCAGAACCTCCAGCAGGAGATCCAGGCCGGCCCGCACCGGTTCTTTGCGGATGAGCCTGATGAGGCGGGCGCGGGCGGGACAGGGCCCGACCCGTATAGCTTGTTGCTTTCCGTCTTGGGGGCCTGAATGTGCACGACGGTCGTACTGTCCGCACGGCGGAAAAGGCTGGCCGCTCACCCGGGCCTCGGTTGACCTGCGGCACGAGAAGATCCACGCCAACGACTGCGCCGAGTGCGAGACCAGGGAAGGGAAGGCGGATCAGATCGAGAGCCGGATGGAGATGGAGGGGGACCTGAGCGATGAGCAGTACACGCGGCTACTGGAGATTTTGGAGAAATGTCCCATCAAGGAGACGCCGACGTTAGAGATTGTGAACGTCTCCAAGTAAACGAGTGCTGCGGGGTCGCCCCCCAGCGAGGCGAAGACTCCATGACGCGAAATCCTGCTGAGGTGTATGCAGAGCTGATCCGACGAGTGAGGGAGATCGCACTGCTCGACTCCTGCGCGTCCCTGCTGCACTGGGACCATCAGACGTACATGCCGCCGAGGGGCTCCGGGCACCGGGCAGAGCAGCTCGCCCTGCTGGCCGGTCTGGCCCACCAGCAGGCCACGGCACCGGCGATCGGCGAGCTCCTGGCCGAGGTGGAAGGCAGCGCCCTGGTGGACGACGTGCGTTCCCTGGTGGCGGTGAACGCGCGCGAGATCCGCCGGACGTACGACCGGGCGACCCGGCTCCCGCAGACGCTGGTGCAGGAACTGGCGCGCACCTGCGCCCTGGCCCGCGACGTCTGGGTGGAGGCTCGGAGCACATCTGACTTTCGCCTTTTTCAGCCGTGGCTGGAGAAGATCGTGGCCCTCAAGCGGCAAGAGGCGGAGGCAGTCGGCTACAGCGGGGTGCCATACGACGCGCTGCTGGACGACTACGAACCCGGCGAGACGACGGCGCACCTGACCGCGCTCTTCGCGACCCTGCGCCAGGAGCTGGTCCAGCTTGTCGGGGAGATCGCGGCCTCAGGGAAACAGCCCGATCTCTCGATCCTTCACCGGGAGTACCCGGCGGATCGCCAGGAGAGCTTCGGCAAGGCGGCCGCGGCCGCCATCGGGTTTGACTTCGAGGCCGGCCGTCTGGACGTGACAACGCACCCGTTCTGCAGCGGCATTGGGCCGGGGGACACGCGCATCACGACCCGGTACAACCCGCAGGACTTCGGGGACGCGTTCTTCAGTATCATGCACGAGGCCGGACACGGCCTCTACGATCAGGGGCTGGACCCCGCCCACTACGGCGCCCCCATGGGAAGGGCAGTGTCGTTGGGGATCCACGAATCCCAGTCGCGCCTCTGGGAGAACTTCGTCGGGCGGAGCCGAGCCTTCTGGGAGCACTCCTTCCCGCGCGCCCGTCAGATCTTTCCCGACGCCCTCCGAGACGTGAGCCTGGACGCGTTCTACTTCGCCCTCAACGACGTCCGACCGTCCTTCGTCCGGGTGGATGCCGACGAGGTGACGTACAACCTCCACATTCTCCTGCGGTTCGAGCTGGAACAGGCGCTCATCAACGGTGACCTGATGCCGGCCGGCATCCCGGCGGCCTGGAACGATGCGTTCAAGGGCCTGTTCGGGCTCACCCCACCAGACGACGCGCAAGGCTGCCTTCAGGACATCCACTGGAGCGGGGGCGGGATCGGCTATTTCCCCACCTACACCCTGGGGAACCTGTATGCGGCGCAATTCTTTGCCCGGGCCCGGGGGGACCTGGGTGACCTGGATCAGCAGTTCCGCCAGGGCGAGTTTGCCCCGCTGAAGGAGTGGCTCAACACCAAGATCCACCGCCACGGACAGCGGTACCACGCCGCCGACCTGGTGGTGGCAGTCACCGGCAAACCGCTCAGCCCTCGGTTTTTCCTGGATCACCTCCGAGCCAAGTTCGGCCCGCTGTACGGCATCTGACTCCGGATCCCCGCGAGGCAAGCTCCTCGCCGAGCCCCCGGCGCCGCCCCCCCGGTCCCACCCAAGTCGGTGGCCGACCTGATGCGGCGGCTGGCCGGGGCGGACATCACGCGGTGCCCGGTGTGCCGCGCGGGGCGGACGCTCTGGTGACGGGGGGGATTATTGGGCAGGAACTTGCCGCCGCGTTGAAAGTCGAGGTAAGTCGCAGGGCCGGGCGTAGCGACTTCTTTGGCCACATCGCCTATGCCAGTCTCATTGCGCGCAACCAGGCCTACCCCGGATTATTCGTGAACTCACTTCGTGCCTCGCGGCTGCCCCCTCACCCTATCCCTCTCCCGTCACCCGTTGCATTGGGAAGAGCAACGGGTCCCCGGGAGAGGGGATCCAGAAGTGTGCCCCTCTCCCGGGGACCCCCTGGGTGTGGGAGAGGGTGCGGGTGAGGGTGTCTGGGGGCTTTCGTGAATAATCCGGGCTAACAAAGCTCGCAGCCGACGCCTTCAGCCTATGGTGTGATCCGCCTCCAGGCGCGGCTGAAGCATGGCGATGCGGCTGGAGCCGACACGCGCTCCGGCAAGCGCGCTTGCGGCTCAGCCGCAGCCCCATTAGCCCAAAAATCTCACCGCCAAGACCGCAAAGATCGCAAAGACTCGCCAACTCTCATCAAGCCAGGATGGCATCCGGACCAAAACCTTTCGGGTCGTTCCCCCGATCTCCTCCGCGCCAGCCCTTTGAATACAGCAGGTTCCTTTGCGGACTTTGCGCGCTTTGCGGTTGAACTGCTGTATTCTGGATTAGTCGGTGCTGAGATGGTGCGGGCTTGGGCTAACTGGCGCCCAGGCGATACTGGCAGAATGGCCAGGGTGAGAGGTTCGGATCTCCGTAGCGGCGGAGTGTACACCTGTGAGGCCTGCGCCTTTGCCGTCAACCTCCATCGAGCACCAATCCACGCTCGGCGTGAGCAGGTCTTCCAAGGAGCCAGGCGCTTCGATTTGGGCTCCGGAATGAACGCTGCAAGCCGACAGCTTGTCAGGAGGGTGCCTCGTCCGGGAGCCCCAGGTCTCGCAACACTCCTTCCACTTTCGCCCAGGCCTGCTCGCTGAAGGCGATCCCCTCCCGAGCCCGCCGCGCGGCCTCCTCCCGCGACCGTTCCCCGGGAATGTGAACCCCGCCACCCCCGGGGAGGGGCTTGCTGGTCTTCACGTACGCGGTCAACTGGTCCACCTGTGCGCGAAACCGATCCGGCGGGAGGAACCAGGCCACATCCAGGGCCAGGAGAAACATCCCATTCATCTCCTCCGGGCCCGGGTCCGGCCGGGTGAAGCCGGCCCCAGACAGGATGCCAGACAGCACCTCGACTGCCAGGCTCAGCGCATAGCCCCGGTGTCCTCCTGCCGGCAGCAAGGCTCCCACAGGGTCGGTGAACAAACACGCCGGATTTGTCGTCTCCTTGCCGGCGGCGTCGATGAGCCAGCCGGGTGGCGCCATCTCCCCCTGCAGGAGGAGCTGCCGGACCTTGCCCTGGGCGGCGGCACTCGTGGAGAAGTCGAAGAGGATCCCCGGCCCCGTCCCACCCGGAATCCCCATGGCAATCGGGTTCGTGGCGAGACGCGGCTCCGCGCCACCCCATGGGACCACACACTGGCCGGCGCCGGAGTCGTTCGCCGTGACGAGTCCAATCAGACCGGCCTCCCGGATGGACTCGGCATAGTCCGCCAGGCGACCCACATGGTTGCAGGCCATCACCGTGACCACGGCGATGCCGCTCTGGCGCGCCTTCTCGATCGCCACCCGGGTGGCGAAGCCGGCGACGACCTGGCCGAAGGCGGACCGGCCGTCTACTACGGCGGCGAAGGCGGTTTCCCTGCTGACCACCGGCCGGGCGGCCGGGTGGAGCAGTCCCGCCTTCCACCACGCGTGGTACTGCGCCAGACGGTACACGCCGTGGGAGTCGTACCCACACAGGTTCGCCTGCACCAGGGAGGTTGCCACCTGCGCCGCATCCTCCGGGCAAGCCCCCATCCGCTCGCAGGCGCGGGTGACGAGCGCCCGAAGGTCTTCGGGACTGAGGATCCTCACGGGTGCCTCCCCGTGTGTGGTGGTTTCTGTTTGAGTGGACGGCCCCGCTAGACGCCGGTGCGCAAGGGGCGCGCGAGGTTCGTTGCGAGTTCCATCAGGTGTCCTTCCGGGTCGTGGAAGTGAACCGTTCGCTGCCCCCAGGGGCGGTCTTTGGGAGTGTCAAGGAAGGAGACCCCGCGGGCGGACATCTCCCGATAA
>Ga0210377_10002261_pt1 | contig 16977 bp, 15 predicted proteins | sample PLM4_65_b1redo_FD_155480 | JGI IMG/M metagenome (GOLD analysis project Ga0210377, IMG submission 155480) | Groundwater sediment microbial communities from an aquifer in East River, Colorado, USA - PLM4_65_b1 redo | ecosystem: Environmental > Terrestrial > Soil > Riparian zone | place: USA: East... | reverse complement strand
TCATGTCCAGGAGGGTGACCTGCCAGCGTTTCTTCTCCGCATAGCGTGAATACATGCGGAAAAGTTCGGCCGCGAAAAGCCCTGCCTCGTCGCCGCCCGCGCCCGCGCGGATCTCGAGGAAGACATTTCTGTCGTCCCGCGGGTCCCTGGGCACGAGCATGAGCCGGAGCTCCTGTTCCATCTGCGCGCTTTTTGGCGTAAGCTCCTTGAGCTCGGCCTCGGCCATTGCGCGCAGCTCGGGGTCTGACTGCTTGTCGTTGGTGATCTCCTCTGCCTCGTGGATCTGCTTCACTAAGTCCCGGTAGGCACGGTAGTGGTTCACCACATCTTCGATGTCCGACCTCTCCTTGGAGTACTTCTGGTACTGCTGGTGGTCGGCTGCGACGACAGGATCGGACAAGAGCCTGGTCAGCTCGTCATATTTTTCCGCAACTGCTTCTAGTTTTTTGAACATAAAATAATAGCTTAACCACAGAGGTCACAGAGGGCAAGGCATAGTAATGCAAAGTTTTTCTCTGTGTTCCCTGCCTGCGCCCAGCGTTTACGAGTGGAACCGCGAGTGCAGTGTGTGGTTAAAAGGTTCGATTTTCTCCAACAAAAAAAAACCCCGCTTCAGCGGGGTTCCATCGCGAGGGCCTCGTTCAGCGCCCTGATGGCGACCTCTATCTGGTCGTCCGACGGTTCACGCGTGGTGAGCCGCTGAAGCCAGAGTCCGGGCATCATCAGGATTTTGATGAGGCGGTTCCCGCACTGCTTTGCGCTGTACTTGATGAATTCATATCCCAGCCCCGCGATCAATGGCAACAGGACGATCCGCGAAAGAGCTTTTGCCCAGAGGGGCCACGTGCCCGGAATAAGCGAAAACAGGAGAATGGAAAGCACCATGACCGCGATCAGGAAACTCGTGCCGCAGCGCGGGTGGATACGGGAATACTGCCGTGCGTTCTCGACCGTGATCTGTCCCCCTGATTCATAGGCGGCGATGGACTTGTGCTCCGCGCCGTGGTACTCGAAGACCCGCCGGATATCCTTCATGAACGAGATACCGGAGACATATCCCAGAAACAGACCTACCCGGAGAACACCGTCCGTGAGGTTGAACAGGAGGCTGTTCTTGTTTACCGTATCGTAGTACGAGCCGAGCAGGCTGGTCAGCAGGAGGGGAAGCGCCAGGAATATCGCGAGAGAAAAGGCAAGCGCCACGATCATGGTACCGGCCATGGCAAGGGGGCTTATCTCTTCTTTTTTACCGTCTTCGCTTTCGAGAGCCTCGTTCGCCGAGAAATTGAGCGCCCGGATACCGAGCCACAGCGCTTCAAACAGCGCCGCCGAACCCCGGATGATCTTTTTCTTCAAGATCGGGAATCGTTCGCCGAGCGGCTTCAGCTCCTGCTTGAAGATTACGATCTCGGCGTCTGGCTTTCCGCCTTTGCGTACGGCCACGGTAAAGGCGCGCGGCGAGCGCATCATCACGCCCTCAAGCACCGCCTGGCCGCCTATGTTTATTTTCTCGGACAAGTCAGGAACCTCGCTGCCAATACCCTATAAAGCAGTATGACATCAATAAAAAACGTAGGGGCGGCCCTTTGTGGCCGCCCTCATCAGGACAACCACACAAGGCTGCCCCTCTGGATACCCAGCGCTTCGAATTCCGCAATCAGTTTTATGCCTTGGTGTATTTTTTACGGAACTTGTCGATACGGCCTTCGGTATCAATGAGCTTCTGTTTACCGGTGAAGAAGGGGTGGCAGACAGAGCAGATGTCGAGCCTGATACTCGGTTTGGTGGACCGGGTCTCGTATGCTTCTCCGCAGGCGCAGTGGACCTGCGACAGCTTGTAGTCCGGGTGAATTCCCTGTTTCATGGTTCTACTCCTCCTGATTGTTAATGACGCAACAACTGCGTCAGAGATTTGGTTTCAAGGACTTACCGCGTCATCCAAGCCCACGGTAAGGTCGGAATAATAAACCAAAATACGTAAAAATACAAGAAAAAAATGACAATTGTCATTCCGAGCGCAGCGAGGAATCCTGGTTTTCAAATATGTTGAAAGACCCTTCACTTCGTTCAGGGTGATATTTTCCTCTGTCGAGGAAAATATCACTTGTTCATCGAGTCAAGGAAGTCCCTGTTCGTCTTGTTCTGTTTGAGTTTTTCGAGCAGGAACTCCATGCTCTCTACGGTGGAGAGCGGGTTCAGCACCTTCCTGAGGATCCACATGCGGTTCAGATCGTCCTTATCCACCAGCAGCTCTTCCTTGCGGGTGCCGGACGCGTTGATGTCGATTGCCGGGAACACGCGTTTTTCGACCAGTTTGCGGTCGAGATGGAGCTCCATGTTGCCTGTGCCCTTGAACTCCTCGAAGATCACATCGTCCATGCGGCTTCCCGTGTCCACGAGCGCCGTTGCCAGGATGGTGAGGCTGCCGCCGCCCCCTTCGATGCTGCGGGCCGCGCCGAAGAAACGCTTGGGCCGCTGGAGCGCATTGGCGTCCAGACCGCCGGAGAGCACCTTGCCCGATGCCGGGATGATCGCGTTGTGCGCCCGTGCGAGACGGGTGACGCTGTCAAGCAGGATCACGACATCTTTCTTGTGCTCAACAAGCCGCTTGGCCCGCTCGATGACCATATCCGCGACCTGCACATGCCTCTGGGGCGGTTCATCAAAGGTGGAGCTGATGATCTCGGCCTTGACCTGGCGCTGCCAGTCCGTTACTTCCTCAGGCCGTTCGTCGATGAGCAGCACGATGAGTTTGATGTCCTTATGGTTCTTCAGTATGGCTTTGGCAATGGCCTGGAGCAGCATGGTCTTGCCGGTCCGGGGAGGGGCCACGATCATGCCGCGCTGGCCCATGCCGATGGGCGTGACAAGGTCTATGGCACGCGTGGTATATTCCGTCGGGGTCATTTCAAGCTTTATCTTCTTTTCGGGATAGTAGGGTGTGAGGTTGTCGAACAGGATCTTGCTCCGGGATATTTCGGGGTCTTCGTAGTTGATGGCATCGACCTTGAGGAGGGCGAAGTAGCGTTCGCCCTCTTTCGGCGGCCGGATCTGTCCGGAGACCGTGTCCCCGGTGCGGATGTTGAACCTTCTTATCTGGGAGGGGGATACGTAGATGTCGTCGGGGCCGGGGAGATAGTTGTAATCAGGCGCTCGAAGAAAGCCGAAGCCGTCGGGCAGGATCTCAAGCACGCCTTCCCCGAAAATCATGCCGTTCTTTTCCGTCTGCGCCTGCAGGATGGCGAAGATCAACTCCTGTTTTCGCAGACCGCTGACGCCCTCGACCTTGAGGTCGTTCGCCATGTCGGTCAATTCGGCGATGTTCTTTCCCTTGAGCTCTACTAAATTCATGGTTTTACTCCTTGGCCCGCGGTTTGCCGGGGCGTGTGCGGTCTGTACCTGGTGAGAGGCGGGTTATGCTGCTCCTGTGGTTGTTATATATGAGCGTTGTGTATGGCGTTATATTGGTTTTTGCAAGGAGGCTGGTTCCGTCAGACTATCTGTCGGCGGTTTGCTTACGTGATACAAGGGCCTTTCTGTGTAAACAGCATGCTTGTTTTTGCCTGGTTATTATTGTGCTGGGTTTTGCAATAACACGGGGTTTTTGGTCAGGTTTACTCGATGACTAAAAAGAACATACCTCAGAATGCCGGATTTGTCAATGTTTTTATTTATGGTGTGAAATCCCAAAATAGAAATCTCGTATTTATTAGGATGGGCGTACTGCCTCATTGCACTAATCTCTGTTGTCCCCGGCAACCGTAATCCTTCGCCATGTGATGGTGAGATTGCACTGAATACACCCTTACTCTCTTTCGGAGTTGACACCTTCTCCCTATCGTAGTATAAAAATCCATGGAAACCGGCAGACGGGAATTTATCAAAAAGGCGCTCTTCGGTGTGCTCGTTCTGATTGGCCTCGGATTTCTGGTCCCCGCCATCAAGCTCGTTGCTCCCGTCAGAAGCCGTGATAAGGAGTTGGCCTATTTCCCGCTCCTTGCCGAGGAGGAGATCCCGAGGGTCGGCGTTAAAAAAGCGGAACTTACGTTTGCCGTCCTGGGCAAAGAAAGGAAAGCCAGGGTCTTTATTGTGTCTTCTTCCGGGGGGCCGGTGGTTTTTTCCGCCATTTGCTCACATCTTGGATGTCTGGTCAGTTATCATAAAGAAAAGCAGGAATTTGTCTGCCCTTGCCACGGCGGGAAGTATGATCTGACCGGCAGGAACATTTTTGGCCCGCCTCCCGCGCCGCTTACGCGCTTTCCCCTGAAGATTCAGGACGGCAAGCTGTTCGTCGGGGTCAAGGTGTAAGTACGGATTACCCTGTACGGAGCGACAAATTATGAATCTTATTGATTACCTAAATACCCGCATGGGACTCACAAGCAGGCACCGGAGAGTAATGGACAGGCCGGCGCCGGCGTGGATTAATTACTTTTATTGCTTCGGCGGGATAACGTTCACGCTGTTCATCGTGCAGCTCCTGACCGGACTGCTCCTGTCAATGCACTACAACCCGTCGGAGGCGGAGGCGTATGCAAGCATTCAGCGCCTGGACCGGACCGTGCCGCTGGGTGGCCTGCTCCGTTCGGTACACAAATGGGCCGCGAACCTCATGGTCGTGATGGTGCTGCTCCACATGATCAGGGTTTTCATCACCGGTTCCTACAAAAATCCCAGGGAACTGACGTGGGTCGCCGGTTCCCTGCTGTTCATGATGACGTTGGCGTTCGGTTTCACCGGCTACCTCCTGCCCTGGGACCAGAAGGCGTACTGGGCAACGGTGGTGGGGACCAACATGCTTGGTTCGGTGCCGTTCTTCGGGCCGCAGCTTACCGCCTTGGTACGCGGCGGGACGGAAGTGACGGGCCAGACGCTCCTCCGTTTTTACAGCATGCACATGCTCTGGTTCCCGGTCTTGTCGGCGCTCTTCCTCTGGGTCCATTTCCATATTATACGGAGACTGGGGATATCGGGGAGGATGTAGCGTCAGGAGTCAGGAGTCAGGAGTCAGGAGTCAGGAGTCAGGAGTCAGGAGTCAGGAGAACTCTCCTCTCAGAGAATTTTGATGATGTCTTGATTTATCCGCTTTTATCATAGCTTTTATCAGATTTTTCCATGTCAAAGATTTTTCTTTGGTTGCGGCTATGGGCTGCCCTATGATAGACAGTAAAAACGATAATAAATTCTTTCCCTATTGTTTCTTCGAGATCGTGCTCGTGGTGATGTTCACGATCGAAGTGGTGCTGGTCCTCGCGGTCCTGTTCCCGCCGACGATCGGCAGGGAAATAGACTTCTCCGCCCAGTTCAGCCCGCGGCCTGAATGGTATTTTCTTTTTCTGTATCAGCTCACCAAATACTTTTACGGCGGATGGACATTCGTCGGCGCCGTGCTGCTGCCGGGCCTTGCGTTCAGCGCGCTTCTGCTGGCGCCGTTCCTGGATAGCGGCAAAGAGACGGTGCTCCGGCAGAGGAAGGCGGCCGCAGCCGCGGGCTTTGGCCTGCTGGCAACAGTGGTTGTCCTGACGATTGTATCTTTGCTGTAAGGAAACGGGAGAATCCCTTGGTGCGATGAGGAGGGGGTATGGCAACCTCCGAAGCGCGGAAGATGGCACGGTGATCGATGAAACAGCTCATGTCAGTCATCATCCCCAATTACAACGGCAGCCAAACCATCGGAAAGTGCCTGGAGTCCGTCTTTGCGATCAACGATGAAGACCGAGAGGTCATCGTCGTTGATGATTGTTCTGAAGACGGTTCGCTCGATATTATCAGGAGGTATCCTTGCAGGCTTATTCAGATGGAGAAGCATGCCGGTGCTTCAGCCGCGCGGAATGCCGGAGCGCTCAACAGTAAGGGTGATGTTCTGTTTTTTATCGATGCTGATTGTCTCCTGCAGGAAAATGCCTCGTCAATTATCAGGAAATATCTTCACGAACATTCAGCAGAAGTAGTTATGGGCGGCACCTATACACCGACCCCTCCCGTTTCAGGATTCTTCAACACGTTTCAATCCGCTTTTATTCATCACTTTGAGACCAAGAGCAATGACGCTCCTGACTACCTAGCGACTCATGCCCTTGTCATCCGCGTCGAAACCTTCAAGAAGATGGGTGGATTCAGGGAAGACTTCCTGCCGATTCTCGAGGACGTTGACTTCAGTCACCGGCTGCGCAGCACCGGTTACAGGCTCATCATGAATCCCGACCTCCAGGTCCAGCACGTTTTCAATTTATCGCTGCTTCGATCTCTGCAAAACGCCGTCAGAAAAACCCGATACTGGATCGAATATTCATTGACGCGCAAAGACCTGTTTGCGGATTCCGGCACGGCGTCGAGAGAAATCAAGATAAACGGCGTGGTATGGCTGGCGAACGCAATTCTTGGGATCGTTTTCCTTTTCTCCGGACAGCGAGGGTTGCTGGTACCCGTGCCCTTGCTGTGGGGTGCCGGCATGTACGTGAACAGACATTTGTTCAGGACGTTCGCACGGGCGGGCGGCACCGTCTTTGCCGTAATGGCGGCGGCGTATTATACAGCGCTCTATCCCGCTGCTCTCTGGGCAGGGGTGATCAGAGGGCTTGCGCAATACATGACGGGGACCGCGAGGCATGACGATTGTGGCGGCATTTCACGGGCGAAGTCGTCCGGACCCGCGAAGGACTAAAAAAATGTACTCGCCGTTCAGACATGTAAGAGACATATTCTGGAAGCGAAGGCCGATTCACCTTACGTTCTTCGTCACCAGGCGGTGCAATTCCCGATGTCCCTTCTGCTTCTACCTCAAGTCGAACGATGCCACCTCCGGCGTACAGCCCGAGCTGACACTATCCGAGATCGAAAAAATTTCCTCTTCCCTCGGCAGTCTTCTGTGGCTGGCGTTTTCCGGCGGCGAGATTTTTCTGAGGGATGATCTTGTAGAGATTGCGCGGACCTTTTACCGGAACAACAAGCCGGCGATCATGCTGTTCCCCACGAACGGTCTTCTTCCCGAGGTGATCCGTGAGAGGATTGAGGAGATCGTACGTTCCTGCCCTCGAAGCGTCGTGGCGCTCAAGCTGTCCCTCGACGGACTGGGTGAGGCACATGACGCCCTTCGCAGGACGCCCGGAAGTTTTACGAAGACAATGCAGACATACGAGGCCGTCCGCGGCATGATCGACCGCTACCCGAATTTCGAACTTGGAATAAATACGGTCTTTTGCTCAGAAAATCAGGACGCCATGGATGAGATCATCGACTACGTGGGGGGATTGAAATACATCAAGACTCACACCATCTCCCTGGTCCGCGGCAACCTTTCCGACAAGCATTATGCAGTTGTGGACATCAATAAATACCATGACGCGGTTCAGAGGCTCGAAAAGAACCTGCGGGAGGGAAGGTCGGCCATGTATCGCTTCAGGGGCGGCCGCATCAAGGCGGCCCAGGACATCCTGCAGCGCCGCCTCATCCATCGAACGATGAAAGACAACACAAGGATTGTTCCCTGTTATGCCGGAAGGCTGAATCTCGTGCTTTCGGAAGCCGGGGAGGTCTTCCCCTGTGAACTGCGTGCGGACTCGTTCGGCAACGTCCGGGACCATGGATATGACATCCTGAAGGTCTGCGGCTCGGAGAGGGCCCGGGACGCAAATGATGCGATCATGAACAGCCGGTGTCATTGCACCCACGAATGCTATTTCATGACCAATATCCTGTTTAATCCCCGCCTGTATCCCTCCCTGATGAAGGAATATCTGCTCCTCCGGCCAAAATGAGGGGTTCCGTTCCTAATCAATTCCTAATTCTTTCAGCTTTTTCCACAGGGTAACCCTGCTGATGCCGAGGTGTTTTGCCGTAAGTGTACGATTGCCCCTATGGAGGGCCAGCGCCGCCTGCAGGTTGTGTCGGCCTGCATTCTGATCATGCCCCTTTGCCTTTTTATCGGCAAAGACATACTCGGGCAGGTCCATAATCTCGACGGTGTCCCCCTTGCTTGTTATCGCGCTGTGTTCCAGTGCATTGATCAGCTGACGCACATTTCCCGGCCACTGGTAGTTTTCTATAATCTCCATGGCCTCGGGGCTTATGCGCCGGATGTCTTTGCCGTTGACGTGTGATATCTTTTTGAGGTAATGGAAGGCGATGACCGGGATGTCCTCGGCCCGGTCCCGCAACGGCGGCACCGTGATCAAGATCGAGTTGATACGGTACAGGAGGTCTTCCCGAAACATGTCGGAACTGACCAGGGCGCTCAGCTCCTTGTTGGTGGCTGAGATCAGGCGGATGTTGACCGGGATTGGCTGGTGATCGCCGACGCGCTCCACCATCTTTTCTTCAAGGACGCTGAGGAGTTTTACCTGCATTGTTTTGGGCATGTCGCCGATTTCGTCAAGAAAGATGCTCCCGTTATCGGCGGCCTCGAACCTTCCCGTTCTGTCGGTGATGGCGCCGGTAAAGGAACCTTTTTTGTGGCCGAAAAGCTCGCTTTCGAGCAGATAGTCGTTGAGCGCCCCGCAGTTCATGGCCACAAACGGCCCCTCCTTTCGCCTGCTGAGCGAATGGATGGCCTGGGCTACAAGGTTCTTGCCGGTGCCGCTTTCGCCGCAGATCAACACCGGCGCTTCACTCACTGCGGCGTTCCGGATCTGCTCGAACAGTTTCTGCATGGGTTCGCTCTTCCCGAGCAGGCCCATGAACCAGTACTCCTGACGCAATTCGTGCTTCAGCTCTTCAAGCTCCACTTCCTTCAGGTAGTGAGACGTAAGGTCCGTCATGGATTCCACAGCCCCGATCATCTCGCCGTTCCCGTCAGTCAGGACAGTGGCGTTTTTTAAGAGGTGCACGGCTCTCCCGTCACGGGACCGTATCCGGCATCTCTTGTTTTCGATCGTGCCGCTTTTGAACAGGCTGCAGCTTCTCTGTTTCCCCTCCTCGGTCAAAACAACGCAGGTGTCGCTGTCGAGGATGGAGCATTGCTGCCCGATCACCTCGTCTTTGCGATATCCGGTGATCTGCTCCGCGGCGCGGTTGAAAAGCTGAATATTTCCCGCTTTGTCCACGATCATCAGCCCGTCCCTCATGGTCTCAAAGACATTCATTAAAAAGCCGGGGTCTTTGCATAATTTATCGATCATGGACCGCTCCTTTGTGTAGCAAAATGAAACAATGTTAATTAACGATCAGCTGATTTGTTAAGTAAGCTCGTTGAACGTTAATTAACATTTTAACACAAAATTGTCAATATGAAATTATAATGACCAATAACCTATTGTAAAATAGGCTAATTAGATTTATATTATATTGGCATAGCAATTGCTTTATGTAATATAGAAATTTGCAAGCATGGATGTTCCCGGAGGAGACATGAAAAAGATTCTGATAGCAGTGGATGACACAAAAGGCTCGAAAAATGTATTGTCCGTATTTCAAAATTTTGTCCAACAGCCCGCGGAGGTCGTTCTTCTCCATGTAGAGAGGCTGCAAGGCCGTTCCATGATGGTCGATATGCTCGGCGATGCGGAAATGTCTACCCTGAAGGAAATGCTCAAGGGCACGGAGCATAAGGACGCCTTGGACAGTCGGTCACGAAAAATCCTGGACTTCTACTCGAAAGAGCTGACTGTAGACGGCATGTCTACGCTCAAGACTGTGACACGGGACGGCATTCCTTCTGATGAGATCCTCAAGGTCGCACGAGAAGAAGGCGCCGATATGATTATCCTCGGTCAGAGCGGCAGACTGGGGTTCGATCGGTTTATCACCGGAAAGGTCGCCCGGGACGTGGAGAACAATGCAAAAGTACCGGTGCTCGTGGCAAAGAGGCCGCTCATGTGCGAGGATACCTATACCAAGCGTGACGCCTATGCCGCCGTGTACGTCACCACGGCGGTCATGCTAGCACTATTCTTTCTGGGTTTTATTCTCCAGAAAGGTTCGCTGATCCATTAACGCATCGAATCGTATTCGTGCAATTTACTAAGGAGGTTCATATGAAAAAGGTTCTAATCGCAGTAGACGAGACAGAAGGTTCAAAAGCAGTATTATCAGTATTCCGCAACATGGTCCGCCCGCCGGAGAGCGTGGTACTGGTTCATGTGCAGCAGTTCGAGGGGAAGTCCATGATGATCGATATGCTCGGCGATGCCGAGATGTCAACGCTCCGGGAGTCCCTGAAGGGAACGGAATACAAGGATGCGCTCGACCGCAAGTCGGAAAAAATCCTGAACTTTTACCGGAAAGAGCTGGACAACGGCGGGTTGGTCAACGTGAAGACCGTGGTCCGGGACGGCGTCCCGTCGGAGGAGATCATGAAGGTCTCCCAGGAGGAGGGCGCTGACCTCATCATTACGGGATACAACGGTAAGACCCTCATGCAGAGGCTTATCAGCGGTTCTGTAAGCAACGACGTGGAGAAGAATGCGCCGGTGCCGGTCCTCGTGGCGAAAAATCCTACAGAGGCCGAGAGATACGCCTGGAACACGGCCGCTGCCGTGAACCTGAAAGGAAATATTTAATCAGCGTGCAGAAACAATTTTGATGCCATACTGTCTGTGCGAATTCCCCCTGTGAAGGATCCCGCTTTTTTATCGCGAGACCCTTCACTTTTTTTATGAGGTAGTGTACTATAAGCGCGAAACTGAAAAGGATGTCGCTGCCCCGATGGCGGGGCTAAAAGTAGGAGGGCACAAAATATCGTAAAGGAGGGGGAACACAAAAAGCGGATTCATAACTGCGGCAGTACCCGACTTGTCGTAAAGACAGCGGGTTGAAAAAATATTTAAAATTAGGGGGGACATCATGCTTCACAGCAGTGTTGTTTCTTTCGGGACCGCGATCTTGATGGGTCTCGCGCTTGGTTTCATTCTGCAAAAAGGCCGTTTCTGTCTGAACTCAGCGTTCCGTGACATTATTTTTATGAAGGACTATACGCTCTTCCGGGCCTATCTTTTCGCCCTCATAGTGGCGATCATAGGTTCCAATCTGCTGGAAGACCTCGGGTTCCTTCAGGTTATCAATCCGGATAACGGGGCCCTCGAATCCGTGGCGCTCCTGCGTCAGAGTTTTGTTCCTATCGCAAACATCCTCGGTGGTTTTCTCTTCGGTCTCGGGATCGTTCTCGCCGGAGGATGCGCCAGCGGCATCGTCTATAGAATCGGCGAAGGCCAGTTGTCCGCCCTTATTGCAATTCTTGGGTTCTTTTTCGGCGCGGTGATGACCGCCGATGGACTGCTGAGCCCGGTCAACAACTATCTCAAGGGCTTCACGGTCGAGATCAACGGCACGACGAACCCTGCCATCTGGGACCTCTTCGGCGGAGGCCCGACGATGAAATGGCTCACGATCGCGATTTTCTCCGTCGGCGTGCTGACCTTCGTTTTCGCGGGCAAGCCGGAATTCAAGTCGAAATCGAAAGGCTTTTCCTGGGCAACCACGGGCGTTCTGATCGGGTTGCTGACCATCGTCGCCTGGTGGGTGTCATCCTTTTTCGGCGGTGCACCGCGGGGCATGGCCGTGAGCGGACCGATCAGGGAGTTCTTCAGCGTCCTCCTGGCCAAGAGCACGCACTCTAGCTTCCCTGAATTCAGCTTTCTGGGCATATTCCGGGGCTCCTGGGGCATGTTCTTCATCCTCTCCGTACCCTTCGGCGCGTGGCTGAGCGCCCTCGCCCTCAAGGAATTTAAATGGAAGATCCCGCCCGCGACGGAGTTTTTGACGGTGTTCTTCGGAAGCATCCTGATGGGAATCGGAGCGGTCATCGCCGGGGGCTGCAACCTCGGCCATGGCATTACGGGCATGTCTGCGATGGCTGTTTCGAGCCTCGTAGCAATCACTTTCATCATTCTCGGCAACTGGACGATGGTCTACTTCAAGCTGATCAGACCCATGCAGGATTAACGAAAGCATCCTTCAAGCAAGGACGGTCCCGCAATCTGCGGGGCCGTCCTTTTTTTCAAGCCTCGTCTCCGACTCATGCCGCATGATACTGAAGGCGTTCTTTTCCGGCACTCGTTCAGGAGCGGCCTTCCCTTGCAACAGCAGCACTTTTATCTTGTAAATTTCCTTTACCGGTGTTATGCTTTTTTTACGCTTTCAACAGCATCATCCCATCGAAAACCTCCCATGTTGGACAGACTATTAAAAGATCCGCGGTTCTTACCCGAATTGTTCGAAACCATGAGGGACGGCCTCATGGTGATCGACAACGAAGGTAAGATCCTTTTATTTAATCGCGCCGCAGAAGAAATAACCGGCTACCGAAAAGAAGAGGTTATCGGCAGAGATTGTTCTCTTTTTCAATGTGAGCCCTGTGCGTTTGAAAATGAACCCAGGGGAGACGGCAACCTCGAACCGGAAAAATTCGGCGCCGTCCACGACAGGAAATGCCGGATAACATCGGGTGACGGCAGGTTCGTGCATCTCCTGAAGAACAGTGTCGTTCTGAGGGATGATGGGGGTGAAATACTCGGCACCGTCGAGTCCATGACGGACATAACATCACTCTATAATAAGGAAATGGAGTTGCAGGGGCTTAAGGAGGATCTGAGGCAGGATTACTGGTTCATGGGGCTGCTGGGGAAGAGCGTCCCCATGCAGAGGCTGTACGAGCATATCCGGAATGCCGCGGTGAGCGAAGCCCCCGTCCTGATACTGGGAGAAAGCGGCTCCGGCAAAAACCTCGTCGCGCATGCGATTTCCAAATTGAGCAGACGCAAGGATGGACCGTTCATCCAAATGAATTGCGCGTCCTTGAATGAACAGCTTCTGGAAAGCGAGCTCTTCGGTCACAAGAAGGGCTCCTTCACGGGCGCGATGACCGACCGGATCGGAAGGTTCGAGGCTGCCCATGACGGGGTGATTTTTCTGGACGAGATCGGGGACATGCCGGCGACCATGCAGGTGAAGCTTCTCAGGGTCCTTGAAGAAAAAGTCGTGGAGCGTGTCGGAGAACATAAGCCGATCCCCGTGAACATACGGCTTGTTTCAGCCACTAACAAGGATCCCGGCGCCATGGTTCGCGCCGGCCTGTTCAGGGAAGATCTCCTGTACCGGATCAATTCCATTATCATCAAAGTTCCGCCGCTGCGCGAACGAAAAGAAGATATCCCCCTCATAGCCCTTCACTACCTCAGAAAGATCTCCTCGGTCAATAACAAAGAAATCCGGAACATCAGCCATACCGCGATGGAGATTCTGATGGATTTCCCCTGGCCGGGCAATGTTCGGAGGCTCATCAACGCACTTGAACACAGCTCGGCCAGCTGTAAAAGCGACACCATTGACGTCCCGGATCTGCCGGACTATCTCATCTATGAGAAAAAGACGGAGGCCGGCGAGAGCCGTATCGATCAGGAGGCGATCCGTTCAACCCTCGCTTTGTATAAAGGCAATAGAACACTCGCCGCGAAACATCTCGGGATAAGCCGGGTTACTCTCTGGAAAAGACTGAAGGCACTTGGCATTGACTCATGAAGACGAGAGGATGATATGAAAAGTTATAAAATGATCATTGGGATACTTGCAGTCTTTATTATGTCTCTCGTAATCCTGAGCATATTCTTCGTGCGGACGCTCCAGGGGGAGATGGCCGAACAATTCAACAAGCAGCAGTTGCTCCTGGCGAACGCGGAAGCGTTGAACATCCACGAATACCTCGGAGGGATGAAAGATGAAATGCTCCATATCGCGCAATCCGTGTCCCTGCTCCAGATCCGCAAAGACGCCGATCTCAAGTTCATTACCGAGGGGGTTGTCAAGGACAGCAGCGTCATCAGGAAACAGGTAAAATTCCTTGACCGCCGGGGGGAGATCCTCTTCAGGCGGGGAAACGCGCATGCCGAAGGGCCCGATGAAAAGACGGTCATTGAGCGGGCCAAAGGATTATGCCCCGGAGGCGTGCTGATACAGCAGGATACGAAGATGATCACCATGGTCGCTCCGGTGTGTCGTCTTGATTCTTTTACGGGCGCCGTAATGATCACCATGGGTATCCAGGACATCGCCAAGGCGTTCTTGAGCTCCTTGAAATCCGGATCTCGGGAGAACGCATGGGTGATGGACGATAAAGGGACTCTCCTGTACCATCCTGCGCAACCCGGCATGATCGGCAGGAATTTGCACAACACCGACGCTTCCTGTTTCCAATGTCATAAGTCCTTTGAGGTGGAAAAGAAGATCATCGAAGGCAGGGGCGATTATTGCGGCGGCGACTATTATGGAAGGTACGTTTCCCCGACCGGGGAAGACAAGATCCTGGCTTATTCCTCCGCCCTGGCCGGGGATACGCGGTGGATCGTGGCGGTATCTGCCCCCTATTCCGAGGTCACCCGGTCGATCAAGAGATCCATGGAATTCTATACATGGATCATTATCCTGATCGCCATGACGACCAGCGGCGTTTCCGCGTGGCTGATCGTGTTGAACCAGAAACGTCAACAAGCCGAGGAGCGAGCGAAACACGAGAAGGAATTGGAGATGATGCACTCCGAAAAGCTCGCATCCCTCGAACGATTGACGTCGGGAATAGCCTCTGAAATCGGAAATCCGTTGACCTCGGTGTCGTCCTTCGTGCAGATACTGCTGGGCATGGAAGAGGATGAGTTTAAGAGGGAGACGCTTGAGACGGCCTCCTTCCATGTGAATAGAATTTCAGATATTCTGAAGCAGCTTTCGGGTTTTTCGAAGATGATGACCTCGGAACTCAAACCCTGCAAGACGAACAGCGTCATCGAGGATTCCCTTTCCCTCCTCCAGTATGACAAACGGGTTCAGGAGGTCACGGTCGTGCGGGATCTCCAGCCCTTGCCGGCGATCACCACGGACCGGGGCCAGCTTTCCCAGGTCATGGTGAACATCATCTTGAACGCGGTGGATGCCATGCCGAACGGGGGAACGCTCACGATACGAAGCAGGACAAAGGACGACAGCGTCGTGATTGAATTTGAAGATACGGGAGTCGGTATTGCCAAGGAGGAACTCAGCCGGGTCTTCGACCCCTTCTATACCACGCAGGTAAAGAGAACGGGCCTGGGTCTGGCGGTGAGCTACAGCATCATTCAAAAGCTCAAAGGAAGCCTCACGGTTGAAAGCGAACTCAGCAAGGGGTCCCGCTTCGTGATAACCCTCCCCTTGGATGAAGCCGGATAAAGCCGTCTCAACAGCACATACTCAATGCGGATCAACAGGAGTTTGTTCACTCCTGGTCCGTGCGAACAGGCCGCCCATTGCGCCGACAAGCATTGCGAGGGGGATGAACAGGATAAAGGAGGCGATAACGCCGCTGAACGCGGCAAGCCCCGGTCCATCGGGCTTGAACAGATAGTTCAAGAGAAATATACCGCCTTTTAATACCACATGGTCGATAAAGTACAAGAAGATTCCGACCGATGCAGCGTGCCAGGCGTTTCCCAGTTTTCTCCGTACGACAAGCCAGCCCCCATAAAACATTATGCAGATCCGACCGGCGTTATACCCGACATCTCCGAGGCCATAGGGAAGGAGAGCAAAAAGGGTGTTCACCAGGAAGAAATTGATAAGGATAAAAAAGGCCGGTCGCCGCACAACGGCCAGAAATTTTTTCCTGTTCCTACTCATATCTTTGCCCGCTGTCATAGTGTTGACAACCTCCTTCCCTTCTGACTGATAACCAGAAAGACGCATCGTAACAGGAATCTCTTGATGTCAGCCGCCGGTTCACTCCCGCGGCCGCCGCGTCCTTCCTGACGGCAGGCACCCGTCGACGAACCGGTACGAGAAGAACGCTCTCCGCGGTGAGCGGGCGGCTTGGTTTATCGTGGAGCCTGCAGTTTTTTCGTGCATCTTCTGAAGAGATCCGATTTGACGATAAGCCAGAAGAGGCTCCTCATGCTTTTCATGACCATTCTGACATCATGCATCGTCCTCAGGTGCAGGAGTTTCTTGAAGAGGAAGGACGGCCTGAGATAGAATGTGCGGAAGGCGATCTGCCGCAGGCTGTGGATGTCGTCGCGCGTCATGGTCTTCGGTATAAATGCGGCGCCCTGGTAGGTGAAATCCGATAGGTCGTCCGATATCGTGCCGAAGCGCTCCAGATTGTCATAGAGATAGGTGCCGGGGAAGGGGGTGATTGCGTGAAAATTCGCCATATCCGGATTCAGCCGCACGGCGAAATCGATTGTACGGAGTCCTTCCTCGAAGGTCTCCCCCGGGATACCGAACAGAAAGGGGGTGCTGACATTGAGGCCGACGTCTTGAGCGGTTCGCACCGCTTTCTGAATCTGCTCAAGGGTGATCCCTTTTCTGATGGTATTAAGATTTTTTTGGACTCCGCTCTCGGCGCCGAACAGGACTGCCCAGCAGCCTGCATCCTTGAACGCCTGCAGGAGCGGCCGATCCACCTGGTTCACGCAGGCCGAGGCAAACCACGTGATCGACAGGCGACGCCTGCGAATCTCCAGGGCGATTTGCATTGCCCGGTCATAATCGGCCGCGAAGGTGTCGTCCAGAAATTTGATCTCTTTATATCCCTGTTGGACGCAGAGCTCGATTTCCTGCATCACATTTTTGATGCTGCGGTAGCGTATCCCGTGTTTCCGTTCCTTGTCCAGCTGAAAGCAGTAGATACAATGGCGGTTGCAGCCCCGTGAGGTAATCATCACGGCCACGGGCTTTTTGCGATACGTCCCGGGCGGAGGAATGTAGCGGTTCGCATCTTCCAGAAGCTCGCGCGCGGGTGGGGGAAGGGAGTCGAGATCGCTGATAAGAGGTCTGGGCGGATTGACAATGATCCTGTTCCCCTCCCGGTACACGGCGCCCAAGACCCCTTCAAGGCTCCTCCCGGCCTGAAGCCTATCAACGATCTCGAGGACGGTGTACTCTCCTTCACCCGTGACAACAGCATCGATGTCGGCGCCCGCATCGACCATACAGCGTTCCTGAACAGCTGCGGGATAGGGTCCGCCGGTGCAGATAAAACACGCATTCCCCACCCGCTTTTTCAGGTCGGCGGCCGTCTTTTTT
>Ga0210377_10002260_pt1 | contig 16980 bp, 17 predicted proteins | sample PLM4_65_b1redo_FD_155480 | JGI IMG/M metagenome (GOLD analysis project Ga0210377, IMG submission 155480) | Groundwater sediment microbial communities from an aquifer in East River, Colorado, USA - PLM4_65_b1 redo | ecosystem: Environmental > Terrestrial > Soil > Riparian zone | place: USA: East... | reverse complement strand
AAAATCGTGCGCGACGGTCGGATCCTCACGGTCACGATCGCACGGCCGGACGTCTTGAATGCGCTTCACCCCCCGGCGAACTTCGAGCTCGAGAAGGTCTTCGACGACTTCAGCGCCGACCCCGACCTCTGGGTCGCGATCGTGACGGGAGAGGGCGAGCGCGCCTTCTGCGCCGGCAACGACCTCAAGTACCAGGCGTCCGGCGGCGGGCGGCTCGAGCTCGCAGCGAAGGGCTTCGGAGGACTCACCGCACGCTATGACCTGGTCAAGCCCGTGATTGCGGCCGTGAACGGCGTCGCGATGGGCGGCGGCTTCGAGATCGCGCTCGCCTGTGATCTGATCATCGCCGCGGAGAGCGCGGTCTTCGCATTGCCGGAGCCGCGCGTCGGCCTGGCGGCGCTGGCGGGCGGGATGCACCGCCTGCCGCGCCAGATTCCGCTCAAACACGCCATGGGCATGCTGCTGACGGGTCGCAGGGTTTCCGCGCGCGAGGGCTTCGCGCTGGGCTTCGTGAACGAGGTCGTGCCGCAGAGCGAGCTGATGGCAGCGGCGCAGCGCTGGGCCGAAGAGATCCTCGCGTGTGCGCCGCTCTCCGTGCGCGCCTCGAAGCAGTGCGCGCTACAAGGGCTCGGCGCCGGCTCCGTCGAAGAGGCGATGCGAGGACGCTACGACCAACTCGCGGCGATGCTGCGCAGCGAGGACTTCGTCGAGGGCCCGCGCGCCTTCGCACAGAAGCGCAAGCCGGCCTGGAAGGGGCGCTAGCAGGCTGCGGAAGAATGCATGCGTAGCTGGGGCGGGGGCGGGGCAGAGGTCCCCTGCGGCTGCCTGTCGTCCATCCTCGGGGACCTCTGCCCCGCCCCCGACCTCGATGCGTGTGCGGTGTGCGCGGTCGTCTCGATGACGGTGTCGCCGCCATCAGCGTGCGCGCAGCGTGCCAGAGGCGAGCGGAGGCGCCGTGACGCAAAGCTGGAGCGTGCTCGAGCGCGTGGAGACGCCCGACGGCACGCTCGAGCTCCGGCGACGCGGAGAGCGCGACTTTCTGATCCTGCTCGCCGGTCGCGTGCTGATGAACGCTGCCGCCCACCGCTCCGAGCAGACGCTCGCGAGCGAGGCCTGTGCGCGTCTGCAGGGGCGCGCGCGCCCGCGCGTGTTGATCGGAGGCCTCGGGATGGGCTTCACGCTGCGCGCTGCGCTCGACGCGCTCCCGCCCGCGGCCCGGGTCACGCTGGCCGAGATCCACCCCTGTGTCGTCTCCTGGTGCCAGGGCGTGCTCGCGCCACTCACGGGCAATGCCGTGCTCGATCCTCGCGTCGAGATCGAGCTCGGGGACGTAGCGCTCGCGATCCGCCGCGCCGCGGCTTCCGGCGGCAGCGCACGCTTCGATGCGATCCTGCTCGACCTCTACACGGGCCCCGGACCGGCGGCTGGCGGCGGGGAGCCGTGCTACGAGGCGGGCATGCTCGCGGCGACGCGCGCCGCGCTCGCGCCGGGCGGCATCTACGCCGCCTGGTCGGAGCGGCCCGACCCGGCGTTCGAGCGGCGGCTGCGCGCGGCCGGGTTCGCTGCGGCGCGCAGGCGCCCCGGACGAGGGGGCCTGCGCCACGCGGTCTACACCGCGCAGAGCGTGCAAGACGGCGGAGCCCGCGAGTGACCCTCGCTCCACGGGTCCGCTTCTGGGCTCTCGTGCTTGCGTTCGCCCAGCTGGCGGTCCACCGCACGTGTCGGCTCCGGAGTTCCAGATGACGAACGTTCCTGGACTCGACAGCTAGGCGGGCCGGCAGTCGAGGCGGTCGATGGCATGTACAGGCGGAGCGTCGCCGGAAAGGAACGGCGTGATGGCTCGGTACACGGTCTGATGTTGCTCGAGCTTCGACTTGCCGGCGAAGGCGCTCCAGGCGACCGCGATCTCGAAGTGCCCCGGAGCGGACGCGCGAACCTCGGCGCGAGCGCCCATGAGAGCCGCTTCGATCGCGGCGCGGAGCTGCTCGCTGATGGCCGTGGGGTCCGACGGGGCGCTCAGGATCTTGAGGGCCATGGGGATCCTCGTTGGCGGGCTTCCCGCCCGGCACTGCACCGTAGCGAAGCGCGGCTCGGGGTGGTCGCCAGCGGGCTGAGAATTCCTCCTTGCCAGCGCTCGAAACCGAGTATGCTGCGCGGCGGCGCGGCGGAGCCGCGCGACGGACGCGCGACGGTAGACCCGCACGGGGACCCGGACGCGGACCGGAATGGCTGGGGACCGACCGGAACGGGACAGGAGGGCGCGCGGTGCCGAAGGGCGCGGTGAAGTGGTTCAGCGATCAGAAGGGGTATGGGTTCATCACGCCCGAGGGCGGAGGGAAGGACGTCTTCGTCCATCACTCGAACATCGTCTCGGAGGGCTTTCGCACGCTCCAGGACGGACAGCAGGTGGAGTTCGAGGTGGGGGAGGGCCGCAAGGGTCCGGAAGCCACGAACGTTCGCGTGCTCTGACGCGCCGCGCTCAGCCCGCGCGACCGCGCCGGCGACGGAGCGCGGCGAGCGGCGGAATCACCAGGACGAGCTCGAAGCCGAGGCCGCAGCCCGTGCTGGAGTTCATGGCCTCGTTCCACCACCAAGCGGGCGACACGGCGCACTCGGGATCGTCGCCGTCGACGAGACCGTCGCCATCGTCGTCCACGCCGTTGTCGCAGGCGGGGTTTTCGGTCGCCCATTCGAGACGGTTGCGGCAGCCCGGGTCGACGCCATAGTCCGCCAGCCCGTCCCCGTCGTTGTCGAGACCGTCGTCGCAGTCGGCCGCCTCCGAGAGGTCTTCCGCGCTCTTGCAGCCCGGATCGCTCGGGAAGTCGGCGCGCCCATCTCCGTCGTTCTCGGCTTCGTCACTGCACTCGGGCCGCACCGTCGCGATGATCTGGTCGCGATAGCTCGCGAGGTCGACGGCGTAGGTGAAGTTGCCCTCGAGCACGTAGGAGGGCTGCTCGTCGTATAGGCCGACCGAGAACATGATGCCGGCGAGCTCCCAGACGCCCTGCGCGTTCTTCGCGAAGACCGCGCCGCCCGAATCGCCGTAGACGCCCTGCGCCTCGTGCGCCGAGCCCGTTGGATCGAACACGGTCGCGAACGCCGCGCTGGCGTCCAGCAGGCCGGCGCCTTCGACCTCGTTGGTGCCCCAGCGAATCGACTGCGTTCCCGCCGTGACGAAGCCGGCGTAGCCGTTCCAGGTGACGGGTGCGGCGCGGTCGAGGCCGTGGCCGATCATCACCACCGGCGTTCCCGCGGCGGGCGTGCTGGCGCGGATCGGCAGGATCGGAAAATCCGGGTGCGGATCGATGCGATAGGCGGAGAGGTCGGGCACGCTCGCGTCGGAATTCGTGAACGTGACGCGCGAGCCCGGGACGTGTGGGTAGACGACACCACCGAGTGTGACATCCGTGTCACCGACGTGGTTGGCCGTCAGCACCCAGCCATGGCCCAGGTAGACGACGCTCGCGACGCCCGGCACCCCCACGCGGCCAAAGCCCGGATCGTCTGCGGGAGCGGTCGTGTTGTCCGAGCCCGGCTCCGACGCGATCACCACGGCGGAAACGCGCGGCGCCGGGCCACAGATCGCGATCAGGAGGCCGAGCGCCAGCCAGAGCCGCATCGCCGCTTCGCTCCCTTTGCCCTTTGCGTGCTCCTTAGATCGGTCGATCCCCGAAGCGACGTGAAAGGGTTACCGCGCGCGCGGCTTGCCGGCAGGTGCAGCGCAGCGAACCGGCAGCACGACGGCAACGGGGCGGAGGCGGCCGTCCTCGGTCAGGGATGCGATTGCGCGAGAGAGACGACGGTGGTTTCGCTGCCCAGGGGGCCCGAGAGGGCCGCCAGCGCCGGGTCGATCGGAGGCCCGGCGAGCTCGATCGCAGCGATCAACACGGCCTGCAGCAGCAGGCCCAACACGAGGCCGCGCAAGAGGGCTGACTTCAGGGTCGCGCCGGTCACGAGGTCAGAGCGCATGTTGCCTCCCAGCTCCCCGGGTCCGCTGGCGTATCGGCAAGACGCTCGGCGAACTGGAGCCCTCGCCGGCGTTGCCCGATGCTGAACGTCGTGGAGGCCTGGCGCGCCGCGAGCGCCGGGTTCAGCCGGCCGCGATCCGCAGCACTTCGGCGGAGTAGGCGTCGAGCGAATCGAACATGCGCAGTGGCCGCCCGCGGCCGCTGGCGTCGTCGGGGAGCGCCGCGGCCCGCGTGCGCTTGAGGAGCGCCTCGACGAGCGCGAGCAGCGCTTCCATCGGGCCCCCCGAGGACGCGACCAGCTTGCGCGGATCGAACTGATCGCTGCGCAGACGCACGAGCGCGAGCGGCTCGAGCCCCGGCTGGGGTCCCGAAAGCAGCAGGTCGAGGAGCACCACTGGTTTGGGGCCGAGCCCGCGCACCGCCGCGAGCGACACCGCGGTGATGCGCCCGTAGGCGAGGCGCGACTGGCCCTTGCCCGAGACGTAGACCACGAGCTCCTCCTCGCCGAGCGAGAGCGGCACAGCCTGCGCGATGCGCGCGCTCGGGAAGCAGGCCGCGGGCTCGGGGCACGGGGGCGCTACCGCGCTAGGCGCGGGCGCTGCTGCGGGAGGTTTCGCCTCGGGTTCAGCGGAGAGATCGTCGACGGCGCCGAAGTCGCTGCGGTCGTGCTCGTCGTCGTTTTCGAACTTGATGGAGGGCACTGCCGGCAGCTCCCCCATCTCCTCGTCCTCGGTCGCGGGCTGGAGCCGGGCCACGAGCGCACTCAGCTCGGTCGCCAGCTCGGGTGCGATGCCCTTCGCCGCGAGCGCGCGGGTCGCGGCCTTGATCGCGACCTCGGGCTCGATCGCGACGGCTTCGCGCGCGATCTGCGCGCCGAGCTCGGGCGTGAAGCCGCGGTTCGAGGGATCGGCGGCCTGGTGCAGCGCCAGCACGACGGCGTCGTCCCCGAGCTTGCTGCGGATCAGCGGGAGCAGCTTCAGCAGTACGCTGGGCTCGAGCAGCGCGCCGGGAACGCGTTCCCCCAGACGGCGCCATTGGGATACCGCAGCATCGAGCGCCCCCCGTCGCAGCTCCTCGCGAATCAACTGGAGCATCACGGGCGCTGCGGCCTCGGCCTGGTCGTGATCGACCGCGATCTCCCAGAAGAGCAGCACGACGTCGCGATTGCGCGCACTGCGGCGCGTCTCGGCGCGCAGCATCTGGAAGGCCGTCTCGAGATCGCCCTTCGCACGCGCGCGCTTCACCTTCTCGATGTCGAAGCGACCGCCTGCGGTCCGCGGTGCCAGGGCCTCGGGGTTCGTTCCGAAGCGCTCTTCCAGGCCGAGACGCGCGAAGGCGACGGCGATCCCCGCGCCTGCAGCCGCGGCGCCGAGGCTCGCGCTGAGGCCCTGGGCATTCACGAGGCCTCCGGGAAGATCGCCTTGCGCGGCCCAGACGATCATGGCCTGATAGACGGCCCACGCCACGAGCAGGCCCCATGCCGGGATGCGTAGCTCGAGGTCGGCGACGGGGCCGAGCCAGCGCGCGACGTCGACATCCCGATCCCAGAAGCGCACGAGTGCGGCGGCGGTGAGCGCGGAGACGAGCGCGCCGCCGCCCACCAGCGCGCGGTCGAGGTCCGCATGCACGAGCCGGAAGACCAGCGCGCCGAACAGGGCCGTGGCGACGCAGGCTGCGCCGAACAGCCACCGGCCCCAGGCGACCTCGAGCAGTGGCCCGACCGCGAGCAGCAGCAGGCAGGTGAGAAGGGTGTGGATCCAGCCTCCGTGCACGAAAGGGTAGCTCGCGAAGGCGAGCGCGGAGCGCTGTGCCGGCACGAGGCCGAGCGCACGGTAGGGATGCGAATCGAGGCGATCGAAGGCGCGCGAGACCAGCGCGTCGAGCTGCGATTGCTCGACGCTCGCCTCGCGGTCGCGCAGGAACGCGAACATCTCGTTGCCCTCGAAGGTCGGCATTGCGTAACGCACCGCCGGGACGAGGCGGGGGTTCACCTCGAGCGCGGGATACCGGATCACGTGACTGATCGCATCGCGAATCAGCAAGCGGCCTTCGGCGAGCGGAGAGGCGAAGCCGAGCTGGACGATGAGGCAGACGAGCAGCGACACCGCCGCGATTCCCAGGCTCACGACCGGGAGGCGTTCGAGCAGCTCGCGCAAATCAAGCCGTCGCGGCGGCATTCTCAGGCCCCTTGCGCGGGCGCTCGCGCTCGCGCTCCGGTGCTTATCGGCGCACCGTGCGCGGGGTGAATACCCGCTCCTCCCTCCGGGCTGGAAGATTGCGGTGGGGCGGGACCGTCAGGCTCCGCGGCGCAGTGCGTCGAGTCGCGCGATGGTGTCGGCAGCCTCCGCGAGCACTCGCTCGACGATGACCCTCGCGGGCAGGATCTCGCGGATGCCGCCGATTCCCTGGCCCGCCGGCAGGCAGGTGCGCGCGGGATCCGTCGCCTCGTCGCGCATGAAGAACATGACGCCCGCCTTGCCGCTCGCAACGAGCTGTTGCGGGAAGGGCTGGATCTCGGCGCTGCGCCGCTCCCACTCCTCGACGTACGGATTGCGGATCACGCGCATGGGCTTGCCGGAGTAGCAGCGCGTGACGACGGTGTCGCTGCCCTCGGCTGCGACGATGCGCTGCTTGTAGGTGCGAGAGGCGCGCGCCTCTTCGGAGGCGATGAAGCGCGTCCCCATCCACACCCCCTGCGCGCCGAGGGCGAGCGCCGCCGCAAGGCCGCGGCCGTCGACGATCGAGCCCGCGGCGAGCACCGGGATGCGCACCGCGTCGACGATCTGCGGGACCAGCGCGAGACCGGCGACCGCGCCCGTGTGTCCTCCCGCCTCGGTTCCCTGGGCGACGACGGCGTCGCAGCCTGCGGCCTCGGCATGCAGCGCGTGGCTCAGCTTGCCGCAGATGGCCATGACCTTGACGCCCGCGCGGTGACAACGCTCGATGACGGGCTCGGGCACGCCCAGCCCGGCGATGAAGGCCGTCGCCCCCTCGTCGATGATCACGTCGATCGCGGCATTCACCTGGGCGGGCAGGGCGGCGAGGAGATCGACGCCGAAGGGCTTGCGCGTGCGCTTGCGCACGGCGCGCATCTCCTCGCGGATGCGCTCGGGTGTCGCGCCCACCATGCCGAGGGTGCCGAAGCCGCCCGCCTCGGAGACGGCGGCGCAGACGTCGGCGTAGGCCACCTCGCCCATTCCGGCCAGGAAGATCGGGTGCTCGATGCCGAACAGGTCGCAGATCGGAGTGTGCAGGCTCACGGGGTCTCCTCGGCGTGTGATCCAGCCGGGGTTGTACACGATCCGCGCGGGGGCTTGCCGGGGCGCTTCGCCTTCTATATTGTACCGAGCGGTACGTATGCGTTCGAGAGGAGGCCCGATGTCACGCCGCGCCGCGCCGAAAGCGCTTCGCGCCCGCGCTCCGCGCGTGCGGGGCGCCGCGACGCGCGAGCGGCTGCTCGACTCCGCCTTCGTCCTGTTCGCCGAGAAGGGCTACGCCGCCACCTCGACGGCGCAGATCTGCCGGCGCGCCGGTGCCGTGAAGACCGCCCTCTACTGGCACTTCGACAGCAAGGAGGGCCTGCTGGGGGCGGCCCTGGAGCGTGCCGCGCTCGCGCAGGTCGAGCAGATCCAGAAGAGCGCTTACCGGGAAGGCGATCCGCTCGCGCGGCTCGATCGCTTCCTCACGGGCATGCGCCAGCTCGTCGAAGAGCGCCCCGCGATGCTGCGGCTGCTGCTCTCGGTCGCGCTCGAGCGCGGCGAAGCCAGCGCGGCGATGCGCGAGATGCTGCGCCGTCTGTTCCGTCAGATCCGCGAGGCGATCGTGCGGGGCATCGAGGACGCCATCGGCCTGCGCCTGCCGGAGGCCGACTGGCTCGCGCAGCTGATCCTCTCGCTTCAGGAGGGCGTCATGCTGCGCCATCTCGTCGATCCCGGGCAGACCGATCTCTCCCGGCTCTACGAGCAGATGCGCGAGACGATCCTGCTCGTGATCGGACACCACATCCAGCGCGCCATCCCAGGAGAACGTTGATGGAGAACAGCGCCCACACTGTGATCGGTTCGAGCGCCGAGCTGCCCGGCGAGGAGCAGAGTCGACAGGCCGGCTCCGATGCTGCCTACGCGAGGCTGCTCGCGCGGCTCTCGCAGCAATCCGTGGTGAAACGCTTCGAGGCCTACGCGGATGTGCCGTGGCAGGATCCCCTTTTCGCCCTGGATCCGGAGGACCCGCGCTTCGAGCTGCCCGAGTTCGAGCCGCTCGGCTCGACGAGCTGGTACCGCGCGCTCCCGGCGCCGACGCGCGCGCGCCTGGGAGCGCACCTGTTCGTGAGCTTCATGAAGATCGGGGCCCAGTTCGAGAACGCGCTCCAGCGCGGTCTGCTCGAGTACGCGCTCGAGCTTCCGAACGGCGCGCCCGAGTTCCGCTACGCCTACCACGAGTTGATCGAAGAGGCGCACCACTCGCTGATGTTCCAGGAGTTCGTCAACCGAAGCGGCCTCGACGCGCCCGGCCTCCCGGCGCACATGCGGATCGGGGCGCGTCGCATCGTGCGGCTCGCGCGGCGCTTCCCCGAGCTGTTCTTCTTCTTCGCGCTCGGCGGCGAGGACCCGATCGACTACGTGCAGCGCACGGCGCTGCGCGACCAGCAGATGCGACATCCGTTGCTGGAACGGATCTCGCGAATCCACGTGACGGAGGAGGCGCGCCACCTGTCGTTCGCGCGGGCCTATCTTCAGCGCAACGTGCCCCGCCTTCCGCGGCGCAAGCGCCTGCATCTGCGCATCGCGGTGCCGCTGCTGGTCTCGCGCATGGCGGGTGTGATGCTCGAGGCGCCGCCGTCCGTCGTGCGCGCGTACGCGATTCCGCGCGCGGTGCTCGACGAGGCCTATCGCCGGAACCCGGTGCAGCAGCGCCGCGCCGCGGAATCGCTGCGCAAGCTGCGCGATCTGTGCGTCGAGTTGGAGCTCGCGACGCCGCCCTTCGATCGGCTCTGGAGACGACTCGGCATCTGGGCCTGATCCGCGCGGCTCGCGCGCGCGAGCCGGGCGAAGTTCTGCGAGGCTGATACCGTCCGCCGCCGACGATGGGCGCCGACGAAGAGGCAACGCTGCCGCTCGCCGAGCCGGAGCGCCTGGCCGCGCTGCGAGAGCCGGGCTTTCGCCGCTTCCTCGCGAGCCGCTTCTGTGCGGCCACCGCGATGACGGGGCTGCGCGCTGCGATCGCGTGGCACGTCTTCGATCTCTCGGGCTCGCCCTTCGAGCTGGGCCTGCTGGGGGCCGTGCAGTTCCTGCCCGCGCTCGGACTCTCGCTCGTCGGCGGGGCCTTTGCCGATGCGCACGACCGCCGCCGTATCGCGCAGCTCGCCCAGCTCGTCGCGTTGGCGGGCGCCGCGCTGCTCGCCACCGCCTCGGCCACCGGAGACGCGAGCCTACCGTTGCTGTTTGCGGTGGTCTTCGTGCTGGCGCTCGCGGCCGCATTCGAGAATCCCGCGCGCGCGGCGCTGCTCCCGCTCGTGATCTCCCGTGCGCGCTTCGTGAACGCGGTGCCCATCCACTCGACCGTGCAGGCGCTCGCCTTCATGACGGGGCCCGCGCTCGCCGGCGTCGCGATCGGCGCCTACGGCGTCGCCGCCGGTTACGCGGGCGCGGCGGCTCTCTCGGCGGCTTCCGTCGTTGGCCTCGCCACGGTGCGGCCACGCCCGCCCGAGGGCGAGCGGCGCCGCGTGAGCCTGCACGCGATCCGCGAAGGCCTCGCCTACGTGCGCAGCCAGCCGGTGTTGCTCGGCTGCATGACGCTCGACATGTTCGCCGTCATCTTCGCGGGGGCGACCGCGCTGCTCCCGGTCTATGCGGAGCAGATCCTGAAGGTGGGGCCGCGCGGCTACGGCGTGCTCTCGGCATCGCTCGAGGCCGGGGCGCTCGCGATGTCGATCATGCTGATGCTGCGCCGGCCGCTGATGCGGCAGGGCTGGGCGCTGCTCGTCGCGGTCGCGGTCTTCGGCCTCGCGACGATCGCCTTCGGCCTCTCGCGCTCCTTCTGGCTCTCGGTCGGGATCTACGCGGTCGTCGGGATGGCGGATCAGGTGAGCGTGGTGACGCGCAGCACGATCGTCCAGCTCACGACCCCCGACGTCCTGCGCGGCCGCGTGAGCTCGATCAACATGATCTTCATCGGCGCCTCCAATCAACTGGGTGCGATGGAGTCGGGTTTCGTCGCGGCTCTCACGAGCGCCACGTTCGCCGTCGTCTCGGGCGGCGTGGCCTGCCTCGCCGTCGCCGGCGTGGTGGCGCGGACCAATCCGGCGCTGCGCCGTCATCGGATCGATTACGCCCCAGCGGAGCGCCGCTAGTCGCCCGTTTGCGCCCCAGCCCCCCTGCTTCCCGAAGGCTCCGAATCGCGCCCGAGCCCGTGCGGTTCGGCATGCGGCTTGCGAGGTGATCGGCACAGCAGCGCAGGCCGGGGCCGTCCGCGACACGCCGAGGTGCCGCCCGCCTGCGACGATGCGAAGGGAGGTTTCCATGTCGAATCGCGCAAGGCAGTCGTCGCGCAGAGGACTTTGGCTCGTCACCGCGGCGAGCCTCGTGGCTGCGCCAGCGGCATTCGCCGAGGAAGAGGACGTGTTCCGCAGTTGGATCTCGCCGGTGTCGAGCCCGACGAACTTCGAGGATCCGCGCGCCACGACCGAGGTCCGCCCGATCTTCATGTACCACATGCTCAACGGGGGCTTCGTCTCGGACGGTGGCGAGGCATATGTCGCTGCGGTCCAGGCGCGTGCGGCACTCACCGACCGCCTTTCGATCATAGCCACCAAGGACGGCTACATCTGGCTCAATCCGGACGCGAACATTCCGGACAGCAACGGCTGGGCGAACCTCGCCTTCGGCGCGAAGTACTCGGTCTGGCGCGACCCGGAGACGCACACGATCGCCACGCTCGGCCTGCGCTACGAGGCCCCGACGGGCAACGACGAGGTCTACGAGGGCCAAGGCGACGGCATGCTGAACCCGTTCCTCTCTGCGGGCTGGGGGTGGGGGGATCTGCACCTGCTGGGATACACGGGAGCGCGTCTTCCGATCAGCGGCGCGGACTCGGCGTTCTACGATCTCTCGCTGCACGCGGACTACCAGCTCGGGATGTTCTATCCGCTGCTCGAGTGGAACTGGGTCCACGTGCTCGATGGCGGCCGGCGCCTGCCGATCAATCAGGAAGGCTTCGATCTGCTCAACTTCGGCGCGCGCAACGCGGGCGGGCAGGACTACATCACGATGGCAGCGGGCGGCCGGGTCCGGCCGTGGGATCACATCGAGTGGTTCGGAGGGCATGTCGGCTCGGTCGACTTCGGAGCCGCCTACGAGTTTCCGATCAGCCACGACGGCGGCATCTTCGGCGGTCGCCTGACGACGGATGTGGTGATCCGCTTCTGGTAGCGGGCGCACGGGCCCGGCCGCCGGCCCCGCACTCGCGCAGCTCTCAAACGTCGAGCATGCGTTCGCCGCTGCCGCAGAGTCGCACCCAGACGAGCAGCGCCGAGGCGACGACGACGAGCCCGAGGCACAGGCCCCACCAGATTCCGGCGAGCCCGAGACCGCGGTCGAGGCCCAGCCACCACGCGAACGGCAGCGCGATCGCGTAGTAGCCGACGAGCGTCACGAGCGCGGGCGCGCGCGTGCGCCCCATGCCTCGCAGGATCCCGCAGCCCACCACCTGCGTGCCGTCGAAGATCTGGAAGGCCGCGGCGATCGGGAGCAGGAAGGCGCAGACGGCGATCACCTGCGCATTGCTCGTGTACAGGCGCGGCAGCTCCGCGCGCAGCCCGATCATCACGGCACCGAAGAGCGCCATCGCGCCGGCGCCGAGCCCGAAGGCGATCCAGGCGGCGCGCTGAACCTGCTCGCTCCGCCCGGCGCCGATCAGGTTGCCCACGCGCGTCGAGGCGCCGATCGCGATCCCGAGCGGCACCATGAAAGTGAGCGAGGCCATGTTGAGCACGATCTGGTGTCCAGCGAGCTCGTTCACGCCGAGCCTTCCCGCCATCAACGTCGCGATCTGGAAGGCCCAGACTTCGAGGCCCACCTGGAGCCCGACCGGCACGCCGAGCGAGAGCACCCGGCGGAGCCCCGCGAGCGAGAAGGCCTCGCGGCTCCACGGCTGCCACGCTCCCTCGTGCAGGCGCAGCCCCAGCGTCAGCCAGACGAGCGCTCCGAGCGCGAGCGCGCGCGTCAGGCTCGTCGCGATCCCGGCGCCGACCACGCCGAGGGCGGGCGCGCCCAGGTGGCCGAAGATCAGCACCCAGTTGCCGAAGATGTGGACGAGGTTCGCAAAGACCATCACCCACAAGGCCGGGTTCATGATCGCGCGCCCCTGGAGATAGCCGCGCAGCGCCATGTAGACCGTGTGGCAGACGATGCTCGGGATCTGCACGAGCACGTAGCGCTGCGCGAGCGCTGCGAGCTCGGCGTTCTGGCCGGTGGCGAGCAGGAAATCCTCGGTAAAGAGCCATAGTCCGGCGATCGGAAAGCTGATGCCGACGGCGATCACGAGACCGCGCTGTAGCGCGACCGCGGCCCGCGCGCCGTCGCGCGCGCCATGCGCCTGCGCGACGATCGGATCGATCCCGCGCACGAGGCCGTCGGCGATCACCAACGTGCCCCAGATGCAGGCGGCGCCGAGCCCGGCGGCCGCTAGTGCATGGGGGCCGACGCTGCCGAGCATGATCGTGTCGACCACGCCCATCAGCATCGCGGCGACCTGCGTCCCGACGACGGGGACGGCCAGCCGCACGAGGGTGGAGATCTCGCCGCGTGTCGGGCCCATCGGAAGGGCGGACCGTAGCAAGCGCGCAGCAACCGCGCGCAGCGCGCGAGCCCGAGCGCCCAGGGGCTTTACGGATCGCGTCGCCTGCTCGAAGCTCGCGGATCATGCTCGTGATCCCGAATGCACCGGCGCAGCTCAGGCTCCCGATCGAGCAGCATTGGAACGGCACCCGCTGTCCCGACCCACGCCGCCGCGGAGAGCTGTCGCTCGCCCTCACGGCCGGGGTGCTCGAGATCAGCGCGAGCTTCGGTCGCCAGGTTCCAGCCCGCCTCCCGAGCGCACCGCGGGGCTCGCGCGTCGCGAATCTCTGGGAGTACGACGTGGTCGAATGCTTCCTCGTCGGCGCGCGCGGGCGCTACCTCGAAGTCGAGCTCGGTGCGGCGGGACACTTCCTCGTGCTCGAGTTCGACGCGCCGCGCCGCCGCGTGAACGAGCACGCAGCGCTCGCGCCTCGGCTCCTGTTTCGCGAAGATGCCGAGCGCTGGCACGCCAGCTTGCACCTGCCGCTCGCGCTCGTCCCGGCGGGTCTCGTGGCGCTGAACGCCTTCGCGATCGTGGGCGGCAGCTTCCTCGCCCACCATCCTGTTCCCGGCGCCACGCCGGATTTCCACCAGCCGCACGCCTTCCCGCGCGCAGCGCTCGCGTGCGAGCGGGGCTAGCGAAGCGCGCCTTTGATTCCCACTTCGGCGAGTGCGGACGCGACGATGCGCCGTGCGTCGGGCAACCGCTCGAGCATCAGCGTTGCGAGCCGCAGCTGGGCACGCTGGCGGTCCCGATTCTGGGCCTCGCGGTGGACGCGGAAGTAGACGTCTCCCGAGAGGAAGTCGGCGAGGAAGCGGATCGCGTTCATGACTCCGAGCGTCGGGCCGGCGAGTGGCAGCAGCCGGCCTTCCGCTTCGCTGAGCCAGTCACGGGCGCCCACGGCGTAGCCACGCGCGAGGGCCTCGAAGAGCCCGAGATCGAACGCGATCGTCTCGAGCCGCGGCTCGTCCTCGGGGCTGCGGCTGGTCGCCGTGCGCACCAGCTCGCCGAAGTCGGAGAGCACCGAGCCCTGCATGACGGTGTCGAGGTCGATCACGCACAGCGCCTCGCCCGTCTGCTCGTCTAGCAGCAGGTTGTTCAGCTTGCAGTCGTGATGCATCACGCGGCGGGGCGCTTGGCTCGGGTCTGCCGCTGCGAGCATCCGACTCAAATTCGCATATGCCGCGCGAGTCGCCTCGATCTCGGCGCGCACGCCGGCAGCGCGCCCGAAGGTGTCGCGCGCGACGGCGGTCTCGAAGTCGGCGAAGCGCTTGTCCAGGTCGTGGAAGCCGGGGATCGTGACCGCGAGCGGCGGCGCCGGCAGATCCGCCAGCAGACCCGCAAACGCCGCGAAGGCGCGCGCCGCCTCGAAGGCCTCCGCGGGCCCGGCGATGATCTCGCGGGTGACGGTGCCCTCGACGAGCAGGAAGGTCCGCCAGACACTGCCTTCGGGAGTCACGAAGAAGGGCCTGCCGTCGCGGGCGGGCACGAGGGTCAGCACGCGGCGCTCGAGATCGCGCACGCCGCGGCGCGCGAGCGCCGCGCGCAGGTGAGCCGTCACGCGCGCGATGTTTTCCATCACGAGCGCCGGATCGGAGAAGACCCGCGTGCTGAAGCGCTGATGGACGTAACGCACGCGCTCGCCGCCGCTCTCCCAGCTCGCGACGAAGGTCTCGTGGATGTGGCCGCGGCCGAGGGGCAGGGCAGCTTCGAAGCGCCCCGCGATGGCGAAGCGCTCCCCCACGGCGCGTAGCTCGTCCGTCATGTCACGGGCGCGCGATCGGCGGCAGCCTCAGCTGTACTCGATCACCGAGCGGATCACTTCGCCCTTCTGCATGGCGCGGAAGGCGTCGTTCACCTCGCCGAGCTTGATGCGGCGGCTGATCATGCCTTCGAGATCGAGCTTGCCGTACTTCCAGAGGCGCAGCAGGCGATCGAAGTCGAGCCGCACGTTCGCGCTGCCGAACATCGAGCCCTTCAGGTTCTTCTCGTTGTAGAAGAGCTCGAACGCGTTGAACTGCACCTGCTCCGTCAGTCGCCCGACACCGACGATTACCGCCGTGCCGCCGCGGCGCGTCACGTCGAAGCTCTGGCGGATCAGGGCAGGATGACCGACGCACTCTATTGCGTAGTCGAAGCCCTCGCCGCCGGTGACCGACGCCTTCGTGCTGTCTACCTCCTCGGGCTTGATCGCGTGCGTGGCGCCGAACTTGAGGGCGAGCTCGAGCTTCGAATCCACCTTGTCCACGGCGACGATCTCGGAGGCGCCGGCGATGCGCGCCCCCTGGATCGCGGCGATGCCCACGCCGCCGGCGCCGAAGATGATCACCGAGGAGCCCGGCTTGATCTGGGCCGTGTTGATCGCGGCGCCCACGCCCGTCATCACGCCGCAACCGATCAGCGCCGCGACGTTCAGCGGGATCCCCGCGTCCACGGGGATCACGGCGTTCTCGGGAACGATCATCTCGTCGGCGAAGGTGCCGCAGCCCGTGAAGCCCGGGATGATCTTCCCGTCGACGACGAAGTGCGCAGACATCGCCATCTGCATCATCGTCGTGCAAAGGTTTGCCTGGCCGCGCAGACAGGGCTTGCACCTCCGGCATGCCGGGGTGAAGGAAATGATGGCGTGATCGCCCGGCTTCACCTCGGTGACGCCGGGGCCGACCGCCTTCACGATGCCCGCGCCTTCGTGGCCGAGCACGACCGGCAGACCCGTCGGAATCGTGCCGTTCTGGGCGGAGACGTCCGAGTGGCACACGCCGCTCGCGACGAGCTTCATGTGGACCTCGCCCGGCTTGAGCTCCGTGAGCCCGACGTCGTCGCGGATCTCCAGGTCCTTGTTGAGCGCGTACAGGATCGCGGCCTTCATCGATCGTCTCCTTCGCGGGGGTCCCGCATTGAGAACTGGCCGTCGCTGGGGGGGCAAGCCTCCAGGACCGGAGGCCGGAATTTACACAACTTCACCCGCCGCTCACACGCCCGAAAAGCGCGGCGTCTAGCCTGGCGCCATGTCGAATCGCTGCTTCCGCCAGTTTTCGGGCCCGGTGCGGCTGCTGGGGCGCATCGCGGGTCGGCTGATGGCCCGCATGAACGGTCCCCTCGACGCCTGGTTGGTCGATCTCCTCGCGATCGCGCCTGGCGACCGCGTGCTCGAGGTGGACTTCGGGCCGGGCCTCGCCGTCGAGCAGATCACCGCCGTCCTCGCCCGCGCCAGGAGGCCGACTCGAGAGGCGGCCGACGCGCAGCGAGGCGCAGCCGAGCGAAGTCCACGAACTAGCGGTCGAGACGTGGGCGAAAGGAGAGCAGCATGATCGAGATCGAACGAGACGAGTTCGGGCCGGAGCCGATCGAGAAGAGCAGGGCGCGCCGGCGGGTCTTCTGGCTGGGCGTCGCCGGTGCGAGCCTGGTGGCGGCCATCGCGAGTGTGATCGCGATCGGCGGTAGCAGCGAGGCAAGCGCGATGCGAGGCCTCCTCGGCCACGCTCGGGGCCCGCACGGCCACGGCTTCCAGGATGCCGAGGCCGCGCGCGAGCACGCCGAGCTGGCTGCCGAGTGGCTGCTGCGCTCGGTCGATGCGAGCGAGGAGCAGCAGGCGCGCGTGCGCGAGATCGTGGGCGGCTCGTTCGAGGCGCTTGCGCCGCTCGCCGAGCAGCACCGCGCCCACCACGAGGCGCTCGCGCGGCTGTTGGCGCAGGCGACGGTCGACCGCGCGGCGCTCGAGAGCCTGCGCGCTCGAGAGCTCGGGCTGGCCGACGCAGCTTCGCGCACGCTCGTCGCGTCGCTCGCGGACGTCGCCGAGACGCTCACTCCCGCGCAGCGGGCCGAGCTCCTCGATCTCGCCGCGCGCTTCCACCACTAGCGGTGGGGGGGTAGGCTCCGTGGCGGGCCGGCGCGCACGCCACGGAGCGAGGCATGGCCGAGCGCATCCTGATCATCGAAGACGACGAACGCCTCGCCGCGATGCTCGCCGAGTATCTCGGCGCGGCGGGTCTCGAGGTGACGGCGTGCCGCGACGGCGCGAGCGGTCTCGCGCGCGCCGCGCGGGGCGGGATCGACGCCCTGATCCTCGACGTCATGCTCCCCGATCTCGATGGCTTCGAGGTGTGTCGCCGCGTGCGGGCCGGATCCGATCTCCCGATCCTGATGCTCACCGCGCGCGGCGAGGAGACCGATCGCA
>Ga0210377_10002259_pt1 | contig 16984 bp, 17 predicted proteins | sample PLM4_65_b1redo_FD_155480 | JGI IMG/M metagenome (GOLD analysis project Ga0210377, IMG submission 155480) | Groundwater sediment microbial communities from an aquifer in East River, Colorado, USA - PLM4_65_b1 redo | ecosystem: Environmental > Terrestrial > Soil > Riparian zone | place: USA: East... | reverse complement strand
GCGAGAGAAAGTCGCGTTCGCGACGAGTCGGTGCGCAATCTTGCTTGCGCCTCTCAGGGCGTGCTCCCTGCCGATGGGCGACTTCGCGTTCGGCGATGGCGTAAGTACGCGGCGACGACGAGCGCTCCCCCGATCAGCCCGAGCACGATCGAGGACGGCTCCGGGATGGGCTGCCCCGAGAACGTGAACGAGAGCGACGCCGGGGACTCGGCAGAGAGCGACTGCACCGATGCGAAGAGCAGGTAGGTGCCCGGATCGAGCGCCTGATGAATCGCATGAGCGCCGGGCGCGGCGCCGAGGATCGTGACGACGTGCACCCCGGAGTCCTGCGAGTAGATGTCGAACCAGGCGTTGCTGACTTCGGGGCCGTACTGCGCGGTCCCGAAGAACGAGGCGAACGTCGCTTCGCGCACGACGAAGTCGATCGTGAGCTGCGCGACCGGGTTGAAGATGTCGGTGCCCGGCACCACGTAGGTCGGGTCGGTGGTCGTCGACCCGGTGAAGGACACGAAGTCCTCGGACACGTCGTAGACGGCGTCCGCGCCGCGCGTTTCGAGAGCCGGCGCGGAGAAGTCGATCAGTGCTGCGCGCGCTTGAACCGGCAGAACAACTGCAGCCGCGAGAACCCAGAGGAACCGGAGCATGAGACGCCCTCCACCCCTCTCATCGGCGTCCGAATGTAACGCTCGACGCGGGGGCGTGCCCGAGGAGTCACGCGCCATCTCCCAGCGGCAACAGCACCTCCGTCTCGAGCTCCTCCTCGGGAACCTCGTTCGGATCGTTCACGTAGATCTCGCGCACCGCCGCGTGCGCGTCGTGTCCGCGCTCCTGCGCCCACGCGAACAGCGCGTGATGGGCGAGGCCGAGCTCGTCGTACGAGCCGCGGTGCAGCGTCCACGCGCACGCCGCCGCGGGAATCTCGAATGGCTTCGCGCGCGCCAGGCGCGGCGGCGGCGCAGCGATGCTCGCGCACGCGTGCACGAGGAGCCGGCCTTCGGCATCCGGCGGCTCGGTGAGACAGAGCACCGGCATCTGGGCCGGACGGCCCGCGCGCGCGACCTCCTCCATCACCGCAAACACCCACGCCGTCGAGTCCTCGACCAGGCGCTCCGCCGTCGTCGTACCGGAGAGGCGCGCGACGAGATGCGCGGGCTCCTCGCGCACCCCGATCGTGTACGGCGCGAGCGTGCCCGCTCGGGCGATGCGTTCGAGCGAGCGCAGCGCGCGGCGGCGCTGCTCGAGCTCGGCGCTGAGCCGCTCGGTCTCGTGCGCGAGCACGCTCGCGAAGTCGCGCGGCGAGCCGGAGAGCGCGGAGCGGATCGCCGCGAGCGGCAGGTCGAGCGAGCGCAGCATCGCGATCATGACGGCATCGCGCGCCTGGTCGCGCGCGTAGTAGCGGTAGCCGGTCTGGCGATCGACGAGCGCGGGCACGAGCAGCCCTTCTTCGTCGTAGTGGCGCAGCGCCTTCACCGAGAGCCGGACGGCGCGCGCGAAGCGGCCGATCGGCATCAGGTTCGCGTCGTCGCTCACGGGCCCGCCGTTTCAATGAGCTGCACGACGTCGACGAGGAGGCCGTTCGGGTCCGCGACCATGAAGTGTCGCTGGCCCCAGACCTCGCTCACCAGCGGGTACGCGAGCTCGAGGCCGAGCGCGCGCGCGTGCGCGTGACGAAGGTCGACGTCGGCGAGCTCCACGGTCACGAGCACACCCTGCGCGCGCGCCTGGAACGCCTTGGGCACGCTGTCGTGGTCGCGCAGCACGAAGGCGATCTGCGCCGCCGGCTGTTCGGGGTGGTGCATCTGCACGTACCACGCGTTCTCGAAGATCACCTCGAAGCCGAGCAGATCGCGGTAGAAGTCGCGCGAGGCCGCGAGGTCGTCGGTGCAGATGTCGGGGAACAGGCTGGTCATGGGTTCTTCTCCTTCGACCCGAGAAGCTGCGGCCTCCCCCGGGGGGAGAGTCAAGAGCGCGATCGCCAGGCCAGGTACTCGTCGATCCCGCTGCGCACCGCGGCAGAGAGCTTCGCGATCTCCGGCTCGCGCGCGCGCAGCTTCTCGATTCCGTCCACCGAGAAGTAGCGGTCGCGGTACTCGATGGCGTCGACCCACCGGAACGCGGTGTGCTCGTGGCTGAGCTGCACCTCTCCGTCCTTGCACTCGCAGGCGTACGCCACGAGGAAGCTCTGCGCGCCGTAGACGTGCATGGGGATCAAGCCGACGAGCTCGAGCGGCCCGGTCGGCGTGAGCCCCGTCTCTTCGAACAGCTCGCGGCGCGCGCACTCCACCGGGACCTCGCCCGGATCGAGCACACCTCCGGGTGTATACCAGGCGCCGGGCGCGGCGCCGCCGGCGCGCTTCAGCACGAGGATCTTCCCGTCGCGCTCGGCGTAGACGGACGTACCCAGACCGTAGAGCAGGGGAGTGCGCGCTTCAGCCATCCGCAGATCTTGCCATTCCTGCGGCCCCTCGGGATATGCTTGCCGCGTGGCGGCCCGACCGCAGTCACAGGCTCGCATTCTCGGCAAGCTACGCGAGGTGATGCTCGCGCTGCCGGGCGCGTACGAGACGCAGACGTGGGGGCACCCCAACTTTCGGACGGGAAAGAAGATCTTCGCGGCGTTTCACGAGGACCCGTCGGGCGTGCCGTGCATCTGGCTGCGGGTCGAGCCGATCACCGCGACGCTTCTCACGCAAGATCCGCGCATCGTGCGGTCGTCGCGAGGCGGCGCGCGCTGGGTCGGTGTTCGCGCGGACGGACCCGTGGACTGGGCGCTCGTGCGCGAGCTCGCGCGCGAAGCCTACGGAGCGCTCGTCCCGAAGCCGAAGGTCAGCGCCCGCGCCCCAGCGCGAAGCCGACGATCGCCGCGATCGTGACCATCTGCAGCGCCGACACGTTCCGGCCCTTGGGGAGCCCGAGGAGCGGCGCGATCTGCTCGGGCACGGCAATGCGCACCTCGCGCCTTCGCGACTGACCGCGCATCCGCGCCGAACCGATCCAGCACACGACCGCGCCAATCAGCGCGAGCACGCCGCCGATCACGCTCGCCGCGGCCCACGGCTCGAGCCGCAGGAGCAGCGACTGGTACGCGGCGATCGCGCCGAAGATCGCGGCGATGCCGAGCACCCATGCGCCGAACACGACGAGCCCGACCCCGGACGCGATCCGGCGCAGGCGGTCGAGGCCGGCCATGCGGAGCAGGGCGAGCAGGAGCTTCGTCATCGCGTCTACCGGCGCAGCAGCGAGCCGGCGAAGAAGCCGACCACGAGCGCGATCAACACCGCCGCGAGCGGTCGCGCCTCGATCGTCTCCTGCAGCGACTCGGCCGCGTCGGAAGCACTGCCCTTGAGCTTGGTCGCGACGACGCGCCCGCGATCGAGCGCGTCCTCGAGGCGCTTGCGCGCGGCCTCGGTCGCCTCGGCGCCCTTGGCGGACAGCGCCTGCGTGAGCGCCTCCGTGAGCTTCGCGATGTCCTCCCGCACCGACCCGATCAGGTTCTCGATATCGGAGGTGCCGTCGGTCCCGTCCTTCGCCATCTCGATCTCCTTGACGCGGCGGCAGGCCGCAGGCGGAGCATACTCCACGAAACCTCCCGGCATCCAAGTAGCGCAATGCTCGCGCCGGGTGCGCGAAGGGAGGAACGCCATGAAGAAGCTGCTCGAGGTTCGACGCACGGCCGACCGTCACTGGGTCGGAGACGGCTTTCCGGTGCGAACGATCCTCTCGTACCAGGATCCGCGCCGAAGCCTGAGCCCGTTCCTGCTCCTCGACTACGCGGGCCCCGCGGAGTTCGCGGCATCGGCGCGTCCGCGCGGCGTCGGTCAGCATCCGCACCGCGGGTTCGAGACCGTCACGGTCGTGTACCAGGGCGAAGTCGAGCACCGCGATTCAGCCGGGAACGCGGGCAAGATCGGCCCGGGCGACGTGCAGTGGATGACTGCGGCGTCGGGCGTGCTCCACGAGGAGATGCACTCACACGAGTTCTCGCAGAAGGGCGGGACGCTCGAGATGGTGCAGCTCTGGGTGAACCTGCCGGCGCGGCTCAAGATGAGCCCGCCGCGCTATCAGACTCTGCTCGACGCTCGGATTCCCGCGGTCCCGCTTCCGAAGGGAAGCGGCGCGCTGCGCGTGATCGCAGGCGACTTCCAAGGCGCACGCGGTCCAGCGCAGACGTTCACGCCCGTGAACCTCTGGGATCTCCGGCTTCGAGCGGGCGAGCGCGTCGAGCTGCCGGTGGCCGACGGTCACACCACTGCGTTGCTCGTCCTCTCGGGCGTGGCTCGGCTCGACGAGTCGGCGCGCGCAGGCGCGGCCGAGCTCGCGGTCTTCGACCCCTCCGGGGAGGCGATCGCCGTGCAGGCCGACGGTGACTTGAAGGCGCTGGTGCTCTCCGGCGAGCCGATCGACGAGCCCGTCGTCGGCTACGGGCCGTTCGTGATGAACACGGATGAGGAGATCGAGCAGGCGATCGTCGATCACCAGCGCGGTCTGCTCGGCCGGCTCAGCTCTTGATGAACGCCAGCAGGTCCCGGTTCACCCGGTCCTTCAGAGTGGTGCACAGCCCGTGCGGGGCGCCCTTGTAGATCTCGAGCTTCGCGTTCTTGATCAGCTTGGACGAGCGCAGCGCGGAGGCGCCGATCGGAACGATCTGATCGTCGTCTCCGTGAAGGACCAGGGTGGGCACGTCGATCCGCTTCAGATCTTCCGTGAGATCCGTCTCCGAGAAGGCCTTGATGCAGAAGTACGCGGCGGGAAAGCCCGCCATCATTCCCTGGAGCCAGAACGATCTGCGCACGCCTTCCGACGGTGTCGCGCCGGGCCGGTTGTAGCCGAAGAACGGCAGGCTCAGGTCCGTGAAGAACTGCGAGCGATCCGCAGCGACGCCGGCGCGGATCTGGTCGAAGGCCTCCATCGGCAGACCGCCCGGGTTGGCGGGCGTCTTCAGCATCAGCGGGGGAATCGCGCCGATCAGAACGGCCTTCGCCACGCGCTTCGTACCGTGGCGGCCGATGTAGCGCGTGACTTCGCCGCCGCCCGTCGAGTGGCCGACGTGGATCGCGCTCTTCAGATCCAGGGCTTCGACGAGCTCCGCGAGATCGTCGGCGTAGGTGTCGAGGTCGTTGCCGTGCCACGGTTGGCTCGAGCGGCCATGCCCGCGGCGATCGTGCGCGATGCAGCGATAGCCACGCGAAGCCAGGAAGAACATCTGGTCCTCGAACGCGTCCCCGGTGAGCGGCCAGCCGTGGCTGAAGACGACGGGCTGCCCCGTGCCCCAGTCGTTGTAGTAGATCTGCGTTCCGTCCCGGGTCGTGATCGTGCTCATGGGAGGGTCTCCTTTCGTTTTTGCAGGTCTGAGAGCTCGGCCTCGGTGAAGCGCGGGGTGATGTGCTGGGAGCAGTTCCAGTCGAAGCCCTCGATCGCGATCACCATCCCGCGCTCGACCTTGGCGTCGTATGCATCGCGCAGCCGGCCGATCAGCTCGGGCTCTCGGGCGGCGTCCACGAGACGCGCGTGGCCGAGGATCTTCAGGCGCTGGCGGTTGGGATAGTCGACGAGGAACAGCGACACGCGATCGTCGGACATGAGATTGCCGACGCTGACGTATTGGCGGTTGCCGCGGTAGTCGGCGAAGCCGAGCGTCCGGTCGTCGATGACCTTCAGGAAGCCCTTGGGTCCCCCGCGGTGCTGCACGTAGGGCCAACCGGTCTCCGACACGGTCGCCAGGTAGAAGCTGTCCCGCGCGCGGATGAACTCGGCCTCGCGCTCGGTCAGGCGGTCCCGGGCCGGGGCGTCCCGCTCCTCGGCGCGCGCGTAGGCTGCGCGGGAGCCCGCCGCTTCCTGCACGCCCTTCACGGTCGGCGTGAACATCAGCTCGGAGAAGCGATGCGTCATCGGGGAATCTCCTGGTGCACGATACCGAACGCGGCTGGCCCTTCCCGGTTTGCGCGACGTGGCCCTTGGCCGGAGCCGTCCGCGCGACGTAGCCTGCGCGCGATGGAGAGCACGCATGTACGCCTGCTGCGCGCGGAAGACGCGCCTCAGCTCGTGCGTTGCTTCGAGCGCTGCTACGGCGATTCATACGTCGCCGACGCCTTCTACGATGAGGCACGGATCCGCGCGTTACACGCGGCGGGCACGTTGCGATCGGTCGTCGCGGTGAGCGAGGGCGAGGGCATCGTGGGACACATGGCGCTCACGATCCGCCACCCGCGCTCGCGGACCGTCGATGCGGGCAACACCGTCGTCGACCCGCGCTACCGCGGTCAGCACCTCGCCGCGCGCCTCGCGGGCCGCCTGACCCAGCTCTGTCTCGAGCACGGCTTCGTCGGCTTTCACCACTACCCGACGACGGCGCATCCGGTGATGCAGAAGCTGGCGGTCCAAGGCGGCGGGATCGAGACCGGGCTCATGCTCGGCTACATCCCCGCGGGAACGGACTATCGCGAGCTGGCCGGGGGCGCGAGCGCGATCCGTCTCGCGGCGGTCATCGTCTACCAGCCGCTCGCGGCGGCGCCGGCGCGCGAGGTCTTCGTCCCGGAGCGGTATCGCGCGGCGATCGAACGCGCCTACGAGCTCGCACGTCTCGAGCGCACGCGCCGGCCCTGCAGCGCTTCGCTTCCGGCCGCAGCCACGATGCTGGACTCGACGTTCGACGCACGCCGCAGTCTGCAGCGCGTCAACGTCGAGCGCGCCGGCGCTGATCTGCGAGAGCAGGTGGAGATGGCCCTCCTCCGGCACGACGCGGATCTCGTGCACGTCGACCTCGGCCTCGACGATCCCGCGGTCGGAGCCGCGGTCGAGCTGCTGCGAGGCGAGGGCTTCTTCTTCTGCGGCCTGCTTCCCGAGTATCTCGAAGGGGACGTCCTCCGCCTTCAGCGACTGCGCGACCCCGCGCCCGCGGTGCTGGCATCCGAGCTCGCCACCGACGGGGGCGCGGAGCTGCTCGCGGTCATCAGCAAGGACCGCGCGCGCTGAATCAAGACGGGCTGCGATAGCGCCGCGGCAGCGCGTTCCTCCCGATGTGCTCGCCGAGCACGCGCAGGGTGTCGGGGCAGAAGCAGTAGCAGCGGATGTGCACGATCTTCCCGTCCTGCTCTTCGAGGCGGTGCACCTCGTTCAGCCCCTCGACACCGTCCAAGGTGCGGAAGCCGAGCACGAGCGTCTCGCCCATGTACTCCGCGAGCTCCCAGCGCGGGTTCTCGCCGAAGCCGATCGACGGCATGACGAAGTGCGCGTGCGCGAAGAACGGGCGGGCGCGCTCGAAGCCGTCCATGTCCACGCCGCCGACGAGCTCGACGCAGAGGTCCGCCGAGCAGATCGCCTTCAACGTCTCGAGGTCCTTCCCGGCGAGCGCGTCGAGAAAGCGCTCGACCAGCGCGGGCGAGGGCAGGGGGCCCGCGGGCCGCGTGCTCTGCTCCAGGTCGTCGAGCCTTCCGCGACCGCGCTGCAGCGCGGCCTTCACCGCAGCCACCGTCGTGTGCAGGATCGCCGCCGTCTCCTCCAGCGACAGGTCGAAGATGTCCTTCAACAAGACCGCCGCGCGCTCGCGCGGGGCGAGCTTCGCCAGGAGCTGGCCGGCCGCTTCGCGAACCTCGGGCGCGCGGCCCGGGTTTCCGACGCGCGACTCACTCGCTGCGGCCTCGCGCTCGCCTTCGCGCCGCTCCACTTCCAACACCTCCCGCTCGCGCGCCGCGCGCCGCCGCCCGTCGATCCAGATCCGGGTCGCGGTTCGCATCAGGTAGGCGCGCGGATGCTCGAGGCGCTCGAGATCGGCGTCGAGCTTGCCGAGCTGGGTGAACACGCGCGCCAGCGCCTCCTGCACCAGGTCCTCGCCGTCCCACACGTTTCCGGTGAGGCGCACGCAGTAGCGATGGACCTCCGGACGCAGCGGGGCGAGCTCGTCCAGGTACGTGCGCCAGGGAATGCGGACGTCCTTCTGCACGGCGAACGGAGAGGTCGGGTCGGCCATGGCGGAAGCTCCTTCGGGTCGTTCTAGAGGCTAAACGAACGAGGGGGCGGAAAAGAAGCGCGGAGTGACGCGAGGCTTGACGAGCGAAGCCAGTCCGGCGATTCTGCGGCCACAACCGTGATCCGCGGGTAATCGGGCCCGCGCTCACTCCATCGGTCCTCTCCGCCTGTGCTCCGGATCATCGGATCGGCAGGCGACGAGGCCCGAGTCTTGGAGCGAGCGCCGGGCCTTTCGAGTCTCCGGCCGCTCGTCGGAGGAGACCATGATCCACGTAGACAGGGCCGGTGATCCGCACGCGCTGGTGGCGGCGCTCGCCGATCCTGAGCGGCGCGAGGCCGCGTTCGCGGAGCTCGTCGCGCTCGGCTCGGGCGCGCGCGCGGCCGTGCGCGCGGGGCTCGGCGACGGGCGCTGGGAGGTGCGGCGCTGGTGCGTCGTCTGGTTCTGGCGCCACGCGGAGCCGGAGGACCTGCCGCTGCTGCTGCCGCTGCTGCGCGATCCGCGCAGCAAGGTGCGCCACATCGCAGTGGTCACCGTCGGCCACGCGCGCGGCGCGCCCGACGCGGTGCCGCTCCTGCTCGAGCGCGCGCTCGAGGACGAGAGTCTGCGCGTGCGACGCCAGGCGGTGTTGCTGCTCGCGTGGGAGCACGCGCATCCGGACCTCGAGGGGTTCTTCGCCGGACTGCTCGCGACGGAGCGCGATGCGACCCTGCACAAGTACGCGGGCATCGGGCTCCTGCGCTCGCGCAGCGCGGAGAAGGCGTCATGCTGAGCGCCGAGCAGCGAATGGAGTTCGAGTCGCGCGGCGTGGTTCGCCTCGCCAGTGCTGTCTCTCCGCAGCTCGCCGGCGCGCTGCGCGAGCGGGTGCTCGCGTTCATCGCCGAGCACGCGCTCGTGCCCGACTCACCGCTGCCCGGCTTCACGGTGAGTGCCTCGAAGACGGCACCGATCTGGAAGGCGCTCGGCTTCGAGGAGGTCTGGGGCGCGGACGTGATCGCGATCGTCGACGAGTTGCTCGGCCGCGAGGCCTGGCATCTTCCGAAGCAGGCCGGCCAGCTCCTCGCCATGTCGTTCCCGCTTCGCGGCGTGCGCTGGGACGTCCCGACGAAGGTGTGGCACCTCGACTACATGGCGCCCGGTGCGGCGCGCGCCATTCCGGGCGTGCAGGTGTTCCTGTGCCTCGACGAGATCGCGCCGGGCGCGGGCGGAACACTCGTCGCTGCGGGCGTCCATCGCTTCATCGACGCCATCCGCCTCCGCGCAGGACCCGCCTGGCCCGGTCACTCGGCCGACGTTCGCAATGCGCTGCAGCGCGAGATCCCCTGGGTTCGCGCTCTCGGTACGCCGCGTACCGGCGAAGATCGGATCGCGCGCTTCATGGAGGCGCCCACGAGCGCGAAGGCGGGCGCCCTTCAGGTCGTCGAGATGACCGGTGAGCCCGGCGACGTGTGGGTGATGCATCCGTGGATGCTGCACGCGCCCGCGCCGAACTGCGGGTCTCGCCCACGGATGGCCCTGACGGAGCGCATCCGGGCGAAGGGCGCGCTCGGTCAGAATCGGTACTGAGCGCGCAGGATGCCTGCGGTGTCGTCACCGTCGAAGCCGAGGGTCTTGATGTCGTCGTCGGCCTGCGTGCGCACGAACTCGAAGCTGAGCCGCAGGTTCCGCGTCGCGTACCAGTTGACCGCGAGCGAGAAGGAGCGGAACTCCTGCGAAGACGTGGTGTCGTTCGTCAAGCCGAACGCAAAGAAGTCGCGATCGATGTCGGCGTTCGCGTAGCGGACGGCAACCTCCCACACGTTGGCGCCGAGCGGGTCGGGCTCCTGGCCACGGGGATCGACCTCGCGCTCGCGGAAGATCCGGCCGTCGTACGGCTGACCCGTGATCCGCCACGCGAGCGTCGCCTGCCAGGAGTCGGTCTGGTTGTCGAGGTCGCGCTCGCCGACGGGTGTGTCGGCGTTGAAGTAGCCGCCCTGCGTGCCCTCGTAGTAGAGGCGCACCGGTCCGAACTCGAAGCCGACGGTCACGGTGTAGAAGTGACTGTGATCGGCGTCGAAGCGATCGGTGTCGAAGAGCCGCGAGCCGGCGGGATTGCGGATGCGCAGCTCCCCGTCCCAGTCCCAGGTGTACGCGTAACCGCCGCCCAGGAAGAACCCCGCGGCGATCGACTCGAGGAGCGACGCGTCGCGTCCGCCGAGCGGGCGCAGCGGCCGGACGAACGCGCGCGCGGAGGCGGTCGCGCCGCGCTGCGGCAGGCCGTTCGCGTCGAAGCCGTCGCCCAGCGCGTACGCCACGTCCCACTCGAACAGACCGTCCACGTGCGAGCCCTCGGCGCGCAGCGCCCAGTCGGTGCGGTAGTCCATGAAGTACGAGAACGAGTGGCCGACCAGCGCGAGGTCCTCCGGCCGTGTCCCGGCCTCGAAGCCGAGCGGAAGCTGAAGGAGCCCGGCGGAGATCCGCAGCCAGGAAAGCCCCTGCCAGGCGACGAACGCCTCGTACAGATTTGCCGCGGTCTTCGTGCCCTCGAGATCGCCCGCGATGCGCATGCGCCACGCGTCGCCGTAGGCGCCCTCGAGGATCGGCTTCGCGAGGTCGGTGCGCAGGCCCGAGCCCTGCGTGTTGTGCGAGTCGTGCAGGACCAGATCCCCGGCGTAGATGCCGCCGGCGTGCAGCGAGGCCGATCCGTCCGACGACGTCCAGCGCAGGCCCTCGGTCGGGCTCGCGCTGAATCCGTCGGCGCGAGAGAGGCCGGGCGCGATTGCCAGCAGCAGGACGAGCGCGAGAGCGGCGTTCGTCATCGGCCGAGTCTACCCCAGCGCGCCCGGTCGCTCAGGCTCGAGGCAGCGAGCGACCGCGACGCAGGCAGAGCCGCACGAACCGCCCGCGCACGGAGGCTGCGGCGCTGGCCCGCAACGTGCACGGCATCGCGATGGGAGACGTGTGCGCAATGGCCATCCAGGTCGCCCTCCATCACCGCACCACCTACAGCTACGACCGGCGGGTGTCGCTCTCGCCGCAGGTGATCCGCTTGCGGCCGGCGCCGCACGCGCGCACGCCCGTGCTCGCGTATGCGCTGAACATCGAGGGCGCGGAGCACTTCCTGAACTGGCAGCAGGACCCGTTCGGGAACTACCTGGCCCGCGCGGTGTTCCTGGAGCCCACCGACAAGCTCGTGGTGAGCGTCGACCTGATCGCCGAGCTGTCGGTCCAGAATCCGTTCGACTTCTTCCTCGAGCCGGAGGCCGAGCGCTGGCCGTTCCGCTACGACGCGGCGCTCGCGAAGGACCTGGCGCCGTATCGCGAGACGGGCCCCGCGGGCCCGCGACTGCACGCCTTCCTCGCGGGCCTGGCCGGCGGTCCGATGCGCACGAACGACTTCCTGGTCGCGCTGAACCGGCGCGTGAACGCGGCCGTCGAGTACGTGATCCGCATGGAGCCGGGCGTGCAGCACCCGGAGGAGACGCTCGAGAAGTCGAAGGGCTCGTGCCGCGATTCCGCGTGGCTGCTCGTGCAGGCGCTGCGACATCTCGGCTTCGCCGCGCGCTTCGCGAGCGGCTATCTGATCCAACTCGCGGCGGACGAGAAGCCGCTCGAGGGGCCGGCGGGTCCGACGCACGACTTCACCGACCTGCACGCGTGGGCGGAGGTGTTCCTGCCGGGCGCGGGCTGGGTCGGACTCGACGCGACGTCGGGTCTGCTGACCGGCGAGGGGCACATCCCGCTCGCGTGCTCGCCCGAGCCCTCGACCGCGGCGCCGATCAGCGGCGCGGTCGACGAGTGCGAGGTCGAGCTCTCGTTCGAGATGTCGGTCGAGCGCGTGCGCGAAGACCCGCGCGTGACGCGGCCCTACACCGATACGCAGTGGGTCGCGATCGAGAGCGCGGGGCGCGTGGTCGATTCGCGTCTGCAAGCGGGCGACGTGCGGCTCACGCACGGGGGCGAGCCGACGTTCGTCGGCATCGACACGCCGGACGCGCCGGAGTGGAACATCACCGCGCTCGGCGATGCGAAACGCGTCGCTGCGGAGGCGTTGCTGCGGCGCATGCAGGCGCGCCTCGCGCCGCGCGGCCTCCTGCACTTCGGCCAGGGCAAGTGGTATCCGACGGAAGCGCTGCCGCGCTGGGCGTACGGCTGCTACTGGCGGCGGGACGGCGACGCGATCTGGGAGGATCCGAGCCTGGTCGCGGACCTGCGCAGTCCCGGCGGACACGGCGCGGCGGACGCGAAGCGTTTCATCGAAGCGCTCGCGAAGCAGCTCGGCGTCGACCCGAACTGCGCGCTGCCCGGCTACGAGGACGCCTGGTACTACCTGTGGCGCGAGCGGCGGCTGCCCGCGAACGTCGATCCGCACGACGCGCGGCTCGAGGACGCGGAGGAGCGCGCACGTCTCTCGCGCGTCTTCGAGCAGGGTCTCGCGGCGGTCGTCGGCTACGCCTTGCCGCTGACCCCGGACGGCGCGACGTCGCGCTGGCGCACCGGACCCTGGTTCCTGCGCCGCGGGCGGATGTTCCTCATGCCCGGCGATTCGCCGATGGGCTTCCGCCTGCCGCTCGACTCACTGCCTTGGGTCGCGGAGGGTGACGCGCCGTTCGCGGGCGACGTCGATCCGGCCGAGCCGCGCGCGCCACTGGCCCTGCGGCGCGCGCAGAGCGCGCCGGGCGGCGGGCAACAAGCGCGGTCCGCCTTCTCGACGATGGCGAGCGAGCAGCGTGCGCCGGGCCCGGGCGAATCCGCGTCGTGGGTCGTGCGCACCGCCTTGTGTGTCGAGCCGCGCGCGGGCGTCCTGCACGTCTTCCTCCCGCCGGTCCAGCGGCTCGAGGACTTCCTGGATCTGGTGCACGCCATCGAGGACAGCGCGGCTGCGCTGCGCCTGCCGGTGCGGATCGAGGGCTACCACCCGCCGCCCGATCCGCGTCTGGAGAAGCTCGAGGTCACGCCGGACCCGGGCGTGATCGAGGTGAACGTGCCACCGGTGCGATCCTGGGACGAGCTCGTCGCCAGCACCACGGCGCTCTACGACGATGCGCGCGAGACGCGGCTGCGCGCCGAGAAGTTCATGCTCGATGGCCGTCACGTCGGCACGGGCGGCGGCAACCACGTGACCTTGGGCGGAGTCACCCCGGACGACAGTCCGTTCCTGCGTCGGCCCGACCTGCTCCGCAGCCTGATCGGCTTCTGGCAGGATCACCCCTCGCTCTCGTACCTGTTCTCCGGTCTCTTCATCGGGCCGACCAGCCAGGCGCCGCGAATCGACGAGGCGCGGAGCGACGCGCTCTACGAGCTCGAGATCGCGTTCCGGCAGCTTCCGCTCGGGCCTGGCGGCACGAGCCACGTCCCGCCATGGTTCGTCGACCGCGTGCTGCGCAACATCCTGGTCGACGCCACGGGCAACACACACCGCACCGAGCACTGCATCGACAAGCTGTTCTCGCCCGACGGGCCGCGCGGACGTCTGGGTCTGGTGGAGCTGCGCGCGTTCGAGATGCCGCCGCACGCGCGGATGAGCTGCGTGCAGCAGCTTCTCCTGCGCGCACTGGTCGCGCGCTTCTGGGAGAAGCCGTACGCGCCGCGCCTCGTGCGCTGGGGCACGCAGCTCCACGATCGCTTCATGCTCCCGCACTTCGTCGAGCAGGATTTCCGCGACGTGCTCGGTGATCTCGCGCTCGCAGGCTTCGCGCTCGATCCCGCGTGGTTCGAGCCGTTCCTCGAGTTCCGCTTCCCGCGCATCGGCGAGGTCGTGCGCGCGGGGGTCCAGGTCGAGCTGCGCCACGCGCTCGAGCCGTGGCACGTGCTCGGAGAAGAGCAGGGCGCCGGCGGGACGGTGCGCTACGTCGACTCGTCGCTCGAACGCGTACAGGTGAAGGTGCGCGGCGGCGTGGGCGAGCGCTTCGCAGTCACGTGCAACGGGCACGTGTTGCCGCTGCACCCGACCGGAACGCAGGGCGAGCGCGTGGCCGGCGTGCGCTTCCGCGCCTGGCAGTCGGCCGCGTGCTTCCATCCGACCATCCCGGTGCACGCGCCGCTCGTCTTCGACGTGGTCGATCTCTGGCAGGAGCGCTCGCTCGGCGGCTGCAGCTACCACGTGGCGCACCCCGGCGGTCTCGCGCATGAGAGCTTCCCGGTGAACGCGGCCGAGGCCGAGTCACGGCGCGGCGCGCGCTTCCAGACGATCGGCCATACGCCGGGACGCATCGCGCCGTCGCCCGCGCAGGTGAACCGCGACTTCCCCCTGACGCTCGACCTGCGCAGGAGCTAGCGTCGCGGCCGTGGCGCAGGCGGATTCGCTCGAGCTCGGCTTCGAAGACGGGGTTGCCGGCTTTCACGACGAGCTGCGCGGCGCCGACGGCGAGCCGCGCGAGCACTGGCAGCCGCTCGTGCGCTCGCTCGAGGCTCTCGGACGGCCCGAGCTCGTGCGCCGCTGGGCGGTGGCGCAGCGCCTGATCCACGAGAACGGCGTCACGTACAACGTCTACGGCGACCCGCGCGGGATGGACCGGCCGTGGGAGCTCGATCCGATCCCGTTCGTGCTGTCCGCCGACGAGTGGCGCGAGATCCGCGACACGCTCGCGCAGCGCGCGCGCCTGCTGGACGCGATCCTCGCCGATCTCTACGGACCGCAGCGGCTCCTGCGCGAGGACTTGTATCCGGCGGAGCTCGTCTTCGCGCATCCGTCGTACCTGCGCCCGATGCACGGAGTTCGCCTGCCGCAGGGCGCGTGGCTGCAGCTCTACGCCGCGGATCTCGCGCGCGCGCCCGACGGCCAGTGGTGGGCGCTGGCCGACCGGACGCAGGCGCCGTCCGGCGCGGGCTACGCGCTCGAGAACCGGCTGGTCGTCTCGCGCGCGTTTCCCGAGGCGTTCCGAGAGAGCCGGGTCGAGCGGCTCGCGGGCTTCTTCGCGCACCTGCGCGACTCGCTGCGCGCGCTGGCGCCGCGGCACGCCGAGAATCCGCGCATCGCGCTGCTCACGCCCGGCAGCTACAACGAGACCTACTTCGAGCACGCCTATCTCGCGCGCTACCTCGGCATCACCCTGGTCGAGGGCGGCGATCTCACGGTTCGCGATCGCAAGCTCTACCTGAAGACGCTCGGGGGCCTCGAGCCGATCGACGTGCTGCTGCGTCGCGTCGACGACGCGTTCTGCGATCCGCTCAGCCTGCGCAGCGACTCCTCGCTCGGCGTCGCGGGCCTGGCGCACGCGGTGCGCGCCGGAAACGTCGCGGTCGCGAACGCGCTGGGCAGCGGTCTGGTCGAGACGCCCGCGCTGCTGGCCTTCCTGCCGAGCCTGTGCCGCGCGCTCCTCGACGAGGAGCTCCTGCTTCCCTCGGTGGCGACGTGGTGGTGCGGACAGGAGGAGGCGCTGGCGTACGTCGAGGAGCATCTCGATGAACTCGTGCTCAAGCCCGCGTTCCCCGGCCCGCAGATGGACCCGATCTTCGGCGCGCGACTCGCCGCCGCGGAGCGCGAGGCGCTGATCGCGCGGATCCGCGCGCGGCCGTGGGCGTTCGTCGCACAGGAGCAGGTCGCCCTCTCGACCGCGCCGGTCTGGGACGGCGAGCGCGTCACGCCGCGTCACCTGGTGCTGCGCGCGTACGCGACCGCGACGAGCGCGGGTACCTTCCACGTCATGCCCGGCGGCCTCACGCGGGTGTCGGTCGCACCCGACTCACTCGTCGTCTCCATGCAGCGCGGCGGCGGGAGCAAGGACACGTGGGTGCGCTGCGACGAGGAGCCCGCGCCGCTCTCGCTCCTGCGGCCCGCGGGCGCGCCGGTCGAGCTCACGCGCGGCGGTGCGGAGCTGCCCTCGCGCGTGGCCGACAACCTGTTCTGGCTCGGGCGCTACATGGAGCGGCTCGACGGCACCGCGCGCATCGCGCGCGAGGCGCTGGCGCGGATCGGCGACGACCGGGCGAGCGCACAAGCGGTGCTCCTGCCGTTGCTCGCGGCGCTCTCGCGCCACACCGGCCTCGCCGAGGAGCTCCAGCCGGAAGAGGCCGGCCTGCTCGCGTTCCTGCACGAGGACGGCTCGCCGCGCTCGCTGCGGGCGACGCTGGGCGCGGTGCACCAGCTCGCGTCGTCGCTGCGCGATCGCATCTCGCTCGACACGTGGCGCGTGCTGCTCGAGCTGCAGCAGGACTTCGCGGTCGCGTACGGACCGGCGCTCAGCGCTGCCGCCGCGCGGCACGTGCTGAACCGGATGGTCGTGCGGCTCGCCGCGTGGAGCGGGCTCGCGATGGAGAGCATGACGCGCGGGCTCGGCTGGCGCTTCGCGGATCTCGGCCGGCGCATCGAGCGCGCCACTTGGACCGCGACGTTGCTCGGGGAGTTCTTCGTGCACGCGCACGACGACGAGGGGCCGCGGCTCGAGTCGCTGCTCGAGGTCGCCGACAGCGCGATCACGTACCGGCGGCGCTACCGGGGCGAGCTGCAGGCGGTGCCGGTGCTCGACCTCCTGCTCACCGACGAGACCAACCCGCGCGCGCTGATCTTCCAGCTCGTCGCGCTCGAGGGACACGTCGCGAATCTGCCCGAGCGCGGGGGATCGGCGGAGCGTTCGCCCGAGCAGCGCTCCGCGCTGGCGGCGCTCGCGCGCGTGCGCCTCGCCGACATCCACGAGCTCTGCCGGATCGAGGACGGCAAGCGGCTGCGGCTGGAGGAGCTGCTCGCGCGCACCGCCGAGGATCTGCGCGGCCTCTCCGACGCGCTCACACGCAGCTATCTGTCGCACGCCGGCGAGGCCCGGCGCGTCGAGCGCTTCTAATGCGCTACCGCGTGACTCACACCACGACCTACGCATACGAGGAAATCGTCTCGATCGGTCACAACGAGGTGCGTCTCGAGCCGCGCAGCACGCCACGCCAGCGCCGGCCGGTGACCGCGCTCGCGATCGAGCCGACGCCGGCCGTGATCGCGACCGAGCTCGACTACTTCGGCAATCCGACGACCTTCTTCACCGTGCAGGAGCCGCACTCGCGCATGGTGCTCACGGCGACGAGCGATCTCGAGCTCTCCGCGCCGCGCGA